>Ga0247732_10000560_pt1 | contig 17277 bp, 16 predicted proteins | sample UWRJL163409C2_FD_180940 | JGI IMG/M metagenome (GOLD analysis project Ga0247732, IMG submission 180940) | Plant litter microbial communities from Arlington Agricultural Research Station in Wisconsin, United States - UWRJ-L163-409C-2 | ecosystem: Environmental > Terrestrial > Plant litter >...
ACCTGTCGGAAGTCGCGGGCGTTGAACCGCCAGAGGTTCGTCGCGACGAGGTCGATCTGGGCGTCGTCGAGCCCGAGGGCGAGCCCGGCGTCGCGCGCCGCGCCCCGTGCCCGGTACGTGTTCTGCATCGACATGAGGCTGACCCGGTTCGGGCCGAACCGCTCGAAGATGGCCCGGTAGATGTCGTGCCGCCGTGCGGACTCGACGTCGATGTCGATGTCGGGCAGGGTCGACCTCGCGTTGCCGAGAAAGCGCTCGAACAGCAGATCGTGCCGCGCGGGATCGACATTCGAGATGCGCAGGAGGTAGTTCACAAGGCTGCCCGCGCCGGAACCGCGCGCCTGGTTGCGCACCTTCATGGAGCGCATCAGCGACGACACCTCGGCCACGGTGAGGAAGTAGCTGGCGAAACCGAACCCTGCGATGGTCGAGAGCTCGTCGTCGAGGCGTGTTCGCAGAGATTCGAGTTCACTCGGTTTCGCATCGGCGTAGCGCTCGAGCAGCCCGGATTCGCTGCGGCGGCGCAGTTCGACGACCGGGTCGCCCTCGATGCCGAGCACGGCAGGGGAGGGGATCTTGGGACGACGCCAGGCCAGGTCTGCGTGCGGGTCGAGCCGGCAGGCGTCTGCGAGCCGCTCGGTGGCGGAGAGCAGTTTTTCGGCGGCAGACCGAGGCAGGGCCGAGTGATCGACGACGAGCAGGGCGAGCCGTCTCATGGTCTCGGCGGGCTTGAGCCAGGCCTGCGCATTGGCCTGCGGCTGGAAGGCCCCGAGGGGGCGGAGCCTGTCGGCCGCGTCGAGCACGTCTCCGGTGACCGCGTCGTCGGGCTGCAGATAGCGCACGGCGTTGCTGAGCACGGTGGGAACGCCGACCGTGTCGGCCAGCTCGAGCAGGCGCGCGGCATGGCGGATGCTCGCCCGGTCGCCCGGCTCGGTGAGGTGGCACACGATCTCGACCGCGAGCGCTCCGGGCAGCAGGCGCTTCCACTCGGCCAGGAGAGATGCTGCCAGAGAGAGGTCTGCGGCGGCGACGGCCTGCGCCACATCGGAGTCGGGCCCGAGCAGTACCGTCGCGACGGGGCCGGATTCGCCGAGGATGAACCCGCCCGGCCTGGACTTCTGCACACCGACATCGCCCGGCTGCCGGGGCATGCCGTCGGCGGCCGGGCTGTGTGCGGCACTGATGAGGCGGCAGAGCGCGGCCCAGCCCGCGCCGGAGTTCTGGCCGTGGGCGAGCACGGTGATGCGGGCCGGCGACGCCGCGGCAGCCGTGGCGACGTCGGCGGACGCGCCGCGTCGTCGTTCGGGCAGCAGGGCGAGATCGACGCCGACGATCGCGTCGATGCCGGCGGCGAGGCAGGCGCGCACGTGACGGATCGCGCCGTAGAGGCCGTCGCGATCGGTGATGGCCGCGGCCTCGGCACCGTCGTGCACGGCGGCGGCCACGAGGGCCTCGGGCTGCGACGTGCCGAAGTGCGCCGAATAGGCCGACGCGACATGCAGATGAGTGAACCGGGCCATGGTCGTCAGACGAAGAGCTGGGCGTCGAGCACGTCGTCGGATGCGCGGCTCAGGCTCCAGACGCCGGTGGCGGCGTGCAGGCCGAGGTCGAACGTGCCGTCGAGTCGCGAGGCGCCGTCGGTGAGGGGGAGGGCGTCGACCCTCCACATCTCACGATCGATCAGTGTGTCACCCGCGCCGCGCGGAGCCCGGGCGTCGAGCTGCCACCAGGGACGCCGCGCGAACCAGCGTTCCGGCGCGCTGATGACCCCGTAGACGACGCCGCGCCACACGAAGCGCACGGGGGAGCCGTCGTCGGACAGCTCGACGCTCACGGGTTCGTCGATGTTCATAGGCCGCTCTCCGATCGGGAGACATTCGAATATATCTTCTATAGTCGAAGTGTACGAAGCAGCACCGACATGCGCCAGTCGAACCGGCGTGGCGGCAGACGGTCAGCGGCGGCAGACCGTCAGAGCACGCCGGCGTCGTGGAGCTGTGCCGAGAGGCCGGCGCCGTCGGGTGCATAGACCCAGGTCGCGCCGGTGCGCTCGGTGTGCACCTCGTCTTTCGAGCGTCCGCCGGCCAGCACGGCCTCGCTGTTCGAGAGCTGCCGGATCGCGACGGCGGCGACGTTCTGCGGGAAGTCGGTGGTGAACTCGGCGTAGATCTCTTCGTCGTGCTGGCCGTCGTCGCCGATCAGCAGCCATCGCACGTCGGGGAACTCCCGGGCGAGCCGGCGCAGATTCTCGCGCTTGTGTTCGCGCCCGCTCCGGAACCAGCGGTCGTGGGTCGGCCCCCAGTCGGTGAGAAGCAGCGGGCCCGCGGGGTAGAGGTTGCGCGAGAGGAACCGCGTGAGGGTGGGGGCCACGTTCCAGGCTCCCGTCGAGAGGTAGATCACGGGAGAGCCCGGGTTCTCCGTGGTCAGGCGCTCCAGCAGCACGGCCATGCCGGGCGTGGGCACTCGGGCGTGCTCGTCGAGCACGAAGGTGTTCCATGCCGCGAGCAGCGGACGCGGCAGCGCCGTGACCATCACCGTGTCGTCGATGTCGCTCACCACGCCGAAGCGGGTCGAATCCTCGAGCACGAACACGGGGGACTCGACGGTCGTGCCGCCCTCCGTTCCGATCGTGACCGTCTGCCAGCCGGGCTCGAGCGCGACCTCGATGACGACATCCACGACCCCGCCGCGGTCGGCCGAGACGGTGTGCGAGCGCCCGCCAGCCTCGATCGTCACCGGCACGTTGCCGAACGGCACGCTCGTGAAGCTGCGCCATCCCCTGACGCTCTCGATGTGCTTCTGGGCCTTGCGGTCCGCTCGCGAGCCCGGGCGCGTCGGCGTCGTGAGCAGCACGCGGGCGAGCACCCGGAGCCACGTGGTCGAGCCGTATCCCGCGTACGGGATGATCGTGGGGACCTTGCCGGTGGCCTGCGCACGTTTCTGCCGGAACTCGTGCACGGTGTCTTCGATGCGCGCCGCGCGGTGCATGATGACCTCGGCACCCTGCTTGGCCGAGAGTGTCTTGTCTGCTTTCCGCACACCCCAGTGTTGCACGCATCCCCTTCGGGGGTCGGGGTCAGTGCACCGGAAGCACGAGCTCCGGAGAGTCGTTGCCGACCGTGCCGACGGCCGTGCCCACCGTGTGGAACACCATGTCGTCGGCGAGTTCCTCGGCGGCGAGCGAGATCTCCGCCAGCAGCCGCGCGTCTCCGGCGGTGCGCGGATCGAGCCAGTCCTCCATGAGACCCGGCTCGAGAAACACCGGCATCCTCTCGTGCAGCGAGGCGAGCGGCCCGGCGCCCTGGCGGGTGAGGATCGTCGTCGACAGCAGCCAGCGCGCGGGGTCGTCGGCTGCGGCGGCCGGGTTCCGCCACCATTCGTACAGGCCCGCGAAGAGGATGGGCTCGTCGTCGTTCGACGACACGAACTGCGGGGTCTTGCCGCCGTCGGGCGCGATCAGCCACTCGTAGTACCCCGAGGCCGGGATCGCCGCGCGGCGCGAGACGACGGCCTCGCGGAAGGCCGGTTTCTCGGCGGCCGTCTCGATGCGCGCGTTGAACAGGGGTGCGGATGCCGTGGGCTCGGTCGCGAACGACGGCACGAGTCCCCAGCGCGCCGCCTCCAGGCGCCTCAGCACCTCGGGGGCGTTCTCGTCGCTCGCCGCGGCACGGTTGACGGCGTCGATGATCACCGGGATGCGCTGGGTCGGCGCGACGTTCCACGACGGCTCCGGCAGGTCCGCTCCCTCCACATCGACGTCGAAGAGGGCGACGAGGTCACCGGCTGCACGAGACACGACGAAACGACCACACATGTGCTCTATTCTGCCGCCCCCGCCCAACTAGTATGATCACGACATCCCTGATGAAAGGATCGGCGCCGTGCCTAACAACGTCTTCGAGGAAACCCGCGCCGAGGCCGTGCAGGTGCGCAACGAGCCGATCCAGGCTCGCAGCTCCGACCGCATCGCCGCCCTGCTCGACGCCGCCGCGGCCGTGGTCGACGAGGTGGGCATCGAGCGCCTCACGACCGCCCTCGTCGCCGATCGCGCCGAAGCATCCATCGGCACCGTCTACCGCTACTTCCCCGACCGCATCGCGGTGCTGACCGCCCTCGGCACGCGCAGCGTCGAGCGCTTCCTCCGCCAGTTCGAGGCGGACCTGGCCGAGAAGAAGCCCGCAGGGTGGGTCGACGCCGTCGTCGTGTCGATCGGCACCTCCGTGGCGATGCACCGGGGCGAGGTGGGGTTCACCTCCATCCGGCTCGGCGACCTCGTCTCCTCTCCCGAGACCGACGTGTCGCGCATCAAGTCGCACCGCATCGCCCAGACCCTGCGCGACGTGCTGGTCGACAACTACGGAATGCCGCAGGACGCCGCGCTGCTCACGCGTCTCGAGATCGCGGTCACCGTGATGGACGCCCTCCTCGTGCGCGCGTTCATGCTCGGCGGCACCGGCGACGAGACCATCATCGGCGAGTGCGAGCAGATCGTGCGCGACTACCTCACGGGGCACTACGAGAGCGACTCGCAGACCGTCTGACGCGCGACCGGCTGCACCTTAGCCTGCCGGACACAATTCGTCATGCCCAGCGGGTGTGCTTTGCCTATCGAGGCGCTCCGTGTTTGGCTGGTCTCACACGCGTGCACTCGGGCGCGCCAGACGAACGGGCCAAGACATGATCGAGTTCCGTCAGGTGTCGAAGCAGTTCCCCGACGGCACACTCGCCGTCGATGACTTCAGCCTCGTCATCCCCTCGCGCAAGACGACGGTCTTCGTGGGTTCCTCCGGCTGTGGCAAGACCACCATCCTCCGCATGATCAACCGCATGATCGACCGCACCTCGGGCTCGATCGAGATCGACGGCGAAGACATCGTCGGACTCGACAAGGTGAAGCTCCGTCGGCGCATCGGCTACGTCATGCAGAATTCCGGCCTACTGCCTCACCGCAAGGTCGTCGACAACGTGGCGACCGTGCCCCTGCTCAACGGCGTGCCGAAGAAGCAGGCCCACGAACGCGCCCTCGAACTGCTCGACACGGTCGGCCTCGATCGTTCGCTCGCGAACCGCTACCCGAGCCAGCTCTCGGGCGGGCAGCAGCAGCGTGTGGGCGTCGCGCGCGGGCTCGCGGCCGACCCGAACATCCTGCTCATGGACGAGCCGTTCGGCGCCGTCGACCCCCTGGTGCGCGCGGAGCTGCAGCAGGAGCTCATCCGCCTCCAGCGCGAACTCGACAAGACCGTCGTCTTCGTCACCCACGACATCGACGAGGCCTTCCTCCTGGGCGACCAGGTCGTCATCCTGCAGAAGGGCGGCATCATCGTGCAGAAGGGGTCTCCCACCGAGATCCTCAGCGCCCCGGCGAACGACTTCGTGGCCGACTTCATCGGGGCGACGAAGGGCAAGAGGGCCCTGCACATCGATCGTCGCGACGGACGCGACGTGGTGCTCGACAGCGAGGGCCGCGCGGCCGGAGTGCTGGTCGAGGGCTCGTCCGGCGGCAGCGAAGACGCGCCCGCATGAACTGGGTCATCGAGAACCTGCCCCTCATCGGCCAGCGAGCCCTCGAACACCTCGCGCTGAGCGTGCCTCCGATCATCCTGAGTTTCATCATCTCGGTGCCCATCGGCTGGCTCGCGAACCGCTATCGATGGAGCCGCGGCGTTCTGCTGACCGTTCTCGGGCTGCTCTATGCGATTCCCTCGCTGCCGCTGTTCGTGATTCTGCCGGTCGTGCTGGGAACCGGCATCCGGGACTCGGTCAATGTGATCGTCGCCCTCACGCTGTACGGCATCGCACTGATGGTGCGCACGACGGCGGATGCGCTGGGCTCGGTCTCCTCCGACGTCACGCAGTCGGCGACGGCGATGGGATTCTCTCCCTGGACTCGATTCTGGAGAGTCGACCTGCCGTTGGCGGGTCCGGTGCTGCTCGCCGGAATCCGCGTGGTGGCGGTGAGCACCGTGAGTCTTGTCACGGTGGGGGCGGTACTCGGCATCAAGAGCCTGGGGCTGCTGTTCACCGATGGGCTTCAGCGCAACATCGTCGCCGAGGTGGCCGCCGGGATGGTGGCCACGATCGCTCTCGCGTTGCTGATCGACTTCGGACTCGTCCTGCTCGGACGACTGCTGATGCCGTGGACGCGGGCCGTATCGACGAGGCGCGCTCGACGCGTGCAGCCGATCGATGAGGCGGTGACGGCATGAACCTCCTCGTCGATGCGCTCGCGTGGATCTTCGATCCCTCCCACCAGACCGGCGCCAACGGAATTCCCACTCGACTCGCCCAGCACCTCGCGATCAGTCTGCTGGTGCTGGTGGTGGCCAGCGCGATCGCCATCCCCGTGGGCTACCTCATCGGGCACACGGGCAAGGGGCGCACCTTCGCCGTGAGCCTCACAGGCGGCTTCCGTTCGCTCCCGACGCTCGGCCTGCTGATCATTCTCGCGCTGGCGTTGGGCATCGGCCTCGAAGCACCGCTCATCGCGCTGATCGTTCTTGCCGTGCCGCCCATTCTCGCTGGAGCGTATTCCGGGTTCGAGGCGGTCGACAGGCGCACTGTCGACGCGGCCCGTGCCGTCGGCATGACCGAGTGGCAGATCGTCTCGAAGGTCGAGGTGCCGCTCGGCCTTCCCCTGCTCATCGGGGGACTTCGTTCGGGAACGCTGCAGATCATCGCGACCGCGACGCTGGCCGACTATGTGGGCGCCGGCGGTCTCGGGCACTTCATCTTCGTCGGCCAGAAAACGAACGACTATCCCCAGATGCTCGCGGGATCACTGCTCGTGATCGCGCTCGCACTGCTCAGCGAGGGAATCTTCGCGCTGCTGCAGAAGTTGGTGGTACCACGCGGCGTCGTCGCGAACCAGAACACGGATGTCCGCACGTCGTCACCCCGACGCGTCGCGGTGGTGGGGTCTCCCACCGAAGAGAGGAAATAACGATGTTCACAGCAAACATTAAGAAGGGCCGGATCGCCGCAGGCGTTATCGCGGTCGGTGCCGTGGTGGCACTGGCAGGGTGCGCAACGAGCGATCCGCTGGACGCCGGATCGAGTGACTCGGCCAGCACCGACTCCATCGTCATCGGTTCGCAGGACTACTACTCGAGCGAGATCATCGCCGAGATCTACGCCCAGGCACTCGAGGCCAACGACTACACCGTCGACCGCCAGTTCCGCATCGGGCAGCGCGAGGTCTACCTGCCCGAGATCGAGGCCGGCAAGATCGACCTGTTCCCCGAGTACACGGGCAGCCTGCTGCAGGCGCTCGAGCCCGACACGACGGCCACCACGAGCGACGACGTCTACACCGCGCTCGAGTCCGCCCTGCCCGACGGCCTGCGCGTGCTCGACAAGTCGGAGGCGTCCGACCAGAACTCCTACACGGTCACCGAGGCCTATGCCTCCGAGAACAACCTCACCGACATCGCGTCGCTCAAGAACGTGACGACGCCGATCGTCGTCGGCGGCAACGCCGAGCTCGAGACCCGCCCCTACGGTCCCGCCACGCTGAAGGAGAAGTACGGCATCGACACGACGTTCCAGTCGATCGAGGACTCCGGTGGACCGCTGACCGTGAAGGCGCTCGTCGACAACACGATCCAGCTGGGCAACATCTACACGGCCGACCCCAACATCAAGTCCAACAACCTCGTGGCCCTCGCCGACCCCGACGGACTGTTCGTGGCCGACAACGTCGTTCCCGTCGCATCGACCAAGGTCGACGACAAGGCGGCCGACATCATCAACAAGGTCAGCGCGGCGCTGACGGAAGACGATCTGGTCGAGCTCAACTCGCAGAGCGTCAACGACCAGAAGTCGGCCGAGGTCATCGCCAAGGCCTGGCTCGACGACAAGAAGCTCTTCTAGTCGCCGATCCTCCGGAGAACGGGCCCGTCGACCTCGGTCGGCGGGCCCGTTCTCATTCCCGTTCCGGTTCGGGCGCTCGGTCAGCCGCGTCGTCCATGTGCCGCTCCTCGCCGCGGGCGATGAGCTTCTTCACCACGATCACCGCGATCACGAAGATCACGATGACCGCCACGAAGATGTAGCCGGCGAAGTGCAGCCGGTCGGCCAGTTCCCGGTATCCGCCCGCCGCAGCGGAACCGGCGGTGACGTAGGCGAACGACCAGAGGATGCAGGCGGGCAGCGTCCACGCGATGAAGCGACGATAGGCCATGGTGCTCATGCCTACGGTGACGGGGATCAGCGAATGCAGCACGGGCAGGAATCGCGACAGGAAGACGGCGATCCCACCCCGGCGATCGAGGTAGCGCTCGGCGCGCTGCCAGTGCCGTTCGCCGATGCGCCTGCCGAGGCGGGAATGACGGATGCGCGGTCCGAAGTAGCGACCGAGCATGAACCCGATGCTCTCGCCCGCGAGGGCGCCGAGAATCGATGCGAGGGCGAGGGCGAAGTACTGCACAGGCCCCTGCACGCCCGTCGCCGTGACGAGCAGCACGGTGTCTCCGGGCACGATGAGACCGAGCAGGATGCTCGTCTCGAGAAGCATGGCCACACCGGCGATGAGGGTGCGCCAGACGGGGTCGACGCTCGACACCGTGTCCAGGATCCAGCTGAGAATCTCGTTCACGCCTCGAGCCTATGACCTGGGCGCCGATAGCGGCTGGGCATGCGCCGGTCTAGAACAGGGTGACGAGCACGGCGACCGGCGCCGCGACGAGGGCGACGCCCATGGCGAGCACGAGTGCGCGGGCGGCGGGGGAGAGGGCTCCCGGCGGGGAGATGAGGCGTGACACCCGCGCCCCGAGGGTCTCCGGGTCGGCCTCGGGCACGATCTCGTCGGATGCGACGGGCGCCGTCGCCGGGTCTCCGTCGCGCCAGGGCGACCCGACGATCGCGATCGCCGTGGCGAGCGACGCGTCGTCGACCTCGCGCCGCGCGTCGTCGTCGGCGAGCATCTCGACGAGCGTGGCGACCGCCTTCTCGGCCCGGTTCGCGATGGGAAACCAGGGGAGTGCGATGTTCCACGCCTTGAAGGCGAGCAGCACGAGGTGATGGTACTGGCGCAGGTGGGCCCGCTCGTGGGCCAGCACCGCGCGCAGCTGCGCGGCATCCAGAACCCGCACGAGCCCTTCGGTGAGCACGGTGATCGAGCGCACCCCCGGCAGGCAATAGGCCACGGGGGCGGGGAAGTCGAGCATGCGGGTTCCCGGGCTGCCCTGTACCGGAGAGCTCAACAGCGCGATCAGGGCCCTGTGCCGCCGACGTTCGCGCGCTGTGCTGACCGCGGTCGTGGCGAGGCTCAGCACGAGGTGGGCTCCGAGCACGACGGCCCCGGCCAGCGAGACAATCTGGAGCGCGCCGGTCTGCACGGGAAGAGGCCCGTCGAGCAGGTGGCCCGACAGCAGGGTGGATGCGACGCCCGCGTCGTTCTCGAACGGCGTCAGTCCGAACGCGAGCAGGGCGCCGATCATCGACAGGCCACCGGCGAGCGCGATGGCCTGCCAGAGCGCGAGCGCCGTGCCGGGCGCGCGGGCGGGCCACGCGGCCCTCGACAGCGCGATGGGAACGGGCCACGCCAAGGCGAGGGCGAGGATCGCGAGCCCCGTCCAGGCTCCGAGCACGGCTAGTTCCCGGTGCCGCGGGATGCGAGCAGTCGGCGAAGCGTCTCGGCCTCGGTCGGCGAGACGCTACCGACGAATCGGGCCAGCGCGTCGTCGCGATCGGGTGCCAGCTGCAGCACCTCGTGCATGAGCTCGGCCGTGTGCTCCGACCGAGAGTTGACCGCGTGGTAGCGGTGCGGCCTCGTGGCGCGGGTGCGCGAGACGAACCCCTTGCTCTCGAGCCGCGAGAGCACGGTGAGGAGGGTGGTGGTGGCGAGTTCGCGTCGTTTCGCCGGGGCCTCGGCGGCCACCAGTCGTTCACCGAGCTCGGGTGCGGAGAGGCCGTCGGGCGATTCCCAGAGTGCGTTCATGACGGAACGCTCGAGGACGCCGAGAGTGATCATGGATCCAGACTACCTTTTCGTTCGAGTATGTTCTACGCTCTGTAGAAGAAGGATTTCTACATTGTGTAGAAGTCTACTTCCGAAGGGGAATCCTCCATGAACGAGTGGCTCGATCCACTGCTTCTCTCGCGCTGGCAGTTCGGCCTCACCACCGTCTACCACTTTCTCTTCGTGCCCATCACGATCGGCATGGCCCTCACGGTCGCGCTGTTCCAGACCGCCTGGGTGCGCACGGACAAAGAGAAGTACCTGCAGCTCACCAAGTTCTTCGGCAAGCTGTTCCTCATCAACTTCGCCATGGGCGTCGTCACCGGCATCGTGCAGGAATTCCAGTTCGGCATGAACTGGTCGGACTACTCGCGCTTCGTGGGCGACGTGTTCGGAGCGCCGCTGGCCATGGAGGGACTGCTCGCCTTCTTCTTCGAGGCGACGTTCATCGGCCTCTGGATCTTCGGCTGGGACAAGCTGCCCCGCGGGCTGCACCTGGCCACCATCTGGGCCACGGCGGTCGGCAGCATCCTCTCGGCCTACTTCATCATCGCGGCCAACGCCTTCATGCAGAACCCTGTCGGCTACGACATCAACGAGGCCAAGGGCCGCGCCGAGCTCACCGACATCTGGGCGCTGCTCACCAACAAGGTGGCGCTCGCGGCGTTCCCCCACACGATCTTCGCCTGCTTCATGGTGGCCGCCGGCCTCATCGTCACGGTGGCCGCCTGGCACCTCTCGCGCAACCAGCACCTCGACACCATGCGACCGGCCCTGAAATTCGGCCTGTGGATGATGATGATCGCGGGAGCGCTCACCGTGTTCACCGGCGACTCGCTGGGTCTCGCCATGGTGCAGACCCAGCCCATGAAGATGGCGGCCGCCGAGGCGATGTACACCACCGCGACCGGCGCCGATGCGTCGTTCTCGGTGTTCACGCTCGGCACTCCCGACGGCGTGAGCGAGCTGTTCTCGATCCGCATCCCTTACCTGTTGTCGTTCCTGTCGACGCACACTTTCGACGGAACGGTCGAGGGCATCAACGACCTGCAGGCGCAGTACGTGCAGCTCTACGGCCCGGGCGACTACACGCCCACCATCTGGATCACGTACTGGGCGTTCCGCTGGATGATCGGCCTCGGTCTGCTGCACATCCTCACGGCCTTCGTGGGCCTCATCATCACCCGACGCAAGAGCGCGTTCGGCAGCCGCCTGCTCGAGGGCCGCTGGGGCCGGTGGATCTGGAAGGCCGCCATCTGGACCTTCCCACTGTCGCTCGGCGCCATGATCATGGGCTGGGTCTTCACCGAGATGGGCCGGCAGCCCTGGCTGGTCTTCGGCCTGCTGAAGACGGCCGACGGCGTCTCGCCGAACGTCACCGGCCTCGAGGTGCTCATCTCGCTCGTCGCCTTCACGCTCATCTACGGCACGCTGGCCGTCGTCGAGTTCAGACTCATCAAGAAGGCCGCACAGAAGGGGCCGGAAGACCTGCCCGAGCCCCATCCCGAGACCGGCGTCCGGCGCCAGGAAACGACGGTGTACTGATCATGGACCTCACGATCCTCTGGTTCGGAATCATCGCATTCCTCTTCATCGGCTACTTCGTCCTCGACGGTTTCGACTTCGGAGTCGGCATGTCGATCCCGTTCCTCGGCAAGGACGACGTCGACCGCCGCGTCATCATCAACACCATCGGTCCCATCTGGGACCTCAACGAGACCTGGCTGATCGTCGCCGGAGCCTCGCTGTTCGCCGCGTTCCCGGAGTGGTACGCGACGCTGTTCTCCGGGTTCTACCTGGCGCTCTTGGTCATCCTGCTCTCGCTCATCCTGAGGGGCGTCTCCTTCGAGTACCGGCACCAGCGCCCCGAACAGGCGTGGAAGCGCCGCTTCGACGGGATGATCGTGATCGGCTCCGCCGTTCCCGCGCTTCTCTGGGGCGTCGCGTTCGGCAACATCGTGCGCGGTGTGCCGCTCGACGACGGATTCAACTACACCGGGTCGTTCTTCGACCTGCTGAACCCCTATGCGCTCATGGCCGGCCTCACGACCCTGCTGCTCTTCTTCACGCACGGAACGGTCTTCGTCTCGCTGAAGACCGACGGAGAGCTGCAGCAGCGGGCACGCAGGCTGGCCACCCGGTCGGGAATCCTGACGATCGTGGTCGCCGCGTCCTTCCTGCTCTGGACGACCCTCGCCTACGGCACGTTCTGGTCGGCGGTGCTGTCGGCTGTCGCCGCCGTCACGCTGATCGCGGCCGTGCTCGCCAACGCCCGCGGCCGCGAAGGCTGGGCGTTCGGCTCGATGGCGGCGACCGTCGCGTTCGCGGTCCTCAGCCTGTTCCTGTCGCTGTTCCCCGACGTGATGCCGGCGTCGAACGACCCGGCGAACAGCCTCACGATCGCGAACGCCTCGTCGTCGCCCTACACACTGCAGGTCATGACCTGGGTGGCCCTCGTCTCGCTTCCGCTGATCCTCGCCTACCAGGGCTGGACCTACTGGGTGTTCCGCAAGCGGGTCACCCGTGCGCACATCGAGGGTGCGCAGGCGGCACACTAGACGAGTGAAACCTCTCGATCCCCGGCTGCTCGCCTACGCGCGGGCGGCCCGGGCGTTCCTGGCGGCGGGCGCGGTGATCGGCCTGGCCCAGACGGTCTGCATCGTCGCGTTCGCCTGGTTCCTGAGCCAGGTGATCGTGCGCGCCATCGCCGGCGACGGCCTGCCCGCGCTGATGCCGATGATCCTCGCGCTCGCGGGCGTCGTGGTCGCACGGGCCGCGCTGCTCTGGCTCGCCGAGGTCACCAGCACCCGCGGAGCCGCGCGGGTCAAGAGCCAGCTCCGCGCGCGCGTCCTCCGGGCCGTCGTCGACCTCGGACCGGGATGGACGGCCGGGCGCAACGCCACGTCGGTCGCCACGGTCACCGGACCAGGCCTCGACGCCCTCGACACCTACTTCTCCCGCTACCTTCCTCAACTCATCCTCACGGCCATCGCCACGCCGGTCGTCGTGCTGGTCATCTTCCTGCAGGACTGGCCCAGCGCCCTCGGTGTCGTCCTGACCCTGCCGATCATCCCCGTCTTCATGATCCTGATCGGCTGGGCGACGCAGACCGTGCAGAAGACGCAGTGGCAGCTGCTCACGCGGCTCTCCACGGGATTCCTCGACATCGTGGGCGGTCTCTCGACGCTGACGCTCTTCGGACGGGCCGCGCGCCAGGCCGGGCGCATCCGGGATGTCACCGAGCAGTATCGCGTTCAGACCATGAAGGTGCTGCGCGTGTCGTTCCTCAGCGGCTTCGTGCTCGAACTCGTGTCGAGCCTCGCGGTCGCAGTCGTCGCGGTATCTGTCGGTCTCCGGTTGATCGACGGCTCGCTCGGGCTCTCGGTCGGCCTGTTCGTCCTCCTCCTCGCGCCCGAGGCGTTTCTTCCGCTCAGGCAGGTGGGCACCCAGTTCCACGCCGCGGCCGACGGGGTCGCGGCCGCCGACGACGTGTTCGAGATCCTCGATGCAGCGGCAGAGGCGCGGCGCGGCATCGACGCGTCGACGGACAGCCTCGACGAGTCCCTCGCCCCGCATACGAGCCGTACTCAGGCGCCCGGGTCTCTCGTGCTCTCCGGTTTCGGCGCGGGCTACGACGGCCGGGCGGTGATCGGCCCGATCGATGCGGAGTTCGCCCGCGGCCGACTGACCGCCATCGTGGGGCCCTCGGGCGTGGGCAAGTCGACCCTCGTCGCCGCCCTGCTGGGATTCGTTCCGCACACCGGTCGCGTGACGCTGGGCGGCGACGACATCATGTCCGGGGAGACGGGTCTCGACTGGATCTCGTGGTGCGGCCAGCGTGCGGGGCTCATGGCGGGCTCGGTGCTCGAGAACGTCACCCTGGGCAGCGCCGCCCCCGATCGGGCTCGAGCCGCACGCGCACTCGAGATCGCCGCCGCAGACGAGATCGAGCTCGATCGTCCGCTCGGCGTGGCCGGCGCCGGGTTATCGGGCGGGCAGGCGCAGCGCGTCGCCATCGCGCGGGCCGTCTACCGGGCCCTCGAGCGGCGGTCGTCGGTGCTCGTGCTCGACGAGCCGAGCTCGGCCCTCGACGACCAGACAGAGGCGCGGCTCGTGCGCGGGCTCGAGCGCCTCGTCGAGAGCACCGGCCTCGCCCTCATCGTCGTGACGCACCGCGACGCGATCGCCCGCGCCGCGGACGGCATCCTCGCGCTCGAGCCCGCAGCGGTGATCGCCTGATGCGCACGACAGAGGTGCTGCGCCTCGCACAGCCGCGCACGCGCCGATTCGCCCCCGGTGCGCTGCTCGGCCTGCTCAGCGCCCTCTGCGCCGTCGGACTGATCGCCACCTCGGCCTACCTGATCACCCGTGCGGCCGAGATGCCGCCGATCCTCTACCTCAACATGGCGATCGTCGGGGTTCGGGCCTTCGCCCTGGGCCGCGCCGGCTTCCGCTACGCGGAGCGTCTCGCCAGCCACGACGCCGCGTTCCGCACGCTGGCCACGCTCCGCGTCGGCATCTATGAACGCCTCGTTCCGCTGGCGCCCGACGGCCTGTCGGGCACCCGGCGCGGAGACCTGCTGACCCGCCTCACGTCCGACGTCGACGAATTGCAGAACCTGCCGCTGCGCGTCGTGCAGCCCCTGCTCATCTCGGGCGCCGTCGCCGCAACCAGCGTGGTCACCGTCTGGATCCTCCTGCCGGCGGCCGGCCTCGCCCTCCTCGTCGCCCTCGTGCTTGCCGCCGTCGTCGGCACGATGGTCAACAGCGTCATCGCGGCACGGTCGGAGCGGTCGATCGCCCCGCTCCGAGGCGCCTTCGCCGACGAGGTGCTCGACACCGTCGTGAACCTCGACGTGCTGACCGCGTTCGACGCGACCGGCTCCCGCCTGGCCGCCGTCGACGGCGCCGACCGTCGACTGACCCGCGCCGTGCTCTCGAGCGCCGCCGGGTCGGGGGTCGCCACAGGCATCCTGTCGCTGCTCGCCGGTGCAGCGAGCGTCGCGGCCCTGCTGGTCGGCATCCCGGCGCTGGCAACGCCCGGCTTCGACGGACCGGTGCTGGCGATCATCGCGCTCGTGCCCATCGCGGTCTTCGAGGTCGTGTCGAGTGTGCCCCTCGCGCTCGCGGCGCTGCGCCAGGTGCGTACGAGCGCCGAGCGGGTCGCCTCCGTCGTTCCCGACACCGTGCCGGCCGAGATACCCGTCGACGGGCCCGTCGTCTCACCCCGCACCGCCGAGCCGACGGGCACGGTCATCGAACTCCGCGGGGTCTCCGCCACCTGGCCGCAGGCGGCATCGCCGGCGATCCGGGGCGTCGACCTCACCATCTCGCCGGGCGATCGCATCCTCGTCACGGGGGCCAGCGGATCGGGAAAGACCACGCTCGCGCACGTGCTCGTGCGGTTCCTCGAGTTCGGGGGCTCCTACAGCCTGGGCGGCGTCGACGTGCGCAGCCTGCCGCTCGCCGACGTGCGCCGCGTCGTCGGGCTCTCCGAGCAGATCCCGTACCTGTTCGACGAGTCGATCCGGCAGAATCTGCTCTTCGCCCGCGACGACGCGAGCGACGCCGAGCTTCTCACCGTGCTCGAGAGGGTCGGCCTGTCTGAGTGGGTCGAGGGTCGGGGCGGCCTGGATGCTCGGGTCGGCGAGCGCGGCTCGCTCGTCTCGGGCGGCCAGGCCCAGCGCATCGCCCTCGCGCGGGCTCTCCTCGCCGACTTCCCTGTGCTCGTGCTCGACGAGCCCACGGCCAACGTCGACGCCGATCGGGCCGACGCGCTCCTCGTCGACCTGCTCGCGGCATCCACCGACCCCGATGGTCGGCGGGCCGTCGTGATCATCAGCCACCTGCCGGTGCCCGAGCACCTCATCACCTCGCGCCTGCGACTGGGCTGAGCTCCCGCTAGGGCAGGGGGCGCACGAGCGCGTCGAGGCGCCGCTGCCAGAGCGCGGCTCGGCGCGGGTTGCGGGTGAGTCTCGGGCCGTTCCTCCACGAGGTGACGACGCGGATTCCGTGGAGCGCGTTCACGACCCAGACCTCGCATCCGGCGAGCTGGGCCGGAGTCGCGAACTCCTCGCCCGACTCGGTCGCGGTGGCCGAGGCCAGCAGCCGGATGGACTTCGCCGTGACGCTGTCGACCCGGCGAAGGGAGGCCGAGGGCGCGAACAGCCGGTCGCCCCTCCACCACAGCAGGGCGCTCGTCGCGCCGTCGACGACGTGACCCGTGGCCGACACGATCACGGGCTCGTCGATGTCGTCGCGGGCGGCATCGCGCTTCAGCGCACCGAGGCGTTCGATGTCGGGGCCCTTCACCGAGGCCACCGTTCTCGGGTCGCCCTCGTCGAGCGAGGCGACGCGCACGGAGGCGCCGAGCGGGGGAGAGGGGCGGACGCGCAGGACAAGGGTCGTCTCGTCGCCCGTTCGCAGCGCGTCGACCCGGGGGAACCAGTCACCGGTGCGGGGAAGCTCGGCAACCGCAGCGTTCCAGAACCGCTCGGCCGACGCGGGGTCGATGCGGGTCTCCGAGGCGAGCCCGGCCAGGAACCTGTCGTGGTGCAGCTGCAGGGCCCGCACCCCGCCGCTCGCGACGAGCCAGCTGTCGGCGACCTGCATGCCCTGATGAGCCGGCTCCGACTCGGTCTCGACCAGATCCTCCCCGGTCCAGACGAGAAGGCGGGGCGTGATCACACGGCCTACGCTATTACAGTGTCCCGCCGCCTCCTCACCAGAGCACTGCAGCACTGGGTCGATCCCGAGCGGGTGTTCGTCGATGTCTACGGTCGGGAGCCGAACGCCTTCTGGCTCGATTGCGGCGTCGACGCCACTGCGGGCACGAGCTATCTCGGGGCGGGCGAGCCGATCGCGTCGCCGCACGACCTGCGGGGGCTCGTCGAGCAGCTCCGAGATCGCAGGAGCGAGGTCGCCCTCGCCGATGGCCCGGCCGACGGATTCGCCCTCGGCTGGGTGGGGTGGCTCTCCTACGAGTTCGGCGCGGCCCAGCATGGCGTCGACACCGAGCCGACCGGGCTACCCGGTGCCGCCCTGCTCTGGGTCACCCGGGCGATCGCGTTCGATCACGACGCCCGCACGATCACGCTCCTCGCACTCGACGGCGAACCGGATGCCACGGGCTGGCTCGACCGCACGGCCCGGCTGATCGACACGGCCCGGCTGGGGCGTGCCGCCGCCGCCCCGCCGTTCCCGCTTCCGGGACCCCGCGGCATCCGGCCCCTCGAGGCGGCACCCCTGGCGCAGTGGCGGCACAGCACCGACGACTACGACCGTCTCGTGCGCGAGTGCCAGGAGTCGATCAGGCAGGG
>Ga0247732_10000562_pt1 | contig 17218 bp, 18 predicted proteins | sample UWRJL163409C2_FD_180940 | JGI IMG/M metagenome (GOLD analysis project Ga0247732, IMG submission 180940) | Plant litter microbial communities from Arlington Agricultural Research Station in Wisconsin, United States - UWRJ-L163-409C-2 | ecosystem: Environmental > Terrestrial > Plant litter >...
CCAAACGTCTTTCGATCACGTCTACCGCGAGGAATAAGCCTACTGCAACCATACTGTGGTTGATCATCTGGATAAATACACCCATCATCGCGTCTTTATTCAGGAGCATAATCCCCGCAGCGATCAGGCCTACGTGGCTGATGGAAGCAAAAGCAAAAGTCTTTTTAATGTCATTTTGCCTGATGGCCAGGATAGCGGCGTATACTACACCAATCGTTCCGAGAATAATTACCGGCAGTACCATCTGATCCATGGCTTCAGGAGCCAGCGGGATCATCCAGCGAATCATTCCGTACAGTGCCATTTTCAGCATCAGTGCGGAAAGAAGCATCGTACCTGCCATAGGCGAGGTCGTATAAGTTTCAGGCTGCCAGGTATGAAATGGGAACAAAGGGATCTTGATGGCAAAAGCCAGGAAGAATCCGCCCATGATCCAGAACGCGCTGCAGGCAGTCAGCTCAACAGCCCTCAGGTCCTCTATTGCAAAGCTGGCGGCATTTACTTTGATCGCCATCAGTGCAAGCAGCATCGCCAGCGAGCCCACGAATGTATAAATGAAGAATTTGATCAGTGCCGGTTTTCTTCCTGCTGCTCCGAACCAGAGTGCGATCAGGAAAACAGGGATCAGGGTGATTTCCCAGAAGATGTAGAACATCAGTCCGTCCATAGAAAGGAAAACTCCAAGCAGTGCTGTCTGCATGAAGAAAACCATGCTGGTGAACAGTTTATTGGAAGCGAGGTCCCTGTTGAAATTGCTTAGAAGGATCAGGAATGTGATGACGTTGGTAAGCAATACCATGATCAGGCTCATGCCATCATAACCCATATTGTATGTCAGGCCGAAAGCGGTGGTCCACTCAGGATCGAAAACAGATACATAAGCGTCCGGTGAAAAGGAGCAGGCATGCACAAGTGCAACCGCCACAGAGACAATTCCTCCCGCGAGTGCGAAGTAACGCATGAAGCTGCGTGGGATCAATAATGCTGCTAGCGCAAATAACGCTGGTATAATGAGAAGTTCCAAAGCTTTTAAATTTTGACGAGATAATATAAGACCAAACCGATGATACCTGATACCATCCACAGGATATACCAGTTCACACGACCGGTTTGCCATTTTTTAACCAATTCACCGGAGAAACCGATACCTTTTGCAAGTCCGAGCACGAGTCCGTTAAGGAACGTGATCTCGAAGAATTTATATCCTTTTTCGGACAGCCACTCAACAGGACGAACGAACAGGAAATTATAAATTTCATCCAGGTAAAGCTTGCGGGCGGATAGTTTCTGCCAGCCGCTCAGTTGTGCATCCGGAACCGGAATACTTTCCTTCTTGCCGTAAATCACGTAGCAGATCGCCAGTGCGGAAAGAGAAACAATTACTGCAACAACCATCAGGATCAGCGTAGTATTGCTGTCTCCGTGTTCACCGCCAACCAATGAGAGTCCTGTAGTATTGTGCTCCAGGTGGTGTGACATCCAGTGTGTGCCTCCTTTCAGGAAAATACCCGGAAGGTTCAGCAATCCTCCGATGACTGAAAGCACGGCAAGTACAACCAGTGGAATAGACATGCTTGCAGGAGCTTCGTGGATATGGTGCTCAACTTCGTGCGAACCGCGGAATTTCCCGTGGAAAACCACGAAATAAAGGCGGAACATGTACAATGCAGTCATGATAACGCTGATCATCAGGATTACATATAATCCGATATTCTCGTGAAAAGCATGGCCGAGGATCTCATCCTTGGAATAGAATCCTGAAAGCAATGGGAATCCTGAGATCGCCAGGGTACCGATGAGGAAAGTGAGATGCGTCAGGGGAATCTTTTTGCGGAGGCCTCCCATCAGGCGAATATCCTGCTCGTCGGAAAGTGCGTGAATTACACTACCTGAACCTAAGAAAAGCAAAGCTTTGAAGAATGCGTGTGTCGTAAGGTGGAACATCGCTGCGGTGTATGCACCCATGCCCAGCGCTACGAACAGCAATCCGAGCTGTGAAACAGTGGAGTAGGCGAGTACCTTCTTGATATCGTTCTGGCGCATCGCAATGAAAGCAGCTACCAGTGAAGTGGCGAGTCCGACGTAGAGCATGATGTCCTGCGTAGCGGGAGCCAGTTCGAAAAGGTAATTAGATCTTACTACCAGGAAAATACCTGCGGTAACCATGGTGGCAGCGTGGATCAGTGCAGAAACAGGCGTTGGCCCTGCCATCGCATCCGGAAGCCAGGTGAACAATGGGATTTGTGCACTTTTACCGGTAGCTCCGATGAAAAGACAAATGGTAATTCCGAAGATCATCCAGGAAGAAACGGACATTTTATCTACAAGCACTTTGTTTGCGATCTCACCGTATTCAAGCGTTCCGAACTGTGCAAGCAACAGGAACAAGCCGATCAGCAATCCAAGATCTCCGATCCTGTTCATGATGAATGCCTTTCTGGCTGCAAGGCCGTTCAGCATCCCTTTCTCAGCATCGCTGTAGTGGAAACCAATAAGGAAGTAAGAGCAGATACCTACACCTTCCCATCCGAAGAACAACATGAAATAATTGCTTCCCAGCACCAGGATCAGCATCGCGAAGATGAACAGGTTAAGGTACGTGAAGAACTTGTAGTAACCTTCGTCATGTTTCATATACCCCATTGAGAAGAGGTGGATCAATGAACCGATCCCTGTAATGATAAGTACCATCCAGAGAGAAAGGTTATCTGCCAGGAACCTTGCATGGAGTGAAAGATCGTCCAGTGAAATGACGGAGAACAGGTGAATGGTCACCGGCTCTTCCAGTTTGAAAAATGCCAGGATTGCAGTTCCGAAAGCGAGGAAAGATGCAAGCGTGGCTATGGAACCAGAAACGGTCTTCGGCAGATTCTTGCCGATGATTCCGTTGATTATCCCGCCCAGTAAAGGGAACAGGAGAATTAAGGGTACGAGTTGTTGTATCGACATCTTAAATTATCCTTTTAGTTTATTAAATAACCCGATGTCCACAGTCCTGTTGTTCCTGTAAAGCAATACAAGGATAGACAGTCCGATGGTGGCTTCCGCCGCGGCAACGACCATGATGAAAAATACGAATACCTGTGCGTCTCCTTTGCCGAAGTAAGTGGAAAATGCCACCAGCAAAAGGTTTACTGCATTCAACATGATCTCGATGCTCATCAGTACGATGATGGCATTTCTGCGGACCAGCACGCCCAGTACGCCGATCGCGAACAGTATCGTGGACAATACAATGTAGAATTGTACCGATACGCCTGATTCAAATAGGGAAGCTAATATCATTTTAATCGATTATTTGTTTTTCTCTCTTTGCCAGCAATACGGCTCCGACCATCGCTGAAATGAAGAGGATAGATGAAATTTCAAAAGGAAGTACATAGTCGGTGAACAGCAGCTGTCCGAGGCTCTCTACCATTCCCTGATCGTCAGTTGTACTTGCCAGCGGCGATTTTGCGATCATTACAGTGTCCTTCAGTGCAGCGACAAGCACAGTCAGCAGCGAACCGCCGGCTATAGTTGCAGCGATCTTCATTTTCACGGAAGAGCGCGGTTCATTGTCCTTGCTGAGATTAAGCAGCATGAGTACGAAAAGGAACAGTACCATAATGGCTCCGGCATAAACGATGATATTTACGATCGCGATGAACTGCGCGTTCATCAGAATGTAATTGGCCGAGATCATGAAGAATGTCAGGATCAGGTAGAGGACGCTTCTCACAGGGTGTGTGCTGAGTATAACCATCAGCGCAGAACCGATGGTAAGTCCGCCTAAAATAATTGCGATAGTTTCTATATTCATGCGTTTGGTCTTTTTCCGGTGGATTGTCTTGCTGAAATATCAATGCGGTGGTCAACATTCTCCACCAGTACATCTTTGCCGTAAATAAACTCGCCACGGTTAAAATCGGTTGGAACGATGCGGTCAGTAAGGAATATAGCTTCCTTCGGACACGCTTCTTCACACAATCCGCAGAAAATGCAGCGCAGCATGTTGATCTCGTAGATCTCAGCGTACTTCTCTTCGCGGTACAAGTGTTCTTCTCCCGCTTCTCTTTCGGCAGCCACCATGGTGATTGCTTCAGCCGGGCAGGCTACAGCGCATAATCCGCAGGCAGTACAGTTTTCCCTGCCCTGCTCGTCGCGTTTCAGCACGTGCATCCCACGGTAAACAGGTGCGAACACACGTTGTTCTTCGGGATATTTAATGGTATTGTTTTTTCGGAACAAATGCTTGAAAGTAATCCACATTCCGCCGAAAACTGCAGGCAAGTAGAGACTCTCCCAAAAACTGATCTTTTTGTTGGAAACTACTTTTTTGCGATTTGATAAACTCTCCATATCTAAGAAATGAGTGTTGTTGCGTTATTATTTTTTGAATCCTGAACTCAGGTGAAAATCCGGTGTGTGCTTATCTGCCTGTTTCGTCTGAATAGCTGCGGTCTGCACAGCTTTAGGCTTGCTTTCGGCAGTATCAGTGCTCTTTTTAGAGAACCATCCTGAGGCAAAAGCGATCACGAAACCTGTGATCACTAAGTTGATCAGGGAAATCGGGATCAGTTTTTTCCATCCGAGGTGCATCAGCTGATCGTATCGGAATCTTGGAAGTGTCCAGCGGATCCACATGAATACGAAGATAAAGAAGGCGATCTTCAGGAAGAAAACAAGCGTACCGAGAATGGCAAGTGTATTTCCGGAGAAATAATCCATGCCCGGGAAATTGTATCCGCCAAAGAAAAGCGCTGAAATTACTGCTGAGGCGATGAACAGGTTGATGTATTCCGCGAAAAGGAAGAATCCTAATTTCATGGAACCATATTCTGTATGGTAACCACCGATCAATTCGCTTTCACATTCTGCAAGGTCAAATGGAGCACGGTTACATTCCGCCACGGAAGTAATGAAGAAAACGATGAAACATACAGGTTGGTACCAGATGTTCCAGTTCATGCCGTGCTGTTGTCTTACGATCTCTCCAAGGCTAAGGCTGCCGGACATCAATACGATCGTGATGATCGAGATTCCCATCGCAAGCTCGTAGGAGATCATTTGTGAAGAAGCGCGGATGGCTGCGAACAGTGAGAATTTGTTGTTGGATGCCCAACCTCCGATCATGATGCCGTAAACACCGATCGAAGCAAATCCCATGATGAAAAGGATCCCGATGTTGATATCGGCAACCTGTAGAATGATTGTTCTCCCGAAAGCTTCTACAGGAGGCCCCCATGGAATAACCGCTCCGGTCATACAGGCAGTAAACATGGCGATACCTGGCCCCATGATGAACAGCCATTTGTCTGCATTCGCAGGAATAAAGTCTTCTTTGAAGAACATTTTACCTGCATCGGCAATCGGCTGAAGGATTCCGAAAGGACCTGCTCTGTCCGGCCCGACACGGTCCTGGATCCAGGCAGCTACTTTCCTTTCAAAGTATGTCTGATAAGTTGCGATCAATAATGTGATCCCAAAGATCACCAGGATCAGCGCTGATTTTTCTATCAATAATCCTGTATCCATTATTCTATAGTTTTAACGGGTTGTTTCAACGGGTTAGGAACCTGGTAGTGTCCCTGGGAGATTACAGAATGGCGCTTGATCTTTCTTGGCCCTTCAATATTCCACTGTTTCGGGTCTTTTTTCTCAAAACGGCAATCGTTGCAGATCCAGGCTGGCTTGCCGTCGTTGTCTTCCACTTCTCCGTAGGTATCCTTGCGGGCAGTTACACGGTAAATTTCTTCACCGAACATCCATACCACTGCTTTTCCGGAACATTTCGTGCATTCGGAGGAAGCGTTCATTGGTTTCAGGAACCATACACGGCTTTTGAAACGGAAAGTTTTGTCTGTCAATGCGCCTACAGGACATACGTCGATCATGTTCCCGGAGAAATCATTGTCAACAGCCTGCTTGATATAAGTGCTGATCTCTGCATGTTCTCCGCGGTGAAGTACCCCGTGAACGCGTTTGTCCGTCAGCTGGTTTGCCACCATTACGCAACGGTAGCAAAGGATGCAGCGGTTCATGTGCAGCTTGATCTTGTTACCGATGTCGATCGGCTCGAAAGTACGTCTTTCTTCCTCGTACCTTGTACCTGACGCACCATGTTCGAAACCAAGATCCTGTAAGTGGCACTCTCCCGCCTGGTCACAGATCGGGCAGTCAAGTGGGTGATTGATCAGCAGGAATTCAGTAACTGCGCCACGGTTCTCATGTACGCGCTCGCTGGTTTTGTTCTTAATGACCATACCATCCTGTACGGGGGTGGAGCAGGAAGCTACAAGCTTGGGCATCGGGCGCGGATCCTTCGCGGAACCGGCAGCGACTTCTACCAGGCAGGTACGGCATTTTCCACCGCTTCCTTCTAATTTGCTGTAATAGCACATCGCAGGAGGAACAACTTCCCCTCCGATCTTGCGGGCTGCATTCAGGACTGTTGTTCCGTCTTCAACCTCTACTTCAATGCCATCAATGGTTACTTTGACCATAATTGTATTTTTATATTTTTTCGTTACGTTCCGGGCAGTAAGCTGCCTTTTACGATACCGTTTCTTTGCGGAGCAAGCCGTAATTTCTCGTTACTGCTTCCTGCGGGTTTGTTACATGCCATTCGAATTCTTCGCGGAAGTGGCGGATCGCTGCGGCCACAGGCCATGCGGCGGCGTCACCCAACGGACAGATGGTATTTCCTTCTATCTTTTTATTGATGTCTGCGAGCAGCTCTATGTCGCGCATATTTCCTTTTCCTGTTTCCAGTCGGTGAAGCACGCGCTCCATCCATCCTGTACCTTCGCGGCAAGGAGAACATTGTCCGCAGGACTCATGTGCGTAGAAGCGTGCGAAATTCCAGGTATTTCTTACGATGCACTGGTCTTCGTCAAAAACGATGAAACCTCCTGAACCCAGCATCGAACCGGATGCAAATCCTCCGTCAGCCAAACTTTCGTAGGACATCAGGCGGTTTTCTCCAGCAGCTGTTTTAGTGATCAGGTGTGCAGGCAGGATCGGAACGGAAGAACCTCCGGGAACCAGTGCCTTCAGCTTTTTGTTGTTGGCAATTCCACGGCACCATTCGTCTCCGTAAATGAACTCTTCCACTGAAAGTCCGAGCTCGATCTCATATACACCGCCGCGCGTAATGTTTCCGCAGGCAGAGATCAGTTTGGTTCCGTTGCTTCCTTCTGTTCCTAGCTTGGCGTATTCTTCCGCACCGTCATTGATGATCGGAACAATAGTTGCGAGGCTTTCCACATTGTTTACTACTGTTGGGCAGCCCCACAATCCTTTTACCGCCGGGAAAGGCGGCTTGATGCGTGGATTTCCGCGTTTTCCTTCGAGGGACTCGATCAATGCAGTTTCTTCACCGCAGATATAAGCACCTCCTCCCGGAGCAACGCGCAGGTCGAGGTCATACCCCGATCCTAAAATATTTTTACCGAGGAATCCTTTGTCGTATGCTTCCGCGATCGCCCTTTCCAGGATCTCCAGGATCCACATATATTCACCGCGGATATAGATGAAAGAAAGATTGGTACCCAGCGCGTAGCTGGAAACGATCATCCCCTCAATCAGCAGGTGCGGAATGTATTCCATCAGGTAGCGGTCCTTGAAAGTACCCGGCTCTGATTCGTCGGCATTGCAAAGCAAATATCTCGGAACGCCTTCCGGCTTGGCGAGGAAGGACCATTTCATCCCGGTAGGGAATCCTGCACCTCCACGTCCTTTCAGGTTCGCTTTTTTCACTTCTTCCACTACGTCTTCAGGAGACATGGTTTTCAAAGCTTTTTCCACAGAACGGTAACCGCCGTGTTTTCTGTAAACATCAAAGGTTTCAATTCCGGGAACATTGATGTGTTCCAATAGTAATTTCCTTCCCATTAGTTCTGTTTATTTCCTTGAATCTCACCTTTACGGCAGGATTCGATCAATTCATCTACTTTGGCAGGCGTCAGGTGCTCGTGGTATTTTTTACCGCACTGGAGCATCGGACCATATCCGCAGGCACCGAGGCATTCTGCCGTTTTCAGGGTGAACATACCATCTTTGGTGGTTTCACCCACTTTGATATCCAGCTTGTTGCCGATATAATCTATGATATTGTCGCTGCCGACCAGCATACATGGCCCTGTACGGCAAACTTCGAATACGTATTTTCCTACCGGGTTCAGGTTGAACATCGTGTAGAACGTAGCCACCTCGTATACTTCGATCGGTTGTATATTCAGTATTTCAGCCACCATATCCATGGTATCCGGGCTCAGCCATCCGCCTGCTTCTTCTTCTACGATGTGCAGGATACGGATCACCGCGCTTTTGTGTTTACCCTCAGGATATTGCTGAATGACACCTTGTATCTCGGCCATTTTTTCAGGGCTGAGTACGGGTCTGCTTTGATTTGTAATTTCTGTCTTCATATTGATCTATGCGTCCAATTCTCCGGCAATAACGTTCAAACTACTTAAAGTCAGTACGGCATCACTGATTGTTTGTCCTGTAATCATTTCAGGATAAGCCTGGTAATATATAAAACATGGGCGGCGGAACTGTAATCTGTAAGGAGATCTTCCTCCGTCGCTGATCAGGTAGTAACCCAATTCCCCGTTTCCGCCTTCCACACTGTGGTAAACTTCGCCTACCGGAACCGGTGTTTCTCCCATTACGATTTTAAAATGGTAAATGAGGGCTTCCATCTTCTGGTATACATCCTGCTTCGGAGGCAGGTAGAATTCCGGAACGTCCGCAAAATGTTTTCCTTCAGGAAGTCCATCGTATGCCTGCTGGATAATGGACAAGCTCTGGCGAATCTCTTCCTGGCGTACCTGGAAGCGGTCATAAGTGTCGCCGCCAGTACCAACCGGAACGATGAAATCGAAATCCTGGTAAGAAGAATAAGGATTCATGACACGTACGTCATAATCGATCCCTGTAGCTCTCAGGTTCGGGCCTACAAAAGAATAGTCCAGTGCCCGCTGCGCGGAAATAGGCCCTGCACCGATGGTACGGTCCATGAAAATCCTGTTCCTTGAAAGGAGGCTGTCGAATTCATTGAAAACCTTAGGGAATTCTTTCAGGAAAGTCTTCAGTTTCTTGTGGAACTCCTTAGAGAAATCCCTTTCGAAACCACCGATCCTTCCGACGTTTGTCGTCAGACGTGCTCCGCAGACCTCTTCGTATAATTCGTATATTTTTTCCCTTTGCTGGAAAACATAGGTAAATCCTGTCAGTGCGCCTGTATCCACTCCGATTACGGAGTTACAGATCAGGTGATCGGCGATCCTTGCCAGCTCCATGATGATCACACGCATGTAATCCACCTTTTTAGGCATTTCAGCCTGGATCAGTTTCTCGACTGTCATGTGCCATCCCATGTTGTTGATCGGGGAGGAGCAGTAATTCAGCCTGTCTGTAAGGGGGGTAATCTGGTTGTAAGGCCTGTGCTCTGCAATTTTCTCGAAAGCGCGGTGGATGTAACCGACCGTTTGTTCCGAAGAAAGGATGCGCTCGCCGTCTACCTTCAGGATATTCTGAAAAATCCCGTGGGTCGCGGGATGCGTAGGCCCCAGATTGAGCGTTGCAATATCCCCGTCAATTGTTTCATGGGACAATTGTTTACCGGGTTCAATATTATCTAACCATTCACTCATAATACTTTTTTTCTATCTTCCGAAAAAGCGGTTATCCTTGTCTTCTCTTGTGGCATCTTCCAGGCGGTATTCTTTACGCATCGGGAAGTAGTCCATGCTGTCCTCATTCAGGATCCTTGTGAGATTCGGGTGTCCTTCGAAAATAATTCCGTAAAAATCGAATGTTTCACGCTCCATCCAGTTCGCCCCGACATAGATATCGGTAATTGAACGAACGGCAGGGTTTCCTGTGGGAACAAATGCCTTCAGGCGGATGCGCAAGTTGTTCACTAAGCTGTGCAGGTGATAAACAACCGCAAATTCACGGTTTTCCTGCTCAGGGTAATGTACACCCGCAATATTGGTGAGGAAAGCTGTTTGCAGTATTTCGTCTGCTTTGAGCCAGCTGATGATCTCGTGGACAGCCGCAGGCAATATCTCAATAGTCAGCAAACCAAATGGCGCTTCGCTGCTGATGATCTTCTCACCGAAAGCCGATTGCAGCCTTTCCAGTGCAATCTCGTTTGTAACTGTGTTATTGCTCATCAGTTTCCATGTTATAATCGTTCAACATAGAGCGGTACTCAGGAGAATAACGCCTTCTCAGGGATTCGTTCTTCACCAGCTCGTGGATGTTCATGATCCCGTCAATGATCTGTTCCGGCCTCGGCGGGCATCCTGGTACGTAAACGTCTACAGGAATCACTCGGTCAATGCCCTGTAAAACACTGTAAGTATCAAAAATACCACCGCTGGAAGCGCATGCGCCTACGGAAAGCACCCATTTCGGCTCTGCCATCTGTTCGTAAACATGGCGGAGGATAGGAGCTAATTTTTTGGAAATGGTTCCGGCAACGATCAGCAGGTCCGCCTGGCGTGGAGAGAAAGACATTCTTTCCATCCCGAAGCGGGCTACGTCATAGTTACTTCCCATCGTGGCCATGTACTCAATACCGCAACAGGAAGTCGCGAATGGCAGCGGCCAAAGGGAATTGGCCCTTGCGGAACCGATTACCTTGTCTAATCTTGTCAATTGGAAACCTTGATAGTCAATCGCTTCAACGTGTCCATCCAATGTTACTTTTCCCATTCTAATGCTCCTTTTTTCAATACATATATAAAGCCTGTGAGGAAGAAGGCTACAAATAGAATCACAGCCAGCAGTCCCTCAAGTTCCAGGGCTTTGAAATTCACAGCGTAAGGGTAGAAGAAGATTACTTCGACATCGAATAATACAAACAGGATCGCAGTAAGGAAATAACGCACGGATACCGGGAAACGTGCATTTCCTTCCGATTCAATTCCACATTCGAAGCTTGCATCCTTCTTTTTGGAGTTCAATTTAGGACCCAGGATGTGGGTCACAATCAAAACTAATACTACAAACCCCAGAGCTACAATGGCTTGTAAAACAAGGGGTAGATAATTTTCAGCACTTGACATAAGTTCACTAATAAAATTGCGATGTAAATTTAGTACTTATTAACATAGCAACAAATTCAAAAAAGAAAGTTGCTGCAAACTTGTATTCCTGAGTTCCTGTAAAAGAGGGCTGAATACTAAAATATACCAGATATACAGTATTTTACAGCCGACAAGATTTCTTAAAAAGAAACATTCTAAATAACATAATACCCAGGTACGGAAGACAGCGGAACCCGCAGTTATGTGGTAAAATATCTGTGTTTGGCAGTGGAAAAAATATTGCTATTTTTGGGTGAATGGGTTGCTTTGGTAAATATTATAGAATTCTTTGTAGGAAGCTGTTATAATTCTAACGATCTTCGGAGCAGGTCTTAATAAAAACTGAGTATAGTGAGAAGGATTTTCGTTTTAAGCAGCCTTGGCTGTATCTTCCTCTTCGGAGGGTTGGGTTGGTTCGTATGGCAGGGATTCTGGTGGATCCTCGGTATTTTGTCCATATTCATTCTCATTGGAATCCAGGATATGCTCCAGACGAAGCATACCTTGTGGCGCAATTTCCCGATCCTTGGCAGGATGCGCTGGCTGATGGAAGCGATGCGTCCTAAGCTGTACCAGTATTTTGTGGAAAGCGATACGGATGGAATGCCGATTAACAGGCTGGACAGAAGTACCATCTACCAACGGGCCAAAAGACAGCTTGATACAATGCCTTTCGGTACCCAGATGAATGTTTATGCAGAGGGTTACGAATGGATGACACACAGCATTTCACCGAAAAATTTCGATACGCTGGACCACAATCCGCGGGTAACTATCGGTAACAAAGACTGCAGGCAACCATACAGTGCAAGTATATTGAATGTCAGCGCTATGAGTTTCGGATCTTTGAGCACTGCGGCCATTGAGTCATTGAATGCAGGGGCGAAGATCGGTGGTTTTGCGCACAACACCGGTGAAGGAGGGATCAGTCCTTATCACCTGAAACATGGCGGTGATCTCATCTGGCAGATCGGGACGGGTTATTTTGGCGCACGTGGGGCGGATGGTAATTTCAGCCTGGAGGTATTTCAGAAAAACGCATTGCGTCCGGAAGTAAAAATGATAGAGATCAAGCTTTCACAAGGTGCGAAGCCAGGCCATGGAGGAATCCTTCCGGCTAAGAAGAATACACCTGAAATCGCCGCGATCAGGCACGTGGAACCTTATACAGTTGTTTACTCACCTCCTTATCATACTGCTTTTTCTTCTCCGCTTCAACTGGTACAGTTCATCCAGGAGCTGCGGCATGCCAGCGGTGGAAAACCGGTCGGTTTCAAACTGTGTATTGGTCACAAGAGTGAGTTTATCGGCATTTGCAAGGCGATGGTTGAGCTGGATCTGTATCCTGATTTCATTACGGTGGACGGTGGAGAAGGGGGCACGGGTGCGGCTCCGCAGGAGTTCAGCAATTACGTTGGTGCTCCATTCATGGATGGATTGGCTTTTGTGCACAATATGCTGCGGGGCTTCGGCATCCGTCAGCATGTCCGGGTAATCGGCTCTGGCAAGATACTGAGTGGATTTCACCTCATCCGCGCACGGGCATTAGGCGCAGACATGTGCAACAGTGCGCGTGCAATGATGATGGCGCTGGGTTGTATCCAGGCGTTGGCGTGCAACGCAAATACCTGTCCAACCGGTGTGGCCACACAAGATCCGCAATTAGTTGCCGGACTTGTCGTAAAAGACAAAAAAGTACGGATCGCAAACTATCACCGGGAGACGGTCAGCACGTTCGTCGAGCTGCTTGGGGCCGCCGGCCTGGATAGCCATGAGAAGCTAACCCGCGATCACATTTACCGCCGGGTATTCATGAACCAGGTTAAAACCTTCGAGGAAATCTATCCAAACCTCGCATCGGGCTGCATGCTCCGCGGTGAGATCCCTGAAAAGTACCAGGAAGATTTCAGAAGGGCGGATATGACGAAGTGGAGTTGAATGTATTCTTTTAACGGATTAACTATTAATCATGATTGCTTGTTCTTAATTCGCTGATGAATCATTGAAACTGTTTGAGGAAAAGAATAAATTGGAATAATCTGTATCCTTATGGAAAAAAGTTTGCGTTTCATCACTTTCAATACTTGGTTGCACATTTAGTACTATAGCATCTTTTAAATTCATGCTTTCTTTCTCAATTATGAAAGTAACTAATTCATCTATTCGGCTCTGGTAATGACCTCCCTAAATTTTGAAGTTTTTTATAATTTATTCTTAATTGTTCAAATGCGTCACTCGTTAAATTATTTGAATGACAATATCTTAATAATTCATTAGTTGAAATTTTTAGTGCATTGATTAAATCATCCGCCGAAACTTGTATTTCTTTGTTCCAGTTATTTGTATGATCTTGCAATAAAACTAAGTCAAGAGTGTTTTTATTATTCTTGGATCTGGTTATTTCAATATGAAAAGGTCCATCCATAAACATCAAACTGCAATTAGTTTTATGATTCTGAATAAAATCTATTATTTCAATTATCCACCAATTTAAAATTACATCTATAAAATCATTCCATTGTCTTTCCGGAAACGAAAACTCTTCAAATTGAAAGTATATTTCACCTGTTGAGATTCTCTTCGGTGAAGTAATTATACTCTCTTTAACTATTTCTAATTTTACATCCATTATCATTTGGTTAGCTAATAAGAGAATTTTATGTTGTTCATTTATTCAAATGATTGTCAATTGAATGAGAATAAATTAACGTAAAAGTGCCATTTGGACATTACCTTATCTCCTTTTGTAATTTTCTTTTCGCGATTTCCAGTGTGTTTAAAAAATCATTTAACCTGAAAACTACTTCCTCTTTTAGGCCCATCACTACCTTATAAACCAGAATCTTCTATAGGCTTTGAATTTATTTTAGACATATTTGTAAATCGGTATAAAACATTAAGCTTTATATTACCTTTTTTATCAAAGTAATATTTATGAATATCAAGGTTGTAGTTATTTAATCGTTCTATCCCATATAAAGAATTTAAGTCTAATGGAATACCATCATAATTTTTACCTTTAATTTCTAAGTTAATATCATCCACCGACCATGTAGCGATTAATACTGAATCATTACACATTACGTCACCAGTTTTTTTGAATTCGAGGTAAAAATTATTTGTTTTATTATAGTCCAAACATTCAACGATTTTGTAATCATTATGATCATATTTATTAACTTCAGCTAAAGAATAACTAATACTATTTAATTGCCATTTATTATGCAATGATTTCTCTAATCTCCTGTTTTTAGATTGTGATTGGTTCTGTGAGTTGGTACAACCGAAGTAGAGAAGGATCAATAATGAGGTTACTTTTTCCATATTCTATCTTCGATTTTTTCGGATTATATGATATCTGACTTGATGATGTGGCCCATTTCTATCACTAAAAAAGCAAGTCAATGTGGCATAAAATCTTAACTGGTTGAATCGGTAATGAGTATTCAGAAACAATGGAAATGCTCCAGATTTAATTTGTCCTTCTATTATTAAATAATTATCTTTTTCAAACATATCCCTATAGTATCTTGATTCATTAATAATTTTTTGTCGGATGTGAACTCTAAATTAATGCGATCTGATTTATTAATGTAACTTCTTGATATCGTTCCATTAGTGGCATATTCTCTAAAATGAATATTAGTTGTTTCCCAGTTTCCAATAATAGAATCTATGGGTATTTTTTTTAATGCTGTTCCAAAGAAACCACGCTCAATCTTTCTGGATTTTTCATGATTTGAATCCTTTCCTGAAGGAGAACATGCACTCAAAAGTATTATTCCGAAGTGCTGTTCATTTTAGCAGTAGCTATATAATCCTTTACAAATATGTGAAATATTTTGTTTAGCTCCAAAAGCATGTGTCTTTTCGGTCTTCAGGCTTTAATCGCTTATTCAACCTGCAAGGAGCCACACATGCCTGCGGGTGCTTCCAGGGTCGCAGCCGCTACATGGTTCTTCCGGCAGTTTACTACAGCAAGCTATCGCCTTGCGCCCGGGCGTGCAACTATCCTATTGGATTTTTTTAACTTCATTCATCCAGTCATTATATATGTCAACACCAAAACGGTTAGTTGTGTTTTTTGTTTCTAAATCCTCAGCTAATTCTTGTAAATCTTTAGAATTATTGCGTTTTGAAGCTTCTTTAAGAAAGAGAATCATTGCAGTGTAGCAATCTGATGATGATAAATTAAATCTGGATGCATTAATTGAGTTGATAGCATCCTCCCAATCATCCAACATTGCTAAGTCCATTGGTTTTCCATCTGCTAAATTTATATTCATACTTCCCAATATACTTCCAAGATCATCTAAATAGGTCTTAAAATAGATTTTATCTAAGAAATGGAACATACACATATACCCTTGTTGAATTGATAATATCATATCATTGTTTTTTTAATGTTTAGATGGGTTATTCAAATCCGGATTGGATCCCAACTTCCTGGGGTAACTTTTATTATCCGCTTTATCTTTTAAAATAGTATATCTCACCTTGTGATGCGGTTTATTTCCTTTATTAAAAGTGCAAGTCAAAAATCCAACGAATCTACCCTTACCGACCATATAAGATGTGTTTAAGAAGAAAGGGATAGAAAGATTTTTTACTCTTCCACTTAGAACTAAATCATGATTTTTTTCAAACCATACTCCAACGGTATCATGATCTAACAAAAATTTGCGATCTGAAGTAAATTCTATAGAAATCCAATTTGATCGCTTTATGTAAGATGTAGACATTGGCGCCCACGCAGATTCATTCTTACTGTTTACTCCGTCCTCACTAAATTGAATAGAAGTGATGTGCCATTTACCTACTATATAATCTATATCAATTTTCTTTGCCTCATTGCCAAAATAGGCGGGTTCAATTTTTGCGTTTGTTTCATCTTTTATAGTATTCTTCTTTGGAGGGGTGCATGCATATAACAATACTATCATCAAACAAAATGGAGTTGGAAGTTTTTTCATGTTAGCAGTTATATAATCTCTGGTTGAATTATCGGGAAGTAATCTTTTACAAATATGTGAAATATTTTGCTTAACCCCAAAAGCAGGCTTTACATAAATATTCCATCAACGCAATGATAACACATAGAAACTGTTTATCGATTTTAAGATGCCGATTTTGCATTAAAAAAGGTTTTCCGAGGGAAACACCTTTCTAATTTCATTGATACATAGTGATTGTTTAAATTGGTTTTCGAACAATTAAATTATTCAAAAGAGTAAATCAACGCATTGATAACACTACCGATGTTGCAACACTACCTATTTACAGGTTTTTTTAGGTTTAGTAATTACCTTATTCCTTATTCTCACCTTAACTAATGAATATTTATCTAACTTCTTCAATTCAGAAGCGATTTTTTGTTCCCAAGCATTTTGTTTCTCCACTATTAATCCATGATTAGTTTCTGAATCGTATTCAAAATTGATTCTTCTTCTTTCGAGTTCTGCTGCATTAAAAATGGTGTCAAGCATATTTAATGTAGAATGAATATTGATCGGATTATAAGTGGCAAATTTTTGTCGCATCCTTCGTGTTGCAAGTTCAGCAATATCGAAATGTAATTGTTCATGCTTAAGTAAGGTTATGGATTTTCTATCTTTAGTCCACGAATTTTCTTTAACAAAAAAACAATTGAAATCATATTCCACGAAATCGTCTTTTAATGTCACTTCAGTCATTTGTATTAGAGTTGATGTTAAAGCGTTATATGTACTCAAGGAATCTACTCTTCCCTGAAAATCTGACCATTTCAATTTTGTTTCAGACTTCCACATAATCCAGCTTTTCCCTGTAGTTTGGACAGTCTGATTCTCTGAAAAAGAAAACAGAACAAAACAAATAAATCTTAATATATTGATCATATCATTAAATGATTTATTTCACAAGTCAAAAATAATCTTTTTGTACACAAGAGATGTTTCACTACAAGTCTGATTTTCTTCTGTTTCTGTTGTTCTCGGATTATGTTTAATAGTTTCCGTATTTGAAGTATAATTGGGATTATACCCTTTTTCGAATTTTGATTCTTTAATTTTACCATCCATTTCTATCCTCATATCTGATACACATAGTGTGGCAGTATTGATTTTTAAAGCCCAAATTTCAATTAAAAACGGGAT
>Ga0247732_10000563_pt1 | contig 17169 bp, 5 predicted proteins | sample UWRJL163409C2_FD_180940 | JGI IMG/M metagenome (GOLD analysis project Ga0247732, IMG submission 180940) | Plant litter microbial communities from Arlington Agricultural Research Station in Wisconsin, United States - UWRJ-L163-409C-2 | ecosystem: Environmental > Terrestrial > Plant litter >...
CAATAAATACCAATCTTAAAAGTACATATGTTTTAGTTATTCCTAAAGGAGGAATCCAAACAGATAAAACTACAAACTTTGATGCAAATGATTTTGACTTTGTTCCAGTCTATCCTGAAGAGTATGATATTAATGATAATAGTTATTTGAATGGTTTAAAAACTATGTCTAACTATATCACTAAAAATAATGCTGCTGACTTATACGAAGAATCCATCGCTGCGGAAAAGGTAATTAAATCTGTATATGTATCTGCACCTGAAAGCTATCAGTTTCAAAACATAGATAATACTATGAGTGCAAATGCTGCTGAGATTTCTATTAATGATGGAAACAACTCGAGTAAAGCAAAAGGCTATTTACAATATAGATATAAGTCTTCTACAGGAACAGATGATTTAATGATATCAATATCGCCTGAGAGACTCGAAAGTATGAAGTCTATGCAAGAACTCATCAATGCTATCAATGATGAGTTAGAAGTTAAAATAAAGGGTACTGTGAACGTGCCTGTTGCTTTTAAAGTAAGTGCTTCTAACTTTAAACAATCATTACCTAATCGTGATGAGATTGGTACAGATGCTTTCTTGGATGCAATTAATCAAGGTAAGCTTGTAACACCTTTACATAAGAATGTAAGAAATGTAAGTTTGAATGTTGTTCCCTTATCCGTAATGAATGATATAGCTCAACCTAAAGATGTTGAAGTTGTATTCTCAGAACCTGCGATACCAGCACAACAACAAGCTCAAGAAATAAATGAAGAAATCACAAAGCCTAAAGCTAAACCTACGCCCGCAGAGATCAGAGCGGCATTAGCTAAGAAGCAACCAGATATTCATAGTCGTAAGAAACCTTATGGTTTTAGAGGATTAGAATATCCTGTAGAAGATATGATAACTATTTGTGGGTAATTGATATAGATTACTTATTTCCTATATTAATTATTTTTGATTATTTTTGCATAAAAATAATGAAATATAATTATTATGGTTTGCCCAAATATAAATAGTAAGGAATGGAAAGATCTAGTGAATGCTGTAGGTAAAAACAGAGCCTACAGCATCTTCATTAATAGTGGTCATAAAATACCATCACAAGATGTTATCCAATACTTAACTCAAGCTAAAGTATCAGAGAAAGAACTTAACTGGATTCAGAACAGACTTCCAGAAGGTATGGATCTTTCTATATTCGAAATATTAGCACAACAAACATCTTACGGAAATCAATACGTTTGGGGACAATTTAAAAATAATGTCCTTAGCGTCTCTGCGCTTTCTCAAAAAGGAACTGGATATCACGAATACTTTCATGCTATCTTTAGAAGTTACTTTTCTCAGGAAGAAGTAGATGCTTATCTGCAACAAGCAGCTAACGAAATAGATTCGTTACTCAATAAGCAAAACAAATCAATCCAAGAATACATAAGGGAAAGAAATAGTACTTTCATTGAAAGTGGTTTAACGGTTCAAGATAAAATCAATCTTCTTTATGAAGAATACTTAGCAGATAATTTTGCTAAGTTTATGACTAAAAGAGAATCTAATAATATCTTTCAAAGAATATTTCAAACATTAAAAGATTTTATTCGCTTTATTTTTAATAATGAACGTGAATTAGATCTTTTATTTCATAAGATTTCTAATAACGATTATAGAAATCAAAGGATAGCTATGAATAAATTTCAAGAAGGCTATCTTCAAGACATGGCTTACATTAGAAAGATCTATAAAGAACCCATCTATGATGGTGAAGGAAACCTTAATATAAGATCGTTTGGTGTAGAAGAGTCTCAACAAATTATTAGAGACATTGCTAAGATATATTTTAATCTTAAAAACTCTGATTACTATTCTAAAAATAAGTTTAATTCTAATGAACTATTAGAAGAAGCTATTAATATAATGCGTAGTCATGCGCATGATACAGGATCTGATTTAGTTTTTACATTAGACGGTAGTGAAGATGCTTATCCAATTTCTCCAGATGGAGATACTGAATTAGAATATGTTCGTAAGACAGTTAAATCTTTTATTAAATCTGTAAGTCCTTACTTTGTATTTAATGAAGATATTTCTGTAGATGAAGAAGCAGCAGACGTAGATGAGAATGGTGATCCATTAGGTAATGGTGATGATAGAGAAAACGCTAATCCACGTGATGATAGCTTTGGTAAAGAGAGTGCTGAAAAGCAAGGATGGTCTAGACTACCACAATTCTTAAGAGAGTATATCTCTACAAGTTCTTATCTTGAATTAGATGCTAATAACAATCCTATTCTTATTACAGAATATCCTTTACCAGATGGAAGCACACTTCCTATCTATAAAGAAAAAACAATTGATGTAAATAAAATCTATTTTAGTTTAACAAGATCTTTGATTGATACTCCAAATGATATAACTCGTTTGGTAAAAATGTATGAGATCTCAAGAAATAATTCTAATCAGAAAGCTTTTGTAGACAGGTTCTTTAAAGATAGTAATCTGGATATGAGCAAGTTAGACCAAATGGAAGCTATTCAGTCTTATGTTTCAAGAAGACCTGATGGTTCCTTTACTCTAAAAGATATTACTTTAATCCAAGCGGTTTTAAAAGGTTTTGACAAATATACTCAAGATCCTTTGATGATGGCTATTGATACGGATAAGGGAAAAACTACAGTAGCACTTGCAAATAGAAACAATGCTAGTATTATATTTTATGATCACTGGCAAAGTAATTTTGAATCACAGATGTTTACTGGTGAAACATTTAATGAAGAACTATGGAAATCTGTTGAAAAAAATTTATCTACTCTTGGAGCAGCATTGAATCCTCGTACTGGATTTAAATCAGAACAAGATGTTAAAGATAAAGCAAGATATGTAATTAATGAACTTTCTAAAATAGGTATTAATCTATCTCAAGGTTTTGTAGAATATTCAATTATAGATAATTTAAAAAGTGTTGGTAAACTTGGAGACAGTGTTGAAGGACGTAAGTTAAAGAACAGAGTTTCTAGGATTGCTTTACCTAGAGAAAATGTTTTTAGAGAAAAGACTTTGATTGCAATCTTTAAAGCAATCAATTCTCAAAACAATCCATTCCAAGTTGTAGATGAAGGTGAGGGAACTAATGCAGTTAACCAAGATGCTTCTCGTACAATCATGGCTTTGGCTAAAGGTAATGTTAAGTTTGATGAAGCAGCTTATGAAACATCTTATATATCATCTGATGGTACTATGAGATACGGACATCAAGATGCTACATTGCATTTAATTGAAGTTAATAAAATGAACAATAGTGGATACTTAGAAAAAGTATTAACTACTGGTATAAGAGATGAAGAAAAAGGAACTACTATTAATGGTAAGTTCTATAAGACTGATGAAGAAGATGCTGACTTTAGAAAGAACTCTTTATTCAATCAGCCTGAAAATGGTATACGTAAATTACTTGATGATGGTCAACCTATCAATTTTATTTTAAGACCTGCAGACGGTATTAAAGAAGATGCTCTTGTAACTAATGATGAAGGACAAAGTCGTAAGATAACCTTTGTTAAAAAAGGAGAAGCTACTGGTGTACACTTTGGTGATATGACAGATAGAGATTTTGCTGTTTATAGCTTAAACTTAGTTGTTGAAAACTATGAAACACAAGACATTGTAGATATAGATGGTAGTACAAAAGAAAGAGTATTCTTTTCTCCTGTATCATTAGGTATGATGGAGACAAGTAAGACTCACCATTATATGTATCTTCCTGCTTTACGTAACGTTTATAATAAAGAAGGTCTTACAGAAAGTGGAATTAATCTACTTGCTTCTGAAATAGAAAAAGAATATAATCGTATTAGAGAAGTTGCTAAGAAGATTGTGGTTAAGGATGAAGATAAAGTTAAATACAAAACCTTAGCCCAATTAAAAGCAGATCAGAAAGCAGGTAAGCTTCCTTTTATATTTGAAAACTACCATACAGGTAAAAGAAGAGCATTAGATTTTTCAGATTTTAATTCAGGATTTCTTACTGCACCAACTATTAGTCTTCTTAAAGAAGCTGCAATAGATGGTAAAGATATGTCTGAATTTTTAGATGCTGTTAAAAATGATGTAGCTAATCAATTTGAAGCTATAGTTCAACAACATTTAGATCACTTAGAGAACATTGGTGTTGTACAAAAAGAAAGAGGTAAATATAGTTCAAAGCTTTTAAGTAAAAACTTCTTTGCTGATTCTACTGAAGAAGTAACAGAAGCATCTAAAAAGATTAAGCTTCTGAATTATACAGGTATGAACAATGGTTTCAAAGCTAACCTTGCTCATGTAATTTTACAACAAACAATTAATTCTATTAATGCACTTCATATAATTAATGGAGATCCTGCGTTAATGTATAAGAATGATGGTGCTGGAACAGACTTCTACAAACGTATGAAGACTAGTAACGGTGCTGGTATTTCAGCGTCTCACAGCCATAATTATTTAGATAGACCTAATGGTTTTAAAAGAACTAATATGATTGTTCTTAAAGAACCTAAAGTGTATTCTAAATTTGGTGCTACTACAACAGTAGATGAGAATGGAGTAGAACATTCTAAACCAGATGAAGTAGATGTAGCAGATGCACAAATGTATATGAGAGCTTCTGCTCTTAAGCACGTACTATTAGGGTTTGGTAAACTTAATGAAAATATTGCAGATCTTATTATCAATAAGATTGAAAAAGGTATTCCTTTGTCTGCACAAGATTTATTTGATAGTGGTGTAGTTATAGAACAAGATAGATTTATAAATCCTTATAAGTTTATCTTTAGAGATCCTATGTCAACTAAAAAGATTTCTGCTTTCATTCTTACAAGGAACTTAGTAGAAGTAAATATAGGTACTGAAGAAAATCCTGAATGGGTTCCTGCTAAAGACAGAGAAGAACTCCATGATATATATTCCTTGATGGAAGATAAGAATATTGACTTTGCTGTATTTGAAACAGGTAGTAAAACAATGACTGCTAACGTTCTGGATAAAGGCGCAAATGGTAAATATGATCGTGACAGTGCTTTCCCTATTTCTTTTAGTACAGAATACTTAAGACTTCAGTTGGAAAACCCTAGTAATAAAACATCTATTACTACACCAACACAATTAATTCCTGCTATTGATACCGAACAACAGTTAGATGCTAAAGGATATATTAATGGTGAAGAAATGCCTATAGGAGAAGTACAGAATAAATTCTCTAAAGCAGTTAAAGATAAACACAATGTAAACTATCTGGTAGCTAGAAATAGTATGTATACTATTGATTCCTTAACCAGAGATCTTACTGAGTCAATTCGTTCAGGACAAATTGTTCCAAAGCTTGCTGAATTTCAAAATCAAGCTATTAAAGGATTACTTGCCTCTGGTGCTGATTCACAATTAGTAGATTTATTTAGGACTACTTTGGATGAGGATGGAAACGAAGTACCTCAATTTGATTTGAACAACCCTAAGACAATAGAAAAATTCTATAACTTATGGTATGCTCATATGAGTAAGGGAGTATATAGTTTAAAGAACAAAGGATTTGCAGCAGCATTAGTTAGTAGCCATGGTTTCACACCTATTAAAAAAATCAAATCTATTGATGCAGAAGGTAGAATCACATGGGAAGTACTAAGAAAAGGTAGCGCAGAATATAATAGAATACATAGAAACCAAGATTTAGTAATAGAACAAATTACTTTTGCTGACGAAAGAAGTTTTAAACTTAATGAAACTAATACTCTTGGTACAGATGGACTTTCAGATCTTAGAGAAAGATTAAAAAATGGTCCTGTATATTTTAAAGATAGATTGCAATATGGTGTACCAAGATATGAAAACGGTGTAATTACAGGATACTTTGCAGAAGTATTGTTTCCTAATCATTACCCTGATGTTAAAGATGATGGTACACGTGTTCCAGATGCATTAAAATATATGTTTGGTAATCGTATTCCTCTACAGGATAAACACTCAATGATGAACTTTGAAGTTGTTGATTTTCTTCCAATGGAATATGGTAGTTCATTAGTAGCACCACAAGAAATTGTAGAATTCTCAGGAGCGGATTATGATATTGATAAAGAGTATATAACGGTATCTCCTGTTTATATCGAAAATGGTATTGCTGCTGAATATTACTTAGGTGATAATATTCATACAAGATTTAGAGAGTATAAGAAGTGGATGGGTAAAGAAGTTAAAGAAGTTTCTAAAAGACTTAACCGAGATGTTAATGTAGAACAAGCACTTGCTTCTTTAGGTTTACCTGCTACTGTTGAAGAGTATATAAAATATACAGAAGAAAATGGTGAACTTAACAATGGCGTAAACGAAAGAATCATATTTGAATCTATGGTTACTCTCTATTCTAATCAAAGTATGATTGATAGAGGTATTCCGATGGCACCTGCGAACCAAGAGAAATTAAAAGCTTTACAATTCTTAGAAGCTGATCCTGCTAATCCAGATTCAGTACATTTTAAAAGAGGAGATAAAGAAATTTTTGGTAGTAAACTTAAGAACCCGGCATTAACTCCTTTACAATTATGGAGAGCTAAAAAAGCAAATAACGTAGGTAAAGATAACATTGGTATTATTGTAAACATTAACAAAGTATTTACTGTCCTTAACAAAGCAGATGCTAGAATCGGAGCAGATGAATTTAAAATTCATTATAACGGTATGTCCTTTGATAGTTTTGGAAATGATCTATCTCAAGACGGACAGAGAATAATTGATTATCTTTCTACTCTTACTTCTGCAGCAACTGATGAAGCTAAGGATAGTAACTGTGCTAAGTTTGGTATTGGTAGAGAAGAATTAAAAGCTATTGGTGTTTTACTTTCATTAGGTATGCCACTTGCGGATACAATTCTTTTAGTTAATCAACCAATTGTAAAAGCTTATACTGGTTTACTTGCTAATGAAGATAATGAAATTCAAACAAGAGAAGAGAAAGATAATTATAAAACAGATAAACAAAAACAAGAAGAGGCTTTCGATATGATTGGGGCTAAGGATGATGGTACTAAAATGATAGAACTAGATCCTAAGAAGTTAACCGATATTCTATTTGGAGAAATGGATGATAGTTTTTCTTCTCAACAATCAGCAGCACTTGCTTTATTCTTACAAGCTATTAAACTAAACGAAACATTTAGTGCAGTAGCTACAGTAATGAAGTTAACCAATGGTATTGATTATAACTCAATAGATAATATCAAAAGAGCTAAGAGAACATTAAAACTTCATAACAAGAATGAACCTGAAGTTATAGAAGGTTTAAGATATGCATTAACAGGAGATTCTAAATACATAGGAAATAATAATTACATAAACGAATTAGCTTCAGCTAACCTTCAGAATCTTGAAGAGATTGAACGTTTAAATAATATTACTTTCCTTACTAACACTCCAATGTTTCAAAGAGTATTAAGAGAACTTAATAATGTTTATAATAATCCTAATACCGAAGAAAGAAAACAATTTGAAAAAGATCTTTTAAGTTATTTAATTCTTCAAACTCATAAAGCTTTCAGATATAAAGATGGTAATCCAAACTTTAGAACTGGAATGATTTATGATATACCAAATCAAGAAAGTATTGTAGATAAGTTTGCAAAGATTAAACAAAAGATTGCAACAGATCCTGAGTATGCAAGTTTAAAAAATAATGCTTTACTTGCACAACTTTTAGCTAAATCTGCTAATCCAAAGATTAAAGGAAAAAATCAACCAAATAGAGTTCTTCAAATTCATGAACTTATAACTAGAACAACTAGTAAAAAGAATGAATTACAACAAGGAGAAATGACACTTGGTTTTTTAGAACTTTTAGAAGATCCTAGAACAACAGACTTTGCAAAAGAGCTTTTAGATTTTGAATTAATTAAAGACGGACTTCAATTTCAATTTCAAACTATTGGTCACTTATTTCCTGTAGAGATGTACAATCACTTATTAGGTTATGAGAATAGTGCAATTTCTTTTGTAAGAAAGTTTATGACTGGATCTAGTAAAGATCAATATGAACAATTATCAAATGAATTAGATTTTAGTGTGTTTGATACTGACAACTTAGATTTTACTGAATCCTTATCCACGATAAGAGAAGAATTTGCTAAAACAGTTTACGGTAAAAATTATACAGAATTAATAAACGATTTCTATAAACTTAAGTTTACTAATGCAAAATCTTTTAAAAGACTTAAGAAAATTAAATTTGAAGGTGCTTTATTGAATTCAAGAAATGATACACCGTACAGACTTAATTTAAGAAGTAGAGAATTAGAGATTAATATGTTGAGTGGGTTATTCGGATTAAAAGGACAAGCTGCTGCAGATAAAGCTAAATCAAATAGTAACGCTGTTAGAAAAGCAGGATTCTTTAATAGAGCAACAGATGAGATTTATTTCCCTAGATATTTTAAATCCTACATGGATATAAAAGGAACTAAAAAAGAATTCTTATTTGAGTATCAAGAAGATCAAAGAATAACATATCCTATTCGTAAATTAAACGAAGAGATTTCAATGCTTGAATCTGATTATACTTTATCTCCAGATTTAAGAATAACGCTTAAAGAAGATTTAGATAAACAGTTAGCTAAATATAAAGAACAACTTAATAATAAAGCTCTTTATAAAATTGTCAATGCTGTTGGTTCACCTAAAGTAGCACCATGGTTAAATCCTGAAGGAGAGGTACCTGTAGCTACAGCTTATCGTGAACAAGCTAGAGTACTTAAAAAATTAGAAGCTACTGATATTGTACTTGAAACAGCAGAACCTAAATTAGAATCTGTTATACATACAGATCTACCAGAGTTCATAGAAGATATTGAAACAAGACAAGAAGTAGCAAAAGGTCCTATTGAAACATCATTGGATCAGGAAACAAAAGATATACTTGACATAAATAACAACAAGTTAGAATATGGCAGTGTAGATCAAATTATCAAAAATAACAAATGTTAAAATGGTTTGTAGTATAACTAAAAATAAAGAAGGAGAATATAATGTGAAGGCTGCTAATGGCAAGCCTTCCATTCTATATAGACATTTAAGATCCACGCTAGGTAATGCAGAAGATGCATTAGATATGTGGGCACGTACACAGACTCCTGAATTTCAAGCAAACTATTCTAATGTACCTTATACGGACGAGAATGGAGAGCCTTCTATGATGTATCTTATTCCTCAACAAGATTTCTTGTACTATGGAAAGAAAGATCAAGATGCTTCAGCTAAAGCTAAAGATAAGATCAATGCTGAAGAATCATTAGAAGAAGCTAGAAAAAATATTAAAGAGCAATCTGAGATAATTAAAAATACAATTCTAAAGCAGATTAGTCAATTTAAACTTGCAGAATCGCAAGGATCACGAACAAATAGATATGCAGATACAGCAAACAAAATGGCACGTACTTTGCATTCGAATGAAAATGCTGTTGTGGCTATTACTAACTTTGCTAGCTTTGGTACTTATTATCTTAAAGAGATGCGTAATCGAATGGAGCAGCTTAAAAAACAGCAAGATACGAATGCGCACTTGGAAACACTTAATGAACTGGGTCAGTTACTTATCATCTATAACAGTCTTAAAGATTTTAGAGATCTTACGGGAGAGTATGAAAAGAATTTATTCCAAGTACAAATGGAAGGATTCTTTGATGAATTCGGTATCGAATTAAGTATGTCTAATAGAGAAGAAAGAAAAGTTCTAAATACTATTAAATACTATAAGGGTACTGGTAAAGAGACTGCTCTTATTAGTAAGTTTGTTCATGGACACATTGGTAAAATGAAAAATGTTCGTGAAGATGCTAAAAAATTAATGCTAGAACAGTTTGATTCTTTAATTGAAAATCAAGATAACTTAACTTCTGTTATTGATGATGCTATTAATCAAAGAAACAGATTAGAAAAAATACTTAAGAATGATTATTATTCTACAGTAACGGAATGGTTATGGCCAATCGTAGAAGAAAACCAAGTTAATTTTAGTGCAGATCTTCAGATAAGTAAAACAGATTTTAAAAACTATCTTAAACAAGCTCAACGTGATGCTGGTTTTGGTGAGTATCATCTTGCTTCCTTATCCACGGTGAATGATTCTATAGCACAAGCTCTACGTATTGCAGCAGAACAAAAAAGACAAGATGGTCATACAGAGACTGTTGGAAATATGTCTTCTATGGGTAAGGCTAAAAAAGAACAATTAGGAGATCAAGAAATAGAAGGTAACTATTACGATCAGTATTTGAAAACTATTGATATGCAAGTTCGTACATTAGACGAAGATGGCAATCAAATTTATAAAACTATTCAAACAAAAGCTTTAATAACACCTTATCTAACAGAGAAACTTGAAAGAGATCGTGATGTAGAAAGAGATCGTGTAAGAGAAATAGCTACGAAAGACATTGATACTAAGATTGCTAAATTAGATGAAGCTGTTAAAAAAGAAGGTTTAACTGATAAACAAAGAACAACAGCTTTAGAAAAATATGAGAACGCTAAAAAAGATCGTGATTACAATATAAGTGTTGCTGTTAGTAAAGCAATGAATGCTTGGTATGAAACTAAGTATGATATTGTAAAACATAAAACAGATCTTATTAATCAAAAAAGAAAAGAATTAAACGAAGAAGAATTTAAAGCTTGGTATAGTAATAACACTTATCAAAGAACTATTTCTGCAGATGAATTAGAACATCACAAACAATCTAGAAAAGCTTTTAGAATGATACATCCAGAAAATTTGGATGATACTGATATTAAGAATTCATCCTACTATAAAGAGGGTAGAAGAGTTGGTGGAAAAGTGGTAGAATACTATGTACACGAAATTTATTACGGAGGTGAGTTTACTACACCTAAAGATGAATACGTAGATCCAAGATATAAAGAATTAGTTAAAGATAAATTCTTTAATGAACTTGTAAGAGTTTATAATAAATCTAATAATAGTTTATCACCAAGACATAAACTTAAACATGGTATTATTCCACAGATAGAAAAAGGTGGAGACTTTTGGGATTCAAGTAAAAGCATAAAAGAAAATGCAAGTAAAATGTGGGCTAACATGAGTCCTGATATTTATGCAGATTCTAATGAACAAGAAATAGAACAAGATGGTGTAGTAATGAAAATATCTAGAAACATTCAAAATGTAGATGGATCTATCGTTAAAACTATTCCTGTTAAGTTTGTTTCTTTACTTGATAGTATGGATAATCTTGATACAAACCTTTTAGAAACTATTGCTAAGTTTTCTGCAGTAACCAATCGTTATAAACAAATGGGTAGTGTAGAAGCATCTGCAAGAGCTTTGAAAATGCTTATCGCAGGTAATCCTCAACTAAGTATATCTGCAAGAGAGATTGTATTAACTGATCCTAAAGGAAAAGGAATGCTTTCAGGATTGAAAGATAATTTGATGGAGAAAATGGAGTTTGCTGTTAAAGATAAAGATTTCAGATTAAATAGATTGCTTATTGACTTTATCGATGATACTTGGTATGGTGATATAGAAGAAAAGGATGCTATTACTATCTTGGGTAAGGATGTATCTTTAAACAAACTATCTAACTTTACATCTAAATGGGTATCAATACAAAGACTAGCTGGTAACTTAGACTCCGCTATCTCTAACTTAGTTATTGGTAGACTAGCTATATTCAATGAATCATTAGCAGGTAAGTTTTATACTAAGAGTGAATATTACGAAGCAAGTAAAATTATTAATAAAGAACTATTTGATGGTACTGTTATTAATGATTATATGCAAGAAGATATAAATCAAAAATCTTTGTGGGCACAAATGATGATTCGCCACGATGCTATACAAGGTGAGTTCAGTAATGAGTATGGAATAAAGGTTTCAAAAAAGAATGCTCTTGAAATGAGTAAAGACTTTTTATTTTTTAGTCAAAATGGTATGGAATACACAATTCAAAAACGTTCTATGCTATGTGTGTCAAAAGGTTTTAAAATTAATTTACCAGAAAATTTAGTATATGATAGGGAGACAGATAGTTTACGTGAAAGCACCGCTGAAGAAGCACAAGCTAATCAGAATGCTCGGGCAATTATTGAAGCCAAATATAAAGATCTTATTGAGAAACAGCAATCTGTATTAGATGAACATATGGCTATCAATCCTGTAAACAAAGAAGAAGCTAAATTACATGCCGCTAAAACTTCTAAACTTACAAAGGATTTAGAAAACATGTCTTCTCGTAAAGAAGAAGAGCTTTCAAAAACAAATATTAATTATTTTACTGCATTAGATGCTTACACAAGAGATGTAGATGGTGCAATAAAAGTAAAAGATTTTTTAGCTCCTTATTTTACACCAAAGGTAGAAAATCAATTAAGAAGAAGAATACAAGAGCTTAATAAGAAACAACAAGGTATCTATGCTCAGTTTGATAAATCTCAAGCTCAGAGACACTGGTTAGGTAAACTGGCACTTATGTTTAGGAAATATCTTTACTCTGCTTACGAGCATCGTTTCGGGGATAGAAAAGGTAACCTTGCATTAGGAGAAGAAACATATGGATATCAACGTCAATTTATTAATAAATTCATGGCTGATTTTAAAGCATATGGTACTTGGGCGTTTACTAAATTAATGGATGGATCTGCTTCTCCTCAAGAACAGTATGCTATTAATAAAACCTTAACTGAATATGCAGTGTGGGCATCGTTTATAGTTTTGTTCTGGTTATTGAGATCACTTAATGACGATGATGATGAAGAAAACTTCTTTATGTCTAAGACGGCTTATATTGTAAAAAGAACTGAAGACTCTCTTTCAGAGTTTGCGCTTCCATTTGGTATAGGAACATTAGTAAGAACAATAAAGAATCCTATTTCATCTATTACATTGATTGAACAAATCTATGAAGTATTTGCCGTAGTGTTTGATGATCCTATGAATTTAGGTGGTGTATATGAAAGAGATTCTGGTTTAAATGAAAAGGGCGATTCTAAGCTTGTAGGCAAGTTTTTTAAAGTAGCTCCTATTTTAAGACAATGGGGTAAATTCTTTACTCCTGAAGACCAATTAAAATATTACACTCAGAAAAAAACAAACATATAATATTTGCTATAATAGACAAGTTTTACCTTTTAAATCAAGTATTAATTTTAAATTAATTAATTTTGCACTATACACAATAATTATGGAAGTATGGCAGGTTTAATACAATCCACCGATAAGAATAATTTACTAAAGAATCAAAACATATTAGATTACCGTGTTGCCCGTGTAATGAATCAACTGTGCCTTGTAAAAAGTCAAGTAGATGATTTAGAACCGGGTGGAGGTGGAACAGAAACAGATCCTGTATTTACAGCCTCTCCTTCTTTTAGTATTACATCTCCTAACATTTCTAATTGGAATACTGCTTTTGGTTGGGGTAATCATGCTAGTGCAGGATACTTAACTAATACAACTGGAGATGCACGTTATCCTGTACTTACAGGTAGTTATGTAAATCCATCTTGGATTACCTCTATTCCTTATAGTAAAATAACTGGAACACCTACTATTCCTACGAACACAAGTTATGTAGATTTAACAACTGCTCAGACAGTTGCTGGTAATAAAACTTTTAGTGGTACTACAACACTTGGAGTAACATCGGTAGGTGGTAATTTTGTACCTACTTCAGGTAATGTTTATGAATTAGGTTCAGCTACTTTAAGATTTTCTACCGTTTATTCTTCTTCATTTCTTAGTACAGGAGCAGGAACTTTTGGAACAACAGCTTTAGGAAGTAGTATTTTCTTTAGACAAGGTGCCACTTCTCAATTAATAGGTGGATTTTTTGGAACATCAGGAAACTTTATACTACAAACTGGTGCAGCTAACTTAGGAACTGATAGTGGACAAAAACTTCAAGTTAATGGTACGGCTAAAATAACAGGTACTCTTAACTTAGGAACTGTACCTGTTTACGCAGATAATGCTGCAGCAGTTACAGGAGGATTAGTTATAGGTGATATATATCGTACTTCAACAGGACAGTTAATGATAAGATTTTAATATGACAACATACCCTAATATTGCTGTAATGAAAGTAAACGAAGGGTTTAACATATATGCTGTTTATGAGCATTGTGATGTTCCCGGAGTTACAGAAATACCTGCAGGATTTTTTACAGATTTTGCAAGTGTTCCTCGATTTTTATGGTCGTTAATACCTCCGCAAGGAGAAGCGCAACCACCAAGTATTGTTCATGATTTCTTTTATACAACTCATCCTAAATCAGATGAAATGACTATGGAAGAAGAAAGACTCTTTGCAGATAATCTTTTTCGTGATCATCTTATTGAACGTGGTATACCTAAATGGCAAGTTACTATAATGTATAAAGCTGTGAGATGGTTTGGAAAGTATAGATTTGAACATTATGGTAAATCAAGAAAAAGAGTTAGACTCGAAAAAAAATTAAAAGAAAATGAAGATCGTAAGTGAAACAATTATACCAGATAATTTTGTAACAAAAGAATGGTTAGTTGAATATTTAGACAAAAAATTTAAGGAACTTGGTACGGTAGTAAAACCACCTCCTATTCCTGAACCAGAAGTGCCTGTTTTACCTGATTGTAAAAAAGCACCAGAAATTAAATCAATCACAATAGTTAATGATAAACAATTAAAAATTAACTTTTGGGGTGAAGGCGTAGCAGAAATCAAATTTACATTATTTGATAAGGATTTAAAAGAAATTGAAACATTAACTTTTGTTCCTAAAAATGATACACCAACAATAGATCTTAAAAATAAATTGACTACAGGAAACTATGTAGCTAAATTTGAAGGTACCAAATGTAAAGGAGAAAGTACAAAAGGTTTTACGTATTCAAATGTAATCGTAGCCCCACCACCTGTTACCCCACCAATACAAACAAAAGGTGCTTTAGACACAACTTTATACTACAATAATAAATAACGAAATGATCAAAGGTAAGCAATTAGAAAATAATACTATTTCTAAGGAAAAACTAAATCTTACAGCACCTTTTGCAGGTAAAGATCCTGTTACTAAACAGTATCTTGAAAATATAGAAATTAATGGTAATCCCTTAACTGGTGATATTACTATTAGTAAGGTTGATTTAGGTTTGGGTAATGTAGATAATGTAGAAGATATTAACAAACCAGTTAGTTCTTTACAACGAATTGCTATTAATCAGAAACTATCTTATGGTAGTATTACTGATTTTGCAAATACCTTTGATAGTACTTTAGATAGTTTTTACTTAACAGATAAAGATAAGCAAGGCTTATTTAAATATGATTCAACTGATACAACAAGTGCCCAAGATGGTGTCATATATTTGGTTAAGGCAGGAAAAAGATATAAAAGACAAATAGAAAACACAATTAGTGTTAAATGGTGGAATGTAAAAGGAGATGGTATCACAGATGATACTGTTGAATTTATGAAAGCCGTAACATATTGGGCTACATATGGTGGTAATCTTCTTATTCCTTATGGATTATACAGAGTAGATATGCCTACTTTATATAGTCCCGGAGCAAGCCCTGCAATTAAAGTTGCATCTGGTATTAGAAAGCTTACTATTACTGGTTCTAATGCTATTCTTAAAACAAGAAAAGGTATTGCTGCAAATGGATCTATACTAAGAAATGATATTTCTGCTTTCAGACTTGAAGGACATAGTAACTGCGATCTTACAATTAATGATCTTCATATTTTAGGTTCTAGAGATACTGAGACTGATGATTATGATTACATTGCAGGAAATATTTATGTTCAATGGAGTGCTAGAACAGCAAATAATTCTTTTGGTTTTCAATTAAAAGATTTTAATCATGTTATTATAAACCAATCAAGTGTTAAAGATTTGCACGGAAGAGCAATCTTTGGTGATGGTATTAAGAAATTTCAAGTTACAGATTGCGTAATAGATAATATTTCAAGATCAGCCATTGAAACAACTAATACTACTATTAACCTTATCGCTACAGGTAATATTATTACAAATATTGGTATCTTTAAAGAAAGCTTTGTAATAAATGGTGTTACATATCAGTTTGAAAATGATCCTTCTGGTAGAGTTTGGTACACTGATGTTGGTGATGGTGTTTATCACTTAGGGCCAACAATGCAAGTTACAAATAACTATTTCTTAAACATAAATAGAATTGCAATTTGTACAGATATCAAAAATCTTGCTACAGATAGTTATCTATTGGCATCTCATAATTTGATTGAACATGACCATTTAAGACTTAGATGTTCTAACCCTCAATCAAGTATATGGATTGAAAAAGCACATAGTTGCGATATTGTTAATAACACTATAAGATACATTAATCGTGCTCCTTCAGAAACCTTAGCTGGATACGCTATTGTTTGCGCTGTTAGTACAAGATTACAATGTAACTTTGTTATCAAAGGAAATGAAGTATATACTGAAAACTATAATAAAAATACACTAGTAGGTATCAAAACAATTAATAATAGTGGATCAGTTATTGTTAAAGATAACATGGTTTATGGTAATTACTTTGCTTGTGCATATCATAGTAATGTAAGTAATCCAGATGGTATTAGACACCTTGAACAATTAATATATGATGGCAACATTTTTACTAATTTGTTTGATAATAATACTGCTTCTGCTGTAGCTTATGACTCTGCTGCAACTGATGGTGGTGGTATTCCTTGGATTAAAAAATATTACTTTACTAATAACATTATTAGTGTTGTTAATAAAACTAGAAGTAATGCTAACCCATATGCCTCAGAATTAAATATTGTTAAAGGAAATGATTTTGATAGTACACCTATAGATTTAAGAAACTATAACTATCCTGAAAATAACCTTTATATTGAAGACAACAAAAATGTATCTAGAATTATACCTAAAAATGGTATTGCTGGTGAAGATAATATAATGTATATTAAAAATAATGTCTTCTTAGGAGAATTAGCTTTATCTACAGCATCAGGTACGCAAAGAATAGGTGGTGAAGTATCAAATAATATAATAAATGGTAGAATTTTTATTAGATCTCATAAAGATTTAACAATAAAAGATAATACTCTTATTGGAGATGGTATATATTTTAATAATGCTTCTATATCTTCATTCAGATGTTTTATAACA
>Ga0247732_10000564_pt1 | contig 17162 bp, 13 predicted proteins | sample UWRJL163409C2_FD_180940 | JGI IMG/M metagenome (GOLD analysis project Ga0247732, IMG submission 180940) | Plant litter microbial communities from Arlington Agricultural Research Station in Wisconsin, United States - UWRJ-L163-409C-2 | ecosystem: Environmental > Terrestrial > Plant litter >...
TGAATTATCTATCAACCACCTGGCAGCAATTGCCTGGTCATTCAAGAGGCAAAACCCCTCACCTCTTCCCGAAAACGCATGGTGTGTACCGCCGGCAATATTCATCCCTACTCCCCGGTGAACAGCAGCCCACTCCGCACAGGCACGGGTACCTTCCATGATACAGAGCTCACGCTCCACCAATGCATGCGAATGCGGAAATCCTGTCACACGCTGTTCCCTGGGTGAAAGCTCTAACTGAAGAAGCTTCTGTAGATAATTTTCCTCATGCACCCTTTGCGCTGTCTCGGCAGACAGTTGAGCAGGACTGAAAAAATGGCTTTCTTCCAGTGTGCCTTCCAGCAAAAGCTGACGGGGCAGCAGGTCATATTTATCCATCGGAAAACGATGCCCTTCCGGCAAAGGATGAACAAACTTAGGGTCGAAAGCAACTTTGATCATTTATACAAAATGGTTCAGCTGGATACAGGCTTTTCGATATTGAGCTCGAAGGTGAATAGGGAAAGCTCATCAGACACCGGATGAAAAGCAAAGTTAAGCGTCGAATTGGACTTCATGCGTATCGTAATGAAGCCAAGCCCGGCTCCTCCTTTGTTGGAAAGAATGCGGTTACTGAGCACGGTCATATAGCGGGATTTCAAATCTTCCGCGGATAGGCTGTTGAGCTCATCGAGCCTGGATTCCATAGAATCCCTGTTCTCATTCCGGATCAGGTTTCCCAATGTCATCCTGTAAAATCCGTCTCCTTTGGCAAATACGAGCAATCCATGCTGAATACCGGCCAAATCGCGTTCACCGTGAGTACGGATATTTTGCAGGCCTTCTATCAATATGGAAAACATTCTCCTTATCAGTGGCCGCTTTTCGTTGGCTGAGATCATGATCTCCTCTGCTCCTTCCGCAAGGCTGTTGATCAGGTCCTGGGAGAAAACACCGCTGTGTGACATCAGGATGCTCATAGACTCCTTGTGGCGATAGTTCTCATGAATGGTTTTGAAAACCATGTTACAAGCTTCTGTCAAAGTTCCTGTTGTCGTATCCATCCCTAAATCCACGGCATATTAATGTTAAACGAAGATAAGAATTAATTGATCAGGTGAATGAACCCCTGGTAAACTTCTCCTTTGGCAGTTTTAAGCTGATAAGTATATACTCCATTAGACAAGCGTTCACCGCCTGCATCATATCCAATCCAGTTATTCTGATAATCAGAAGTTTTATAAACGACATTTCCCCACCTGTTCAGGATTGAAATTTCTGTAGCCGGTTTCAGCCCTTTGATCTCAAGCACATCATTTACTCCGTCATTATTTCTTGTCAATACGTTCGGGATGATCAGGTCTGAGTAAATCTCAAGGATCTTCGTGACAGATGCACTACAGCCAGCCTGGTCCATAACGAGTAATGTAACCGGGTAACTTCCTTCGGAAGCAAAGGTCATGACAGGATTGGCCACAATGAAAGTCTGTCCGTTCGCAGTCCAGGTCCAGTCCACAATATTTCCTGTGGAAGCGTCAGTGAATGATACCGGCATGTCCGTTTCAATATCTGCAGGACTATAAGTGAAATTCGCTGTAGGCCCATTAGACGGTGCAATCACTACAGGCCCGTATTGTGTCTGACATCCATTGGCATCCGTTGCTGTAAGATTATATGTCCCTGCAGGCAATGCCGTTATAGACAATGTAGTTTGCGTGGTTTCGGTCCATATATAAGTTGCCGCTCCAGGGCTCGTCTGCACCAGTCCGGATATAGATCCATTGGATTCACCACAAGTTGTAGGAATTGCAGAAAGTGCATTATCGTTGATTACCGGGCCTGGTAAAATTCCTACCGTTATGGTTTCAGAATCCGTGCATCCCTGATCGTCATTGACTGTAATTGTGTAAGTTCCCTGTCCTAACTGCGACTGATTGAGTGTCGTTGCATTGTTCGACCATGTAAATACAGGATTTACTCCGCCAACGATCTGAATGCCTGTAATCGTACCCGTTGATGCATTGCATGCTGTTGCTGTAACCGTCATTCCCGTAAGGTCAATGCTCAATGGAGTACTTCCCGGAACCGTATAAGGGCCAGCCGTAGCTGTACAACTGTTGGCATCTGTTACCACCAGGTTGTAAATTCCAGCGGTAACACCTGTCAATGCAAGGTTTCCTGCGGTACCATTCCAGCTGTATGTCAGCCCTGTGCCTGATGCGGTAAGTCCCGTCACAGATCCGTCGTTGCCCGTACAGGATTCAGGAGTGATCACCACATTGGTTTCGTTGATAGCAGGAAGCGCAGGGCTTGCCACTACATGAGGGCCTGAAGTAACCGTACAGTTGTTTGCATCAGTGGCGGTCAGTGTATATGTTCCTCCATCGAGGTTATTGATATTTAAAGTCGTTTGTGTTGTATTCGTCCAGGAATAAGTAACCGGGTTCGTTGCGCCCTGAATTACTATCCCGGAGATAGAACCGTTGTTCAGGTTACAGGTTTCCGGAACGATCACAAGGCTCGCCTGGTCTACTGTAGGCCCTGCAATTTCAGTTACCGTATGCGGACCACTGGTCATTGTACATCCGCCATTGTCGGTTACAGTCAATGTGTAGCTTCCTGCATCCAGGTTTGTAATATTCAAAGTTGTCTGTGCCGTATTCGTCCAGGAATAAGTCAATCCCGTTCCTGTAGCCGTAATTCCTGAAATAGTTCCGTTGGACTGACCGCAGTATTCAGGCTGGATAACAATATTCACTGCATTTACAGATGGGCCTGCCGGAGCAGTTATTGTAAATGGACCGGCAGTAGACACACAGTTTGCTGCATCAGTTACTGTCAATGTATAACTTCCGGCAGACAGCCCGGTGATGTCTAGTCCGGCAGATGGAATGGTGTTCCATGCAAAGGTTGTCCCACCGGTTTGTGTAATCCCGGTAATACTTCCGTTATTTCCTGCACATGTAGCGTTGGTAATTACAATTCCTGAAGTGTTGATTACCGGTCCGCCGGCGCTGTTGATCTGGTGAGGGCCGCTTGTAGCTGTACAGCCGTTAGCATCAGTAACCGTAAGTGTATAATTTCCCGCACTGGCTCCCGTGAGGTCCGGTGTAGTTGTTACGGTTCCATTCCATGTATAATTATATGCAGGTGTTCCCGAAGAAACTGTCAGTCCTGTGATACTTCCGGAATTTCCCGTACAGGAAACGTCTGTAATCACCGGTGTTCCCGAAATTACAGGATTTGTGCCAATTACTACCTGAACCGGTTTTCTGAAATTACCCGGGCAGATTCCTACATAGTATGTAGTTGTGGTATTAAGCGTAGGTGTGGTATAAGTCAAACCTGTACCTATAGACGTACCTCCAAAAGGATCTGTATACCAAAGCACTGAAGAACCTGCAGGTAATGTCCCCAATACAGTAGCAGTCAAAGTCGCTGAACCGTTGCTGCATAAAGTAGCGCCTGAAACGATCAGGTCATGGAAATTTACACCGGTATTGGAAATACCCGCTGCTCCCCCTGTTGCTCCATTCGGTGGGAATAGTGCTATCTGCGTAGAGTTTGTAACACCACTGACACCTCCGGCTACAGAAGTAACAGGCGTTCCCGCCGTAATAGAGATCTGTCCGCCACCTGCACCACCACCAGGGCCTGCTGCCTCATTGGTAGGAGATGGAGCAAATGATCCGAAGGATAGATTCTGGTTTCCACCGTTTCCACCGATCGCATTAATTACAAGTGTATTGGGAATGGTTCCGTTGTGAGAGATCATGACAGCGCCACCGCCTCCTGCACCTCCCGCACCGTCGTGTCCGAATTTCTGCCCGATGCCAGCACTCGCAAGCGTGGGATTGGTACTTCCTCCGTTCGCTCCGTTCGCTTCAATGGTACCGGCACCTGAAATGGCACCATACACCTTCAGCATAACGATTCCGCCACCGGTTCCTCCGGGGCCTCCCTGGTTATTGTTCTGATCTCCGGCTCCACCGCCCCCACCCAGGAAAATCCTGGTAGGATCTAATGCCAGCGGATGTCCTCCCAATCCACCATTGTTTCTTCTGAAATCACCTTGCCATGCTGTATTATTAGGCCCTATTACCGTTTCGTTCTGATCTGAAATGGAATAACTATAACCACCTCTTCCTCCTCCGGAACTGGATGATGTACCAAATCCTGCAGCTTCCAGGTTCCAGATGGCCGTATAAGCGGGAGAAGGAATTCCTTTACCTGTATACGCACCTGTACCGACGTTTGAACCACCACCGCCTCCGGTATTGTGATTGCTTGCGCCACCGCCGCCATTTGCTGGTGCTGAACGCCCGTATCTTGAATACAGTGCAGTATATTCCGCTGTAAATCCACCGATACCTTCTCCTTTTTCAGAAGCAAGGGCATCATTGGAAGTACCGCAAAATCCTGGATCGTTTACCCCGGCTGGAGAAGCAGAACCTGCTGTTGTATTGTCTGATTGCTGGCCGCCCCGGAATCCTTTCGCAGTAGCCTCGATCTTTGAATTCGCATTAATAACCAGGTTTCCGTCTACTTCCATCACCACAACACCTCCTGTGGTACCGCTCCATGCCAGCGCAGTAATGCTGGCAGCAGCATTTACTGTCACATTGTTGAACCTCGGGACCCTCACGATCTGTACCTTACCCGAAGCCGTATAATCATTGGCGAGCCCGCAGGAAAGCGTAATCGTATTTGCACCGGAAACACTTGCTACCTGTACATATTCATATTTTCCACATTGATTGTAATTGGTCACAGCACCCCAAAGATGCTCGTATCCGGGCCAGTCTCCAACGTGACTGGATGGAGAGGTATACTGGCCGCCCCAGGAAGCTGTAGGTGTAACATCAATATCCATAGAAGCGCCTTGCATCTGGATAATGAGAATAAGGTCGCCCGGGCCAAGCGCTGTCGTAAGCACAGAATTGGTCAGGGTATTGCCAGATACCGTAAGTGTGTTTTGTCCGGCTGTAGCATTCGCTGTGAGTGCAGCATAGGAATTGACTACAGTATTCAGCGCAGTCGCTGTGTAATTACCGTTTTTTGCCCGTTGGGAGAGGACAGGCAAAGCGAGCAATAAAGAGATTCCCAGGAGAGATAGGGTTTTCATATTTCGGTTTAAATAATAGTTCTTAGATTGATAACGTAGAAAGGTAGCAAATAGTTGACTCTGAGCTCAAAATTTCCTTTTAATTTGTGTGAAAATTTCACTTACTGCAGGACAAATCTGAGAATTTGTTAACGTAAGATCAAGGATCTGATACATGTTTTTGCGGTCTGTATGAGGATATTCTCGGCAAGCTAAAGGCCTGTCTTCATAAATGGTGCAGGTGTTGTCCGTATCCAGGAATGTACAAGGCGAGGATTTCAATACAAAATCCTTGTCTTCATCCATTCTCAGAAACCTGTTGGTAAAATCACTGATGGATAGTCTCATTTTCTTTGAAATACGCTTAATGTCCACATCTCGAAAGATAGGACTGGTTGTTTTACAGCAGTTGGCACAGGAAAGACAATCTATCTTTTTAAAGACCTTATCATGTTCCTGGTGGAAAAGTTTGTCCGTTTCCCGGTTGTTTGATTTCCTGAGTTTTTGTACTAATTTCTTGTTTTCAGGGAATTCCAGCACGGATTTTGTTAAAACTTCCTTATAAATCATGGTCCAAAGGTAGAAAATCCCCCGGAAGCTGGGAAAAATAGTTTCCAGCTATTATATTTACTTTTGAACATGTGGACAAAATAACAAGCTTCACAAATAGTCCTGCTGCTGCGCTTCAGAAAAACAGCTGCTTTCAGGAAACATGGGGTATATTTAAAGCTGAAAAATACAATATGGAAAAATTTGACCTGGTTGTTATTGGTGGTGGTCCTGCAGGATATGCAGCTGCGATGAGAGGTATCGATTATGATAAAAAGGTATGTCTCGTTGAAAAAGACCGCGTGGGAGGCGCCGGTATCTACAACGGAGCGCTTTCATCCAAAACGATGTGGGAGCTTTCCAGGAAAATCAGTGACATTAATGATACCATCGGAAATTCAGGACGCGCAAAATACACCATTCCCTGGAATGAGGTGCAAGACTCCCTGGAGGAAGCTGTATTCGAAAGAAAATTCCAGTACTCCTGCCACATTAAGCTGTTACAGGCTGAAAGCGTAAATACCCGCTTTTTTTACAAACGCGGAAGCGCACGGTTCCTTTCCGAACACGAAATAGAAATTACCCATGACGGAGAAGTTAAAGTCATCTGGGCGCAAGATATAGTTATTGCGACAGGCAGCAGGCCAAGGTCTCTGCCAAACATCGTGGCAGACGAAAAAATAATACTCACCAGCAACGGCATAGAACACATCCACGATTATCCGAAGAGCATGGTGATCGTTGGCGCCGGGGTGATCGGCTGTGAATACGCAACGATCTTTGCCAATTTCGGGCGCACCAAGGTTTACATCATCGACAGGCAGGACCGGATTCTTCCGTTTGAAGATGACGATATCTCCATTCTTGTCAGCAAGAACTTAGAGAAAAAAGGCGTAGTCGTACACCACAGCGCGTCGCTGGAACGACTGGAAGTGAAAGACGGACAAGTAGAATATGAGCTGTCTTATCCTGATGGATCCAAAGAAGTTATCCGTGTCGAAAAAGCGTTGCTATCCGTGGGAAGAGTACCTAATGTAGAAGGCCTTGGGCTGGAAAATGCAGGTGTAAAAATGTCTAAACGCGGTGTACACATCGGTGATACGGATACACAGACCAATATTCCGAATATTTATGCGGTAGGCGATGTTTCCGGCAGGATCGCACTGGTAAACATGGGAGAAATTGAAGCCCGCCATGCCGTTGAGCGGATCTGTGACCCCGCGACTGAAGCCATCAGCTATGACAACGTGTGTACGATTATGTTCCTGAATCCCGAAGTAGCAGCAGTCGGGCTGAATGAGCAGCAATGCATCGAAAAGAACATTCCTGTAAAAGTCGTCAAGATCGATTATTCGGTTATTGCAAGGGCTATTGCGATGAGGAAGACACAGGGATTCTTTAAGATCATCGTCACAAATGACCGGGAAATGAAGATCCTGGGGATGCGTGCGGTAGGAGAACATGCGTCATCAGCGATACAGGCAGTTGGATTGCTGATTAAAATGAATGTCGGCATCGAAGTACTGTCGGAATTAATCCATCCGCATCCTTCCATTGTAGAAGGAATCCAGGAATGTGTCCGCATGCTGCTGAAAAAATCTGTATTCAAAACAACTGTATTTAAGGACAAGCTGGCGTGTTATTCCCTGGTGGATGGTGTGAAAACTCCGCTCGACAGGCTCTGAGCCAGATCACAGGACAGTTACGCTTTATTGCAAACCCGCCATACTTTCATTAACTTTGGACTTTAATTTTTATCATGTCTCTTCAAACTCCACTGGCAGAAAGAATGCGTCCTGCAAGCCTTGACAAGTACATAGGCCAGCAGCATTTATTGAAAGAAGGCGCTTCCCTGCGCAGTGCACTCAATGCGGGAATGATTCCTTCTATGATCCTGTGGGGACCTCCGGGAGTGGGCAAAACAACGCTGGCACATCTCATCGCCAAAGAGCTCAACAGGAATATCCATGTGCTTTCGGCCATATCTTCAGGTGTCAAAGATGTACGTGAGGTCATCCAGCGGGTCGAAAATGCGGGCATGTTCCAGCAAAAAGGCACCATATTATTCATCGATGAGATCCACCGTTTTTCCAAAGCGCAACAGGATTCCTTATTAGGCGCAGTTGAAAAGGGCATTATTACGTTGATCGGAGCCACCACGGAGAATCCTTCCTTCGAAGTGATCTCGGCGCTTTTATCACGCTGCCAGGTTTACACATTGCAGTCTCATAGCAAAGAAGACCTGCTTGCCTTGCTTGAGCAGGCAATTGCAGAAGACCTGGAACTCAAAAAACACAGGATCGTCCTGAAAGAAACCAATGCCCTGATGGCTATTTCCGGTGGTGATGCCAGAAAGCTACTCAACGTGTTTGAGATCATCGTGAGTATTCACCAGGGCAAGGATGTTATCGAGATCACGAATGAGCTGGTATTAAATTCTGCACAGCAGAGCCTTGCCATGTATGACAAAGATGGCGAACAACATTATGACATCATTTCAGCATTTATCAAATCTATCCGTGGAAGTGATCCAAACGGGGCAGTATACTGGCTGGCGAGAATGATCGAAGGCGGCGAAGACCCGAAGTTTATCGCCCGCAGGTTACTGATCTCAGCCAGTGAGGACATTGGACTTGCCAATCCGACCGCGCTTGTGATGGCCAACAATACTTTTCAGGCGGTGACAACCATCGGCTGGCCGGAATCACGTATCATACTGTCTCAATGTGCAATATATCTGGCTACTTCACCTAAAGGTAACGGTTCATACATGGCCATCAACAAAGCGCAGCAGATCGTAAAGGAAACCGGGAATCTGCCCGTGCCTCTCCCCTTGCGAAATGCACCTACTGCACTGATGAAAGACCTTGGATACGGAGATGGCTATTTATATTCACATGATTTCCCGGGCAATTTCGTGCAGCAGGAGTTTCTTCCTGATAAAATCAAAAAGACCAACTTCTTTCATGCAGGAAGCAGTAAAAAGGAACAGGAGATCGCTGAGATCATCCAGAGATTGTGGTCGGATAAATACAAATAACGGATGGGATCCAAAATACTTTATTTCTGCCTGGTTTATCCAATATCACTGCTGCCGCTGCGCGTGATTTATCTTTTCACAGATTTTTTCTGGCTGCTGCTGATCTCTGTTGTGCCTTACCGAAAAAAAGTCATTGAAGGCAATATCAAACGTTCTTTCCCGGGAAAAAGCGACCGGGAGCTGAGAAATATCAAACTGAGATTTTACAGGCATTTTACCGATCTGCTGGCTGAAGGCATCAAGAACCTAAGCATTTCAGAAAAACAATTGCGCAGAAGAATAAAAGTGCGCAACCCGGAGCTGATGGATAATCTGTTCGATGCAAACAAAAGCGTATTGCTCGTTTCTGGCCATTACAACAATTGGGAATGGGTGATCACCGGGCAAAATCTATTTTTTCCACACCAGGCCACTGGGATCGGCATGCCTATGTCAAATGCTTTCTGGGATAAGAAAATCAACGAAAGGCGCGCCCGTTTCGGCATGAAGATCCTGCACTCCAAAAATGTAAGGGAAAATTTCGAAGCACTGAAGGAAGATTGTATTGCTACACTCATCCTTTCCGATCAGTCACCCGGAGATTCTAACAAAGCTTACTGGATGGAGTTCCTGCATCAACCAACTGCAGTGCTATTCGGATGTGAGCAAATGGCGCATACCTATGATCACGCGGTAGTTTTTTTCGTTTTGCACAAGGTAAGGCGCGGCTACTATGAAATGGAGCTCAAGCTGATAACCGACAATCCGCGTTTGATGCAGTGGGGAGAAATCACCGAAGCGCATACACATTTGCTGGAAAAGGAAATTCTCGCCAGGCCGCAATTCTGGTTATGGTCTCACAAACGCTGGAAAAGGAATCTTCCTGCAGATCCCGAAGCGCTCAAAATACAGCAAAAATCCGGTTTCGATGCACGTTTCAAATAAATTACTGATAGGCCTCCTTTCACTGCTGCTGCTTTCCTGCGGGCAAACGCAACAGCTGGCACGCTGGAAAAACAAGCTGCAGGTGGAAACCATGTCCTACGGGCCCGATTCTACATACGCCAGGGCTATTGCCATTCAGGACGATCATTTGTACACCGGGAATTCAAATGGAATGATTTACAGCATGAACCTCCTGACGGACGCTAAAGCAAATCTGAATACCATAGCATTAAAGGAAATCAGGGATATTCATGTCACTGCAGAGCACATCATCGGGATGCAGTCAGGTGATACCAGCCGAATGATATATATAGACCGTACGACAGCAAAATTGCAAGAACGTATTTTACAAGTTTCGACACATCCTGTTTTCCTGGACGGCATGGACATCCTTCCTTCAGGAAAAGGCTTCATGATGGGTGATCCTGTTGCCGGATACTTCTCATTGTATACGACTCAGAACTCAGGAAAAGACTGGCAGGAAATCCTGCCTAAACTGTCCGCTTCGGAAGGAGAAGCAGGCTTTGCGGCCAGCGGTACAAATGTACAATGCCTGGATGATTCTACTTTCATTTTTGTAAGCGGTGGTATGCAAAGCAGGTTCTTCAGGTCAGGAGACCGTGGAAAAACATGGCATATTACGCAGCTTCCTTATCCCGGATCTACCGGAAGCGGCGCGTTTTCCGTGCATTTTGTAAATGCAAATGAAGGTGTGATTGTAGGCGGTGATTACACTCATCCATCGGCAGCGGATACTCACAGCTTCTACACCAGGGATGGAGGAAATACCTGGAAGATATCCGAAAAAACAATTTCAGGATACCGTTCTTGCGTCATGGAATACCGTGGAGCTTATTATGCATGTGGGACAACCGGAATAGACATATCCTTAGACAAAGGCATTAGCTGGCACAATATACGTTCCGGGAACTTCATCTCTATGGCTGGTGCCGGAAAATACTTGTACCTGACTATTCCCGGAGGAAAAGTTAGCAGGATCAATGCATTCTGAGCGATCAGACAGATTTTGAAAAGATCATCCTGAGTATTTCCTGCTCATTCTTCATTTCCAATACCATCTTTGTTTTATCGAGGGAAATAATCTTCATCACGTCTTCACCGCCTTCGACTACAGTAATCAGCTGTGTGCAGTCGGATGAAAAATTCCAGTATCCGTACAAGGCTATCGGATCGATATCTTCTTCTATTGAAGTACCCAAAAAAGTCCCGTCCGGGTAAATCCCCATCGTAATCGTCCCTTTCATATCTGCGAATTGCTGCTCGAATATTTCCCTGACTTCTTTTTCCTCCTCCGGGCTTAAACCCTCCTGCGACAGATCAGGTACAATCTCTTCAAGGATCCATAATCCCTGAATGGACTCTGAAAATTCGCAATTTACAGCACTCTTATTTAACCGTTCCTGCTGGCTGAAAACCGTCAGGTTAAAAAGCACTACAATACATACAATGAGATTTCTGAGCATAATGATTCTTAAACATAAAAAAAGACGCTCGTGAAAGCGTCTTTCGATAAATTAATATGTATTCTATAAAGATTTCCCTACCGCAATCAGTTGATCTGCAGTCTGAAAACCAACTACTGATTTTACCAGTTTACCATCTCCATCTATGAACAATAATGTAGGATAAGCAGCTACACGGTATGCCCTTGCGATGGTTGGGCCATCAGAGCTTTTTTCCATTTCAACTTTCAGGTTGATAAATTTCGAATTGAATAATTTCGCCACTTCTGCATCCTGGAAGGAAGTCGCTGCCATCTTTTTACATGGTCCGCACCAGTCAGTGTATGCGTCAATAAATACGAGCTTCCCGCTTTTTTTAGCTGCAGCCATCGCTTCAGCCAGCGTATTACCTTCAAATTCGATACCAGCTGCTTTAACGGCAGATACAGATGTGTTTTTATGCTCTTTTGATACAAAAGCAGTAGAGATCAATCCCACCGCGAGTAAAAATCCAAATAACTTTTTCATAGCTTGTTTTGTTTAATGCAGTAACGTGCTACATTTGCTTAGCACTTTAAAATTAGTATTTATTTTTATATAATCACCGATTCGTATTTTTCAGCGGAAAGGCGACATTACGAGCACTGTTATTCAAATACCGTTCCAAAAAATTGAAACAATTTAAAATCAAATATTTAACAACCGATTCCGAACTGATTCGCAAGGTGGATAATTTTATTTCGGACTGGTTCGATCCTGCGCTTTGGATCGAGACAAATACTTCCGGTTCCACGGGGGCTCCTAAAACGATCTTGCTTGAAAAAGCGAAAATGCGGGTTTCAGCCACTATGACGGGCAAGTATTTTGATTTTGCGCCGGGACAGCGGATCATGCTGTGCCTTTCCCCAGATTCTATAGGCGGAAAAATGCTCATTACCCGGGCCATTTTGCATGACATGGAACTGATTGTTGCACCGTTGCAGAGAAATCCGCTGGAAGGGACAGATAGCATGATTGATTTTGCCGCCATGGTACCGATGCAGGTGCAGGCAGTCCTGGATACGGATCCATCGAAGCTGGAGCTCATCCGGAACCTGCTGATCGGCGGAGCGACCGTCACTCCTGCCCTCCGGGAAGCGCTGAGCGGGCTTAAGGTAAACTGCTATGAAAGCTTCGGAATGACAGAAACCATGTCTCACATAGCGATCAGGAAACTGGATAAACAACCTACCCCTTTTGAAGGACTGGACGGCGTACATTTTTCGCTGAAGGACGAAAAGCTGGTAATCCATGCACCGAAGCTTGGCCTGCCTGTACTTGAAACCAATGATATCGTAGAACTGATCGATGAAAAGCGTTTTTCCTGGAAAGGCCGCGCAGATTTCGCCATCAACAGCGGAGGGCTCAAATTTCATCCTGAGCTCATCGAACAAAAGCTTTCCGGAGCTTTCAGCAATCGTTTTTTCATAACATCAGCAAAGGATGTTACTTTGGGCGAAAAAATCATTCTGGTGCTTGAAGCCAGCCCGGATGAATTTTCCGAAGAAAAGATCAGTAAAATATTTTCAGCCAGGCTTACAGGTTATGAAATTCCGAAAAAAACGTATTTTGTGCCTGAATTTTGTGAAACCATCAGCGGTAAAGTCAACCGTACAGAAACTAAAAAACGATTACCTCTTTGAATCCCAGATCTAAATACTACGAAGTTTTCGGACTTACCGACAAAGCCACCAAACAGGAAGTAAGAAGGGCGTACAGAAAGCTCGCTATGCGTTTCCACCCGGATAAAAATCCTGATCCCAAAGCACACAAGCTTTTTATTGACCTTACTGAAGCTTACCAGATCCTGATCGATGATAAGCCTCTGCCACAGCAACAGCAAATACCTAAACCCAAACGGCAAAAAACCGAAGAGCAAAGGATCAGGGAAGCACAGATGCGGCTGAAAAAGCAGCATTACCGCAATTACATGGAACAGGAATACTATTTCCGCAAACTCACTTCAGGCAAAAGATGGAGCATTTTCAGAATATTCAGCTGGGTATCAGCCGCACTTGCATTCATATTGCTGATAGAGCCTGTGTTACCAAGGCATTTCGAAGATCATTCGGTGGTTGCTTATTGCAATACTTATGGCGGGCTTCAATATTCTTCTGTCCAATGTATGCAAACAGACCGCGGGCTTTCACTATTCGTAGAGGACCCGGGAGGACGAATTATCAGCATGCAACCGGAAATTACAATCGAAAGGTCATGGTTCCTGCACAATCCCGTTAAAGTATGGCTCGGAAAATTCGGGCATAAGCAAAGTTACCATGTTGATTTCTCTGTAATCAATCTCTTCCCGATCGTACCGATGCTGTTTTTGCTTCCGGCGCTTACAATGTGGTATAAAAAGAAAACTTACCTTTTCAGCCTGGGATATTTTTTCAGCCAGTATATTGTCGGGGCATTCGTAATATTCGTGCTTTTTACACAGGACAGGTGGGCGCATATCCTCACGCTGGGATTTTTATGATCTCTGCCTGAAACTATCAGCGTTTCAACGCACGGTCCATATCGCGCTTATCATCCTTTTCCTTCATATCCTGGCGCTTGTCATGCAGTTTCTTACCTTGAGCACAGGCTATTTCAAGCTTTGCCCATCCCTTCTCGGAAAGGAACAATTTCAAAGGGATTAATGTATTCCCCTTCACGCTGAGAAATTTCTCGATCTTATTGATCTCCTTTTTGTTCAAAAGCAATTTTCTGTCAGTACGCGGTTTATGATTGTAAAAAGAACCGTTTTCGTATTCTGTGATATGCATATTCCTGATCCACACTTCTCCCCTGTCTGCGATGCAATATGCTTCCAGTATAGAAGCCTTGCTTTTGCGGATACTTTTGATTTCAGTTCCTGTCAATTGCATACCTGCCACAAAAGTATCCATTAAGTGATACTCAAAGCGGGCTTTTTTATTGCGGATATTGACTTCTTTTTGTGACATGCAGCAAAAATAACGTTTCTTGCAGAAGAATGTATAAACAAAAGGGATTTTTGGTAAAACAGCGCTGCCTCCCAGCGTTTCCCTGATCATGGAAACAGGATAAAAACAGTCCTTAAAACCCTGTTTTGCTCATTTGTTATTCTTTGTTGATAATATCGGGCGGGCAGATCAACTTTGAATAACAGAAACTTCTATATTTGTGTTCATAAAGAAACAAAAATTAACATTTATGAAAGTAAATTTACTCAACCTTATATTCCTGGGAGCTTTCAGTGCTTTCGGACAACAACAGATCACCAATGGTGATTTTGAGAGCTGGGGAAACCCAAGCCCTGGAAATGCTGACGAACCGACCAGCTGGTATTCCAATAAAACAGGATCTTCCGTAGCTTCCATCGGGCCACAGACCTGCTTCAAGGAAACAACAGATCCACATTCAGGAACTGCCTGCGTAAGAATTGAGACAAAATACTACATTCTTGCTGTAGTAAACGGTAACATGACTACAGGTATCGTAAACGCTCCAAGCCAGAACAAGGCGGAAGGATACATTGGTACAGTGAAGCATAATTCCACATCAGACCAAAGAAGAATGGCCTTTACAGGACGTCCTGACAGTCTCGTAGGCTGGTACAAATACACACAGGCGACTTCAGGTACAGGCGCTTCTGCCGAGAAAGGAAAAGTACGTGCGATTCTGCACAGCGGTGATTTCTTCGATCCTGAAGCACCGGTAAACGGAAACCACATGGATTTATCCGCCAATAAAATCGGAGAAGCTGATTTCTTCACAGACGCGGCAAACACCACACAATGGAAACGTTTCAGCGTTCCTTTCAATTATGTAAAAGGCGATGTCCCTGCTTTCATCATGATCAACACTACTTCATCCGAAAACCAACTTACTACCGCTCCGGGATCAAGCGGAACAGGGAGCAAGATGTGGTTAGATGACCTGAAAGTAATTTACAATACACCACCTACAACAGGTGTTTCCGAAACGGAAAAGAACGATTTCAAAGTATATTCTTTTGACAGGACGATCTACGTTGATTTTTCTGAGATCAATACGCCATCTGAGCTGACGGTTTTGGATATTACAGGAAAAGTAGTTTATAGTAAGTCTATGGAAACCGGACAAATGAACCAGGTTCAATTGCCTTCCAGCCTTTCAGGAGGTACTTACCTTTACAGGATTCTGGGTGCAGAAGTTCAGAAATCAGGTAAGCTAAATATTAAATAATCATCTTCTATTTTATGTAAAACCCCGCCCGGTGCGGGGTTTTCTTTTGTAAAATTGCTTACTTCTATGACTTTAAGACTAATCATCTTTTTTATGCTGGTGGCTGGCGGAGCACTTTCCCAAACCACCGGTATCGTGAAAGGAACAGTCACGGATGCGCAAACCAAGGAAACTTTGCCAGGCGCGACAATACAGTTACTGAACGATATGACCAAAGGAACCAGGACCGATATTGACGGCCGCTACTACTTCGAGCTGGAAGCAGGTTTTTACAAGTTGATCTTTGGCTTCCTTGGACTTGGAAGTGATACAATACAGGTCACTGTGACAGCCGGCGGCATTGTCGAAAGAAATGTAAAGCTCGGGCAGATTTCCCAAATGCTGGAAACTGTAGTGGTCTCTTCCGGCAAATTCGACCAGAAACTGGAAGAACAGGTCGTTTCCATGGAAGTACTGAAACCTAAGCTCATCAACAATAAAAATACGACCAGTATCGAAACTGCCCTGGAACAGGTGCCAGGTGTCTCGATCATTGACAATGACCCGCAGATCCGCGGAGGAAGCGGATTTACTTTCGGGGTCGGAAGCCGTGTGGCCATCGTAGTAGATGGCATTCCGCTTTTGAGTGGTGATGCAGGCCGGCCTGAATGGAGTTATATTCCCGTTGAAAACATTGAGCAGGTAGAGATCATCAAGGGCGCATCTTCTGTACTTTACGGTTCTTCCGCGCTGAATGGCGTGATCAATATCCGCAGCGCTTATCCGCGAAGTAAACCCAAAACGATCATTAATTATTCTGTCGGACATTACAGTCCCCCTCAGTCACCTGCGGAAAACTGGTACAACAATTCCCTTCCCGGATTTACGAACCTCAATTTCCTGCATTCACGCATTGTCAAAAAAAACCTGGATCTTGTCATCGGCGGAAACTTCAACATTGACCAGGGTTACATAGGGCCTCCTCCTCCTGCTCCTTACATGCCGGAAGATCTGAAGATAGCTCTAAAAATCACAGATTCCATTCCTACCTACACCAATAATGACATGCTCAAGATCAGGGGAAGGGTCAACTTCAACCTCAGGTACAGGTCTCAAAAGATCAAGCGACTGACTTACGGGATCAACGGAAATGCCATGCTGAACAAAACCAATATGGTATTCGCGTGGAAAGATGATTCCCTGGGCCTTTACCGGGGATATCCCGGAGCAGTATTCATGCAGCAACAAACGTTGTTCAACCTGGATCCATTTATCAAATATTATACATTGAACAATATTACGCACAGCCTCGTTACGCGGGTTTTTCATTCTGATAACCAGATCTCGAACAACCAGTCTAACCGCGGAACTATGTTCTATGCGGAATACCAGTTGCAACGGGAATTCAAATCTATTGACCTGAATTTTACAGGAGGTGTAGCCAGTAATATTTCTACTTCGTTTGCCGAGCTTTATGCTTCCAGCGGAACTCCGCGCAACATGAATTCCAACGTAGCTGGATATTTACAACTGGATAAGAAATTCTGGAGGATCCTGAACGTTACCGGAGGGATCAGGTATGAATATTTTAAGATGAACCACCGGCAAAGCGTTACTGCGCCGGTACTTCGCGTAGGCGCGAGCCTGCAAGTCATGAAAGGTACTTTTGTACGTGCTTCATCCGGGCAGGGATTCCGTTATCCGACAATTACAGAAAGATACATTACAACCAAAGCCAGCCTTTTCGGAGTTTTCCCAAACCCAGACCTGCTCCCTGAAAAAAGCAACAGCTTTGAATTAGGGCTGAAACAAGGCTTTAAGTTCGGAAATTTCATGGGATATTTTGACATGGCAGGTTTTTACCAGAAATATGAAAACACGATAGAATACCTTT
>Ga0247732_10000565_pt1 | contig 17145 bp, 30 predicted proteins | sample UWRJL163409C2_FD_180940 | JGI IMG/M metagenome (GOLD analysis project Ga0247732, IMG submission 180940) | Plant litter microbial communities from Arlington Agricultural Research Station in Wisconsin, United States - UWRJ-L163-409C-2 | ecosystem: Environmental > Terrestrial > Plant litter >...
GAGCCGCATCGGGCGCCCGTTCCAGGGCGACGACGTCCGCAACGAGGCCCGGCTCCGTGAGCTGGACCGGAAGACGGCGGGGATCGCCGCGGTGGCGCAGGCCGCGCAGGAGGCCGTCGCGTCCGGCTCGCTCGGCGACGTCGGCTGGGCGGAGCTGACCTCGTCGGTGACCGGCCTGGTCGGGGGCACCCGCACCGCCGTCGCCCTGCTGGCTGATGTGCCCGTGCTGGCCGGGCGCCGTTACCGGGTCCACGCCGTGCTCTCGCCCTACAGCACCGACGGCAGCACCCCGACGTTCGCCGACGCGTTCCTGCTCTACACCCTCGACGGCTCCGACCCGACGACCAGCAGCCCGGTGCTGGTGCAGGGCCTGGGCTACTACCCGTCCGGCGGGATCCCGGTCACCGCGCACCTGACCCGCCGGTTCGTGCCCGGCGCGGATGCGCCCCTGTCGCTGCTGCTCGCGGTGACCGGCCAGTCCGGGCGGGCGCACGCGGTCGCCGGATCCGCGACCGCCCCGATCCAGGTCTGGGTCGAGGACATCGGGCCCGTGCCCGCCTGACCCTGCGCGAGGAGATGACGATGACCGGTATCGGGCTGGGGTTCGAGGCGCTGACGCTGGAGGTGCGGCTGGCGCCGGACTCCGACTTCGTCGGCGTGCTGATCGCCGAGGACGGCTGGCCGGACGGCACGGTGCTCGAGCTGCGGTTCCCGGACACGGCGGTGGTGTGGCCGGCCACCGTGGTGGGGGAGTCGGCCAGCTGGGACGTCCCCGCCGCCCAGGTCGCGGCTGCGCTCGTGGGCGGGGTGCAGCGGGTCCGGCTGCTCTGCCTCGACGACGACGGCCCCGACCTGCTGTGGGCGGCCGGCTGGGTCGTGACCGGGGACCGGGTGCCGTCGGCGGCGGTGTGCCTCGGCGGCGGCCCGGTCGTGGTCACCCCGCCTGGTGTCACCGGGACGGTGCTCGTCCCGGTGGCTGGGCCGCGCGGGCCGAAGGGAGACCCCGGGTCGGTCGACGACCTGGAAGCGATCCAGGAGCTGATCGACGACTCGGTGACCGTGCACGTGCTCGATCCCGATCCCCACCCGGCCTACGACGACGGGCCCTCGCTCGTCCTCCTCTTCGAGAACGGACTGATCTGATGTCGCTAGCCACTCGCCTGCAGGACCTCGCGACTCGGGTCGCGACGGAACTCAAGAGCCACAAGACCCTGATCAACGGCAACGCCGCCGACCTCGCCGCGCTCACGACCACGGCGAAGAGCAACCTGGTCGCCGCGGTCAACGAGGTCGCCGCATCGGTCGGCTCGGCCGCGGGGATCGATGACGGCACCACCTCGACGACCAGCACCTGGTCCTCGAGCAAGACCGCTTCGGAGATCGGAACGGCGTCGACCGCGGACCGCGCCCGGTCCAACCACACCGGCACGCAGAGCGCCGACACGGTCGTGGACGGCACCACGAACAAGGCCTACACCGCGGCCGAGAAGACGAAGCTGGCCGGCGTCGCGACCGCGGCGACGGCCAACGCCACGGACGCGGCCCTGAGGGACCGCGCAACGCACACCGGAACGCAGAGCGCCGATACCCTGACCGACGGCACGACCAACAAGGCATTCACCGCGGCGGAGAAGACGAAGCTCTCGGGCATCGCCACCGGTGCGACGGCGAACGCTGCGGACTCCGCTCTGCGGGACCGGTCGACGCACACCGGAACCCAGGCGGCATCGACCATCTCGGACTTCCAGGCCACGGTCGACGCCCGGATCTCCACGGTCCTCGACATCGCCGGCGCCCCGACGACGCTCGACACGCTCAACGAGCTGGCGGCGGCGCTGGGCGACGACGCGAACTTCTCCGCCACCACGGCAACGGCACTGGGGCTCCGCGTCCGCGTGGACGCATCCCAGTCGTTCACCTCGCCGCAGCAGGCCCAGGCCCGCACCAACATCGGTGCCGCCGCGGCTGCGGACCTCACCTCGCTGACGACGGCGGTCGGGAACACCGATGTCGACCTCGTCGCGGCCTTCGAGGCCGGCCTGACGTGAGCCTGGAGACCCGGCTGGGCGCCGTGGTCACCCGGATCGCCACGGAGCTCAACGGCCGCCGCAAGCACAACCAGGCGCCGCGGACGCAGACGGTGTCGGCCGGCACCGCGAATGCCGACGTCGGCGCGGTCGGCGACCTCCAGGTCACGGTGAACACGGTCACCAGCACGACCCTGACACCGACCAACGGGCAGAACGGGAGGACGTGCGTGATCGAGGTGACCGCAGCTACGGGCGCCACCCGTACCGTGACGATCGGCGGATCCCCGAAGCTCGGCGCCGGGATCACCTCGGCCGCGCTGGCCGTCCCGCCGGGCGGCACCGGCCGGTTCATCGTCCGCTACAGCTCGCTGGCGAGCATCGGGTACTCGCTCGACTCCGCGTACCTGGTGGCCTGATGGGGGTAACACTCGTCGCCGGGTCGGCCCCGGTCTTCGGCGGCACGGTCACCAACCCGACGTCGGTCCCGACGATGCCGTCGGGCCTCGCGCCGCGCGACAAGGTCTACATCGTCGTCGCGTCGAAGCCGACCGGGACAGCCATCACCGGGTCCAACGGCTGGCACCCACTTTTCGCGGGGACCGCGCTCGGCTCGATCCGGATCACCGTGCTGTGCCGCACCTACGACGGCGTGTGGACCATGCCGACCCTGGCCGTGGTCGGCACGACCACGACCGGGGCCATCGGGTCGGCCGCGGTCGCGTACCGACCCGACACCGGCATGTGGATCACCGGCGAGCTGGTCACCTCCGGTGCGGACACCTCGTCGGGCACCAGTTTCTCGGCGACCGGCGCGGCGGACCTGTCGCTCGTCGCCGGTGACGTCCTGCTCGCGCTCACCGGCGTCACCCCGGGCTCCGCCAACGGCGTCCCCACCGCGCTCGCGGGGGCATTCTCGGCCGGGGCTGCGACGCTCGGGACGGCCGTCGAGCACGCCGACGCCGCGTCGGCGAACGGCGCCGACTCCGGGATCAAGATCTACTCGGCGCCGGTCACCGCCGGCCCGTCGTCGGCACCGACCCACGCCATGACGCTGTCCGCGGCCGGGACCGGCGGCGTGGCCTTCATCCGCGTCCGCCAGGCCGCCCGCCCGCAGCTCTTCCCGCTGGCGGACTGGCTGTGGAACGCGATCCCGCCGTCGCCGGTGCTCGACCCGGACTCGGCGGCGATCGTCGCTCTGCTGGCCGACGCGTCGCAGAAGCACATGCTGAACATCAGCGCGTACGGCACGACGCTGATCGGGCCCGAGGACATCTACTCGGGCACGCCGCGGGTGAACCCGACGTTCTCGATGGTCCCGAGCTGGGGTCCGGACCCGTTCGGGTCGTCGGACATGCCGTGGCCGGCCGGGACGAAGATCCCGCAGGGCTCCGACGGGCACGTCTCCGCGGCGGACCCGATCACGGGCAAGGTGTACTCGCTGTGGCAGGCCACCTCGAACGGCAACGGCGCCTCGTGGGGCGCCATGGTCGACTACGCCGGCGACGGCCGCGAGTCCGCGACCCCGTCGGACGGCTCCTCCACTGGGGCCCGACTGTCCCGCTACGCCGGGGTCATCAAGGCCTCGGAGATCAAGGCCGGGGTCATCCCGCACGCCCTGTTCTTCAGCACGAACATGGCCGCGCTGGCCGCCAACTTCCGCTACCCCGCGGCCAACTCGGACGGCGCGAACGGCGCGGGCGTCGCCTACCCGATCCCGGAGGGGGCCCGGGTCCAGCTCGACCCGTCGATCAACCTCGCCGCTATCTCCGGGATCACGACGATGGAGCTGATCGTCGGCACGGCGCTGCAGACCTACGGCGCCTACTGCGGCGACAACACCAGCGACATGACCGTCCGCATGGGCTTCATCTGCGAGCACCTCGGCCCCGGAACCACCGAGAACCAGATCTACATCGACGCGATGGGCCCGACCTGGGGCGACTACTGGGACATGACCCACCTGCCGTGGTCGAGCATGCGGGTGCTCAAGCAGTGGGACGGCCTAGGCGGGACCGGGCCGGAGCCCGGCCGGATGCTCCTCGCGGCGTCCTGACGGTGGCCCGTCACCGAGCCCCGGGCGGCGGCTGGCCCCTCACCGTCGCGCTCGTCACCGCCGCCGCGCTGGCCGCATTCCTGATCGTCGTGCTCGCCCCGTCCCCGCTGCGCTCGGGCGACCCGGGGCTGCGACCGGTCACCCCGCGCCCGGCGATCACGTGGGAGCCGCCGATCTCCGGGTCCGCGCCGACCGCCGCGACACCGACACCGCCGCCGAACCCCGGAAGGTAGCCGTGCCCGACCACCGTGCCCCGCGACATCCGGCGGGACCATCGCCCGACCAGCCCCCGCCCGAGCCGTCACCGGCCGCCGCGGCCGCGCTCCGCCAGACCGTGTGGATCCTCATCGGCATCAACGCCGTCGCCGGCGGGATCCTCGCCACCGGAGACCGCGGCAGCTCGCCCGCGCTCGCCGTGCTCGCCGCGGTCCTCCCGCTCCCCGCCTGGGGCCTCGGCGGGTTCGTCCTCGTCGCCGCCGCCCTGGCCCTGCGGTTCAACGTCCCTGCCCACTTCCTCGGCATCGTCCTGTGGACCGTCCTGGCCGCCGCCCTGATCTACGGGGCGGTCACCGGGGCATCGTCCGCCCCCGCCGCGTCCCTGCTCTTCGCGCTGCTCGCCTGCTCCGGGGTGGCGCTGCACGTCGTCGGACTGCTCTACCGGCGCGCACTGACCCGATGAGGAGGGCGGGGGTACCTCGTGCTCACGCAAACCCCCAGCCCGCTGCCCGACGCGGGCTCGTTGAGCGGCCTCGACCCGTCCGTGGCCATCACGCTCGTGGTCGCCGGCGTCATCCTGGCGTTGCTCACCTACTTCGGCGGCCCGATCCGCGACCGGCTCACGAAGAAGCCCCCGCCCCCACCTCCGGCCCCGCCCCCGACCCAGGACACGGCGCCGCCGACGACGTCGGCGTTCCAGCAGCTCGCCACCGCCACCACCACGGGGTCGACGGTGGACCGGGCGGAGAAGCGCACCGACCAGTTCATCGACAACCTGCTGCGCCAGATCGAGGAGTCCGGGGCGCGGGAGGACCAGCTGGAGAAGCGGATCGAGACCCTCGAGCGCCGGGTCCGCGACGTCGAGACCGAGAACCAGCAGTTGCGGCAGATGCTGTGGCAGAGGGACGCGCGATGAGCGGTACCGAACGGGACGACCCACCGACCGAGGTGTTCGAGCGGCCCCCGAACCTGCTCGAGGTCAAGGCCGGGTGGGACGAGGTGCGGGACGAGATGGCCGCGAACCAGCAGGTCGTCGACGAGTTCCCGCGGCACATGCGCAGGATCGCGACGTCGGCGGGGACCGAGGCGGGTGCGGCCGCGGCGAAGGGAACGAGCCGCCGCTACGGCATCGCGGGGCTGATCGCGGTTGTGCTGCTGTCCATCGGGATCAGCCTGGCCGGGATCCTGATCGCGAAGAACGCGTCGGAGACGGTCGCAGCCGAGCGGGTCGCGCGGGTCGCGTCGGACCAGCGGGCGGAGGCGGACCGCCAGCGGACCGCGGAGAACATCGCGTCGCTGCAGGACGCGAACCGGCAGCTCACCGAGCGCGGGCAGGCTCCGGTGGCGGCGCCCGCGCCGGGAGACACCGACCAGGCGGCGCTCGTCGCGGCGACCACGGCGCAGGTCTTGGCGGCGATGCCGAAGTACCCGACGCTGCAGGACCTGGCCCCGGTGATCGCCGCGGTGGTGGCGTCGCAGCCGATGGGGCCGACGATGGCGCAGCTGTCCACCGCGGTCGCGGACTACCTGCGGGCGAACCCGGCGCCGCGCGGCGAGCAGGGGCAGGCGGGGGACCAGGGCCCGAAGGGCGAAACCGGGGACCCGGGCCGCCCCCCGACGGCGGACGAGATCCGGGCGGCGGTCGACGCCGAGCTGGCGGCGAACCCGGAGAAGTACAGGGGCCCGGCGGGGAAGCCGCCCGCGTCCTGGACGTACAGCGACCTCCTCGGCTCGCACACCTGCACCCGGGCCGGCGGGCCGGACGACGCCGCGACGTACACCTGCGACTGAGCTGGGGGCCGGGATGGCATCGACGGACCGGCGAGAGCTCATCGCGGAGATCACCCGGCTCCGAGTCGATCTGTCCGCCGCGCAGGCCCGGGTCGTCGACCTGGAGGAGCTCCTCGTCGGTGACGTCCCGGAGATGGCCCGGCTCAACCAGCTGGAGGCCGAGCTCGCGGCGGCGCGGGTGTGGATCGACCGGCTGGAGAAGGTCCTCGCTCTCGCGCGCTTCGCCCGGTCCGCCGCGGCGCCGCCGCCGATCCCGGCTCCGCGACGCCCGGCGGACGACCTCGCCCGGATGCCGGTGCTGCGGCCCGGCCGCCGGTGAGCGACACCCCGATCTACGACGAGATCCGAAGGAGGTACCTGCTGATGGACGACATGCCCGAGCCGGACCCGGCCACCTACGGCCGCCACGCCCGGCTCGACCGGCAGTCCCTGGCGTTCCGGGAGAACGACGTGCACGTCCCGGACGACCAGCTCGCCGACCTCGCCGAGGCGATCCACCCGGCGGCGACATCGCTCGCAGGGATCCGGCTCCCCGCCGACCACGAGGCCGAGGACTGGGACGCCGAACGCACCGGTCCGAAGACCCTCACCGAGGCCCGCGTCCAGCTCGCCGAGCGGATCGCCGACCCCGCCGCACCGGACGGCCACGAGGTCGCCGGCGCCTATGACGACCTCGACGGAGAGAGCTGATGGGCGGCATCTACATCGGCTGGCTGGCCGACGCCGCCCGCCTCACCGGATACCCCGTCGTCGAGGTCGAGAACTGGCGCATCCGTGGCCACGGCGGGTTCCGCGCGGTGGAGCTCGTGACCGGACACCACACCGCGGACGGGCCGGGGGAGTACCCGAGCCTGCGGGTGGTCCGCGACGGGCGCGCCGGCCTGGCCGGGCCGCTGTGCAACGAGGGCCTCGCCCGGTCCGGCACGATCTTCGTGGTCGCGGCCGGTGTCGCGTGGCACGCCGGGGCGTCCCGTTACGCCGGGTTCACCGACATCAACGACGAGGCGATCGGCATCGAGGCCGAATCGGCCGGGACGAAGGACGACTGGACCCCGGAGCAGCGCGACGCCTACCCACGTCTGGTCGCGGCGAACCTCTACTACATGCGCCGCGGCGCGGACCGGTTCTGCGGGCATAAGGAGTGCGCGCTCCCGGCCGGCCGGAAGATCGACCCCGCGTTCTGGGACCTCAACGCGTTCCGGTCGAAGGTCGCCTGGTACCTCGCCGACCCGCTCGGCCGCATCCCCCGATTCGTCAACCCCGCACCGGCCGCACCGGCACCGACCGCACGACGAGGAGACACCGACATGCCGATCGAGCTGCACTACTTCCACCGCGACGACGAGACCGGCGCGTTCACCCCCGACCCGGACGGGCTGTGGTTCCGCGGGCACGCCACGACCGAGGTCGGCACCGGGGTGATCGAGGCCGCCTACGTGCGGTGGGGATCGCAGTGGGGCACCGCGTCCTGGCGGATCGTCGCCTGGGACGCCGACCGCCCCCTCCGCGAGCCCACCCCGGAGGAGATGGCCGCCCAGAAGGACTGGTGGCAGCTCCCGCCCGGGACCCGGCAGTTCACCGTCGAGGGGAAGCGCGACAACCCCGGCGTCGTCCTCTCCGCCCGCGTCCTCGAGAAGGCGGCGAAGTGAAGCTGACCCGCGAGGCGGCGCTCCTGCCGACGTCCCTCCTCGCCCCGTTCGTCGGCACCCTGCTCCTGTTCTTCGCCAGCCTGAGCCCCGAGGCCCAGGCGGCGTGGAACGCCGCCGCGACCGCGGTGGCCGGCTTCATCACCGCCGCGCTGGTGGTCCATGACCGGCTCGCCCCGGCGATCCTCGGCCTGGCCCAGGCCGTCGTGAACATCCTCGCGGTGTACGGCTTCGGGCTCACCGCCGCGCAGAGCACCGGCGTGATGGCGTTCCTCGCCCTGGTCGTCGGCGCCTACGTCCGTACCCAGGTGACCGCGCGGACGACGGTCGACGGCCAGGTGCTCTACAGCCGGCCGGTCGACGCGCCGGCCCAGCCATGATCTCCGCCGTCACGCGCTGGCTGCGGAACCTGCTCGCGCTGCCCACCCGGGTGGCCGACCTCCACACCGTCATCCCCACGATCAAGGAGACACGCACCATGACCGACCAGATCACCACCACCCTGACCGAGGTCGCCGACGGGCTCCGCGGCCCGCTCGCCACCTCCATCACCGCGCTGCTCGCCGAGCGGGACGAGCTCGCCGGCCGGGTCGCGACCCTGGAGGGCACCGAGGTGGAGCAGTCCGCCGCGGCCGCGGACGTGAAGGCGGCGTTCGCCGACGTGGCCGCGAAGTTCGGGCCGGTCGACGAGGTGCCCGACGTCGACCCGCTGCCCGAGGGACCGTCGGGTGAGGAGCCGGCCGCGCCCGTCGACGAGCCCGCCACCGACCCGGTGCCCGACGCGCCGGTCACCGACGCTGGTCCGGACGAGCAGTAGCCGTTCCGCTCCCCAGACGAACCGAGCCCCCACCCGCAGCACGCGGGTGGGGGCCCTGTTCGTCTTTCCGGGGGTGCCGTGCCCGCTCCCCAGCTGCACGGCGAAGCCATCTGACCGGGACGCTACCTGCCCGGGCGTGGTGGGCTGGACCTCACCCGGGGGCGGTGCGCCCACCCGGGGTGGCCCGCGGGTCGTGGCGCCCGTCGGGGCCGTCGAGGATGTAGTGCGCGACCCGGAGCGTGTCGGCCTGGAGGGCGGGCGGCATGTGGCGCCAGTGCAGGGCGAGGCCCCGCAGGACAGCCGACATCGCGAGGCCCGAGTATTCGCCGCGGAGCCCGGCGTAGCCGCCCTGGATCGCGTCGTGGCGCAGCTGCTCGGCGGCCTGCTCGACCCGGTCGGCGTCGGCGTTCGCGTGCTCGATGCGGCGCCGCTGGGCTGGTGTGGGCATGGGCATCCCCCTGCTGATCGACTCTGGTGCGTCGCTGCGGGGGAGCGCAGCAGAGCCGAATCCTAGGCGGGCCGCCAGGTGGTGCGCGAGCAATGAGCTACGAGGGGCACGGTCCTACGGTCGCCTCCGCACACGTGCCTCCTCCGGTGTGAGCCGCAGCAGGTCACCCGCCGCGTCCCGGACCCACCACCTCCCAGCAGCGTCGCGGAAACACACCTCGACACTGATTAGCTTGTCCATCGCCAGCATCTGGCCTTCCACCGAGGGGAGGCCAGTGGAGCTGATTGGAAGGGGCAGAAACACCTTCGCTTCCGGGGAGGGTAATACGACCCGACCGTCTCGAAAGGGGCTAGCGAGTTCGCCTCGGTACTGGAAGAGGGCGCCCCGCCAAGCTCTGTCGAGGTTTGGATACTTCTCCGCGTCCAGGCCAGCGTGACGAGGGTGCACTGTGCATCCGTAAATTGGTAGGCGGGATGCGTTGAGTACGAAGATCCGGATCTCGGTCTCGTACTGATTGTCTGGGTTGGGTCGATGTCGGTCCCACCAGACGGCGACTTGCGCGGCTTGCTCTCGCTCTGCGTCGAGTCGGCGACGCTCTTGCTCTTCTTGCTGGCGCGCCTGCTCCTCGCGCACCAGATCAAGTTGGGCGGCCTGCTGTTCGATCTGCTTATTCTGCTGATCGAGCTGGCGGGTCTGCGTCGCATTCGTTTGAATTGCTGCACGTGCGGCGAGTCCAGCAAATATGACGGCCAATGCGGTGAACGTTGCAACAAGCCAGTCGGGCCAGGATCCTGCCTCGATACCTTGTGTCATCAGCCAATTCCAGGTGGGCTCACCGAACAGGGCCACAATCAGGCTCGCGCATAGGACTGAGTAATAGGCGGCGAAGCCTCTGTGTATCGTCAATTCCGGCTCTCGTAGAGGTGCATCTCGTGGTGCCACGCCGGGCAGCGCACCGAGTGCCGGCCCAGCGCGGCACAGTCCGCGCGGGCCTTCCGCACCCGCAGCTGCTCGACCAGCTGGGCGCGGTACCGCCAGCACACCCACACCGCGGCGGCGAGCGCGAGCAGCCACCAGTACTGGACCGCCAGCCCGACGACCAGCAGCACCAGCAGCACCCCGCCCAGCTTCATGACGCCGCGGCGATCTCGAACTCGTAGCCCGGGCCAGCGAAGTTCGACTGCCCGAAGATCAGCCACCCCGCGCCAGCCGGCACGTCGATGAACTTCGTGCCCTTGTAGGTCCGCCCGGGCTTGAGGCTGTAGGGCACGGCGTCGGCGCCCGCGCCCTCGCAGTCGTAGGTGGTGATGTCGTCGAGGGCGGCGCCGTCCTGGGAGACCCAGTCGTACTGCTGCGCGGAGCCTGCGTAGTACCCCGGCTGGGCCATGTCGTAGCCGGGCCCGTTCTCGATCGTCATGTCCACCGCCAGGATCCGGCCGTTCTTGGGCGTCGCCACCATCGGCTTGCCGTCCGACCTGGCGCCGGTCTTGCACATCGGGACTGGGCGGATTGCTGTGATCGTCACCCATTGCGAGGGAGCCGGTGCTTGCGGCGGCCCCCAGAGCTCGATCTTCTCCCCGATCTCGGTCACCTGAGCACCGCGTGGTGAGAAGCCCTGCGTCCCGTCCACCTCGGAGGCAGGGGCGGCCTGCGTCGGGACGGGGGGTGAGGTGCTCGGGCTGTTGGTGCACGCAGCGAGTGATGCCGCCATGAGGACGCCGACGACGGCGAGGAGGAGGCTGCGGGCAGCGCGCACGAGAGGGCTCCGGCGGGACGAGGAGTGGTGTCTCCTAGTCGTCGCACGGTCACGCTCGGCTGGTACGGGGTCATGGTCACCTTCACCGGATCGGGCTATCCGCTCAGCTCGCCGTTGGCCGGCCCAGGTCGATCACGGCGACCTCCATCGCCGTGCCGAGGAGCCGGATCCGGCCCCGCCGTTCGACGGCCAGGTGGATGCCATGGGTCAGGCACGCCACCGCCGCGAGCCCGTCCACGTAGACCACGACCTCGCCGCGGCGACAGCAGTCGGCCGTCGAGCACCTCACGGTCCGGCCTCCGTCCGGGCCGGGTCGAGCAGCGGGCGTAGGTAGCCGGCCATCTCCGACAGGATCGAGTGCCGCTCGATCACCCGGTCCGGGTTGTGCGGCAGCGCCCAGACGGCGTCGGCCCGGTCGAGGTAGCCGCGCAGAGCGGTGACAGCTGGCGCGGGCAGCGTGACCGGCTGCTCAGGGGTGGATACGGTCCTCATGGGTCCCCTCCTCGGATTGGGGATCAAGGGCCGGGCAGGGAGTGGCTGCTCCCCGCCCGGCCCGCCTTTGCTAGCTCGTGGCCCGTCCTTTCCCGATGTCCCCCATCAGAGTGGGTTGATCTAGGAAGAGGGCGGAAAATCCGGCAGAACGCGGCAGTTCGCGCACAGCCCCGGGTGAGGCTCCGCGACGATGCCCCCGCCGAAGTACGTCACGACCGGACAGGCCGCCCGAGAGCTCGGCGTCTCCGAGCGCTCGCTGCGCCAGTGGGCGGCCGACGGTGTCCTCGAACCCGACTACCGCACGCCCGGCGGGCATGCGCGGTGGGATGTTGAGCGGCTGCGGTTCGAGATGCGCGCAGGGCTGCGGCGCCGGGACGACGGCAGCTCGGACGAGTAGGGCGATCATGCCGCGGCCACCCCGCCCGGCTCGTTTGGCGGCGCCGGCTTCGCGCGCCGGCGGGTCGCCTTCGGTCGAAGCCGGCCGCCGAGCTGATCCATCGCGGCCGTCGCAGCCTCGGTGGTGGTCTGGGCGTAGATCTGCGATGTCCGTAGCGACTCGTGGCGCATCACCTCGCGGAGCATGAGGACGTCCTTCGTCGACTGGTAGAAGTACGTCGCGAACCAGTGCCGCAGCTGGTGCATCGCGTAGGGCATCCCGATCGACCGGAACCAGTCGGCTGTCGTCTTCGACACGTCGTGGGGGTTCGTCGCCCGACCCGTCGGGGTCCGGAAGAGCGGACCCTTCGCCCGCATGTGCGGTCGGAGGGCATCGACGACGTCGGGCGGGATCGGGAGCCTGAACGCCTTCTGGCCTTTGCCCATGCCGTCGAGGAACAGCCGGCCGTCGATGTCGTGGATGTCCTGGCCCTTGATGGCAGCGATCTCCATGCATCGCAGCCCCATGCACGCTGCGAGGAGCAGCCAGGTCTTGATGGGCTCCGGTGCGCACGCGAGCGCGACTTGCAGGTCCTCGGTGGGGATGGGCCGTGGCTTTCCGCGGGGGACCCGGGGAACGGGAAGGCGCAGGGACGGGTCGCGCTGGACGTGCTCGTTGAGCAGCGCCCACTGGAAGAAGCGGCGGCAGTGCGAGGTGTAGCCGGCGATGGTCCCGATGTCGCGGAGGTCGCCGTCGCTCTTAGGGGTGTTCATCAACGCCGACTGCCACTCGTCGAGGTCTTGCTCGGTCGCGTCTCTGAGGCCGTTCGGGAGGGCGCTGGCGAGGCGGTTCAGCAGGTTGCGGCGAGGCTTGATGGTCTCCGGGCTTACGCCCGTGCGTCGGAACCAGTCCAGGTGCAAGCGGATGAGCAGCCTGTCGTCGTCGGAGTTGTGTCCCATGTCGGGATCTTGCGCCGGAACCACTGCTAACGGTCTGCGCATATCAGGCGACGTTCCGTGTCCGGGCGTCCGATCGGGCGCGGCCCAGATCGGCGACGGGCGCCGCGGCGTGGGCACCTTCGCGAGCAACCGTGTGAGCAGGCGTGACTCTGGCCTGGTCCAAGGGAATCACAGAGCAAACAGATGACACGGAACTCAGGCGTGAGTTTGCACCACGCCCAGAGTCGGCGCGCATGCCGGCGAGCATCGTTAGGACATCCATGCCCAGCACGGACGCGATCGCGTCGAGATCGTCCGTGGTCATCGGGATGATGCCCTTGAGACGCCGACTCACCCAGGTGGGTTCCTTCCCGAGCGCGCGGGCGAGGGTGCGGCCCGACATGCCCTTCCGCCCGAGCTGGGCGCGGACCTCCGCGGCGGCGAGATCGCGGAAGGTTGGGCCGGCCTGCTCAAGCGCGTGAGCTGCTGTCATGGCGGTGATCGTAACTATGCGGCTCTCAGTGCGTCAACTCGCCTGATCGTGCAACACGCCGAGTGATGCTCTGGTGACTTGACCCGTTGCACACAGAGCACCATAGTGCTCCCCATGCCCACAGACCGAGCACGTATTGCAGCGCTGGTCCGGGGGGAACTGGCGATCGCCAACATCAGCGGCCGCAAGCTGGCCGAGCGCATGGGCTGGCCCGTCGACGGCACCCTGCGCCGGCTCCGCGGATCCGTCGCCTTTCGCGGTGACGAGTTGGTCGCGATCGCGCGCGAGCTGGGGGTCGCCCCCGGCAAGTTCCTAGAGCCTTCCCCAGGCCACGCTGGCGATCAGTCCTCCCCATCGGTGGCGGCATCGTGATCGACGTCGCCCCGCCCGCCCCCGCCCGTACCGCTCCCCAGGTGATCGCCGACCTCGCCGCCCTCGGCAGCGCCGAAGCCATCGCCGCCCACCTCACGGACCGCGGCGTCCGCGGCCGGATCGGCACGCTGTCCGACTGCCCGATCGGCCGCCTCGTCCGTGCCGAGGCCGGCGCGACCGACGTGCTCGTCGGCAGCCAGCACGTCTTCGGGCCGGGGAGCCGGACCGAGGAGACGCCCGCCCCGATCCGCGAGTTCATCGCCCAGTTCGACGCCGGCCGCTGGCCGGGTCTCGTCGAGCCCGTCCCGGGTGGGGGAGCGTGATGGCCCTCTTCCACCGCCACCGCTGGATGACGCTGTCCACGACCCCGACCATCGACCCCTCCCAGCACGGCCAGCTCCGCCACGGCACCGTCGTCACCGAGACGTGCGGCTGCGGCAAGACCCGGACCCGGCACCTCGCCGGGGCCTGGTCCCGGCACGAGACCCTCCCCGGGGGTCGGCGATGAGCGAGCGGATCAACGGCCACCACGTCCTCCACACCGACCTCGGGTACGCGACCCCGGTCGTGCACATCCACACCCACGTCGACCGCCTCGACCCGACCGACCTGGCCGCGCAGCTGTTCACCGCCGGGATCGTCGTGCTGTGGGGCGCGATGATCCTGTTCGGGTCCCTCGACGCGCCGCGCGCGGTCGGGATCGCGCTGTGGGGGGCGATGGTGCTCTGCCTGGTCGCCGCGGTCGGGTGCTTCGTCCGCGGATACCGGCGGCGCCGCGCCGAGCAGACACCGGGGGAGGTGACCCCCTCGTGAGCGAGCACCAGCAGCCGGCGCCCGCGCTGATCGAGATCATCGAGAAGCGGCACGAGGGCTTCGACCCGGCGAACCCGCACACCGGGTACATCGTCCCGACGGAGGTCCGGATCAACGGGATCCCGCTCGCCGTGCCGCGCGACGAGGACATCACCGTCCACGAGATCAGCACGCGCGCGGACCAGGCGGTGATGGTCACGCTGACGCTGTTCGCCCGGCGGGTCCTGATCGGGCCGGGCACGGACGCGGAGCCGACCCCGTGACCGCGCCCGAGGTGGAGCTGCACCCGTCGATCGTCGAGGTCCGGCACGGCTCGTCGTCCCCGAACAGCGACCGGCTCCTGCACCTGCTCCCACGCGTCTGGACCGGGTCGCAGAAGACCCGGCCCGCGCTGTGCGGGCAACGCCGCGTCACCTGGAAGGCCGTCGAGCAGCTCCCCACCGGGGCCGCCGGCTGGCCGACGTGCGAGGCCTGCGGCGACCGGGCCGCAGAGATCGCCACGCCCCGCGTCCCGGTGCGGTTCGCGCCGCCGTCGCATCCGACGCCGGGCCGGACGGACGACCTCCCGATCCGGCACACGCCCCGCCAGGTCAACACCCAGGCCGCGAGGACGGAGCGCCGTGCGGCGTTCCGGGCTTCGTTCCAGCACCAGTCCTAGCCACGAGACCGGCCCCGATTCGAGCGGAGCCGGCCCGCGGGCCTGCCTATTCGGCGGCTCGCCAAGACCGACAGGGGAGTACACCCATGAGTCTCAGCCAGATCAGTTTGGCACCTTCCGCGCCGACGATCCCGTCCGACGCGGTCCGGACCCGGCATAGGGCGACCGCGGCGAGCATCGTCGCCGGCGCCGTCGTGCCGACCGTGCCTCCGCGGCCGTCGCTGCTCGCGCTGCTGCGCGTCGCCGTGTACCTGGTGGCGCGGCCGGCCCGGCACGCCGCGGCCCGTCGGGGCGCCGTCCGGATCCCGCGCCCCGATGTCGCGCTGATCGTCGGCCTGGCGACCGGCGCGGTCCTCGCCGGGATCGTCTCGACCTCGATCTACCTGGCGGTGTCCTGGTGAACCAGCAGATCCACGACCAGCCGCACCCGCTCGCCGGGCAGACCGTCAAGCTCGCGGTCACCGCACCTGACCCGGACCAGCTGAACGGCGCCGTCTACCAGGTCGAGGACTACTGGGACCGGGTGACCGGCAGCTCCTGGATGTGGGCCGAGGGCAACCCGGCCGCGCTCAAGTACGCGATGCGGTCCGGGTTCGCTCAGCTCCCGACCGATGACGACGTCGTGTACGGCAAGGTCAGCGGGATCGGGCACATCGCCCACGTGTCCGAGCTGGTCGTGCCGTCGGATCGTGAGGCGACGTCGTGATCGGGTTCGTGCGTGAGGTGTTGACCGCTGCCGCGACCGGCTACCTCCACGGCGTCCAGGCCCTCGACCGGCCGGCAGACCGGGTCGACCAGCACGCCGCCGAGGTGACCGAGCTGCTCGGCCTGCGGCCCGACCAGCAGGCCGAGCTGTACCGCGACCACGTCGCCGGGCTCTTCACCCGCGAGACCCTCGCCGCGGTCGCGTCCGCGCAGCAGGTCGTCGAGAACGCGCTGATGGCGGTCGAGGCCCAGGCCAACGCGGGGTCGCTGGAGGATCAGATCGCCGCGGACACCGACGCGGTCATCACCGCGCTGCACCGCGCCGGTCGCCTCCGCGAGCCCGGGGCGGAGGACTCGACGCTGGTCGAGGAGCTGCGGAAGAAGGCGCGGCTCCTCGGCCGGGACTACGGGCGGGCGTCGCGCACGATCGCCGAGCAGCGCGGCCAGCTCTCCGTGCTGCGGGCGCGCCTGCACGACCGAGAGCTGATCCAGGCCACCGCGGCCGGGCTCTCGCCGAGCACCGCCGCCCGCGCCACGATCGCGGAGGCGCTCGACCTGCCGCCCGGCGCGACGACGGGCGCGATCGTCGTCGCCATCCGCGGGCTCCGCGAGGCCGCCGAGAACCCGCCGATCGTCGAGGTCGCCGCGGACAAGGTGTCCCTCTCGGTCGCGGCCGCGGTCGACGCCCGCGAGCAGATCGACCGGGCGGAGCAGCGCGCGGAGATCCTGCGCCGCGACAACGACCGCCTCCGCGCCGAGCTGGACGAGGTCCGCGAGACCGCGTGGAGCCTCACCCGCGAGCTGGAACGGGAGCGGCAGGCGCACACGCTCTTCCGGATGTCGGCGTCCGGGCTCGCTGCCGAGTGTGAACAGCTAGCCGAGCGGCAGCGGCCCGTCGGCGGGCACGTCAACCCCTACCGATCCGGCGAGGCGGACACCTTCACCGCGGTGGCCGAGCGTCTCCGGGACGCACTGGCGTCCGGGCCCGCTGCGAACGGGTCCGTCCGGGCCGGGACGGAGCCGCTTGACCCCGGCTCCTTCCCGGTGCCCGCCCGGGTGAATCTCCAGGCCAGCGACGAGCAGGTCGCGCGGGTGATCGGGTGGATGACCGACCGCGCCCGCGTCCAGATGCTCGCCGGCGAAGGCGACGCCAGCACCTACGGCCACGCCCGCATCATCGGAATCCGCGACCACCCGTCCGTCGAACTGGAGCTCGGCAACGGCCGTCGGCGGACCTGGCCGCTCGTGCTCGTCGCCCCGGCCGAGGACGTCGCCGAGCAGGGAAGCGGGGTCCCGTCGTGACCGCGATCCACGACGACCCCGCACCCCGCCTGCTGCTCGACGGCCGGCCCCACCAGCTCGTCGTCGCCATCACCCCGGCCGGTGGACTCCGCATCCACCACACCGACGACGTCCCCGATCTCGACGTAGCCCTCGCCGAGCTGATCGATCAGCTCCGCGCCGGCCAGCACGTCCGCCTCGTCCGGCCCACCGCCGGGCGGAACGTCATGCCGTGCTCCGACTGCGGGCAGATGCTGCAC
>Ga0247732_10000566_pt1 | contig 17134 bp, 14 predicted proteins | sample UWRJL163409C2_FD_180940 | JGI IMG/M metagenome (GOLD analysis project Ga0247732, IMG submission 180940) | Plant litter microbial communities from Arlington Agricultural Research Station in Wisconsin, United States - UWRJ-L163-409C-2 | ecosystem: Environmental > Terrestrial > Plant litter >...
CCAGTAGAAGACGGGCGTGACGAGCCACTCCACCCGCATCAGCAGCAGGAGGGCGACGATCACCAGCACGAACTTCAGGATCCACCCGCCCATGACGACGCCGAAGAAGATCTGCAGGTAGTTGGGCGTGCCGAACCAGTGGTTGCCGACGAGGATGCTGACCGCCGTCAGCGCCGGGAAGAGGACGCCGACGAGCGCGCCGATCACGCCGCTCCACAGGCCGTCCGCTCCCCCGACGGCCACGCCGACGATGGCGGCGAGCACGACAACGCCGAGGCCGACCAGCAGCCCCCAACGGAGCGCGGTGCGCAGGACGGGCGTGCTGGAGACGGGGTTGGGACTCATGCGGGCTCCTCGAGGGGGCGGCGGCGCGACGTGCGGCGCGTGGGGATCAGGGTGACGACGAGACAGGCGATGACGCCGACGGCGCCGAAGACGATTCCGATGAGGTAGTCGCCCGGCCAGCTCATCTGCGTGCCGACGTACATCAGGAGCACGGCGATGCTGACCACCGCGGTCCACGCGTAGAAGATGAGCACGGCTTCGCGGTCGCTGTGGCCCATGTCGAGCATGCGGTGGTGGAGGTGCTTGCGGTCGGGCGAGAACGGCGACTTGCCGGCGCGCAGGCGCCGGATCACCGCGAGCCCGAAGTCGAGCAGCGGCAGGATCACCACGACGATCGGCAGGAGGATCGGGATGAACGCACCCAGCAGCTGCGAGCGCCCGAGCTGCTCGGGGTCGAGCACCGCGGGATCGAGCTGACCGGTGATGGCGATGGCGGCGCTCGCCATCAGGAGTCCGAGCATGAGCGCACCGGAATCGCCCATGAACAGCTTCGCCGGACCCCAGTTCAACGGCAGGAAGCCGAGGCAGGCGCCGACGAGCACGGCGGCGATGAACGACGCGAGGTTGAAGTAGGTGGTGTTGCCCGTGTCGCGCACCAGCATGTATGTGTACGCGAAGAACACGCCGTTGGCGATGAGGCAGACACCGGCGACGAGACCGTCGAGACCGTCGATGAAGTTCACCGCGTTCATGACGATGACGATCGCGAAGATGCTCAGCCCGAAGCTCACCCAGCTCGACCCGATCGAGAGCCCCCCGATCGGCAGCGAGAGGATCTGCAGCTGTCCGAACCAGGCGATGATGCCGGCGGCGAGGAACTGCGCGCCGAGCTTGATCATCCAGTCGAGGTCCCACAGGTCGTCGGCGACGCCGATGAGCACGATGAGCAGGGTCGCGAACAGCAGCCAGAGGACGGGCCAGGGGTCGGCCCAGAAGACCGAGAAGAACGGATGCTGGCTCGACAGCGCGAATGCGGCCACCACGCCCAGGAACATCGCGATGCCGCCGAGCCGCGGAGTCGGCGCCTTGTGGACGTCGCGATCGCGGATCGCGGGGTAGAGCTTGTAACGCAGTCCGATGCGCCAGACGGCGATCGAGAGGACGAACGTCACGATCGCGGTGAACAGCGCGATCAGGAGGTACTGCGTCACGCCGAGCCGCCGGCCGCAGCATCCGGCTCGTCGTCGGCTGCGACCTCTCGGCGCTCTGCGCCCTCGGACTCGGTCGCGTCGAGCGAGACCGCGCCGGGAATCGGCGGGTCGGGCTCGAGCAGGTCTCCGAGCACGGCCCGCAGGCGCTCGCGGTCGATCGCCCCCTCGCGCAGCACCCGCACGAGGGGCTCGCTGCCGCCCACGAGGCTCGTGGCGTCGACGATGGTCGAGGCGATCCCCGTCTCGGAGGGACCGGCGTCGATGTAGACCTCGACCGAGGTCTCGAGCATGTCGCGGGCCTCGTCGATGGTCGTCGCGGCGGGGCGCCCGGTGAGGTTGGCGCTCGAGACGGCGAGCGGCCCGCACTCCTCGAGGAGCTCCAGGGTGAGGTTGTGGGCGGGCATGCGCACGGCCACGGTTCCGCGAGTGTCGCCGAGGTCCCACGACAGCGAGGGCTGGGCGGGAAGGATGATCGTCAGACCGCCGGGCCAGAACTCCTCTACGAGGCGCTCGACCGGCTCGGGGATCTCGGCGACGAGCGCGCGCAGCGTGCTGACGCCGGCGACCAGCACGGGCGGCGGCTGCTCGCGGCCACGACCCTTCGCCTGGAGCAGACGGGTGACGGCGCCGGCGTCGAACGCGTTGGCGGCGATGCCGTACACGGTGTCGGTGGGCAGCACGACGAGCTCGCCGCGGCCGATGGCCTGACGGGCGTGGCGCATGCCGGAGAGAAGTTGTGCCTCGTCACGGCTGTCATAAACGGGTGACATGTCGCCGCACAGTCTACGGGGCCGAGCCGCGCCGACCGTGAGGTCTACGCGGGTCGCAGTGCCGTCGTCGCCCGATCGCGCATCGTCAGGTCGGGGTGGGTGGCCGCGGCCTGCCAGCCGTCTGCGGCGAGGATCGCGCGGATGGCCTCGCCCTGCCACTCGCCGTGCTCGATGACGATGAGCCCGCCGGGGTGGGCCAGGCGCAGCCCCACGTGGCTGAGGGTGCGGACGACGTCGAGACCGTCCTCCCCTCCGTACAGGGCGGCGGGCGGGTCGTAGTGACGCACCTCCGGGTCGCGCGGGATCGCCGCGTCCGGCACGTAGGGCGGATTCGACACGACCACCGACACCGTGCCGTCGAGGTCGCCGAACGCGCGCTCGAGGTCGATGAAGGCGAGCCGCAGATTGTCGGCGCCGATGCGTGCGGCGTTCTCCTTCGTCCACACGAAGGCGTCGACGGAGTTCTCGGCGGCGAACACCCGGGCGTGCGGCACCTCCGTCGCGAGCGACAGGGCGATGGCGCCGCTGCCGGTGCCGAGGTCGACCGCGATCGGCGACGCGGATGCTGCGGCGCGCAGCGCGTCGATCGCGAGCTGGGCGACCATCTCGGTCTCGGGCCGGGGCACGAACACCCCGGGACCCACCGCGAGCTCGAGGTGACGGAACGGCGCGACCCCGGTGAGGTGCTGCAGCGGCACACGGGCGCAACGCCGCTCGACGAGGACGTCGAACTCCGCGGCCTCGGCGGGCGCGATGCTGTCGCCGCGGATCGCCGCGCCCTGCACGGCGCCGCGACTGGTGCCGAGGACGTGGGCGGCGAGAAGCTCGGCGTCGACCGCGGGATCGCCGACGCCCGCACGGCCCAGACGCGCCCCGGCGGAGCGCAGGAGGTCGGCGAGGGGCACGTCGACGGACGACGCGAGCGGGGGGACGGGCTCGGGCATGGCGGGCCCAGCATAAACGCTCCGGCCGGTACGGTCACATTGCGCCCGCGCACATCGGGCTCGCCTAGGCTGGCGATATCCGCGTATCGACGGCGAAAGGCGAGCCATGCCCGGCATCCATCCCGACATCACCTCCGCGTTCGGCGAGACCCCGCTGGTGCGGCTGAACCGCGTCGCCGAGGGGGTCGAGGCGACGATCCTCGCCAAGCTCGAGTTCTACAACCCGGCAGGAAGCGTCAAGGACCGCCTCGGCATCGCGATCGTGGACGCCGCGGAGGCGTCCGGCGAGCTGAAGCCCGGCGGCACGATCGTGGAGTCCACGAGCGGCAACACCGGCATCGCCCTGGCGATGGTGGGTGCGGCCCGCGGCTACCGGGTGATCCTCACGATGCCGGCCTCGATGTCGAAGGAGCGGCGTCTGCTGCTGAAGGCGTTCGGCGCCGAGCTCGTGCTCACCGACCCGACCAAGGGCATGTCGTACGCGGTCGACGAAGCCAAGCGCATCGTGGCCGAGACCCCCGGCGCGGTGTGGGCGCGGCAGTTCGAGAACGAGGCCAATCCCGAGATCCACCGGAAGACCACCGCCGAGGAGATCCTCCGCGACACCGACGGCAAGGTCGACTACTTCGTCGCCGGCATCGGAACGGGCGGCACGATCACCGGCGTCGGACAGGTGCTGAAGGAGCGCGTGCCGGGCGTGAAGATCGTCGCCGTCGAGCCGTCGGACTCCCCCATCCTCACGAAGGGTCACCCCGGACCCCACAAGATCCAGGGAATCGGGCCGAACTTCGTACCGGCGATCCTCGACCGCGACATCATCGACGAGGTCATCGACGTCGAGTTCGACGATGCGATCCGGCTCGCCCGCGACACGGCCACGAAGGACGGCATCCTCGTCGGCATGTCCAGCGGCGCCGCCATCTGGGCCGCGCTCGAGATCGCGAAGCGCCCCGAGGCCGCCGGCAAGAACATCGTCGTGATCATCCCCTCGTTCGGCGAGCGATACCTCTCCACGGCGCTGTACGAGAACCTGCGCGAGGACTGAGCGTGGCGTTCGGCAGCCGCATCCGCGAAGACCTCGCGGCCGCGAAGCTCCGCGATCCCGCTGCGCGCGGGACGTTGGAGATCGCGCTGCTCTACCCGGGCCTGCACGCGATCTGGGCGCACCGCGTCTGGCACCGCCTGTGGCGTGCGGGCTGGCGCTTCCCCGCTCGCCTGGGATCGCAGGTCACCCGCTGGGTGACCGGCATCGAGATCCACCCCGGCGCGGTGATCGGACGACGGTTCTTCATCGATCACGGGATGGGTGTCGTGATCGGCGAGACGGCCGAGGTCGGCGACGACGTGCTGCTCTACCACGGGGTCACGCTCGGCGGCCGGCAACGCGAGGGCGGGAAGCGGCACCCGACCATCGGCGACGGCGTCGCCGTCGGAGCCGGCGCGAAGATCCTCGGGCCGATCACGATCGGTGCGCGCACCGCGGTCGGCGCGAACGCCGTGGTCACCCGCGACGCGGCCGAGGACAGTGTGCTCGTCGGCGTCCCCGCGAGGGCGCGTGCCCGACGCTCGGGCGAGGACACCCGCGCGCTGCTGACCGCACCCGAGTACTCGATCTAGCCGCGTTCCCCTGTCGCATCCGGCGGGCGCGACGCGCCGTTCGCGACAGCGCGATCGCTGAGGGTCCGCTCCCCCGTCGCCGATGGCGGATGCGACCCGCAGTCCGCGACAGGGGAAGCGGGCCTACGCTCGGAGGGTGACCGAGCTGCACGAGTTGACCGCCGTCGACCTGGCCGGGGCCCTGCGCCGCGGCGACATCACGCCGGCGGCGGCGGCGGCCCACTATCTCGCCCGCATCGAGCATCATGCGGCGCTCGGCGCGTTCGCCGAGGTCACACCGCACGCCGCCTTCGAGCGAGCGGATGCTGTGGGCCGCTCCCCCGTCCGGGGTCTGCTGCACGGCGTGCCGCTGGCCGACAAGGACCTCGTCGCGCGCGCCGGTGTGCCCACGCGCTACGGCTCACTCGCCAGGCGCGACTACGTCCCCGCAGCATCCGATCCGCTCGCCGCGGCGCTCGACGATGCCGGCGCAGTGAACCTCGGCAAGACCGCGACGAGCGAGTTCGGCCTCACGGGCTACACCGAGCCGCGCACCGGCAGGCCGGCCCGCGATCCGTGGAACCCCGCGAACGGCGCCGGGGGCTCGAGCGGCGGCGCCGCCGTGGCCGTGGCCGCGGGGCTGCTGCCCTTCGCGGTCGCCTCCGACGGCGGCGGGTCGATCCGCATCCCGGCGGCGACGGTGGGCGTGGTGGGGCTCAAGCCCTCGCGCGGACGGCTTCCGATCGGATCGGGCTTCGACTCGCCCGACGGCCTCGCCGTGACCGGACCCATCGCCCGCACCGTCGTCGACGCCGCGTTCCTGCTCGACGCGCTCGTCGGCCTCGCCCCGTTCCGCTACGCCACGCGCGCGCCGGGCGGCGGGCCGTTCCTCGCGGCAGCGACCACCCCGCCCGCGCAGCTGCGGATCGGCGTGACGACGATCTCGCCGTGGGACGACAGCGAAGACATCCGCGTCGACGCGGACGCCTCGGCGGCCGTCGATGCGGCCTCGTCCGCCCTCGATGCCCTCGGGCACGGGACGGATGACGCACGGTGGACTCCCCGGGGCTACGCGGAGCTCTTCCGGGTGCTCTGGCGGGCGAGTGCCGCGCGGATCCCCCTGAGCGACGCGGATCTCGACGTCGTCGAGCCGCTGACCGCGTGGCTCGTCCGTCAAGGACGCGGGCTCGCCGCATCCGACCTTCTCGGCGCCCTGAGCGCGGCCCGCGTGTTCGAGCGCGAGACGATCGAGGCCTTCGCGCCGTTCGACGCCGTACTGACCCCCGCGCTCGCCCTGCCGCCCCAGCGGGTGGGCTGGTACGAGGGGCTCGGGCCGGAGCGCACGTTCGCGCGTCAGGTCGAGTACGCCCCGTTCAGCAGCTTCGTGAACGTCGCGGGCCTTCCGGCGGTCACGGTACCGTTCACCCGGGACCCCTCGGGCCACCCCGTCTCCGTGCAGCTGATCGGCCGACCGGGCGGCGAGGCGACGATCCTGGCGCTGGCCGCCCAGCTGGAGGCCGTGCGCGGACCGCTCCCGCACCCTCCGAACGAATGACGGGCCGACCGCGAAACCCGTTCGGCGCGGCGAGACCGCGACGCCCCGACCGGGTCTCGCCGGGCGGATCGGGTCTCGCGGTCAGGAGTCGTCGCCGGCGAGAGCGGCCAGCTGGGCTTCCTCGTCGGCGGAGATGGCCGACTCGATGATCGGGCCGAGGGCGCCGTCCATGACCTGGTCGAGGTTGTAGGCCTTGTAGCCGGTGCGGTGGTCGGCGATGCGGTTCTCGGGGAAGTTGTAGGTGCGGATGCGCTCGGAGCGGTCCATGCCGCGGATCTGCGACTTCCGCGCGTCGGACGCGATCGCGTCGCGCTCCTCCTGCTGTTTCGCCAGGAGCCGGGCGCGGAGCACGCGCATACCGGCCTCGCGGTTCTGCAGCTGGCTCTTCTCGTTCTGCATCGACACGACGATCCCGGTCGGCACGTGCGTGATGCGCACGGCCGAGTCGGTCGTGTTGACCGATTGACCGCCCGGACCGGACGAGCGGAACACGTCGATCTTCAGGTCGCTCGGGTTGATCTCGACCTCGTCGGGCTCGTCGACCTCGGGGAAGACGAGCACACCGGTGGTCGAGGTGTGGATGCGGCCCTGCGACTCGGTCGCGGGCACCCGCTGCACGCGGTGCACACCGCCCTCGTACTTGAGGCTCGCCCAGACTCCCTGCGCGGGGTCGCTCGAAGAACCCTTGATGGCAACCTGCACGTCTTTGAAGCCGCCCAGGTCTGACTCGTTGCGCTCGAGCAGTTCGGTCTTCCAGCCGCGGGATGCGGCGTACTGCAGGTACATCCGCAGCAGGTCGGCCGCGAACAGCGCGCTCTCCGCGCCGCCCTCGCCCTGCTTGATCTCCATGATCACGTCACGGGCGTCGTCGGGGTCGCGCGGGATCAGCAGGCGGCGGAGTCGCTCCTGGGTCGCCACGGCGAGCTCGTCGAGCGCGGGCACCTCTTCCGCGAACGCGGCGTCCTCCTTCGCGAGCTCACGCGCCGCGGCGAGGTCGTCGCCCGCCTGCGTCCACGCCTCGTAGGCGTGGACGATGCGGTTGAGCTCGGCGTAGCGACGGTTGACTCGCTTGGCCCGCCCCGCGTCGGCGTGCACCGCGGGGTCGTTCAGTTCGAGTTCGACCGCTTTGTGCTCTTCGAGCAGCCCGCGGACGGACTCCAACATCCCCGACGCTTCGACAGGCTCAGCGGACACGAGGGTCAGCGGATGCTGTTGTCGTGCCCGTGGCTGCCGTTGCCGCCGTGCGTCGGGGCAGGCATCGACTTCTGCATCTGCACGAGGAACTCGACGTTGGACTGCGTCTCCTTGAGCTTGCCGAGCACGACCTCGAGCGCCTGCTGCGGGTCGAGACCCGCGAGCGCGCGACGGAGCTTCCACGTGATCTTGACCTCGTCGGCCGAGAGCAGCATCTCTTCGCGACGGGTGCTCGACGCGTTGACGTCGACCGCCGGGAAGATGCGCTTGTCGGCGAGCTGGCGGCTGAGGCGCAGCTCGCTGTTGCCGGTGCCCTTGAACTCCTCGAAGATCACGTCGTCCATCTTCGAACCGGTCTCGACGAGGGCCGTCGCGAGGATCGTGAGCGATCCGCCGTTCTCGATGTTGCGCGCGGCGCCGAAGAAGCGCTTGGGCGGGTACAGGGCGGATGCATCGACGCCGCCGGTGAGCACGCGCCCCGAGGTCGGCGCGGTGATGTTGTAGGCACGACCGAGTCGGGTGATCGAGTCGAGCAGGACGACGACGTCGCGACCGAGCTCCACGAGGCGCTTGGCACGCTCGATGGCGAGCTCGGCGACCGTGGTGTGGTCTTCGGCGGGGCGGTCGAACGTCGAGGCGATGACCTCGCCCTTGACCGTCCGCTGCATGTCGGTGACCTCTTCGGGACGCTCGTCGACGAGGACGACCATCAGGTGCACCTCGGGGTTGTTCTGCGCGATCGCGTTGGCGATCTGCTGCAGGACGATCGTCTTGCCGGCCTTCGGAGGCGCGACGATGAGGCCGCGCTGGCCCTTTCCGATCGGTGCGACGAGGTCGATGATGCGCTGGGTCAGCTTCTCGGGCGCCGTCTCGAGGCGCAGGCGGTCCTGCGGGTAGAGCGGGGTGAGGTTGCCGAACTCGACGCGGGTCGCCGCGTCTTCGACCGACAGGCCGTTGATCGCGTCGACCTTGACGAGCGCGTTGTACTTCTGACGGCCCGACTGCTCGCCCTCGCGGGGCTGCTTGATCGCGCCGACGACGGCGTCGCCCTTGCGGAGGTTGTACTTCTTCACCTGACCGAGCGAGACGTAGACGTCGCTGGTGCCGGGAAGGTAGCCGGTGGTGCGGACGAACGCGTAGTTGTCGAGCACGTCGAGGATGCCGGCGATCGGGATGAGGACGTCGTCCTCGCCGATCTCGGTGTCGAACTCGTCGCCCGTGGTCTGGGGACCGCGACGCTTGTTGCGCTGGCGGTTGCGCCCGTTGGACTGCTCGTTGTCGGTCTCGGCGGCGGGCGCCGGCTCGGCCTTCTCGGGTGCGTTGTTGTTGCCGCGCGCGTTGCCGTTGTTGCGGCCGTTGCTCTGCGCGTTGCCGCCGTTGGACGCGCCGTTCTCGGCGGCGCCGCCCTCGGCGTTCGCGGCGTTGCCGCGATTGCGGTTGCGGTTGCGGCTGCGACCGCGACCCCGCGGGGCGGAGTCTTCGGTGTTCTCGGAGTTCTCGGAGTTCTCCGCGTTCGACGAGGCGCTCTCGACAGTCGCGTCCTCCGCGGGGGCCTCAGCGGGCACCGACGCGTCGGTCGTGGCCTCGGCGGGCGTCTCGGCGCCTGCGGCCTCGTCGGCGGCGGGCTCCTCGGCGGGAGCCTCCTCGGCCGGCGCGTCGGCTGCGGGAGCCTCGACGGGCGCTTCGGCCGCAGCCTCGGCGGGAGCCGCTTCGGCCGGCGCGACCTCGGCGACGGGCTCGGCCTCGGCCTCGGCGACGGGCTCCGGTGCGGCCTCGGCAGCCGGCTCCGCGGCGGGTGCCGCTTCTTCGGGCTTGGGGTCGGTGCTCTTCGCACGGCGCGGTGCGCGCTTGCGCGGCGCCTTGACGGGCTTCGTCTCGGCGGGGGTCTCAGCCTCAGCGGGCGCAGCCTCAGCGGGCGCAGCGTCGGCCGACGCGGCTTCGGCGGCCGCGGCGTCTGCGACGGCCTGGGCGTCGGCCTCAGGCAGGGGCGGCGCCTCGGCGACCGGGGTCTCGGGCGACGACTCGGCGGATGCCGCGGCGTCGGGGGTGGTGTCGACTGCGGCGTTCGAATCTTCGGACGGCGCGTCGGCAGTGTGGATCTCGGAGATGGACTCCACGAGTGCTCCCTTGTAGACGGATGATCAGACCGCACTCGACGCCGGTACGACAGGCATCGTCATTCACCGCAGTTCGTCAAGCGCAGAGGCGCTATTTCGGGTTGCGGGTGCGTGCGGTAGTTCGCAGAATTGCGACCGGGGCCAGATTCACGTGCGATACGTGGTACCCCCGGTGTTGTCCCTCACTGTACCACCCTTGACATCGACGGCGAGCATGAGGGCGTTCCACGGGGTGTCGGCGACCGAGGCGGCGAGGTCGGCCGCTTCGAGCCGTCGACCGGGGCCGTCGGCGAGCACGAGCACACTGGGCCCCGCACCGGAGACGACCGCGGCGAACCCGGCTGCGCGCAGTGCCCGCACCAGTTTGTCGGTCTCGGGCATCGCCTGGGCGCGGTAGTTCTGGTGCAGTCGGTCCTCGGTCGCCGCCAGCAGCAGGTCGGGACTCTGCGTCATGGCTGCGATGAGCAGCGCGGAGCGCGACAGGTTGAAGACGGCGTCCTCGTACGAGACGTGCTCCGGCTGCAGGCTGCGGGCGACCTTCGTCGACATCGTGAACTCGGGGACGAGCACGAGCGGCGACACGCCCCGATGCACGATGAGCTGCTTGTGCTGCGGCGACGCAGCATCCATCCACGCGATGGTGAGACCGCCGAACAGGGCGGGGGCGACGTTGTCGGGGTGACCCTCGAGCTCGGTCGCCAGGCGCAGGAGCGTCTCGTCCGAGAGCTCCACCTCGCCGGCCAGCAGACCCTTGGCCGCGAGCAGCCCGGAGACGACGGCGGCCCCCGAGGAGCCCATGCCGCGACCGTGCGGGATGACGTTCACCGCCTCGAGCCGCACCCCCGGGAGGGTTCGGCCGACCGCGGCGTAGGCGTGCGCCATCGACCGCACGACGAGGTGCGACGCGTCCAGCGGCACGGATGCTGCGCCCTCACCGGACACGACGATCTCGACCGCTGCGGTCTCGAGCTGCGTGACGACGAGCTCGTCGTACACGCTCAGGGCGAGCCCGAGCGTGTCGAAACCCGGTCCGAGGTTGGCGCTCGTCGCGGGCACCCGGACGACGACCGAGCGGCCGCCGCCCGTGGTCACGCCGACGCCTCGGAGACGAGCCCGAGCACCGATGCGACCTCCGAGGTGGCGGCGTCGACGACCGTGGGCTGGACCTGCGACCCGTCGGGCTGGCGAAGTGCCCACTGGGGGTCCTTCAGACCGTGGCCCGTGACCGTGAGCACCACGCGAGAGCCCGCGGGGATGACACCGGCCTCGGCGCGCTCGAGAAGCCCGGCGACGCTGATCGCGGACGCGGGCTCGACGAAGATGCCGACCTCGCCCGAGAGGATCTTCTGCGCCGCGAGGATGCGCTCGTCGTCGATGGCTCCGAAGTAGCCGTCGGTCGCCTCGCGCGCCTGCAGGGCGAGATCCCACGATGCGGGGTTGCCGATGCGGATCGCGCTGGCGATCGTGTCGGGGTTCTTCACGATCTCGCCGCGGACGAGCGGCGCGGAGCCGGCCGCCTGGAAGCCGAACATGCGGGGTACGCGGTGGGCGACCCCGCGGTCGGCCTCTTCGCGGTATCCGCGGGAGTAGGCGGTGTAGTTGCCGGCGTTGCCGACGGGGACGATGTGGAAGTCGGGCGCATCGCCCAGCACCTCGACGACCTCGTACGCCGCCGTCTTCTGGCCCTCGATACGGTCGGGGTTGACCGAGTTCACCAGGTGCACCGGGTAGTGCTCGGCGAGCTCGCGGGCGATCTCGAGGCAGTCGTCGAAGTTGCCGCGCACCTGGATCAGACGGCCGTCGTGCGCGACGGCCTGGCTGAGCTTGCCCATCGCGATCTTGCCCTCGGGCACGAGCACGGCAGCGGTGATGCCGGCGTGCGCGGCGTAGGCGGCGGCGGAGGCGGACGTGTTGCCGGTCGAGGCGCAGATGACCGCCTTCGCGCCGTGCTCCACGGCACGGGAGAGCGCGACCGTCATGCCGCGGTCCTTGAACGATCCGGTCGGGTTCATGCCCTCGAACTTCACCCACACGTCGGCGCCGGTGCGACGGGAGAGTGCGGGGGCGGGGAGCAGCGGCGTGCCACCTTCGCCGAGGGTTACGACGGTCGAGGCGTCGGTGACGCCCAGCCGGTCGGCGTACTCGCGGAGGACTCCGCGCCAGAGGTGTGCCATCTCAGTCTCCTTCTACCCGCAGTACAGATACGACCCGGTCGACCACGCCGGTGGCGGCGAGCCGGTCGACGGTCTCACTGAGGTCTTTCTCGCGCGCCTTGTGCGTGCCGATGACCAGGCGGGCCTTCGGTGCGTCCTCGGTCGGGGATTCCGCCGTCGGCGCGACGGCCGCGGGGAGCACCGTCTGCTCGACGGTCGCGATCGAGACGCGCCCCTCGTTCAGGATGCCGGCGATGGTCGCGAGCACTCCCGGCTGGTCGTCGACCTCGAGCGTGATCTGGTAACGCGTGATGACGCGTCCGATCGCCGAGACCGGCAGGTTCGCCCGGGTCGACTCGGCGACTCCGACGCCGCCGGCGACGTGCCGACGGGCGGCCGAGACGACGTCGCCCAGGACGGCCGAGGCGGTCTGCACTCCCCCGGCTCCTGCGCCGTAGAACATGAGGTTGCCGGCGGCCTCCGCCTGGACGAAGACCGCGTTGTTGGCGCCGTGGACGCTGGCGAGCGGGTGCGCGCGGTCGACGAGCGCGGGGTACACCCGCACCGAGATCGATTCGCCCTCGCCATCGGTCGCCGCGAGGCGCTCGCAGACGGCGAGGAGCTTGATGACGTACCCGGCGTGGCGTGCGGCGTCGATCATCGAGCTGTCGATGCTCGTGATGCCCTCGCGGTGCACCGCCTCGAGCGGCACGGCGGTGTGGAACGCGAGGCTCGCGAGGATGGCGGCCTTCTGCGCCGCGTCGTAGCCCTCCACGTCGGCCGTCGGGTCGGCTTCGGCGTAGCCGAGCGCCTGCGCCTGCGCGAGCACGTCGGCGAAGTCCGCGCCCTCGGCGTCCATGCGGTCGAGGATGTAGTTCGTCGTTCCGTTGACGATGCCCATGATGCGCTGCACGCGGTCGCCGGCGAGCGAATCGCGCAGCGGCCTGATGATGGGGATCGCGCCGGCGGCGGCGGCCTCGTAGTAGACCTGCGCGCCCACCTGGTCGGCCGCGTCGAAGATCTCGGGGCCGTGGGTCGCCAGGAGCGCCTTGTTCGCCGTCACCACGTCGGCGCCGGAGTTGATCGCCTGCAGCACGTACTCGCGGGCCGGGTCGATGCCGCCCATCAGCTCGATGACGATGTCCGCACCGACGATCAGCTGCTCCGCGTCGGTTGTGAACAGCTCGCGGGGCAGGTCGACGTCGCGGGGCGCATCGACGTCGCGGACGGCGATGCCGGCGAGTTCGAGCGATGCTCCGGCACGGTCGGCGAGCTCGGCGCCGTGTCGGAGGAGCAGCGAGGCGACTTGCGAGCCGACGGAGCCCGCGCCCAGTAGCGCGACTCGGAGGCGACGGTAATCGGTCATGCGATCCCTTCGGTGGTGGTCTCCGTCGCCACGACAGCTCCGACGTCGCGGGAGAGGAGGTCGGCGACGCTCTCGCGACGCACGATGACGCGGGCTTCGCCGTCGCGCACGGCGACGACCGCGGCCCGCGGGGTGTAGTTGTAGGTGCTCGCCAGCGAGAAGCAGTAGGCGCCCGTGGCCGGGACGGCGAGGAGGTCGCCCGGGGCGATGTCGCCGGGAAGGTACTCGGCGTCGACGACGATGTCTCCCGACTCGCAGTGGTGGCCGACGACGCGGCTGAGCGCGGGTGCGGCGGCGGTCGTGCGCGACGCGATGCGTGCGCTGTACTGCGCCCCGTAGAGGGCCGGGCGGGCGTTATCGCTCATTCCGCCGTCGACGCTCACGTACACGCGCTCGAGGTCGTCTCCGACCCGGACGGGCTTGACCGTGCCCACCTCGTAGAGCGTGACGCCGGCCTGTCCGACGATGACGCGGCCGGGCTCGAAAGCGATGTCAGGGACCGGGATGCTGCGCGCCGCGCACTCGGCGGCGACCGCGTCGACGATGCCCGACGCGATCTCCTCGAGCGGGCGGGGGTCGTCGTGGGAGGTGTAGGCGATGCCGAACCCGCCGCCGACGTTGAGGAGCGGGATATCACCGCCGGCGAGGAGTTCGGCGTGCAGCTCGACCAGACGTGCGGCCGACGCGCGGAAACCCGAGGCGTCGAAGATCTGCGAGCCGATGTGGGCATGGAGTCCGACGAAGGAGAGCCCCGGCACCTCGCGGATCCGGGCGACGGCGGTCGCCGCATCCGTCATCGAGAACCCGAACTTCTGATCCTCGTGGGCCGTCGCGAGGAACGCGTGCGTCTCGGCGTGGACGCCCGTGCGCACGCGCACGAGCACGCGCTGCACCGCGCCGAGGCGCTCGGTGATCGCCGCGAGACGTTCGATCTCGATGGGGCTGTCGACGATGACCGACCCGACGCCCACCTCGACCGCGCGCTCGAGCTCGGAGACGCTCTTGTTGTTGCCGTGGAATCCGATGCGCGCGGGCTGGGCGCCACCGGCAAGTGCCACCTCGAGCTCACCGCGCGAGCACACGTCGACCGAGAGGTCTTCGCTCGTCACCCAGCGGACGATCTCGGTGCTGAGGAACGCCTTGCCGGCGTAGTAGGTGCGGGCCTTCACCCCGTGCGTCGCCGCGGCCGCCGCGAACGCGTCGCGCGCACGGCGTGCGTGGGCGCGCACCTCTTCCTCGTCGACGACGTAGAGGGGCGAGCCGAAGGTCTCGACGAGCTCACGGGCCGAGACGCCGCCGAGCTCGAGGGCTCCGTCGGCATCCCGGCGGGCGGACGCCGGCCAGATGCGGACCGACAGGTCGTTCGCGTCGGCGGGGACGGACAGCCACTCGGGTGCGAGCGGCGCGGCAGGCGAGGCGGACACGGAGGGGACCAATCGACGGATGCGGCGGCGTCGGTCGCCAGGCGATGAATGCCGTGGGCTCGTCCACGCCGCGAGTGCTTGAAGTCTAGGGCACCGGTGCGCACCGCCCCGGACGATGGACGCCGCGCGTCAGGCGCAGGTGCCCCTCACGGCGAGCGCGGCCGTGTCGAGGGCGGTCGTGTCGACCGCGAAGCGCGCGACGAGCTCTTGCCCCTCGACCCCGACCGACGTGACGCGCAGGATGCCGGGGAGCTCCGACGCGATGCACAGGGCTTGCGGCTGCAGGGCGGCGCTCGCCTCCTCGCCGTACTGGGCGCGGAGATCGTCGACCGTAAGCTCCGTCTCGCCGAGGCGGACGGAGGAGAACGCGAGGGTGACCGCACCGCCGGAGAAGCCCGGGATGAACGCGACTCCCACCGACGTCGTGCGTCCCCCCGCCGACATGTTCATCGATGCGGTCGCGTCGGGCCCGTCGAAGCCGAACGTCATCGCGCCGGCCCCCGCCATGTAGGTGAGCTGACCGGCATCGATGCGCAGATCGCCGCGCATCCCGCGCGCGGCGGGCTGGTCACCGAGCGAGAGGCCGTCGACGACGACCGACACGTCGGCCGCCCCGCCCGCGACGTTCACGTTCTGCGACGAGATCGTGACCCGGTCGAGGCTTTGCACGAGCAGCTGCGGCAGGACGAGACCCGAGATCTCGGTCTCGACGCGTTGCGTGGAGGGAAGCTCCGTAACGTCGATGAACGCCTGACTGATGGCCGTTTGCACGGCCGTGCGCGCGATCCAGTCGAGCACGCCGAAGACGAGAACCACGAACGCGAGGATCACGGCGACGATGGAGATGATGCGGCCCACGCGACCCGCGCCGCGCGCATCGGGGTCCGCCGCGGGAACCGGAGCGACGGGTGCCAGCACCTCGGTGCGCTCGGATTCCATGACCATTCACGAAGTGTGCCGACACCTCGGGGCCTCCCGGGCGACGGAGGGAGGAACGAGGGCGGATCGAGCGGTGAACGGCAGGCGAATCAGCCGCAGGTGCCGTTCTGGCGCAGGAGCGGATCGACGACGACGGCGCCGTCGATGTCGAAGTCGGCGACGACCTCCGCGCCCTCGACCGAGACCGAGGTCAGCGTGAGGGCGGAGGGGAGGTACTGCGCGATGCAGACGTCCCACGTGCGCAGCACCGTGTCGGCGAGACCGCCGAACTGCTGACGCAGGGCGTCGGCGGTGAGTTCCACCCCGCCCGCCGTGAACGACGACGGCGTGAGGGTGAGGTCGCCCGCGCTCCCCGCGGCGGGGAGGAGCGCGATACCGACCGGGATGCCGACGCCGAACACGCTCAGCTGCGTCGATACGGTCACGTCGGGCGCGGCGATCCCCGCAGCATCCGCCGGAAAACCGTCGATCGTCGAGAGCAGGGCGCGCAGCTGGGTCTCGTCGAGGCGCACCGTCGCGGTTCCCGGTCCGGCGGCGGCGTCGGCGCGGATCGGCATGTCGGTGATGGTGACGCGCACGTCGCCCGACAGCTCGCCGAACGTCACGTCGACGGAGGCGATCGTGACCTCGTCGAGCGTTCCGGAGATCAGCTGCGGAATGACGAGGCCGGGCACCTCGACGTCGACGGGCTGGTCGGCGGGAAGGCCGACCTGCGACACGACCAGGGTGCGGATGCCGCCGGTCACCGCTCCGCGCGCGAGCCACTCCGCCCCGAACGCGGCCGACCCGACGAGCACGAGCACGATGACGAGCGTGACGATCCAGGGCCACAGGCGACGCCGACGCTTCGGCTGCTCCGTCGGTTCGAACGGCAGCGTGTAGGCGTCGGTCATCGGGTCACATCCGTTCCGGAGCGCTCACGCCCAGCAGGTCGAGACCGTTGCGCAGAACCTGACCGGTGGCATCGTTCAGCCACAGGCGGGTGCGGTGCACGGATGCGACGGGCTCGTCGCCGAGCGGGATCACCCGGCAGCTGTCGTACCAGCGGTGGTACAGGCCCGCGAGCTCTTCGAGGTAGCGCGCGACGCGGTGCGGTTCGCGCACCTCGGCGGCGAAGGCGACCACGCGCGGGAACTCCTGGAGGGCGCCCAGGAGCGCCGACTCGGTCTCGTGGTCGAGCAGCTCGGGGGCGAATTCGGAACGGTCGACGCCGGAGGACGCGGCGTTGCGCGCTACGTTGTGCGTGCGCGCGTGGGCGTACTGCACGTAGAAGACGGGGTTGTCGTTCGTGCGCTTCTGCAGGATCTCGGGATCGAGCGTGAGAGGCGAATCGGCCGGGTAGCGCCCGAGGGAGTAGCGCAGCGCATCGGTGCCGAGCCAGGCCTGCAGGTCGTCGAGCTCGATGATGTTGCCGGCGCGCTTGCTGAGCTTCGCCCCGTTGATCGACACGAGCTGGCCGATGAGCACCTCGACGTTCTTCTCGGGGTCTTCGCCGGCCGCGCCCGCGAGCGCCTTCAGGCGGTGCACGTAGCCGTGGTGGTCGGCGCCGAGCAGATAGATCTTGTGCGCGAAGCCGCGGT
>Ga0247732_10000569_pt1 | contig 17087 bp, 17 predicted proteins | sample UWRJL163409C2_FD_180940 | JGI IMG/M metagenome (GOLD analysis project Ga0247732, IMG submission 180940) | Plant litter microbial communities from Arlington Agricultural Research Station in Wisconsin, United States - UWRJ-L163-409C-2 | ecosystem: Environmental > Terrestrial > Plant litter >...
TCGAGGTCCCCGAGATCGCGTCCGGCGCCGTCGAGATCGTCTCTCTCGCGAGAGAGGCCGGCCACCGCACCAAGATCGCCGTGCGCGCGACGGAGCCCGGAATCAACGCCAAGGGTGCGTGCATCGGCGAACTGGGCCAGCGGGTTCGCGCCGTCACGAGCGAGCTGGGCAACGAGAAGATCGACATCGTCGACTTCTCGACCGACCTGCCGACGTTCGTCGCGAACGCCCTGTCGCCCGCCAAGGTGTCGAGTGCGTTCGTCATCGACGAATCGTTGAAGGCGGTACGGGCCCTGGTTCCCGACTACCAGCTCTCCCTCGCCATCGGCAAGGAGGGGCAGAACGCCAGGCTCGCCGCGAAGCTCACGGGTGCCAAGATCGACATCCAGCCCGATTCGGTGATGGACGAGGCCTGAGGCCGCGTCATCACGGGGATCGATTCGGGGGAGGTGTAGTATGGAACCCGTAAGAACGTGCGTCGGTTGCCGCGCGCGTGCCGATCGGTCCTCACTTCTGAGGGTCGTCGCCCGGATTCCAGTCGTGGTCGTCGATGAGACGGCCGTTCTGCCCGGCCGGGGCGCGTGGGTGCATCCCCGCATCGAGTGCGTCGAGAAGGCGCGAACACGCAAGGCCTTCGGCCGGGCGTTGCGCGTCACGACGGCACTCGACACGTCTCCTGTGCTCGAATTCCTCGAGCGGGAGACGACTCATCCATCAATCCGCAGACATTCAGTTTCTACAGAACAGGCTGAAACGTACATCGTGACCAACTAATGAGTGACAACTAATGAGCGGCTCCAAATGAGCCCCGCGCACAACTAATGGTCTGCCCCTGTTTGGGAGCGGATCCCAGACAGGAGAATTGTGGCTGCAAAACCACGCGTACACGAAGTCGCCGCCGAACTCGGCGTCGACAGCAAGATCGCCCTCGCGAAGCTGAAAGAAATGGGTCAGTTCGTCAAGGGCCCCTCGTCGAGCATCGAACCACCCGTCGCCCGCCGCCTGAAGGAAGCCCTTCTCGCCGACGGTGCCGGCAGCTCGACTCCGACGCCCGCCCCGGCGAAGGCCGCACCGTCGCCCGCCCGCCCCGGCGGAGCACGCACGACGGCGACCCCCGGTCCCGCTCGTCCCGCTGCTCCGGCAGCGCCGACCCCGGCTGCTCCGGACGTCGAGACCCCCGCGGCTCCCGCGCCTGCAGCCACGCCGGCGGCTCCCGCCGCTCCGGCCGAGGCTCCCGCCGCGGCCCCGACACCCGCTCCCGCGGTCGAGACCAGCCAGCCCGCGGCCCCCGTCTCCACGGGTGAGACCGCACCCGCCGGAGGTGCGCCCCGTCCGGGCGCCCCGCGTCCCGGCAACAACCCGTTCGCCAGCCAGCAGGGCATGCAGCGTCCGGGCGCCCCGCGTCCTGGCAACAACCCCTTCGCCAGCCAGCAGGGCATGGGCACCACCCCGGCACCCCGTGCGGGTACCGGCGGCGGTTCGACCGGCGCGATCCCGCGCCCGGCGGCTCCTCGTCCCGGCGCACCTCGTCCGGGCGCTCCGCGTCCCGGCGGTGCAGGCCAGGGCGCACGTCCCGGTGGATTCGGACAGCGTCCCGCAGGCGCCGGCGGCGGCTTCCGTCCCGGCGGAGCGGGCGGCGCCCGTCCCGCGGGCGGCGGCTTCCAGCGTCCCGGCGGCGCTCCCGGAGCGACTCCCGGTTTCGGCGCTCCCCGTCCTGCGGGTGGTGGCGGCCGCGGTCGCGGCCCCGGAGGCGGCACGGCCGGCGCATTCGGTCGCGGAGGCGGCCGCGCCAAGGCGCGCAAGTCGAAGCGTACGAAGCGGGCCGAGTTCGAGCTGCGGGAAGCCCCGTCGCTCGGAGGCGTCAGCGTTCCCCGCGGCGACGGATCGACCGTGGTGCGACTGCGCCGTGGAGCATCCATCACCGACTTCGCCGACAAGATCGATGCGAGCCCCGGAAACCTCGTGACCGTGCTGTTCCACCTCGGTGAGATGGCGACGGCCACGGAGTCCCTCGACGAGGCGACCTTCGACATCCTGGGCGAAGAGCTCGGCTACAAGATCCAGATGGTCTCCCCGGAGGACGAGGATCGCGAGCTGCTGAGCGGCTTCGACATCGACATCGACCAGGAGCTCGAAGACGAGACCGACGAGGATCTCGAGATCCGTCCGCCGGTCGTCACCGTCATGGGCCACGTCGACCACGGTAAGACCAGGCTCCTCGACGCCATCCGCAGTGCCAACGTGGTCGCCGGCGAGGCCGGTGGCATCACCCAGCACATCGGTGCCTACCAGGTCTCGGCCGAGCACGAGGGCATCGAGCGCAAGATCACCTTCATCGACACCCCGGGCCACGAGGCGTTCACCGCCATGCGCGCCCGTGGTGCGCAGGTCACCGACATCGCCATCCTGGTGGTCGCGGCCGACGACGGCATCATGCCGCAGACGGTCGAGGCGCTGAACCACGCCCAGGCGGCGAACGTGCCGATCGTGGTCGCGGTGAACAAGGTCGACAAGGTCGGCGCGAACCCCGCCAAGGTGCGCCAGCAGCTCACCGAATTCGGCCTCGTCGCCGAGGAGTACGGCGGAGACGTGATGTTCGTCGACGTGTCCGCGCTCAACAACATCGGCATCAAGGAACTCCTCGACGCCGTGCTGCTGACCGCAGACGCCGGACTCGACATGCGGGCCAACCCCAACAAGGATGCCCGCGGTGTCGCCATCGAGGCGAAGCTCGACAAGGGCCGTGGTGCGGTTGCAACCGTGCTCATCCAGTCGGGAACGCTGCGCGTCGGCGACCCGATCGTCGCCGGAACCGCCTACGGCAAGGTCCGGGCCATGCACGATGAGGATGGAAACATCGTCACCGAGGCCACCCCGGCCCGCCCCGTGCAGGTGCAGGGACTCTCGACGGTGCCCCGCGCCGGCGACACGTTCCTGGTCACCGAAGACGACCGCACCGCTCGGCAGATCGCCGAGAAGCGCGAGGCCGTCGAGCGCAACGCCCTGCTGGCCAAGAGCCGCAAGCGCATCTCGCTCGAGGACTTCACCCGTGCACTCGAAGAGGGCAAGGTCGAGTCGCTCAACCTCATCATCAAGGGTGACGTCTCCGGTGCCGTCGAGGCGCTGGAAGAGTCGCTGCTCAAGATCGAGGTCGACGATTCGGTGCAGCTGCGCATCATCCACCGCGGTGTGGGTGCCGTCACCGAGTCCGACGTCAACCTGGCAACGGTCGACAACGCGATCATCATCGGATTCAACGTTCGACCCGACACGAAGGCGCGCGAGCGCGCCGCTCGTGAGGGCGTCGACGTTCGTTTCTACTCGGTCATCTACTCCGCGCTCGAAGACATCGAGAACTCGCTCAAGGGCATGCTCAAGCCCGAGTTCGAAGAGGTCCAGTCGGGTGTGGCGGAGATCCGCGAGGTGTTCCGTTCCTCCAAGTTCGGAAACATCGCCGGTGTCATCGTGCGCTCGGGAACCATCACGAGGAACGCCAAGGCGCGGGTCATCCGCGACGGCGTCGTGGTCGGCGACAACCTGGCCATCGAGTCGCTGCGTCGCTTCAAAGACGACGTCACGGAGGTTCGTACGGACTTCGAGGCCGGTATCGGTCTCGGCAAGTTCAACGACATCCAGATCGGCGACGAGATCGAGACCATCGAGATGAAGGAGAAGCCGCGCGTCTAGTCCTCACGGACAAAGATTCGCGTCGGCTTCCGACGAGAGAACGGAAAGCACCATGGCTGATCCCGCCCGCGCCAGAAAAATGGCGGAGCGAATCCAGGTCATCGTGGCGAAGACGCTCGAGCGGGGGTTGAAAGACCCCCGCCTGGGCTTCGTCACCATCACCGACGTGAAGGTGACGGGCGACCTGCAGCACGCATCGGTCTTCTACACGGTGTACGGCTCAGACGAGGAGCGCGCAGACAGTGCGGCCGCTCTGAAGTCGGCCACGGGAATGCTGCGGAGCGAGGTGGGCAAGAACATCACCGCCCGCCTCACCCCGAGTCTGGAGTTCATTCCGGATGGCATCCCCGAGAACGCCCAGCTGATCGACGGCCTGCTGGCCGAGGCGCAACAGCGCGATGCTGAAACGCTCCGGCTCGCACGCGAGGCAAAATTCGCCGGCGACGCAGATCCTTACGTGAAGCCCCGACAGCTCGACGACGACGATGATGAGGAGCCGGCGACGACTCCCCGTCACTAGCTCAGCAGTTCACGGAACACGGCGGCGACTTCCTCGACTTCGAGGAAGTCGCCGCTTTTCTCTACCCGGTGCACCAGCTCGGTCAGCATCTCGTTGAAGGGAGCCGCCCTTCCCGCGGCATGCGCGGCCCGCACCACCGCGCCGTTGAGGAAGTCGATCTCGGTCGGCTGCCCACGCCGGATGCTCTGGAGGGTCGATCCCGGATTGGGCGTGTCGCCCATGCGCTTCGCCATCACGAGCGGAAGCGCACGCGCGAGCGGGATCGGCGCGACCGAGAATGCGCGCAGCAGGGGCTGGCTGAGACCCTGCAGCGAGGCGAAGCGAACGTGGGATGCGAATCCGATGCGCACCGCCTCCCGCATGCTCGCGGCCACGATGCCGCCGAGAACCGGATGCCGCAGGGTCGCCTGGGCCGACAGGCCCGTGATGGCGGGCATGGCGTTGACCTGGTTGACGATCAGCTTCGACCATTGCGCACCGCGGAAATCTCTCACGAGCCGCGTCGGCATGGCAGAGCCGAGCACCGCCTCGACCGTGCGGGCGACGCCCTGCCTCGCCGGATCGTCGACGCCGACGAACGTGGGTCCGGGGGCGGTGACATCGACATGCCCGGGGCGAAGGTAACTGGCCGCGTACAGGGCGATTGCACCGATGACGGGGGAGCCGGGCAGCAGATCCTCCGCGATCCGCACGCCGTCGAGTCCGTTCTGCACGATCACGACGGGCACTCCGCCGAGGCGGGAGGCGTTCGCCGAGACCGCGTCGGCCGCATCCTGCGCCTTCGTGCACACGAACGCCATCTCAGGCGACTCCTCGAGCTCGGCGGATGCGCGGGGATGCGCCGAGTGCTCGCCCCAGCCACCCGAGATCTGCAGGCCGGACGCCCGGATCACCTCGAGCTGTTCGCCCCGGACCGTGATGGTGACGTCGTGCCCTGCGCGATCGAGGAGGGCCGCGATGGTGCCTCCGATCGCACCGGCCCCGATCACGGCGATTCGCATACAGCCAGCCTAGGTGCTGGGGTGCGTCGGACTACTGCCACACGTCGCTGACAAGCGCCTGCAGCAGGTCCGGAGTCGAGATGTTGGCCTGACTCACCCGGATGAACACGCCATCGCGAACGAGGACCGTCTCGCCGACGTCGACGCCGTACTTCGTGTCCGTGGTGGACTTCGTGCACGTCTGGGCGGAATCGTCGGCGGCGCAGGTGAACCCGTCGGCGGGCAACGACGTCAGATACTCCTCCGACAGTGCGGGATCGACTTCGCCGATTTCGACGGAGAGATTCGTGATGTCGGCCTGCGGGTCCCTCCAGATGCATCGGAGCTCGGTCGCCGACAGCAGCGACTCGCGCAGAGTCGCACCGCTCGGCGCAGGGGTCGGAGAGATGGACCCGGACGGCGTGTAATAGGGGCCTCCTGGGCTTCCGACCACGGCCGGGTCGTTCAACGGCCAACTCCCGAACGTGGACGTGAAGGGCGTGGAGGCGATGAGCGAGGCGCAATCGGTCGGGATCGTGTATGCGGCCGGCTCGGGAGCCGGGGGCGTGGTCTCGGGAACGGCAGGTCGGGCGCTCGACGTGGGGGTTGCTGGCGAGGCAGGGGGTGTCGTCACCTCGCCGTTCGACGGTGCCCCCGCGCATCCGGTCAGCACGACCGCGAGAAGGGCGACCGAAACGCCAAGGAGAGCTCTCACTGTGTTGCCGCTTTCGTCAATCGACCTGGTGGCCAGCATACGGCCGCTCACGATGGCAGGGCGAAGCCATCGGGTGTGCGAGCGATCAGCCCGTCGCGGACGAGCCCGTCGACGGCCCGCTCGAGCTGCACGCCGTCGGGCCAGACCGCATCCACCGCGCCGACGGGTACGCCGTGGGCGTCCTCGCTCCGTCGGAGGAGCGCGAGAACCAGACCGCGCACCTGTCGGTCGGAGCCCTCGAACTTCTTCTGCACCTTCTTCTTCGGCCCACCCGTCTCGGGAAAGCCTGCCCGCAGCCAGGCGCAGGAGGAGCGCACCGGGCAGATGTCGCAGTCCGGCCGGCGCGCCGTGCACACCACGGCGCCGAGCTCCATGATGGCCGCGTTGAATCGACGGGCGTCGTGCTCGTCGTGGGGCAGCAGGCGCTCCATGGCCTCGAGGTCTCGCCGAGCACTCGGCGGCGCGGCATCGTCGCGTCCTTCGATCGAGCGGGCGATGACGCGGCGGGTATTCGTGTCGACGACCGGATGCCTGTCGCCGTACGCGAAGACGGCCACGGCTCTCGACGTGTAATCGCCGATGCCCGGCAGCGCCCGTAACGCCCCGACGTCGGACGGCACCACGCCGTCGTGCGTCTCGGTGATCGCGACAGCGCAGGCATGCAGCCACAGGGCGCGTCGCGGATATCCGAGCGACTGCCAGGCACGCACAGCCTCGCCGGGGGAGTCGGCGGCGAGGGCCGCGGGTGTCGGCCAGCGCTCGAGCCACTCCGCCAGGCGCGGGACGACCCTCACCACGGGTGTCTGCTGCAGCATGAATTCACTGACCAGGATGCCCCAAGCCCCGAAGTCGGGAGCCCGCCACGGAAGATCGCGGGCAGAGGCGTCGAACCACTCGATCAACGCCCGTGCGTAGTCGCTCGTCGTGCCCTGGGCCTCGGTGGGGGCGTTGGGAGCGGCATCCGGGGTCACCGTGACAGCCTAGTTCGGTACACTCGCGGGGTGTCCACAGACTCCCAAGCGCGCCGCAGCTTCTTCGACGCGCAGGCGTCCGAGATCGCCCACAACTACGGGCGGGGCCGAGCCGTGGTCGCCGTAGACGGGGCGGTCGATTCGACGGCGTTCGGTCGCGAACTGGTGGCCGCCCTGGCCCGGGCGGGGCACGCATCCGTGTTCGCGTCGATCGACGATTTCGTGACGCCGCCGACCGACCTGGCCGGTGCCCGTCGGACCCCGTCGGAGTACTACGAACTGCGATACGACTACGCCACCTTCAGGCGGGTTCTCATCGACCCCTTCCGGCTGGGAGGCAGCACCGGCTTCGTCGTGGCCGCCTTCGACGAGGGGGCCTCGCGCAGCATCGAGCCGGTCTGGCGAACGGCGCCGGCCGATGCGATCCTCGTCGTCGCGGGTCCGTTCCTCGCGCGGCCGGAGCTGCGAGGGACGTTCAACTACACGATCTATCTCGAGACCCCGCAGCGACCGCGCGATGTGGTGCTCGACGAGGCGCTCGACCACTACGCTGGCGTGGCAGGGCCTCGGTTCACGGCCACGGCCATCGTCGACATCACGAACCCCGAGCTTCCCCGTCGGGTCTTCGCCGACAGCTGCTGAGCGGTCTGGCCGGGCGCTGCGTCTAGGCTTGTCGCGTGCCAGATCCGTTCACCCGCCCGAGAGCCGAGCCGTCGACCCGAAGCGGCATCCTGCTCGTCGACAAGCCGGGAGGCATGACGAGTCACGACGTGGTCTCCGCCACCCGCCGTCTCGCGGGCACCCGCAAGGTCGGGCATGCCGGCACCCTCGATCCGATGGCCACAGGGCTGCTCGTGCTCGGTATCAACAGCTCGACGCGTCTTCTGACGTTCGTCGTGGGACTCGACAAGGAGTACCTGGCCACCATTCGGCTCGGCGAGGCGACGACGACCGACGACGCGGAGGGCGAGGTGACCTCGACCGCCGCGGCCGGTGTCGTGGCCGCGCTCGACGACGACGCGATCGGCACGCGCATCGGTCGGCTCACGGGCGACATCGTGCAGGTTCCGAGCACGGTGAGCGCCATCAAGGTCGACGGCAAGCGCGCCTACGCTCTCGTTCGCGAAGGCGTCGACGTGCAGTTGAAGGCCCGTCCCGTGACCGTCAGCGAATTCGAGGTGCTCTCGCGAACACCCGCGACGAGCGCGTCGGGCGGCCCCGTCGTCGACCTCGAGGTGCGCGTCGTCTGCTCCTCGGGAACCTACATCCGTGCCCTCGCCAGAGACCTCGGCGCAGCTCTCGACACGGGCGGGCATCTGGTCGCGCTGCGCCGCACTCGAATCGGCCCGTTCTCCGTCGAGGCGGCGGCCCACCTCGACACCGTCGTCGTGGCCGATGCGCTGCAGTCGCCGTCGCAGGCGGCGTCGGAGCTCTTTCCGACACTGCGGCTGAGCGAGGAGCAGACGATCGACCTCGGGCACGGCAAGAGGCTCGCGCTGGGCGACGTTCCGGATGCGCCGGGCCCGGTCGCCGCGATCGCGCCCGACGACAGATTGGTGGGTCTGGTGGCGGTATCGCACGGCACCGCGAAGATCCTCGCCAATTTTCCGTCTGACGACCCCCAGACGAAGCCGGACGACGCATGATCGAGTGGTTCACCACCGTGCAGGTCGCCGTCGCCGTCCTCGCCGGGGTTCTGTGTCTCGTGCTCGGCTTCGCCAAACGCTCGCCTGACGACATCACGCTCGGGGCGACAGCCCTGGTCGAGCTCCTGCTCGTCGTTCAGCTCGTGGTGGCGATCGTGGCTCCGGCCGTGGGCAACCCGCCGAGCGGCGATCTTCTCGAGTTCTACACCTATCTGGTCTCGGCGCTCCTGCTGCCGATCGCCGGCGGCTTCTGGGCGCTCGTCGAGCGCAGCCGCTGGAGCACGGTGGTGCTGGGCGTCGTCTGCCTCGCCATCGCGGTGATGGTCTACCGCATGAACGTCATCTGGTTCGTGCAGCTCGCATGATCGGAGCATCCGGCGCGTCGGGTTCGGCCGCCGCACCGGTAAACTGATTCGGCCATGGCACAGGACAAGACAATCGCACAACACACAGGCCGCTCCTCAGGAGTCGGACGAGTGCTCATCGTGGTCTACGGCATCCTCGCCCTCGGAGCAACGGGCAGATCGTTCGTGCAGATCGCCGGTCTCCTCCGTGACTCCGAGCCCGTGTCGCTCGCCTACTGGCTCTCGGCCCTCGCGAGCGTCGTGTACATCGTTGCGACGATCGCCCTCATCGCACCGGGCCGCGCGTGGTACAGGGTCGCCTGGACGACGATCACCTTCGAGCTCGTCGGCGTGCTCGTGGTCGGAACGCTGAGCCTCACCCACCCCGAGTACTTCGCCCGGCCGTCGGTGTGGTCCTGGTACGGCAACGGCTACCTCTTCATTCCCCTGGTGCTGCCGGTGCTCGGCATGCTCTGGCTCAGGGCGCACCGACCGTCTCGCGAGCCGGAGGGCACCGCGTCGTGAAGATCTTCACCGACCTCGAGTCCGTGTCGATCGACCGGGGGCGCTCCGCCGTCACGATCGGCAAATTCGACGGTGTGCACGCCGGCCACCGAGCCGTCATCCGGCAGCTTCTCGACGTCGCGGCACGAAACGACCTCAGCAGTGTCGTCGTGACCTTCGACCGCCATCCGCTCGACCTGCTTGCGCCGGGCAACTGTCCCGCGACGCTCGTGGGCACGGAGCGCAAGCTCGAACTGCTGTCGTCGACGGGAGTCGAAGCGGCACTCGTCGTGGCGTTCGACAGGGCCTTCGCCGATCAGACGCCCGAGGAGTTCGTCTCGCGCATCCTCGTCGATGCCCTTCACGCCAAGGTCGTGCTCGTAGGCAGGGACTTCCGCTTCGGGGTGCGCGGCACCGGCGACGTCGATGCCCTGCGCCGGCTCGGCGACGAGAACGACTTCACCGTTCAACTGATCGAGGACGTGCGGCTGGAGGACGACCGCCGCGTGTCGTCGACGTGGATCAGGGAACTTCTGCGCGACGGCGATGTCGAGGGGGCCGCCGGCCTGCTCGAGCACACGCCCACGGTGCGCGGGGTCGTGGTGCACGGCGCCGCCCGGGGGCGCGAACTGGGTTTCCCCACGGCGAACCTGTCTCCCGAGTCGCAGGGTCTCATCCCGGCCGACGGCGTCTACGCCGGATGGCTGACCGACCAGGGCGTGCGGTACAGGGCGGCGATCTCGGTGGGTAACAATCCCACCTTCACCGGGGTTCCGCAGAAGCAGGTCGAGGCCTTCGTTCTCGACCAGGACATCGATCTCTACGATCACGTCGTCGATGTGGAGTTCACCCACCGCATCCGCGGCATGGTCAAGTACACCGGCGTCGGGCCGCTCATCGAGCAGATGAACGACGACGTGCTGCAGGTCAGGCGACTGCTGGCCTGATCTGCCGGCTCCGGGCCGATCAGACCGAGCGGTACACGAGGGCTGCGGCCCCGATCAGCGGACCGTCGGTGTCGAGGCCGGTGGGAAGCACCTCGACGCGGCGCGCGTAGTCGAAACGCGAGTAGCGGTCGATCGCCGTGCGGATGATGTCGAACAGGTCGGGGGAGACGCGCGCGAAACCGCCCCCGATCACCACGACCTCGAGGTCGAGCAGCGTCGAGACGGACGCGATCGCGCGCCCGATGGCCGTTCCGCTGCGTGTCACGGCCGCCACGGCGATGCGATCCTTCGCCGCGTACGCGCGGGCGAGGTCCTCTCCGGTCTCGCCCTCGAAGCCTCGGGCCTGCGCCCAGGCGACCGTGTGCGGACCGGCGGCGATCTCCTCGAGCGTGCACGGGGCATCCACGTCGGTAAAACCGGGAACCTCGACCTGCCCGATGTGGCCCGCGTTGCCGGAGAATCCGGCGACGACGGAGCCTCCCGAGATGACGCCGCCGCCGACACCGGTCGACACGATCATGCCCATCATGTTGTCGCGGCCCCGGCCGGCGCCCACCCAGTTCTCGGCCAGGGTGATGCAGAGGCCGTCGAGGCGGAGCACGGCCGGGGCCGAGTGCCCGAACTCTCGGGCGACCGCGGCGACGGTGTCGCGCAGCGGAAAGTCGCGCCACACCTGGAGGTTGACGGGGGAGACGAGCCCCTTCTCGCGGTCGATCGGCCCTGCGGCGCCGATTCCGATGCCACGAAGGGAGAGCGTGTCGGGGAGCGCCTGGAGCGAGGACCTGCAGACGGAGGAGACGGCCTCGGCGAGTTCGTCGGCTGAGCGGTCGCGGCCCGTCGGATGCCTGAAGCGGCTGCCCTCGAGGAGGGTTCCGGTCTCGTCGACGAGCGCGGACTCGACCTTCGTTCCGCCGAAATCGACGGCGAGCACGACGCTCGTCGAGCGCTCTGTCGGCTCGGAGATCGACGCGGTCGGATTCAGGCTCTCTGCTGGCACCGAACCAGCCTAGGGCACCTCGCCCGCCACACGGTGAAAGCCCGACATGGGTGCTGTCGGGAGCGCCGGTTATCGTGAGGACATGGTGTTCGACGCGTCCGCAGCCGCCCTCCGGCCCCGACGCGTCGTCGAGCAGTCGGTCGTGCTCCCGTTCGCGCCCTCCATCGTCTGGCCGTGCTTCGTCGACCCCGTGCTCGCTGACGGCTGGCTCGCGCACGTCCTGATCGAACAGCGCGTGGGCGGCGGGTACTCCGTGGTGTGGCCGACGCACGAACCGCACGAGGCCGACTGGTTCGGAACGATCGAGGAGATCGTGCCCCTCGATCGACTGCTCGTGACGTTCGCACCCCACACGCTCCTCGAGTTCACGCTGGCCGCTCACGACGCGGTCTCTGACGCGGCGGGCGATTCTGCATGCGTCGTACGCGTGAGGCACGAGTCCTTTCTCACCGCAGCAGAGCAGCGCGCCGTGCACGCCTTCTGGCGGGGCAGGCTCGTCGATCTGGCGCAGCTGCTGCGGGGGCGACCCGTCGAATGGAACCGGAGCCCGGGCGGCTGAGTGTCGATGCCTGAGTGTCGATGCCTGAGTGTCGATGACTGAGTGTCAATGCCTCGCTGTGCTCGCCGACGCGCCGTAGCGTGAGGGACATGGATTCTTCCGCGCTGCCCCTTGTTCTCGTCACCGGTGCGACGGGGTATGTCGGAGGCAGGCTCGTGCCCCGCCTCATCGACGCAGGATTCCGTGTGCGCGTTCTCGTGCGCGACCCGCTCAAGCTCACAGACGTTCCGTGGGCCTCCGACGTCGAGATCGTCACAGGCGACCTGGACGACGCGTCGACGCTGCCCGCGGCAACCGACGGCGTCGAGGTCCTCTATTACCTCGTGCACTCCATGGGCAGGCCCGGCCACTTCCGTGAACAGGAGGAGCGGGCCGCTCTGAACACCGCCCGCGCGGCGAAGGCCTCCGGGGTGAAGCGCATCGTCTATCTCGGCGGGCTGCACCCTGTGGAGGGCCGCCTGTCGGAGCATCTGGAGAGCCGCAAGCGCGTCGGAGAGATCCTGCTGGCCTCGGGCGTGCCCACGATCGCACTGCAGGCCGGGGTCATCATCGGCTCGGGATCGACCTCGTTCGAGATGGTGCGCCATCTGACCGACGTGCTTCCCTACATGCCGGCTCCGCGCTGGGTGCGCAACCGCATCCAGCCCATCGCCGTGCGCGACGTGCTCTACTACCTCGTCCACGCGGCCTCCGTGCCCTCCGAGGTCAACCGGGCGTTCGACATCGGCGGGCCGGATGTGCTGCGGTACGGCCAGATGATGAACGGATACGCCCTCGAGGCAGGCCTGAAGCAACGGCCGATCGCCGCTCTGCCGGTGATGACGCCGTGGCTCGCGTCGCAGTGGGTGAACCTCGTCACGCCGATTCCCCGTGCTCTCGCCGTGCCCATCATCGCCTCGCTGCAGTTCGACTGCGTGGCGCACGACGACGACATCCGGCAGCTGATCCCCGATCCCGAGGGGGGACTCACCTCCTACCGCCGCGCCGTTCGTCTCGCGCTCGGCAAGATGAAGGCGGGGCAGGTCGAGACGAGCTGGCAGAACGCCGTCGTGCGCGGAGCGGCGAGCGACCCGTTGCCCTCCGATCCGGAGTGGGCAGGCCACACCGTGTATCTCGACGTCAAGCAGCGCAGGAGCACCGCAGGCGCATCCGAGCTGTGGAAGGTCATCGAGGGCATCGGCGGCGACAACGGGTGGTATTCGTTCCCGCTCGCATGGGCCGCCCGAGGGTGGATGGACAAGCTGGTCGGCGGCGTCGGCCTGCGTCGTGGCCGTCGCAGCGCCACGGAGCTGCACAGCGGAGACGCGCTCGACTTCTGGAGAGTCGAGGCAATCGACCGAGGGTCGTTGCTGCGGCTTCGAGCGGAGATGAAGGTTCCCGGCCTCGCCTGGCTGGAGATGCGTGCCAGCGTCGCGGACGACGGCCGTGGGTCGGTCTACGACCAGCGGGCGGTCTTCTTCCCGCGTGGCCTGGGAGGCCGTCTCTACTGGTTCGCCATCCTCCCGTTCCACGGGGTGATCTTCAACGGCATGGCGAATCGCATCACGGCGACGGCGGAGAAGGCGACCCGTGATCTCCGCACTCCTGTGTCGTCTCCGCAGGAGGCCGTTCCCACCCCCTGAAAGGGGTGCCGCGTATCATGGCTGGAGAGCACTTACGGAGGCACGATGACTGACAAGCCTGTGACCGCATTCGTCGGCGACAGCATTACCGCAGCAGGAGCCTGGCAGGAGTGGTTCGCCGATGTCGACGCCCGCAACTTCGGGGTCGACGGCGAGACGACCGACGGCCTTCTCGAGAGACTCGATGCAGTGATCGAGAGCGACCCGCAGACGATCGTGCTCCTCATCGGCACGAACGACCTGGCGGAGCGTCGCAGCATCGAACGCATCGTCCGCAACATCGAGAGCGCCCTCGTGCGCCTGCACCAGGAACTGCCGGATGCGCGCATCCTGCTGCAATCCGTCCTTCCCCGCGGGCGCGAATACGCCGAGAACGTGAGGGAGATCAACCGGCACATCTGGCAGTTCGCGGCAACCCAGAGGGTGCACTATCTCGATCTGTGGCCGGCGATGGCCGACGCAGACGGCGAATTGAAGGCCGAATTCACCGATGATCGGCTGCACCTCAACGACGACGGGTACGACGTCTGGTTGTCCGAGCTCCGGCCCGCATTCGAGCGGGTGAACGACCTTCCCCCCATGTCTCGTCCGATCAGGCTGCCCGACCTCTCCGCGCAGTGACGCGCGCCCGGCAATCGGAGCATAGGCAATGACCGTGGATCGTCGCACGTTTCTGGTGGGCGCGGCCACCGGCGCCGCCGTGCTCGCCCTCTCGGCCTGCGTCGGTCCGCCCCGGCCGACACCCACCACGGCCACCGGCACGCCCACGCCCACGGCGGGTGCGGTTCCGCGTCCGAACGGATTCATCCGCTCGAACTGGTCGGCAGACCCCTTCTCGCTCGGCAGCACCAGCTACCTGCCGACGGGCTCGGCTCCTGACGCCCGCGAGGTGCTCGGCGAGAGCGTGTCCGACAGGATCTTCTTCGCCGGAGAGGCCACCAGCACGGAGTTTCCCGGCACCCTGACCGGGGCCCAGAGTTCCGGCGCGCGAGCGGCGGCCGACGTGCTCCAGGCGGCGGCCGACGGCGAACGCATCGGCATCGTCGGCGCCGGCCTCGCGGGCGCGGCGGCAGCCAAGGCTCTCGTCGCGGCGGGCTACGAGGTTCTGGTGTTCGAGGGCCGCGACCGGGTGGGCGGCAGGGTGGATGCGCATGGGCCCGGAGACTGGCCGGTGGTCGTCGACCTCGGCCCGTCGTTCGTGCGGGGCGTCGACTCGTCGACCCTCACGGACTCCCTCGCCGAGCTCGACGTGGTGACCGTCCCCGTCGACGCGACCTCGCGCGCGCAACTGACCGTGGCATCCGAGACCGTGCCCGACAACGCCGTCGGACCGGATGCGCTGGCCGCGGCCGTGACCTGGGGCGCGATGCAGAGCAGAGACCCGAGCCTCACCGCGTCGCTCGCCGGTTCGGGCGGCGCGTCGGTCGACGGCACCGCCGACGAGATCGGAGTCAGCCCTGCGTCTCGCGTGGCCGAGTACGTCGACCGCACCGTCGTGACGGTGCTCGGAGCAGACGCGGGCCAGCTGTCGACCTGGTACGGGCTCGACGACGCCGCGCAGGGTGAGGGCGGCGACGCCTTCGTCGTGGGCTCTGCCCTGCCCCTCGTGACAGAGCTGCTCGACGGGGCAGACGTGGCCCTGTCGACGCCGGTGCGCGAGGTGTCGGTCGACGACGACGCGGTTCGACTGAAGATGGCGACCGGCGAATCGCTCCGGGTCGACCGGGTGATCGTCACTGTTCCGATCGGCGTGCTGCAGTCGGACTCCATCACCTTCGACCCCCCGCTTCCGTTCGCCCACCGATCCGCGATCGCCTCCCTCGGATCGGGGGCCGTCGAGAAGGTCTGGCTGCGCTACGACACCCCGTTCTGGACCGAGGAGGCCGCCTTCTGGAGCCTCGTGGTCGATTCGCCCCCGTACAGTGCCGACGAGGCGTCCTCTCCCACGGCCACGCCGTCGCCGTCTGCTGTGGACTCGATCCTGATCCGGCAGTGGATCAACCTCATGCCCCTGACGGGCGATGCCGTGCTGATCGGCCTGGTCGGCGGCAGTGACGCGCTGGCGATGTCGGAACTCGGAGACGACGATGTTCGGGAGATCGCCCTGGCGAGCCTTCAGCCCTTCCTTCCCGCGACCTGACGGCCCCTCCTCGAGAGTGCGATCAGACCGGCCGCAAGGCCCACGATGACGAGCAGGATGGCGCCGGAGTAGGCGGCGAATTCCAGAGGGCCGGACACCTGGCCGGGGTCGAGGAAGAAGTAGGGGTACCAGCCCACGACCGCGCCGCGGATCATGGTGAATCCTCCCCACACGAGCGGGTAGATGAGCACCAGCCAGAGTCGTCTCCAGGCGATGGGGGAGCGCCCGGGAGCGAAGATCCAGTCGATGATCACGTACGACGGAATCCAGAAATGCAGCAGCTGGCTCGACCACGGAACGACGATCCGGTAGTTGTAGTCGCCGGCCTGGCTCACGATGAGTCCGAAGACGATGCCGGAGATGATCGTGAAGGTGGCCGTGAGCATCCGGGCCGTCATGAGCCAGCCCGGGTCGGTCGACCTCTTGAATGACAGCCAGGCCCCGAGGCACATCACCACGACCCCGGCCGCATTGCTCTGGTTGGTGAAGTAGGCGAAGTAGTTGGCTTTGGAGAAACTGCTGAATCCGAGGATGTACTGGTAGTCGCCGACGAGGGCGACGATCCCCACGATCGCCACGACGACGCGCGCCACCCCGAAGGCGGTGCGCGCTCTGCTCTGGCCGGAGGTCGACCCGGTACGACGCCGCACGCCGACTAGAGTCGCTCGATCAGGGTTCTGTAGAACCGGATTCCGGACAGGAACGTGCCCACGTGCATCCGTTCGTCGATGGCGTGCAGGGTCGCGCGCTCGTCGGAGGACATCTCGAAGGGCGTGAATCGATAGACGAAGGGGCTGATCGTGGTGAAGTGCCTCGCGTCGCTCGCCCCGAGCATGACGTAGGGCGACACGATCGCGCGGGGGTAGACGGCCGATATGGCCTCGGAGATGAGCTGCCACGCCTCGCCCGACGAGGGCGAGACGGGGGAGGGCTCGCTCGGCGTGCTCGCGGCGACCACCACGAGAGGGTCGCGTATCGCACGCCTGATGTGCGTCAGGGTCTTCTCGACGGTGGAGTCGATGGCGATGCGGGTGTTGACCACGGCGACGGCCCTCTCGGCCAGAGCGTTGGCGGAGTCGCTCGCACGCAGCTGCGTCACGGCGGCGGTGGTTCGCACCATGGCGTTCGTCTCGTCGCTGAGACGGGCGAACAGCGCGAGCAGAGGTCGCCTGAACGTGTCGACGCGCGTGAAGACGAAGCGCAGCAGCGGTGTCGAGTGCGCCCCGATCGTGCGGATCATCTCGATGTTGGGAGCGGTGAGCGAGGCGGGGAAGCGCCGGGCGTTCAGACGCACGAGTGCCCGGGCCAGCCGGACGGTCGCCGTCATGCGCGGGGGCGTCGAGGCGTGTCCGCCGGACTGCTCGACCGTGAGCGAGATGTTCGCCATGCCCTTCTCGCTCACCCCGACGACCGCGCTCGGGCGACGCACTCCCGGGAACACGTTCTCGATGACGG
>Ga0247732_10000570_pt1 | contig 17069 bp, 17 predicted proteins | sample UWRJL163409C2_FD_180940 | JGI IMG/M metagenome (GOLD analysis project Ga0247732, IMG submission 180940) | Plant litter microbial communities from Arlington Agricultural Research Station in Wisconsin, United States - UWRJ-L163-409C-2 | ecosystem: Environmental > Terrestrial > Plant litter >...
GCACGTATCCCAGATTGGCGATGCCCTTGCCGGTCGAATCCACGACCCGACCATGGATGGACGGTGCCTGGGTGAGGGTGAAGTCGATGCCGGCCATGGTCGATCCGACCGTGAGCGGCAAGGGTGTCGCCGCAGCTTTGGTGGAGGCGTTCTTCCAGTAGCTGGTGTTGTAGAAGATGCGCGTCTTGTTCGTGGCGGCGGCGTCCCAGTAATAGGCCTCGACGATGGTGTTCTTGCTGGAGGCCCGGGAGATCGTGTAGACCCCGGCGGCGTTCGTCGTGGTGGACGGCCCGTTGTACGAGGCCGGGCGGTTGGCGGCTACCCGCGCCCCGGCGATCGGTGCACCTGCCGCGTTCTTCACGGTCCCGGTGATGGTCGATGCGCGTTCGACCTGGAGATTCGCGACGGTCGTCGGGGCGGCGGCCGTCAGCGTGAACGTCGTAGCCTCAGCGCTGTTCTCGACATGGCCGAGGTACTCCTCCACGTATGCGGGCTTGCACGACGTGCTGCCTTCGCTCGAGCAGTAGTTGTAATGCAAGGTATAGGTGCCGGCGCTCGGGGCGGTGATCGTGTACGCGCCGTTCGAGCTGGTGTAGCCCCCGGCGTCGGCGTAGGAGAAATACCCCGTGGACGGGTCTTTCACGTAGAGGAACACGAAGACGCCGTCGAGAGGAACGGCTGCTCCCGCGGCTGTCGTGCCGGTGAGCGTGCCGCTGACGGAATACGTGGTTGCCGCCTGTGCGGAGGCTGCTCCGCCGAATGCGGCGGCACTCGATGCCAGCGCGAACGCGGCGAGCACTGCGAGAAAACGGGGCGCCCATCGACGCTGTGGGGTGGCCTGACTGGTCACGGAAGGTCCTCCAGATCGTGATCGGAGGCCTACACCGTCCCCCTGGCGCCCAGAATACGTGCGGGACTCAGTTTTGCGGTATGGGGACCACTGCCCATTACGGGTCCGGTACCGCGCCGGTGCGTCAGGCGAAGGCGCGAACCGCGCTCACTCGGAGGAGGTCGAGTTTGGCGGCATCCTCTGATCCGGGAATCACCGTGTAGACCACGATCTTCAGATCGCTGCCGGGCGCGGACAGCACGTCGCAGTCGAAGGTGATCGTGCCGACGATCGGGTTGTGCACGGTCTTGCGCGATTCGCGGTGCTCGCCGAACCCGGCCGAGTGCCAGAGCCGCTCGAACTCCTCCGAGCACGAGCGCAGATCGGCCACGAGCGCGGTGAGCGCGACGTCATCCGGGTACCGCGTCACCGCGACATGCGCGTCGCAGACCAGGTCTCGGCGAAACTGCTCGCCGTGCTCGGCGCTGTACGAGACGGATGTCTGCTCGCCGGTGAACTGCCGCCAGAGCAGGTTGCCCGCGCGGCCCCCGGTGGCCGGAGCCTCGCCGAAGAGCGTGACCCACAGCTCGTTGGTCAGCAAAGTGTCCCAGGCGGCAGAGAACACCGAGACGGGCACCTCGCCCAGGCGGTCGACGATGTGCTGCACCCCGGGCGTCACGTGTCGGGGAACCATAGTGCGGGTCGGCACGGCCACGCCGCCCATCCGATACAGGTGGTCGCGTTCCTCATCCGTGAGCCGCAGTGCCCGGGCGAGCGAGGCCAACACCTGGGCCGATGGATGCTTCGCTCGCCCCTGCTCGAGCCGCACGACGTAGTCCACACTCAGGTTGGCCAGCATCGCCAGTTCCTCACGACGCAGCCCGGGCGAGCGTCGATCGCCGCCCGCGGGCAGTCCGGCCTCCACCGGGGAGAGCCGGTCACGCCATGCGCGCAGCACCGTTCCGAGTTCTGTCATGCCTCCATCCTGCTCTCGGCCCCTGGGCGACGGGTGGTACCCGCAGTGCCAGCAAGTGCGCCGCCGACGGCCACAGGCTCGAAGCATGACAACAACACTCATCACCGGGGCCAACAAGGGCCTCGGACTCGAAACCGCCCGCCGCCTCATCGCGGCCGGGCACACCGTCTACGCCGGCATGCGCGACACCACCAAGGGCACGGATGCCGCGGCTCTCGGCGCACACATCGTGCAGCTCGACGTGACCGACCAGGCATCCGTCGACGCCGCCATGGCCTCGCTGCCGGCCCTCGACGTGCTCATCAACAACGCCGGTATCACCGGCCCCCATGCGTCGGTAGAGGAGTTCGGCGCTGCCGAGCTGCACGAGGTGTTCGACACCAATGTCTACGCCATCGTGCGCGTGACGCAGGCGGCCCTGCCGCTGCTCACCGCCTCCGACAACCCGGTGATCGTGAACGTGGCGAGCGGCCTCGGCTTTCCCCGCTTCGTCACCGACCCGTCCCGCATCGAATCCTCGGTGCTGGCCCTCGGTTACACCTCGTCGAAAGCCGCGGTGATCATGCTCGGACTGCAGTACTCGAAGCTGCTGTCGTCGATGCGGGTCAACACCATCGACCCCGGCTATACGGCCACCGACCTCAACGGCAACAGCGGCCCGCAGACCGTCACCGAGGGCACGGATGCCGTGGTCGCGATGGCCACGATCGCCGCGGACGGCCCGACCGGCACCTTCAGCGACCGCGACGGGGTGATCGCCTACTGAGGGGAGTACATTCCGCCCCATGGCAGAGCTGAAGGTCGGAGACCGGGTGTCGTGGAATACGTCACAGGGGCGCACGCGAGGCACGGTGAAACAGCGGAAGACTGCCGACTTCGAGTTCGACGGTCAACACTTCACGGCATCCGCCGACGAGCCTGCGTTCATCGTGAAGTCCGAGAAGACCGGGGCCGAGGCCGCACACAAGGGTTCGGCGCTGCGCAGACTCTCCGATTAGCGTCCGCCGGTCGGGAACGAAGAATGCCCGGCCGCGTCGACGAGAACGTGGCCGGGCATCCGTCTATTGCCGCGATGCCGTCGTCAGCCCACCGCGCCAACAGCATCGGGGAGCGGCGCGCTGACCGACACGCGACCGGAAACCAGCTCGCTGTCCGCAGCGCCGGGCAGCCGGAGCACCCCGCTCACGCCCTCCGGTACCTCGACGTCGACGGTGAGCTCGCCGTCGGCCACGGTCCAGTGCACCGACACCTGTCCGTGCGGGGTCGCTAGCGTCGTTTCGGCCTCGGTGAGGCCGCCACCGGGCTGCGGGGCGACGAGAACGGAGGAGTAGCCGGGGGTGAGCGGTGAGATGCCGCCGATCACGCGGTGCATCCAGTCGGCGACCGCGCCCAGCGCGTAGTGGTTGAACGAGGTCATCTCGCCCGGGTTGATGCTGCCGTCGGGCAGCATCGAGTCCCAGCGCTCCCAGACGGTGGTGGCGCCCATCGTCACCGAATACAGCCACGACGGCACCTCGCGCTGCAGCAGCAGCTTGTAGGCGTCGTCGAGATGCCCGGTCTGGGTGAGGGCGTCGGTGATGAACGGGGTGCCGGCGAATCCGGTCGAGATGCGGTACCCGCTCTCGGCGGTGAGCTCGGCGAGGCGATCGCCGGCGACGACCTGGTCGTCGGCGTCGAGCAGACCGAAGACGATCGCCAGCGAGTAGACCGTGGTGCAGTCGCTGACGATCATTCCTCCGTCGACATAGTGCTCGTTGAACGCTGCGCGGAGGTCCGCGGCGATGGTGGCGAACTCGGTCCGTTCGGCCTCGAGCCCGAGCAGCGTCGCGGTATCGGCGACGATCGACGCCGAGCGGTAGGCGCAGGCCGTGGCGACCACCCCGGTGTCGGCCTTGGCGGCGGCGGGATCCTCCGGCGGGGCGTCGGGGTCGAGCCAGTCGCCGAACTGGAAACCGGTGTCCCACAGTCCGTTGGGCGAGAGCAGCGAGTGCACCCGGCGCACGTGCGAGGACATCGACTCGAACTGGTCGGCGAGCACCTGGGTGTCGCCGTAGGCCTGGTAGAGATCCCAGGGAACCCAGACCCCGGCGTCGCTCCAGACCGCCGTGCTCTCCGACGGGGGGAAGCCCTCCGGCAGTTCGATGTACTTGAGCACATCGGGAACGACGTAGGGGATTATGCCGTCGTGGTGAGCCTGCTCCACCGCCACATTTCGCAGCCACTCGGTGAGAAACGAGTCGACGTCGAACAGGAAGGCCGCCGTCGGGGCGAAGGCCGCGATGTCACCCGTCCAGCCGAGGCGTTCGTCGCGCTGCGGGCAGTCGGTCGGCACATCGACGAAGTTGCCGCGCATGCCCCAGATCACGTTTTCGTGGAACTGGTTCAACAACGGGTCGGAGGTGCGGAAGGTACCGATCCGTTCGAGGTCGGTGCCGATGGCGACGGCCGTGACGTCGTCAGCACGAAGCTCACCCGGCCATCCGCTCACCTCCGCGTAGCGGAAGCCGTGGAAGGTGAAGGTCGGTTCGAACACATCGTCGCCGCCGCTGAGGATGTAGCGGTCGGTCGCGAGCGCCGTGCGCAACGGCCGGGTGCCCAGCTCGTCGTTCTCGAGAACCTCTGCGTGCCGGATCGAGACCTCCTCGCCCGACTCGCCGCGCACGGTCACCCGCACCCAGCCCACCAGGTCCTGCCCGAAGTCGACCAGGGTCTTGCCGGCGGGCGAGGTCCAGACCTTCAGGGCGGGCAGCTCCGCCCAGCGCGTCACCTGCGGGCCGATGTAGGGAACCAGGATGGAGGTGTCGAAGTCGAGCGCGTGCACGCCGACCCAGCCGTCGCCCTCGAAATCGGTACGCAGCCAGGCGTCGTCGCGCCGCCGTGCGTCGATCGTCTCGCCGTCGTAGAGGTCGTTGGCGAGCACCGCGCTCGGCCCGGCCGTCCAGCTCTCGTCAGTGCAGATGAGCTGGCGGTGACCGTCGGCGAAGACCAGGTCGAGCTGTGCGAAGGCGCCCAGCTCCTCGCCGTAGAACCGCGACTTGCCCGACCAGCCCAGGCGCCCGCGGTACCAGCCGTTGCCGAGGGCGAGGCCGAGTGCACTGTCACCGTCACTCTCGAGCAGCGCGGTGACGTCGTATTCGGCATAGCGGAGGCGCCACTCGTAGCTGCTCCAGCCCGGGGTCAACAGGTCGTCCGATACCGGCTTTCCGTTGATCCACGCCTCCACGATGCCGAGCGCAGAGAGTGTGAGAGTGGCACCGGTCACCTCTCCGTGCCCGGTATCGAGAGAGAACTCGGTGCGCAGTTGCGGCGCCCCGTCGAAGTCGTCATCGGCGGCGATCATTCGTGCATGCCAGGTCATTGATTGTCTCCAGGTTTTTCGGTTGAACGGATTCAGCGGTTGAGCGGATAGCGACGGTGAGGAGTGCGTCAGCCCTTGACGGCGCCGCTGGTGAGGCCGGCGACGATCTGTCGGTTGAAGAAGATGTATGCGACGAGGGGTGGGATCGTGATGAGCAGGATGTCCATGAACAGCAGGTTGTAGAAGCTGAGGTTCTGCCCCGAGAACGTGTACAGCGTCAGCTGCACCGTGGCGTTCTCGTCGCCGGGCAGAAAGTACAGCGGCCCGGCGAAGTCGTTGAAGACGAACACCGCCTGCACGACGATGACGGTGACGACCACCGGCCGGAGCAGCGGCAGCACCACCCGGAAGAACAGCCGCACCGGCCCCGCTCCGTCGAGCACCGCAGCCTCGTCGAGTTCGCGGGGGATGTTGCCGACGAACGCGCGGAACAGCAGGATGCTGAACGAGAGTCCGAAAGTCGCCTCGATCAGGATCATCCCCGGCATCGTCTTGAACAGGCCGAGCGCCTGCAGCACCCAGATGGTGGGAACGACAGCCGGCGGCACGATCAATCCGGCCAACACGAAGAAGTTGACGATCGGGTTGAGCTTGCCGCGCTTGCGAGCGAGCACGTAGCCGGCCATGGCCGCGAGGATCACCATGAGCGTGACCGATCCCACGGTGAGGATCGCGCTGTTGACGAACGCGCGGAAGATCAGCCCGTCGTTCGATGCGAGCACGGCGCTCAGGTTCTCGAAGAACTGCCACTGCGCCGGCCAGGAGAACGCGAGGGTGGAGGCGTCATCCGGGGTCTTGGCGGCCTGCAGCACCACGAATACGAAGGGCACGAGGAAGACGACGACGGAGACGAGGATCGCGATGACTCCCACGATCCAGGCGCGAACGCGGGCGCGGCTCACAGCTCGACCTGCTTTCTGTTCAGGAAGTACGAGAGCGGCACCATGATCACGGTGACCACCAGGAAGAGCACGACGTTTCCGGCGGTAGAGAGACCGTAGAAGCCGGCCTGGTACTGCTTGTAGATGACAGAGGCGATGACGTCGCTGGTGAAGCCGGGCCCGCCGCCCGTCGTCGCCCAGATGATGTCGAACGAGCGCAGGCCGCCGATGAGCGACAGGATGATGACCGTCGCCGTCGCCCCGCGGGTGAGCGGGATGGTGATGAGCCGCAGGATGTTCCACGAACTGGCGCCGTCGATCTTCGCCGCCTCGTAGTACTCGTTCGGTATGGCCACGATGCCCGCCATGAAGATCAAGGTGGCGATGCCGATGCCCTTCCAGACGTCGACACCGGCGATCGTGTAGAGGGCGAGGTTCGGGTCGGTGAACCAGCCGGGCTGCGGAAGCCCGAAGAATCCGAGCACGCCGTTGACCATGCCGTGGAAGGGGTCGAGCAGGGACTTGAACATGATGCCGACGCCGATGGTGGAGATCAGTACCGGGAAGAAGACGACTGCCCGCAGATACCCGCGCCCGACCACGGGGCCGGTGAGGAGCACCGCCAGGAAGAAGCCGATGATCACCTTCGAGCCAGACGTGATCACCGCGTAGATCAGGGTGTGGATGAAGCTCGTGTAGAGCTGCGGATCCTGGAAGAACTGCACGAAGTTCGCGAACCCGATGAATTGCGAGTCGAACAGCGACCAGCGGGTCAGGGAGAAGTAGAAGGAGGCGAACGTCGGGATGGCGAAGAACACGACGTAGAGCGCGATGGTGGGGATGAAGAACCACGACGGGTAGTGCGACTTGATCGGTCGACGCTTCCTCGGTGGTGGTGGTGGGGCCTCTTCGGCAATCGCAGCGGCCTGCACGGCCGCCGCGGGACTGGCTGTCGACATGATCTACTCCTCGTCGAGTGATGTCGGTATGGGCGTGCTGGGAAGCGGTGGAGCGGCGATCTGCGCCGCCCCACCGCCGTCGGCCGGTGTTACCAGCCCTTGAGGCCGAGCTGCTGAGCCTGGGCCTTCACATCGTTGTCGTACAGCGCCGCGCCCTCCGCTCCGGTGGAGATACCGGACCCGACCTGGATCAGGATCTTCTCCAGGTTCGGTCCCTTGATGGGCGACAAGAACTCGAGCGCGAGCCCGGTCTTCTTGTCCTCCTGGTACTTCAGTTCGTCCGCGACCAGGGCGGGGGCATCATCCGGAACCGTGCAGGTGCTGATTGCGAACGGGCCGGCGGGTACGCCGGTCGAGTTCTGCACGTCGCAGCCCTTGGGGGAGTTGAGGAAGGCCACCAGCTTCTTGGCCGCGACGAGCTTGTCACCGGTGCTCGATTTGGGGATGTAGGCGCCGTTCGCCTCCCAGACGGTGGCATGTGCTTCGCCCGAGTCGGCAGGCATCGCGAAGTAGCCGATGTCGTCGACCTGGTCGGGGTTGCTCTGAACCACATTGCTGATCACCGCCGTGATCATCGGGTACTGCGCAGCCTCGCCGGTGGCGAGCAGCTTGAGGGCGTTGACGTTGGTCAGCGACGCGAAGTCCTTGTTCATCAGACCCTTGTCGAAGACCTCCTGGGTGTGGGTGAAGCCGGCGAGCGCCGGTGCATCCACGTACTTCGCCTTGTTGTTCGTATAGTCGGTCGCCCACTTAGGATCTTCGGCACTGACGTTCGCGAAGTCGGCGAGAACGAACAGCTGGCTGGTCCAGGTGTCGCCATAGGACTGCAGGATCGGGATGATCCCGGCAGCCTTGATCTTTTCGCTGTTGCTGATGAACTCGTCCCAGGTGGTGGGAACGGTCAAGCCGAGCTTCTCGTAGACCTTCTTGTTGTACATGATGCCGCCGTTGAAGGTCGTCCCCCACGGGGCACCATAGGTGGCCTTGTCGGTGCTGACCGTCTTCTTGAAATCGGCGGTGAGGTTCTTCACCCAGGGTTCGTCGGTGAGCGGCTGCAGCTGGCTGTCGGGGCGGAGTGCCTGGAACAGCGATCCGGAGTTGTAGAGGAAGACGTCATCCATCGTTCCGGTGGAGAGCCTGGTCTTGATCAGGTTGTCGCCATCGGTGCCGCCGGGGCGGGTGCTCACCTTGACGGTGATCTTCGGGTTCTCCTTCTCGAACGCCGCGACGAGGTTCTTGGCGAAGGCGGTTGCGGCCGGGTCGTTGCCGCCCGCTGTGAGGCGGATGGTCGTCTCGCCGGATGCGCCACCGCCGGAGGAACAGCCAGCAAGGGCTGCGGCGGCGAGGGTTGCGGCCCCGAGGACGGCGGTGATCCGCGCGACGGAGCGCCGGAAGGCCGGGCGCTGTGTGGTTCTCGACATTGAGATTCCTTTCGGAGGTTGGTGGGGGAGGTGCACCGTGCTCAATGTAGAGCGGTCTACATTGACTCGTTTCAATTATGCAACCATGTAGACCGATCTACAATGGGGGAAATCGGCGCGGTCCCATCCGGGATCGCGCACGGCGCCCGGGTGACCGGTCTAAACATGCACCGGAGAAGAGCTGACGTGACGCGGGTGGACGACGATAGGCCCGCCACGATCGAAGACGTTGCGCGCACCGCGGGCGTGTCCCGGTCGGCCGTCTCGAAGGTGATCCGCAACGCCTATGGGGTGAGTCCCGCCATGCGGGAGCGGGTCACGACGGCGATCGACGAGCTTGCCTATCGGCCACGGGTAGCGGCGCGGGCGATGCGCGGGTCGAGCTACACACTCGGCATCGAGATTCCCGACTTCAGCAACCAGTTCTTCACCCGGGTGCTTCGCGGTGCCACGGACGCACTCGGCGGCAGTGACTATCAGCTGCTCATCGCCCCCGCAGAGGCGGCGAAGCAGCAGGGCTACCGGGCCCTCGAGGCGCTCGTCGATCAGCAGGTCGATGGCGTGATCGCGGTGTCACCGCTGGTGAGCCAGAGCTGGCTGGAGAACATCGCCCGCAGAACGCCGGTGGTGCTCTTCGGTCGGCACCACATCTCCGAGAAGTACGACACCGTTGCCGGGGATGACGAGCTCGGTGCGCGCGACGCGCTGAACCACCTCTTCGACCTGGGACACGACCGTGTGCTGCACCTCACCCGAGACGGTCTGGCCACGGCGCCGCAACGCCGCACACCGCACGGCGTGCGCCTGCAGACCTACCTGACCATGATGGAGCAGACCGGCAGGGGCGAGTTCTCGAGAGTCGCCCGGTCGGGGGAGGGCGAGTCCTACGCGCATGAGGTCGTGCGCGACATCCTGCTCACCGAAGAACACCCCACCGCGATCTTCGCCGGCCACGACGAGCTCGCTCTGGGGGCCCTCCACGCGATCCAAGATCTCGGTCTCGATATCTCCGTTGTCGGCTACGACAACGTGCCGCTGGCTGCCCACCCGGCGATCTCCCTGACCTCGGTCGACCAACAGGGCGAGGCGATGGGTGCCCGCGCGGTCGAGCTTCTGCTGGAACGTGTGCGCGGTCGCACCGAGGCTGTGCACGAGACCTTCACGCCGAGCCTGCAGGTGCGAGGCTCGACGCGGCCGGCTGGCGACTAGCCAGCGCGCGCCGACTCGTGCGCTGAGCTCAGTCCTGCGGCGTGACCAGGCAGAAGGGATGCCCGGCCGGGTCGAGATAGACCCGGAATGTGGGAGTGTCGGAGCCGGCCTTGGTCGCGCCGAGCTCCAGCACCAGAGCCTCACCGACGTCGAGGTCATCGACCTTGATGTCTAAGTGCATCTGTTGCGGGACATCCTGCCCCGGCCACTGCGGCGGTGTGTAGTCGTCGACCCGCTGGAAGGCGATGAGCGGTCGAGGGCTGGCCGGCGGCACGATCTCTGCCCAATCGGGATCGAAGCCGACGATGTCGGCGCCGATCAGTTTCGAATAGAACCGCGCGAGCGCCTGCGGGTCTGGACAGTCGATGACAAGAGATTCCAGCGATCCGATCATGCCGACACGATATTCCCGGGTGCCGACATTAGCCAGGGTGGGTTCGAGCCATGCGGGGGTACATTCGAGCCATGTCAGAGGAGTGGATCCCCTTCTTCACCGCAGTCGCCGGAGCCGCTGCGGCCCTCGCCGGTCTGATCATCGTCAGCGTGGCATCCAGCGTCGACCGCATGATCGAGATCCGGGCGATGACGTCTCGGGCCGGTTCTGCCATCGCGCTGCTAGTGGTGGTCACGGTGATCGCGCTCGCAGGGCTCATCCCTGGCCAGGGCGACCTGCTGTTCGGCATCGAGGCGTTGGTGGTCGCGCTGGCCGGTCTGGCTTTCGCCGTCGACTCGCTGGTACGCCTGGTACGTGCGCGGGATGACTACGGCACCGGGCTCGATCCGTGGCTCAAGGGCGGCCTGGGGGTGCTCCCGGGTGTCGCGCTCGTCATCGGCGCGGCTCTGATCGCCGCCGGTCAGGGGGCCGGACTCGGCTGGATCGCCGTCGGCATCCTGCTGTCGTTCATGTCATCCGTGGTGAACGCCTGGGTGGTGCTGGTCGAGATCCGTCGCTAGACGGACGATACGAACCGGAATTCATCCGGCTGCCCGCCGGCGTGGACACGGCGATGCAGCGGAGAGAAGAAGGGGTCGATGCGGACTCACACCCGAAGTGAGTCCGCATCGACCATCCCCTAAGGGATTTAGTCGCGAGAGGTCGTCCCCCGACGACCTTTCGATATCCATCAGTATGGCCGCGCAGATGTAAGGACAAAAGCCCCCAGAACGGGGCATACGTTTCCGATGTGCGGAAGAGGAGGTGCGGGGAGGGCCGATGCGGTTACGGGGGTTGCCGCACGGCCCTCCCGCAAGCGCTGCAGTTCGGGGGGACTGCACCGCGGATACGTAGCGGAGACTCCGCGCATGCTCGGGGGAAAGCAGCGGAGCTCTATTCGGGTATCCATGCCGGGGAGTCGGGAACCATCCTCGGCAATGACTAAACCATAGCGCGGTGTCCGCACTTAGGGGGACACCTGGCGATGCCCCAGAAAGGGGGCAATTTATTCGAGCGACGATGTGCTATTTTGCGCGATCGTCGCGTTTGACCAGAGCTACTTCGGCGCGTCGCGCTCCTCTTTCGCCTCGACGAGCTTCTCGTGTTTCTTCTCGCCCTTATCGAGTGCCTTCTTCTGCTTCTTCAGCAGGTCTTTGGCCTTCTTGAGCGCGTCATCCGTTGCCATGGTGCGCACGGTAGACCTACCGCCCACACCCGTCGAGGGTGTCGACCAGCACTCCGACGGGTCAGAGTGTGAGGCGAACGAAGAGCGGTGCGCCCCACAGGCTGCTCGCGTGCTCGACATAGCGGCCCCAGGTGGGCGAGTTGAACATGCCGCCGGCGCCGTCGTAGATGCCGACGTGGCGGTGCGGCCACCAGACCAGGTCGCCGGCCACGGCCTGCGACTGGTCGATGACGACTCCGAGAGCGGCTTGCGCGTCGGCGGTGCGCGGCAGGCTGATGCCGAAGCCGGCGAAGACATACTGCGTATATCCGTCGCAGGAGAAACTCGTGTCCGGGCTGTTGCCCGTGCCGTAGGGGACCTGGCCGACGAACTGAGCCGCGTACTCGAGCACGGCCGCGCCGCTATAGCCCTGGCTCGGCGGAGTGGCACCGGAGAAATGGTTGATGTTCGCTGCCCGGAAGACGGCGGCGGTGGCCACCGTAGGCTGCGGTTTGGTAACGGTATAGGGGTCGCGGGCCGCTGTGGCTGCATCGACGGCATCGAAGGCCGATACTGATTGCAGTGCTGCAGTGTGCACGACGGGGGTCTGTTGCGTTCCCAGGCTGGCGTATGCCGGGAGCGCCGCGGTTGCGATGATTCCACTCGCAACGACGATGGCCCCCAACTTGGCGATGGCTCTAGTCATTCGGACGAGCCTACGGGAGCACACGATGCTCAACCTCCGCGTGCGCTGATCGTCCAGGTCTATGGCCGATCGTCGTGGCTGGCCAGTTCATCGCGCGAGAGCGTCTACCCACTCGCTCCGATTCGTCTGCACGTACTCGGCGGCCGACTTCCAGAAATCTCCGTGGCCGTCGACGAACATCCGACTCCATGGCTGCCTTCCCGTCTCGTGAGACTCGCGCAATAGGTCGTACATCGCGGTCGCCCTGGCGACGATGGCGTCCGGTAGCGCGAGTCGCAGCTCGTCGCTCGCGCCATACCCGTCGATCAGAAGGCGCAGACGGTCTTTCGCAGCTCCGACAGGCTGGTCTTTGAACAGCATGGCGAAAGATTGGGCGGCGTAAGCCAGGTCCCATAACCGAGTGCTGGGACCCGCCCCGTCCCAGTCGATGAAAACCCAACGCTCGCCAGTCACGAGGTTCCACGGTGCGAGATCGTTGTGGCACATGAGGTCCGAATCGTGCACGGGAATCAGGCTTTCGCCCTCGTCCATGCTCGAAAAGTCAAAACCTTCACTGGAGTCGTGAAGCGTGCGGATCATCCGGCCGACCCTGTCGAGGTCGCGACTGGCGAGCGGTAGCCGATCCATCGCCAGTGCGCCGTCTATGTACTCGATGACCTGTCGCCCGCGGTCGTCGCGCGCGGTGATCCGCGGAACATCGATGGCGTTATGTGCGAGATGTTCGAGGTAGCGCTGAACTGTTTCCGTCGTGTGGAGCCACGGCTTGCGGACCGTGTCGCCGATCTTTATGACTCTGCCGGAGGCATTGCCGCCATGAAGCTCGACCTCGTTGTCCGTCACGACCCAACCGTATCCGTTGTCGCTCGCGAGACCTGCCCCGCTAGCGCCAGATCCAGCGCAGAGCGTCGGGCAGGATGGCGCCGCCGTGGTTGGTCGAGTGTCCTCCGTCGCCCAGCACGAGCCGGTGGTCATATGACCGCTCGGCCAGTGCTGCGGCGACGAGCAGGTTCTCGCTGTACCAGTTCTCCACCGGTTGATCCCAGTTGAGGTCGCGTGAGCCGGCCTGGAGGAACACACGCAATGGCCTGGCGGGCGTCGTTCGGATCAGCGTCGGATAGGGATTGCCGCCGGGCATCTGTGCGAAGCTCCCGACAAAGCTGATGACGCGACGAAAGTGATCCGGTCGGTTCCAGGCGACGGTGAGAGCGCAATTGCCGCCGCTGCTGCCACCGCAGATGGCCCAGTGGTCGGGGTCATCCGTGATCGTGAACTGCTCGCGCACCCGCGGGATGATCTCGTCGAGCAGGAAGCTCGCATAGCGATCGTCGGAGGCGTCGTACTCGCGATTGCGATTGCTCGGCGAACCCGGGTCGACGAACACCCCGATCGTCACGGGCATCTCGCCGCGAGCGATGAGATTGTCGAGCACTATGCCCGCCCGGATGTCGCCGTCGGGATCGAGGTAGAGCTGGCCGTCCTGAAAGACCATCAGCGCGGCAGGTTCACCGGGCGCATACTGCGCCGGTGCGTACAGCTGCACGGTGCGCGAGATGCCGGGATACACGTGGCTGTGGGGCATCTCGAGTCGTATCACTCGACCTACTGGAACGCCGGGCTGACGAACGGAGTCGGGCCCGTGCTCGTAGATCGCGGGCGCGTGCACCGGGTGGCGTGCATAGGTGATCTTCGGTGGATCTACGGTCACCCGCACGACCGTAGCCCCTGCCCGAGGATTCGTCGACTGCGGCGCGACGGCCTCGTCTTCTGCGCGAAATGGAGGATGCCGCGGCCTCTCGGCGCCGCCCACCCCGACGATTCCGGGGCCCGTGCCGCCCGACTCCTGCATTTCGTACAGGGGCGGGACGCTGCGCAACGGCACCCCGAAAATGTCGGTGGCTGGCGGCAGGATCGAAGAACGGCCCACCCCGAGAATTAATCTGCGCGACACGCCGAAACACTAGATGTAGTGGAATGACATACCTGTCATTCCGGTTATATAGTGAGAACCCAAGACGGCGCCGGATCCCAGTCCAGCATCGTGGGGGCAAATTTTTCGATACATGAGGAGGTCCACATGGACAACGACAACGACTTCGTCGGCGGCTACGCGGTTCCGGTAGACCCGATGGACGACCTGCAGTGCGACAGCTGCCAGTAGATCGTCACTAGACCCCGAGACCCCGGTGCTTCTGAGCGCCGGGGTTTCGTGCATTTAACGGCGCGTCGTTAAGCTGGCACGCGTGTCAGTGAACCCCGATCTGCAGGGGCGGGTCTTCCCGCCCACCGAGCCCTACCTCGTCGGCCGCGAGAAGATCCGCGAGTTCGCTCGTGCCGTCTACTCCGCAAGCCCCCTCACCACGGATGTCGCGGCCGCCCGCGCCGCCGGCTACGACGATCTCGTCGCCCCGCCGACCTTCCCCGTGGTCGTGCAGGAGGCGACGCTGCAGCAGCTGCTCGCCGAACCAGACGCCGGCATCGATTTCTCGCACGTGGTGCACGGTGAGCAGCGCTTCAGCTACACCCGGCCCATCGTCGCCGGCGACGAGCTCACCGCCACCCTCACCGTCTCGAGCGTGAAGAGCCTCGGCGGCAACTCCATGGTCACGGCCGAATCATCGATCGTCGACGCGACGGGCGCGCACGTCGTGACCGCCATCTCCACCCTCGTCGTCAGGGGAGACGCATGAGCATCGACATCAGCACCCTCGAGATCGGTCAGGTCGTGGCCGAGCGCCAGTTCGCGCTCACCCGCGGATCCCTTGTGCGCTACGCCGGGGCATCCGGTGACTTCAACGACATCCACTATCGCGACGACGTCGCCATCTCGGTGGGACTCCCCGGCGTTCTCGCCCATGGCATGCTCACCATGGGCGTGGCCGTGCAGCCAGTGGTCGACTGGCTCGGCGACCCGGGCAAGGTGCTCGACTACGGCGCGCGGTTCACCCGCCCCGTGCCGGTCGACGCCACCGAGGGCGCCCTGGTCGTCGTCTCGGCGAAGATCGGCACCCTCGACGACGAGGCGAACACAGCCCGTGTCGACCTCACCGTCACCTTCGGCGAGACCACCGTGCTCGGCAAGGCGCAGGTTCGCGTGAGCCTAGCCTGATGCCGCTCTCCGACTACACGACCCTCCGGGTGGGCGGCCCCGCCGACGAGTTGCTACAGCCGACGACCCCCGATGAACTGGTCGCCACCGCGCAGCGGGTCTGGGATGACGGCGGGAAGTGGCTCGTGCTGGGCGGCGGGTCGAACGTGGTGCTCGCGGACTCGGGGTTCGGAGGCAGCGTCATCCGTGTACTGACCCGGGGCATCGAGCCGGTGCCGACGGATGCCGACGACCGCACGCACCTCCGCGTGCAGGCCGGCGAACCCTGGGACGACCTGGTGGCGTACACCGTCGCCAACGGACTGGCCGGCATCGAGGCGCTCTCGGGCATCCCCGGGTCGACGGGCGCTGCGCCGATTCAGAACATCGGGGCGTACGGGCAGGAGATCGCATCCTCCCTCGTCGCGGTCGACTTCATCGATGCCGTCACCGGCGAGCGTGCCTGGCTCGACGCCGACGAGCTCGGGCTCGCCTATCGCACCTCCGAGCTGAAGGCGGGGCGTCGCGGGCTGGTCGTCGCCGTCGAACTTGCCTTGGAGAAGACGGACGGCCTCAGCACACCGATCGCCTTCCCGCAGCTGGCGAACGCCCTCGGTGTCGAGCTCGGTGCCCGCCTGCCGCTGGCCGATGTGCGTGCGGCGGTGCTCGCTCTGCGCGCCTCCAAGGGGATGCTGCTGAACCCTGACGACCCCGATTCGGTGAGCGTCGGCTCGTTCTTCACCAATCCGATCGTGAGCGACGATTTCGCTCGCGGTCTTCCGAAGGACGCCCCGCGCTGGCCTGCGACCGATGGAACCGTGAAGCTCAGTGCGGCGTGGCTGATCGAGCGGTCCGGCATCTCGCGCGGATTCCGCCTGCCGGGGTCACGCATCGCGGTATCGAGCAAGCACACGCTGGCGATCGTCAACACCGGCGGCGGCACGGCGACGGAGGTCGGCGAGCTGGCGCGGTACATCCAGACCCGCGTGCTGACCGGGTTCGGGGTCATCCTGCAACCCGAACCGGTGCTGGTGGGCGTCGAGGTCTAGCGCGCTGTCGGTGGTCACCGCTTGAATGGTGCCGACCATCGAAGGAGACCGGATGATCCACGCCACGGGGCTGCAGCGCACCTTCGTCACCAAGAAGGGTCGAGAGCGCTCGGTCGTCACGGCCGTCGCCGGGGTCGACATCGACGTCGCCGAGGGCGAGATCGTCGGCTTCCTCGGCCCGAATGGCGCGGGTAAGACCACGACCCTGCGCATGCTCACCACGCTGCTGAAGCCGACTGCGGGGACCGCGACGGTGGCAGGCCACGACCTGCTGACCGACCCGGTCGCCGTGCGCCGCAGCATCGGGTACGTCTCGCAGAGCGGCTCGACCGGTCGGCAGGCTCGCGGCGGCGAAGAGATCGTCTCGCACGGCATGCTCTACGGGGTGAGCGCCCAGCAGGCCACCGCCCGCGGGCGGGAACTGTTCGACCAGCTCGACCTCGACGGTCTCTGGGATCGCAAGACCGGCGATATGAGCGGCGGCCAACGTCGCCGACTCGACATCGCGATGGGGCTGGTGCACGACCCCCGGCTGGTCTTCCTCGACGAGCCCACCACCGGGCTCGACCCGCAGGCCCGAGCCAACCTCTGGGAGCACATCTCCGACCTCCGAGAGAAGCGCGGCAGCACGGTCTTTCTCACCACGCACTACCTCGACGAGGCAGACGCGCTGTGCGACCGCATCCTGGTCATCGACCGTGGCGTGATCGTGGCCAGCGATACCCCCGACGCCCTCAAGCGCGGCGTCTCTGGCGACCTGGTGTCGCTCACGGTGAAGGGCGGGGCGGATGTCGCGACCGCCGCGGCCACGCTGGCGGCGGTCTCCGACGGCGAGGTCTCCACCGACGGGCTGCAGGTCAGCGCGCGGGTGCGTGACGGCGGACAGGTCATGCCCGATCTGCTGCGATCGCTCGACACCGCCGGCGTCGACCTCGACAGCATCGCCCTCAGCCGGCCGACGCTCGACGACGTATTCCTGTCCATGACCGGCCGTTCCC
>Ga0247732_10000571_pt1 | contig 17058 bp, 14 predicted proteins | sample UWRJL163409C2_FD_180940 | JGI IMG/M metagenome (GOLD analysis project Ga0247732, IMG submission 180940) | Plant litter microbial communities from Arlington Agricultural Research Station in Wisconsin, United States - UWRJ-L163-409C-2 | ecosystem: Environmental > Terrestrial > Plant litter >...
CCGGGCGGGACGACGAGCAGCTCGGTCACCGTCGCGCGGTCGCTCCTCTGACCGGCGTCAGAGGGCGCGGAGCTTCTCGAGCAGCGGTTCGGCGATCTCGGCGACGAAGCGCTCCTGCTGCTCGTCACCGACCTGCACGATGGCGATGTCGGTGAAGCCCGCGTCGACGAACGGACGGACGCTCTCTGCGAGGGCGTCGAGATCGGGGCCGCAGGCGATCGACTCCGCGACGTCCTCGGGCCGGACGAACTGGCTCGCGCCCTCGAAACCGGCCGGCGTCGGAAGATCCGAGTTCACCGCCCAGCCCCCGGCGAACCAGCGGAACTGATCGTGGGCGCGGGCGATCGCCGCATCCTTGTCGGGGTCCCAGCTGATCGGGATCTGGCCGATCTTCCGCGAGGCGGGCTCACCCTCTCGCGCGGCATCCCACGACGAGATCAGGTCGGCGTCGGGTTCGGTGGTGATGAGGTGATCGCCGAGCGGGGCGAACTGCGCGATCGACTTCGCCCCCGAGACCGCGACCCCGATGGGCACGCCGCCATCGGGTGCGTCCCAGATACGGGCCGAGTCCACCCGGAAGTATTCGCCGTCGTAGGTGACGAGATCACCGGTGTGGAGCGCCCGGATGATCTCGATCGCCTCCACGAGCATCTCCTGTCGGGGCTGCACCGACGGCCAGCCCTCGCCGATCACGTGCTCGTTGAGGTTCTCGCCCGAACCGAGACCCAGCGTGAAGCGGTTGTCGGAGAGGATCTGCAGCGTCGCCGCCTTCTGCGCGACGACCGCGGGGTGGTAGCGCAGAGTGGGGCAGGTGACGTAGGTCATCAGCTCGACCGTCGACGTCGCGTTCGCGACCGCACCCAGCACGGTCCAGGCGTACGGGGCGTGACCCTGGCTGGTGAGCCACGGGGAGAAGTGGTCGCTCGAGACGAGGAAATCGAAGCCGGCGTCCTCGGCGGATGCGGCGTACCGCACGAGCTCGCGAGGACCGCTTTGCTCGGTCATCAGTGTGTAGCCGAAACGGGTCATGCTGTGCTCCCTCGTCGTCGTCCGCCGCTGAGTTCTCCTGCGGGGGTTCCGACGATAGGCGGGGCACCACGACGTCGTGCCGGGGTTGCCGAAGCGGTTGCGTTAGGGCATCCTGCCGGGACTCAGAAGGGCTGACGACCGACGATGGTCCGCGGCTTCTTCGAGCGGGCAGGGGCCGGCGCCGCGGCTCTGCGGTTCGATCCGACCGCGGGGTCGAACCTCTCCGTACCGGCGGGAGGGGTGGGGCGGGGGGCTGAACGTTCTGAGGGATTGTCCATCACCGAACGCTATGCGTTTCACATGTACGTGCTCACAGGTTCGCGCTCGGGCCCCCGAGGCGGTAAGGGGGCCCGAGCGCGAGCGTCACGCGTCGCGGCGCTTCAGCAGCACGATCGCCGTCGAGAACAGCACGACGACCCACGCGACGAGGATCAGTCCGCCGGCCCAGGGCTCGATGGTCCAGAGCCCCTCGGTGGTGGGCGCGCCCGACGACTCGACGGGATAGGCCGCCAGGGCGCTTCCCGCCGACGAGGGCAGGATCTTCTCGAGGTTCTGCATCCACACCAGCTGTGTCAGCACGCCCACGATGTTCAGCACGATCGGGGCGGCGAGGACGAGGCCCAGTGCCACTGCGACGCTCCCCGCCGTGTTGCGGATGATCGCGCCGAGCGAGAACGCGATGAGCCCTACGAGCACGAGGTAGCAGACGCCGCCGAGGATGGCGAGCCAGTACTGCGGGTCTGCGAGGTCGGTCTCGAGGCCCTTGCCCGACAGCAGTACCACGGAGACCGCGATCGAGATGCCGAAGGAGATCACGGCGACGACGAACGTCGCGATGGCGAACACGAGTGCTTTCGCCAGGAGCGCGGGCGTCCGCTTCGGCACGGCGGTGAGCGTGGAGCGGATCATGCCGGTGCCGTACTCGCCCGAGATGATGAGCACGCCGAGCACGCTGACCACGAGCGCCCCGAAGGTGGTGCTGATCGTCACCGCCTGCACGGACAGCGACTGGGCGGAGTCGCCCGTGGGCGCGGGGTCGACGCTGAGCGATGCGGACAGCAGCAGGCTGAAGCCGACGGTCAGCACGACCAGGATCGCGAAGCACCACCAGGTCGAGCGGATGCTGCGGAACTTGATCCACTCGGAAGCCACGACTCCGCCGAAGCTGAGGTCGCGGCCGGTGGGGGTGAACACGGGGGTGGGGGTCGAGGTGCTCATCGGGTCGCCTCCGCGGTCGTGGGGGTGTCGTAGTCGGCGGTGGCGTACTCGATGCTGTCGCGTGTGAGCTCCATGTAGGCGTCCTCGAGCGAGCCGGTGAGCGGTGTGAGCTCGTACAGCACGACGCCCGCGCTCGCGGCGATCTCGCCGACGCGCTGCGCGACGATGCCCGTCACCGACAACAGGTCGGGCGCCGTCGCCGTCGCGCTGGCGCCCTCGCTCTCGAGGAGCGGGCCGAGCTGCGCGATCTGGGGCGTTCGCACCTTGACCGAGCCGCCCGAGGCATTGGCGAGGATCTCGTTCACGGGGGCGTCGGCGACGATCCGTCCGCGTCCGAGCACGATGATGTGGTCGGCGGTCTGGGCCATCTCGCTCATGAGGTGCGAGGACAGGAACACGGTGCGCCCCTCGCCGGCGAGGTGCCGGACGAACTGACGCACCCATGCCACGCCCTCGGGGTCGAGGCCGTTGACCGGCTCGTCGAGGATCAGGGTGGCCGGATCGCCGAGCAGCGCCACGGCGAGACCGAGCCGCTGCCCCATGCCGAGCGAGAACCCGCCGACACGCTTGCGGGCGACGGACTCGAGTCCGGTGAGGCCGATGACCTCGTCGACGCGCTTCGCGCCGATCCTGTGGGTGGCGGCGATGGCCAGCAGGTGGTTGCGGGCGCTCCGCCCGGTGTGAACCGCCTTCGCGTCGAGCAGTGCGCCGACCTGGTGAAGCGGCGCGCGGTGCTCGGCGTACGGCTTGCCGTTCACCGTGACCGATCCGTTCGTGGGGCGGTCCAGACCCACGATCATGCGCATCGTGGTGGACTTTCCGGCACCGTTCGGTCCGAGGAATCCGGTGACGTGCCCCGGACGGACGGTGAAGTCGATGGTGTCGACGGCGGTCTTGGCGCCGTAGCGCTTGGTCAGGGAATGGGCTTCGATCACGACAGGAACTCCATGCCACCCACCGTAGCGAGGGCGATCGTCGCGCCGATACCGGGGTATCCCTACCCGGTCATCGGGTCAGCAGGGCGGCGGCGACCAGCAGGACGGTTCCGAGCGCGACGATCACCGCCCCCACGATGAGCCACACCGGCTGGCGGTGGGGCGGGCGGGTGGACGAGAGGCGGCGGCGAGTACGTCTTCGGGCAGACATGCTCGAAGCATAGGGGCCGCACGTGACGCGTGTGTGACGGGGAAGCTACCGGCCTCCGCCTCCGCCGCCTCCTGCGCCGCCGCCCGAGAATCCGCCCCCCATGGAGCCCCCGGAGAAACTGCTCCCTCCGCTGGCGGCCCAGGTCTGCGCGGGCGGGCTGGCCGCCGTTCGCGACGCCGTCATCACGGCCACCAGCTGGGCGGAGGAGAACGCCTGGGTTCCGCGGTACCAGTCCAGCGAAGCATCCGTCCGCTCGGCTTGCGTCGCGAGCACGCCCGCCCACTCCTTCTCGATGCCCCAGATGATCGCGTAGGGGAGCAGGCGCTCGTAGAGGTGCAGGACCTCGGCCGCCTCCGGTCCGCTGCGCTCCGCGCCTTCGGGGCTCTGCAGCATGCGGATGCGATCGGCCTCGGCCAGTTGCAGGTAGTCGCGCAGGCCGAGGAGATGGTCGCGGACCGGCGCGCCGCGATCGGTGATGCGGTCGCGGGTGCGCCACATGGTGACGGTCACGATCCCGGCGAGGACGGCCACGACGACGGCGGCCCCGGGCACCCACCGCGGGGCGTCGCCCATCGCGGCGAACACGGCGCAGACGACCGCGACGGCGAAGGCGACGAAGGCGACGGCGAAGGCCGAGCCGGGCAGCCGATGCGACTGCTTCTGCGTGAGGCCGGCCGCGTGGAGCTCGCCGACGGCCGAGGCGGACAGGCTCGTGAAACGCGACGCGATCTCGGCGTCCGCGCCCTTCAGCCGCAGCCGCCGGCCGGGTTCGGGGGCGAGGCCGAACACGGCGTCGAGGGTGCGCTGCCGGGCCGGATCGTCGGGACTCGGCGCGAGGTACTCGAGCGACACGTCGGTCGCCGCATCGTCGTGCGCGATGACGCGCGCGTGACCGGTGACGGCGAGATCGACGATCGCGGCGGGGACGGCTGCGGCGGGGCGTCCGACGAGGTGCGCGGCCTGCACGACCGAGACCTCCTGCGGCGGGTCGTACTCGGCCACGATGATGCCGCGTCCCTCCGCGTCGCGGCTGCGGCGTCGCGCGAGGAGAGCCGCGGACGCCGCCGCGATGCTCGCGACGATCGCGGCGACGGCGCCGACCTGGAACGCGGGAGCGGCGTCGGTGGCGAAGTCCTGCACCGCACTGCGCTCGACCTCGCCGGGAACGAAGGTCCCCGGCTCGAAGCCGATGGCGACCGTCACGTTCTCTCGCGGCTCGAGGTCGAACGCCTGCGGGAAGAACTCCTTCGGTTCACCCGGTGCGGTCGCGCGCTCGACGATCTCGCAGGTGTCGCTCGAGCCCTCTTCGCCGACGTAGCAGGCGGCGTTTCCCGTGAGCGCGTCGGCCAGGGAGGGATCGATGACGATGTAGGCGCTGACCTCGCCGAAGGGCTGCTCCCATCCCGTGCCGTTGAGGTCGCGGTAGAACTCGTCGGCGTCGGTGTCGGCGAACGCGCGGATCGTGTCGCGCTGCGTGTAGGAGATGACGTAGGTCTGCACTCCCCGCACGTAGGAGTCGTCGCCGGTCGCCACCTCGATGAAGCCGTCGCGCTCGCTCACCTCGTAGGGGATGGGCTCGCCACCGCCCGACGTCACCGAGGTGACGGACGTGTGCAGCGGCACACCGGCGTCGTCGTCGGGGATCGCGCGCACGATGCCGCGGTTCTGGTCGCTGTCGGGGAAGCGGGCCACGAGCGTCTCGGTGACCGAGAGCTCGGCGTGCCCGTCGGCGGCGCGGGTGAGCAGCATGTCGGCGTGGAACGAGTCGAAGGCGAAGTCGTCGACGTCGGCCGACGCCGCGGCGGCCGGGAGGAGCACCGCCGCGACCGCGATCAGGAGCGCGAGGACGAACCGGCCGAGGAGCGAGATGCGCGCGGTCATGCCTCCGACCCTAGGCGAGGCGTGCGCGGGATCGAATCCACACCCCGCCGCACGAGTCCACTCGCGGACGCCGCCGCGCGGTGGTGATCCGAGCGCGGAGGTCTGGACTCAGCGCCGCTTGCGGCCGCGGCGTCCGCGGAGCAGGACGAAGGCGATCCCGCCGACCACGGCGACGGCGACCAGGCCCGCGATGGCGACGAAGACGTAGACGACGCCGGCGGCGCCGTCGGCGGGGGTCTCGGGGGTGCCGTCGGCGAGCGCCCCCGACAGGAGTGCGGTGAAGAGGGTGAGCGAGGTGACGAGTCCGGTGAGCACGGGCGTCCTTTCCGACGTTCCGGCCAGGTTAGGCGGGTGCCTTCGGTCGGCCCCGAGCCTGGACGAGCGGCCACTCAGGGGGTATGAGCGAACAAGCAGGGAGGCTATTGTACGTACAGACTGGACGATCTGTACTGTTCGGGTTAGAGTGACGCTGTCTCTTCGAAAGGACCCCCTATGCCACTGGTCAGCGGCCTCGACGTCATTCAGGAATGCACCGCGCGCGGGCTCGTCGCAGGTGCTTTCAACACCACGAACATCGAGACGACGATGGGGATCGTCGATGCCATCGAGAAGGTCGGAGTGCCGACCTTCATCCAGGTCGCCCCGACCAACGCGGCGCTGTCGGGCTTCGAGTACATCTACGACATGGTCAGCCGACGGCTCGCCGAGACCCGCGTTCCCGTCGCGCTGCACCTCGACCACGGCAAGTCGCTCGGAGCGGTCGAAGACGCCCTCGCCGCCGATTTCACGTCGATCATGATCGACGCCTCCGAGGAGCCCTACGACGAGAACGTGCGCATCTCGTCGATCGCGCGAGAGATGACCCCGGCCGATCTGGCCCTCGAGGCGGAGCTCGGCAGCATCGGTGGCAAGGAGGACGACCACGGCCCCGAGGTGGAGCTGAGCACCGACCCCTCCCAGGTCGAGGGCTTCGTGACGGCGGTGCGCCCCGACATGCTCGCCGTGTCGGTCGGGAACGTGCACGGGTACTCCCCGACGGCGGCGATCGACTTCGACCTGCTCGCGCAGGTGCGGGCGGCCAGCAGCGTCCCGCTCGTGGTGCACGGCGGATCGGGGCTCCCGCCCGAGCAGCTCGGGCGCCTGCACGAGTTCGGCGTCGTGAAGGTCAACGTCGCCAGCGATCTGCGCAACGCCATGATCCGCGCCTTCGGCGAGGCGTACGCCGCCAATCCGCAGGAGGTGTCGCTCATCCGCGTCTCCACGCAGGCCGTCGCAGCGATCTCGGATGTGGTGGAGCGACGCATCCGGATGCTGAATCCCTCCGCGGCCTGAGCGGTCGGGCCCCATGCTTCCCACGATCACCGTCGACGTCGGAACGACCAGCGTCAAGCTCTGCCTGTTCGACGCATCCGGCGACCCGCGCGCCACCGCCCGCCTGGCCACGCCGACGACGGAGGACCGCTGGGGGGAGGTCTACGACCTCGCCGAGCTGGCGGCGGGCATCGATCGGTTCGTGCTCGCTCTCGACGCGGACGATCGGGCGACGGTGCGCCGGATCGCCATCACCGGCGTCGGCGAATCGGGGGGTCTCGTCCGCGGCGACATGTCACTGGCGTCGCCGATGATCCTCTGGCACGACCACCGGGGCTCGGACTACCTGAACCGGCTGGACGCGCGCGAACGTCGTCGCGTCTACGAGGTCACCGGGCTTCCGATCAACGCCAACTACGGCCTGTCGAAGGTCGCGTGGGCCGTCGCCCACGCCGACGACGCGGGCGACGCCCAGTGGCTCAACGTCGCGGAGTATCTCGCCGGCACGCTGACCGGGGACCGGTGGTCGGAGTACTCGCTGGCCAGCCGCACGATGGCGCTCGACCTCGTCGAACGTCGCTGGTCGGCCGAGATCGTCGGGCTCGTCGGTCTCGACACGTCGCTGTTCCCACCGCTCCGAGCCGCCGCCGAGGGGTCGGCGATCACCGCCGACGCCGCACGACGGCTGGGTCTCGACGAGGTGATGGTGCACGTCGCCGGCCACGATCACATGGTCGGCGGTGCGGGAGCAGACCTTCGGCCAGGCGAACTGCTCAACTCCACCGGAACGACCGAGGGCCTCCTCTTCGTCGGTCAGCGCCCGAGGCTCGATGAGGCCGCCGCCGCGGCGAAACTGGCCAACGGCATCGACTGCGCGGGGGAGGGGTTCACCCTGTTCGCCTCGATCCCCACGGGCGGGTCGGCGTTCGCGACGCTCCAGAGCATGCTCTCGCTCTCCGCCGACGAGCTCACCGCGTGCGTCGACGACCTCGCTCGGCGCTACGCCCGCGGGGCGCTCGACCTCGACACCGTGCCTCTCGTGCTGCCGCAGTTCCGAGGGAGCCCGCCGCCGGACAAGAACGCCGCGGCACGGGGCGTGGTCGCCGGGGTGCGCAGCGACACGACCACCGCCGACATCGTGCTCGGCTGCTTCCTGGGCATGGCCCTGCAGTTCCGCGACGTGCTCGGTCTGTTCGACCGTCCGGTCGAGCGGGTGAAGGTCATCGGGCCGGCCGCCGTGAATCCGCTCTGGCTGCAGCTGAAGGCCGACCTGCTGGGGGTGGCGTTGAGCGTCTCGCGCTTCCCCGAGGTGGTCTCGCGCGGGGCTCAGGCCCTCGCATCGGGCGAGGTCGTGCCGTGGGCCCGCAGCGAGCCGCGCGAGGTCGAGGTCGATCCTCGCAACGCCGAGCGGGTCGCCGCCTGGGCCGCCTCCGTCGGTCCGCGTTGGGAGCACCTGAAAGCCACGCCGTGGTGAGCCGTCGGCGGCCGCACGGCGGCGACACGTTCCACGAAGACCAGGGGGAGAAGCGATGACGCTCGTCGCCGGAATCGATTCGTCCACGCAGGCGTGCAAGGTCACGGTGCGCGATCTCGCGACCGGCCTGCGCGTGCGAGAGGGCAAGGCCGCCCACCCCGCCGCGACCGTCGTCGACCCGGAGGTCTGGTGGACGGCGCTGCTGGAGGCCGTGCGCGCGGCGGGCGGGCTGGACGACGTCTCGGCCGTCTCGGTGAGCGGCCAGCAGCACACGCCCATCTTCCTCGACGCCTCGGGTGCCGCCGTCGCGCGGTCGCCCCTGTGGAACGACACCGGGTCGCACCCGCAGATGGTCGCGCTGAACGCCGAGCTCGGGCGGGAGGAGTGGATCCGTCGAACGGGGCTGCCGCTCACGCTCTCCGACACGGTGGTCAAAGCGCGGTGGCTGCGCGACACCGATCCGGACGCCGCTCGACGCACCGCCGCCGTCGCGGTCGTGCACGACTGGCTCACCTGGCGACTCCGCGGATTCGGACCGGGTACGGGCGGTGTCGATCGGTTGACGACGGATCGATCCGAAGCATCCGGCACCGCCTACTGGTCGGGCCAGGACGAGGCCTACACCCCCGACCTGTTCGCGCACGCCTTCGGGTCGTCGGCGATCCTGCCCGAGGTGCTCGGGCCGCTCGGTCGCGCGGGCGTGACCGGCGCGGGGATCCCCGGGGTTCCCGCCGGCATCCCGATCGGTGTGGGAAGCGGCGACAATGCGGCCGCGGCGCTGGCCCTCGGACTCGAGGACGGCGACGCGGTGCTCAGCCTCGGCACCTCGGGGGTCGTCTACGCCCGCACGGCCGCCCCGGTGCACGACTACGCGGGATACGTGTGCAGCTACGCCGATGCCACCGGTGCGCACCTGCCGCTGGTCGCCACGCTCAACGCCGCGCGGAATCTGCACCTGGGGGCGAGCCTGCTCGGGTGCACCTACGCCGAGCTGTCCGACCTGGCGCTGCAGGCGCCCGCCGGTGCGGGCGGACTGGCGCTGCTGCCGTACTTCGAGGGCGAACGCACCCCGGATCTGCCGCACGCCCGCGGGTCGCTGCAGGGGGCGACGCTCACGAACCTCACCCGCGCGAACTTCGCACGCGCCGTCGTCGAGGGGACCCTCGCGAGCCAGGTCGCCATGCTCGACGCGCTGCACGCCTGTGCCGTGCCGACGACGCGGATGCTGCTGATCGGCGGGGCGGCGAAGAACCACGCCGTGCAGCGGGTGCTCAGCCAGATGGTCGACCTGCCGATCGTCGTGCCGGAGTTCGACGAGTACGTCACGAAGGGCGCCGCCATGCAGGCGGCGGCGGCCCTCGACGGGGCGTTCCCGTCGTGGGAGCTCGCCGCGACGGAGCTCCCGCGTGCGGAGCTCGAGCCGCAGATCGCCCGACAGCATGTCGAGGCGCAGCGCGCGCTCGGCTATATCGACCCCGTTCTCATCGGCTCCTCCTGACCCCCGCCGACGGTCGGGGGCCGTGCGGGCGGTTATGGTCGTGGACGAGGTGCCGCCACTGCCCGGTCGGCGTCTTCGGCAGGTCGTCGCCCGTGGGGCGCCCCGGGGAGGAGTGGTCACGTGTCCGCTGGTTCGCGCGTGCCCGTCGCCTGCGGTGTCGATGTCGGGAGCACCAATTCCAAGGTCGTCGCCATCGACGAGTCGGGGGCCGTCGTCGCTCGCGCCAGTCGTCCGACGCCGCGTGACGCGGTCGATCTGTCGGTGAAGGTCGACCGTCTCTTCGACGCCGTCGAGGAGATGGTGATCGAGGTCTGCGGCGAGATCTTCGAGGTGCACGCCATCTGCGTCGCCGGAGTCGGCGAGGACGGCGTGCTCGTCGACGACCGGCTCGGCGTGCTCACCCCGGCGCTGACGTGGTTCGATCCCCGTCGCCAGGACCTGTTCCGCGCGCTTCGACCGCAGCTGGTCGACGACGAGACGTTCGACTCGGAGACCGACCCCGTGCGGACGGTCGTCGGGTGGGCGTGGGCGCGGACGCACGAGACCGCCGGTCGGGCGCGGTCGTGGCTCGCGCTGACCGACCTCGCGGCGTGCCGGTGGGCCGCGCGGCCGTTCTTCAGCGACACCCTCGCCTCGCGCACGGCGGCGTGGCGATCGAGCGACCGGGTGTGGGCGTTCGACCGCGTCGCCGCCACCCTCGGCTCGCCCGAGCTGCTGCCCCCGGTCGTCGCGACGGGCGAGATCGTGGGCCCCCTCGATTCGCCGACCCTCCGCGCGGCGGGTGTCATCGCGGCCGACGCCGTCACGGTCGCGGGCGGCCACGACCACCCGATCGCGGGGTGGGGCGTGCAGCAGATCGTGCCCGGCGCGATCCTCGACTCGATGGGCACCGCCGAGGTCGTCGTCGCGCAGGCTCCGGGGATGCCGGTCGTGCGCGGTGAGCACGTCGATGTCGCCCCCGGCATCCGCTCCAACGGGCGGACGCTCCTGCGCGTGGAGGAGCTCGCTCGCAACGTGCAGTGGGCGTCCCAGGATGCGGATGTCGCCGCGGAGGTCCGCGCGCTCCTCGAGGGGGCGGCCGAACCGCTGCCGCTGTGGGACTCGGGCTACTTCGTGCCGGGGGAGAGGGGCGGTGGTGCGCCCTCGTACTCGCCCGACGCCCCCCGTGATGCGCGCGCCCGCGCGTCGGCGGTGCTCGGTGCGCTGGCGGTGGCGGGACGCGATGCCGTCGACGCGGTCTCGGCGGGGATGCCCGATCGAGGCGAGGTGCGTCTGGCGGGCGGGTGGGTGCGCTCGCCGGGGTGGATCGAGATCAAGTCGGCGGTGCACGGCCTGCGAGCGGCACCCATCCTGGAACCGGAGGTGACGGCGGTCGGCGCGGCCCTGCTGGCAGCGACGGCTCGCGGATGGCGGCCCGATGCGGTCGTCTCGCTCGGCGGGTTCACCGCGTCGATGCTCGGGTGAGCGTCAGCTCGCCGCGACGCTGACCTCGAGCGGGATGACGTCGGTGAGCACCCAGGTCTCGTAGTAGTCGAAGCGCGTGTCGCTGTGGTCCCACGAGAGCGACCGCACCCGCAGGACGGGCTGATCCGTCTCGATGCGCAGGTGCTGCGCCACGGCCGCGGGGGGCAGCGTGGCGTGGATGAGGCGACGTGCGCCGCTCGTGACGAACCCGGCTTCGCGGAGCCTCTCGTTGACCGACCCGGTGCCGTCGAGCACGGCGTCGGCGGTCGACATCGTGCGCCCCACCGCATCCGGGAACCAGTTCGTGCTGAACATGGCCACACGGCCGTTGAGCGAGCGGACGCGTTCGATCGCGAACACCTGGTCGTCGGACGCGACGCGCAGCGCGTCGGCGACGTGATCGGGCGGGCGGACGAAGCCGGCGTCGGTGACCTCGGTCTCGATGCCGGTGCGACCGTGCCGGATCTGGGACTCGAGGAACCCCTCCTGCACGGTCCACCCCGAGGGGGCCTCCGGCGACGTGGCGAACACCCCCCGGCGGGGCACTCGACGGGCGAAGCCGTCGGACTCGAGCTTCGACAGCGTCTGGCGCACCGTCGCGCGCGACAGGCCGTATTCACGGCAGAGCTCCAGCTCGCTGGGGAGTCGCTCGTCGGCGGGCACCTCGCCCGCGACGATGCGGGCGCGCAGGATCTCGAAGAGCTGTTCGTAGTACGGCACCGGAGAGGTGCGCTCGATGATCTGGGACACGACCACACTCCTTTGCATCGATGAACGGGCCGAGAATGATCTATCGGTACGTTGTCGTCCGACTGTACAGACAAGCACGATCCCGCCGCACCCGAGCGGTCGGGGAGTTCACGGTTTGCATTCCGCGACGATGGCTGTACATTCTGTACGTACAAGACGTACGATACGTTCAGAATGACGTCGGCAGCAGCCGTCACCTGTCCCGCACTTCAGAGAGGAAGTCGCATGCGAACTTCAATGATCACCGGTGTCGCACTCCTCGGAGCCGGCGCCCTCCTGCTCGCCGGGTGCTCCGGCGACACCGCCGGCTCCGGAACCGACAGCGGCGACCCGGCGTCCACGCCGCTGAGCTACTCGCAGCCTCACACCGACCCGTTCCAGAACGCCGAGAACGTCGGCTCGATGGAGCGCTTCGCCGAGCTCGGCTACGCCACGATCCCCGCGACGAACGCCGACCGCGACGCCGCCCAGCAGATCACCGACATCCAGACGCTCATCAACAAGGGCGCGAAGGGTCTCGTCATCTCGGTGGGCGACGCCGACGCGATCGTGCCCGCGATCGAGTACGCCAACGACGCCGGTGTTCCGATCGTCGCCATCGACGAGGCGCCCGCATCCGGCAACATCGCGATGATCGTGCGCGCCGACAATGTCAACATGGGCGCCCTCGCCTGCGAGGAGATGGGCTCGCGCGTCGCCGCGGGTTCGGCCGTGATCACCCTCGATGGCGACCCGGTCACCTCCAACGGCCGCGACCGCACCAACGGGTTCAACGACTGCATGAAGGAGAACTACCCCGACGTGCAGCTCGTGAACGTCGCCACCGAGTGGGACCCCGCCAAGGCGGCGACCGGTATCGAGACCGCGCTGAACCAGTACTCCAACGTCGCGGGCATCTACAACCAGAGCGACGCGACCTTCTTCCCGACGATCCTCGACACCCTGGAGTCGATCGGCAAGCTCATCCCGGTCGGCGAGCCCGGTCACATCGTGCAGGTCTCGGTCGACGCGAGCCCCATGGCCATGACCGCGATCCGCGACGGCTGGCTCGACGCCGCCATCGCCCAGCCGATGACCGACTACATCGACTACGGCGCGGACTACCTCACGCGCGCCATCGAGGGTGAGACCTTCGCTCCCGGTGAGACCGATCACGGCAGCGTCATCGAGGAGCGCAACGGCAACCTCGTCGATCTGCTGCCGACCCCGGTCGTCACCAAGGAGAACGTCGACGACCCGGACCTCTGGGGCAACAAGCAGTTCGCCCTGGACGCCTTCGGCGCCGCGTAACACCCCACCGCCCGACCGCGCAGCATCCGAGACGGAGACGTCATGACCGCTTCACCGACCACCGTGCCCGTCACCGTGCCCGCCATCGAGATCGACGGCGTCAGCAAGACGTACGGTGCGACGAGAGCCCTCCAAGACGTCTCCGTCTCGATCCTGCCCGGGCAGGTGCACGGTCTCATCGGCCGCAACGGCGCCGGCAAATCCACGCTCCTGCGCATGATCACCGGCCTCGAGACCCCCGACACCGGGACCGTGAAGTTCTTCGGGTCGGAGGCTCCTCCCGCGTCCGACCCGAAGGCGTGGCAGCAGCGGGTCGCCTGCGTCTACCAGCGTCCCTCCGTGTTCGCGAACCTCACCATCGCGGAGAACCTCTTCACGGGGCGGCTGCCTCAGCGAGGTGCCGGGGTGTCGTGGCGTCGCATGCAGGAGGAGTCCGAGCGCATCCTCACGGAGTGGAACATCCACCTCGACCCGAAGATGCTGCTGGCCGACGCGCCGCTGGAGGAGCGCCAGATGCTGACGATCGCGAAGGCGCTGGAGGCGGGCACCCGCATCGTGCTGCTGGACGAGCCGACCGTGCAGCTCGAGGGCGCGGCGATCCGGCGACTGTTCGACAAGGTGCAGGAGCTCCAGGCGGCGGGCGTGACGTTCGTCTTCGTCTCGCACTTCCTGCGGGAAGTGACGGCGATCTGCGACTCCGCGACGGTGCTGCGCGACGGCAAGCTGCTCTGGTCTCGGCTGGGCGACGAAATCCGATCCGACGATCTCGTCGATGCGCTGCTCGCCGGACAGGAACAGCGGCGGCACCGGGCGGAGTCGACGGCCGCATCCGATGCGCAGGCATCGCACGCCATCGCCCTCGCCGTCGAGAATGCGACCGACCGGGAGGGCGCGTTCACCGACGTGTCGTTCACGGTCGCGCCGGGCGAGATCGTGGCGATCGGCGGCGTCGGCGGGTCGGGCAAGTACTCCGTCGGCGAGGCGATCGCGGGCCTGCGCAAGACCGCCACCGGGGGCATCATCGTCAACGGCGAGCCCGTCGCCGCAGGCAACGTCAAGGCCAGTCAGCGCGCCGGCATCGGATTCGTCCCCGCCGACCGGCACCGCGACGGATACGTGCCGCAGCTCAGCGTCGCCGAGAACATGACCATGGGCGTGATGGACCAGATCGCCCCGCGGGGATTCTTCTCCCCCCGCAAGCGCACCGAGATCTCGCGCGACCTCATCGCCGACGTCGCCCTTGTGCCCCCGGATCCGTCGCTGGCGGTGTCGGGGCTCAGCGGCGGCAACCAGCAGAAGGTGGTGCTCGCGCGCGCCCTCGCCCGCAATCCGCGCGTGCTCGTCCTCATCTCGCCGACCGCGGGCGTCGACATCGCGGCGAAGGACGCGATCTACGCCCTCATGCTCCGCGCCCTCGGCGACGGCGTCGCCGTGGTGCTGATCTCCGACGACGTCGAGGAGCTGCTCGTCAGCCCCCGCGTCCTCATCATGCGGGAGGGGCGCATCGGCGCCGAGCTCCGCGAACCGACCGAAGAAGACATCGTTCGAGCCATCGAAGGCCTGGAGTGAACATCGTGCGAACCACCGTCATCCGTACCCCCGCCGCGAAGAACCCCTTCGCGCGCACCGTCGTGAAGAACGTCCGCGAGCTGAGCGTGCTGCCCGGCCTCGTGATCGTGGCGATCATCGGCGCGGTCGTGAGCCCCGCGTTCCTGTCGGCGGCGAACCTCACGCTGATCCTGCGCCAGTCGGCGGAGCTCGGCATCGTCGTGATCGGTCTGACCTTCATCCTGCTCACCGGCAAGCTCGACATCTCGCTCGAGTCGACCGTCGGGCTCGCGCCCATGGTCGCCGCGTGGCTGCTCATCCCCGCCGCCGTCGGCGGTCTCGGAACCGAGATCAACGAGTTCGGCGCGATCGGCATCACGATCGGGATCGGGATGCTGGTCGGACTGTTCAACGGATTCCTCGTCGTGAAGGTGAAACTCGACCCCTTCATCGTCACGTTGGCGATGCTGATCCTCCTGCGCGGCATCACGCTCGGCATCAGCGAGGGGAAGACCCTCGCCGGCCTCCCCGAGGCCTTCCGCTACGTCGGGTCGGCGCGGTGGGCGGGGATCCCCGCGGCGATCTGGATCACCGGCATCCTCTTCCTCATCGCGGGTCTGCTCCTGCGCTACACGTCGTGGGGACGCGCCCTCTACGCGATCGGCGGCAACGCCGAGGCCGCACGTGCGGCCGGCATCCGGGTCGACTTCGTGCTCATCACGGCCTTCGTCGCGGCCAGCGCGCTCGCCGCGTTCGCCGGCCTGATGCTCGCCGGGCGTCTCGCCTCGGTCACGAGCGGCATGGGGGAGAACCTCATCTTCAGCGCTCTCGCCGCCGCCGTCATCGGGGGCGTTCAGCTCACGGGAGGACAGGGCCGGATCGTCGGTGCACTCATGGGTGTCCTGCTGCTCGGTACGCTGACCAACGTCCTCACCCTCGCGGGCGTCCCGACCTTCTGGATCAACGCCGTCTACGGCGCCGTCATCCTGCTCGCCCTCCTCGTCGGGCGCCTCGGTGCCAAGCCGGGTGTGAGATGACCCCCGATCAGCACGAACTCGGTGAACAGCACCGGGGAGAATCCGAAGAGGAGAGAGTGGACATGTCGGAGTTCCGCGAGATCAGCGCCACCGTCGTCCAGGAGCTCGGCGAGGTCTTCCGCCGGGTGCCGCTCGAGAACATCGAGGCCGCCCTCGACGCGCTCGAGAGCCACCAGCGCATCTTCGTGCTCGGTATCGGGCGCGAGGGGCTGGGGTCGAAGGCGTTCGCGATGCGCCTGACGCATTTCGGCAAGACCGTGCACTGGGGGTGGGACGACACGACCCCCGCGGTGACAGCGGACGATCTCTTCATCATGCCGTCGGGTCCGGCGAACATCCCTCACCTGCACTACATCGCCGAGCAGGTGAAGAAGACCGGTGCGACGCTGCTCGTGGCCACCGCCGTGCCCGACGGGCCGACCGCGCAGCTCGCCGACATCGTGCTGACCGTTCCGGCCCACACCTACGGTGCTGACGATCCGAGCGGTCTCGTGCCGACCATCCAGGCGATGGGGAGCCTGTTCGAGCAGTCGCTCTGGATCTTCTGGGACGTGCTGTACCTCATGCTGGTGCGGCGCACCGGGGCGAAGTTCGACGACCTCGTCGCCCGCCACCGCAACTTCGAATGATCTGACGCGGTCGTCGCCGCCGACAGAGAGAAGGGCCTCCCGGTCGAGATCGGGAGGCCCTTCTTCTGTGTGCGGGTTACTCCAGCGGGCCGTACAGGGCCGGCGCGGTGCGGGCGTCGATCTCCTGTTCGAGCGCGAACGCGTACCCGAGCAGCGGACCTTCGGCGAAGTCGCGCCCGAGGAACTCGAGGTTGACGTTGCCCGCGGGCGACTCGCCCACCGCGGCCGCCCAGCCCATCGGCACCGTCACGGCGGGGAGCCCGGTGTTGGGGCTCAGGCGCATGTTGGTGCTGATCGTGCTGTACGCGTTGCCGCTCGGGTACACGATGGCGTCGAGACCCAGGTCGTCCATCAGCTTCGTCACGAGCGTCTTGCCCTTGGCGAGCTGCGTGGTGTGGGTGCCCGTCGGACCCGCCCAGGCCTGGTAGGCCTCCTCGGTGACGGCCGCGCGCTGCCCGTACGGGTTGCTCGACCGTCCGGGGACGATGCTCGTCGACTGGCTGATCTTGAGCAGGCTGTTCGCCGAGACGTCGGGGTCGAGGTAGGTGTCGATGTACTCCTGGAGGTCGTGGTTGAACTCCGGGCCGCTGCCGCTGCCCTCGCCGAGGATGGCGCTCCATCCCTCGGGCGGGGTCACCTCGACGACCTCCGCGCCCTTCTCGACGAGCGTCGCCTTGGTCTTCTCCCACAGGGCGAGGGTGCTGGCGTTCGTTCCGAACATCGCCGGCACATAACCGAACGTCTTGCCGGCGAGCGAGTCCGCGTCGAGGTATGACGTGTACG
>Ga0247732_10000573_pt1 | contig 17030 bp, 12 predicted proteins | sample UWRJL163409C2_FD_180940 | JGI IMG/M metagenome (GOLD analysis project Ga0247732, IMG submission 180940) | Plant litter microbial communities from Arlington Agricultural Research Station in Wisconsin, United States - UWRJ-L163-409C-2 | ecosystem: Environmental > Terrestrial > Plant litter >...
CGACAACTACCAGGTTGGCGTGCAGCAGGCCAACTCGCTTCTCGCCGGTCTCGGTGTGACCGACATCGACGGCAAGGCCGTCGACGGCGTCGAGGGACCGTTCAACATCGAGCTGTTCGCCGGTTCGCCCGACGACAACAACACGCACTTCTTCTTCAACGGCGCGATGGACACCCTCCAGCCCTTCATTGACTCGGGCGTGCTCGTTGTCAAGAGCGGCCAGGTCACCCAGGACGTCGTCGCGACGCAGGACTGGAAGCTCGAGAACGCTCAGAAGCGCATGGAAGACCTGCTCACCACCTACTACTCGGGTGGCGACAAGGTTGACGGCGTTCTCTCGCCCTACGACGGCCTCTCGCGTGGAATCATCTCGGCGCTGACCGACGTCAACTACACGGTTGGCCCGGACTTCCCGATCATCACCGGTCAGGACGCCGAGCTCGACTCTGTCAAGGCCATCGTTGCGGGCGAGCAGTACGCGACCATCTTCAAGGACACCCGCGAGCTTGCCGCGGCGACCATCGAGATGACGCTGGCTGTTCTCAACGGCGACGAGCCGACGACGAACGACACCAAGACGTACGACAACGGAGTCAAGGTGGTTCCGACCAACCAGCTCACGCCGTACATCGTTCGCAAGGACGACATCCAGAAGCTGCTCATCGACAGCAAGTACTACACCGCTGACGAAGTTCCCGGCCTCTAAGGTTCGCTAGCACCAGTTGAAACGGCTCATGGTGGGAGGCGCATTGCCTCCCACCATGAGCCACACACTGTCTGAGGAGACACTGATGAGCAACAACATTCTGGAGATGCGCGCCATCACCAAGACCTTCCCGGGCGTCAAGGCGCTGCAGCAGGTCAGTCTCAGCGCCCAGCGCGGCACCGTGCACGCCATTGTTGGCGAGAACGGCGCGGGCAAGTCGACGCTGATGAAGGTGCTGAGCGGTGTCTACCCCTACGGCAGCTACGACGGTGACATCGTCTTCGAGGGCGAGACCATGCAGTTTCAGAACATTCGCGACAGCGAGGCGAAGGGCATCGTCATCATCCACCAGGAGCTGGCCCTCAGCCCCTACCTCTCTATTGCCGAGAACATCTTTCTCAACAACGAGATCACGGGCCCGCTTGGCCTGATCGATTGGAACAAGACCAACGAGGAAGCCGCCAAGCTTCTCGCCCGGGTCGGACTGCGCGAGAACCCGACCACCAAGATCCTCGACATTGGTGTTGGCAAGCAGCAGCTCGTCGAAATCGCGAAGGCGCTGTCGAAGCGGGTCAAGCTGCTCATTCTCGACGAGCCGACCGCCGCGCTCAACGACGAGGACTCCGACCACCTGCTCGACCTGATCCTGCACCTGAAAGAGCAGGGCATCACGTCGATCATCATCAGCCACAAGCTCAACGAGATCAAGAAGGTCGCCGACAGTGTCACCGTCATCCGTGACGGCAAGACCATCGAGACGATCGCCAAGAACGATGTGACCGAAGAGCGCATCATCAAAGACATGGTCGGTCGCGATCTCGAGCACCGCTACCCCGACCACACTCCCCACATCGGCGACGAGATTCTGCGCGTCGAGAACTGGACAGCGCACCACCCACAGGACTCGTCGCGCGTCGTCGTCGACAACGTCAACATCACCGTCAACAAGGGTGAGATCGTCGGTATCGCCGGCCTGATGGGCGCGGGCCGCACCGAGTTCGCCATGAGCCTGTTCGGCCGCAGCTACGGCTCGCGCATCTCGGGCAAGGTGTTCAAGAACGGCACAGAGATTCAGGTCAACACCGTCTCGCAGGCCATCAAGAGCGGTCTGGCCTACGCCACAGAAGACCGCAAGTACTACGGCCTGAACCTGCTGGAGGACATCAAGCGCAACATCTCGATGGCCAGCCTGCGCAAGCTGCTGCGCTTCGGACTCGTCGACGACAATCGCGAGTATTCGACTGCGGAGAGCTTTCGCAAGAGCATGAACATCAAGGCGCCCAGCGTCAGCTCAATCACCGGCAAGCTGAGCGGTGGTAACCAGCAGAAGGTCGTGCTGAGCAAGTGGATCTTCTCTGACCCAGACGTGCTGATTCTCGATGAGCCGACCCGTGGCATCGACGTCGGCGCCAAGTACGAGATCTACACGATCATCAACCGCCTCGCCGCCGAGGGTAAAGGCGTCATCGTCATCTCGTCGGAGCTGCCGGAGCTGCTTGGCATCTGCGACCGCATCTACGCACTGTCGGAAGGTGCCATCACCGGCGAGCTGCCCATCGCCGAGGCATCACCCGAATCCCTCATCAAACTCATGACCATGGAGAAGGCCCGCTAAGGCGCGGTGCCCACACAGAGAGACCCCACTGCAATGACTGACACCCTCGCAACGCACGCGTCTACCACCACGGATGACGCCCCACCGAACAAGCGCCTCGTCGCCGGAGTCATCGACACCGGGATCGCGCTGCTGCTTCTCGGCTTCGCCGGAGCCTCGTACTACCTCGGGTACACCTCTGGTGATCTGACCACCTACTACCTGTCGCTGGCCGTGGCGATCATCGCCGTGATCGCATTCGTGGGCTACAGCGTCTACCAGGTGGTGCAGGTCGGATCCACGGGTTACTCCATCGGCAAGCAGGCCATGGGCCTTCGTGTGCTCTCGGTCGAGACCGGCCTTCCTGTGGGGTGGCGCTCGTCGCTCGCCCGCTACGGCATCCAGTTGGTGTCATGGATCATTCCGGTGCTCGGTCCGCTCGCGGTCTACGCGTCGGCGATCGTCAACGAGAAGGGCAACCACCGCGGATGGCATGACAAGGCCACGGGCACCATCGTCTACGACGTGCGCCAGGGCTTCGACCCCGCCGAGGCGACCGTGCCGACCCGGGCGCTGCGCGACCGCGGCGGCCCCATCAGCCACGTGCTCAACGACCTCAGCCGCAACGGCATCTTCCTCGCGCTCGTTGGCATCGTCGTGCTCTTCACGATCCTCACCAAGGGTGTGCTGATCTACCCGCAGAACGTGTCGAACCTGATCGTTCAGAACGGCTACATCCTCATCCTCGCCATCGGCATGGTGATGGTCATCATCGCCGGCCACATCGACCTCTCAGTCGGGTCCGTCGCCGCGTTCACCGGTGCGCTGTCCGGTGTGTTCGTCGTTCGCATGGGCATGGAGTGGTGGGTGGGCATTCTGCTCACGCTGCTCATCGGTGCTCTCGTGGGTGCGTGGCAGGGCTTCTGGATCGCGTACGTGAAGATACCCGCGTTCATCGTGACGCTCGCGGGCATGCTCATCTTCCGTGGTCTCACCCTGATCGTGCTGGCTAGCTCGAACATCGGCTCGTTCCCCGGCGCCTACCGTGCGATCGGCAACGGGTTCATTCCGAACTTCGACCTCAACGGCCTTGATGTGGTCACCCTCGCGGTCGGCGCGCTGGCAATCGCCGCTGTCGTCGTGCAGCAGGTTCGCACGCGTCGTGCCTCCGCCAGCTATGGCCAGGTCGTGGAGCCGGTTATCTGGTTCGGCGCCAAGCTCGTGCTGAGTGCAATCGGCATCGGCCTGTTCTCGTACACGCTTGCCGCGTACAAGGGCATCCCGGTCACGCTCATCGTGCTTGGTCTGCTCGTCGTCATCTACTCGACTCTCACCAACCGCGCGGTGTTCGGCCGCCACGTCTACGCGATCGGTGGCAACCGCCACGCAGCAGAGCTGAGCGGCATCAAGACCCTCAAGGTCGACTTTCTGCTCTTCGTCAACATGGGTGTTCTCGCGGCCCTCGCCGGCGTCGTGTTCACGGCTCGACTCAACCTTGCCGGACCGGCGGCCGGTGACGGCTTCGAGCTCGAGGCGATCTCGGCAGCCTTCATCGGTGGCGCGGCGGTGCAGGGTGGTGTCGGCACCGTGGTCGGTGCGATCCTCGGTGGTCTGATCATCGGTGTCATCAACAACGGAATGTCGATTCTCGGTATCGGTGCGGACTACCAGCAGGCGATCAAGGGTCTCGTGCTTCTGCTCGCCGTGGCCTTCGATGTCTACAACAAGCGCCGCACGGCCGGTCGCTAAGTGAGGTGTCCCCGGCCGTCGCGTTTCGCGATGGCCGGGGCTCCCGCCGTTTGGCGATTGACTGCCGTACCCAATAGATTTGTCCCAATTGTGAGCGCTAACATTCACGCCCTTCACGATTTCGTATCTCATGACAATGGAGTTCAAGGATGTCGACAGAAGTGACCGCTGCTGAGGCCATTGCCGCTGGACGAGCCACGCTCGGCATCGAGCTGGGCTCCACCCGCATCAAGGCCTGCCTGATCGGCGACGACCTCAGCGTGCTCGCCAGCGGATCGCACGAGTGGGAGAACGAGCTCGTCGACGGCGTCTGGACCTACGACCTCGACGCCGTATGGGTCGGGCTGCGCGCCGCGGTCTCCGATCTCGCCGCCTCGGTGCAGAGCAGCTTCGGTGTGCCGCTGCAGAAGGTCAGCGCCCTCGGCGTCTCGGCCATGATGCACGGCTACCTTGCCTTCGATGAGGCTGGCACGCTCTTGGTGCCCTTCCGCACCTGGCGCAACACGTCGACGGGGGAGGCGGCGGCGCAGCTGTCCGACCTGTTTGGCGTAAACATTCCGCTGCGCTGGTCGATCGCGCACCTGCACCAGGCGGTGCTGAGCGCCGAGGCGCACGTGCCGCAGCTTGCCCACGTAACCACCCTCGCCGGTTATGTGCACGAGCAGCTGACCGGTCGCCGTGTGCTCGGCGTCGGCGACGCCTCGGGCATGTTCCCCATTGCGGGCACCGACTACGACCCCGCACTGCTGCAGAAGTACGACGCGCTCGGCGCGCTGCCGAAGCCGTTGAAGAGCTACCTTCCCGAGGTGCTGGTTGCGGGAGAGCCCGCCGGCGAACTGACGGATGCGGGCGCGGCCCTGCTGGGAACCCTGCAGCCGGGCGCCCCCCTCTGCCCACCCGAGGGCGACGCCGGCACCGGCATGGTCGCGACCAACGCCGTCGCACCGCGCACCGGCAACGTCAGCGCCGGCACCAGCATCTTCGCCATGGTGGTGCTTGAGAAGCCCCTCAAGCACGCGCACCATGAGCTCGACGTCGTCACCACCCCCACCGGCGACCCCGTCGCGATGGTGCACTGCAACAACGGTGCGAGCGAGCTCGCCGAGTGGGCGGGCCTGTTTCAGCGCTTCGCCGCGCTCGCTGGACTCGACCTCAGCGCCGACGCCGCCTACGACCTGCTGTTCACCGAGGCTCTCAGCGGTGCGGCCGATGCGGGCGGCCTGCTCGCCTACAACTACCTCGCGGGTGAGCCCATCACCGGGCTCGTCGAGGGGCGCCCGCTGTTCGTGCGCCCGCCCGACAGCGACTTCAGCCTCGCCAACCTCATGCGCGCACAGCTCTACGGCGTCTTCGGCACCCTCAGCCTCGGCATGCAGGTGCTCGCCACCGAGGGCGTCGCGCTCGACCGCATGTACGCGCACGGTGGCATGTTCCGCACCGCGGGTGTTGCGCAGCGTTTTCTCGCCGCGGCCATCAACGCGCCCGTCGGTGTGGCATCCGGAGCCTCCGAGGGTGGAGCGTGGGGCATCGCCGTGCTCGCCGCCTACCTCGGCAGCCCGGTGAGCCTGTCGCAGTACCTCGACGAGCGCTTCACCGAAGCCGCCTTCACCGAGCCGGATGCCGCCGACGTCGCCGGCTACGCCACCTACCTCGACACCTACCGCGCCGGTCTCGCCATCGAGCGCGCCGCCGTCGACGCACTCTAGAAAGTAAGGAATCACATGTCTCGCTCCATCGTCCCCGACCTCACCACCCGCGAGGTCTGGTTCCTCACCGGCAGCCAGGACCTCTACGGTCCGGAGACGCTCGCCCAGGTTGCAGAGCAGTCGCAGCAGATCGCGCGTGCTCTTGGTGACAGCAGCGACATCCCCGTGTCTGTTGTCTGGAAGCCGGTGCTCAAGGAGAGCGATTCGATCAGGCGCCTCGCGCTCGAGGTCAACGCGGCAGACAACGTGGTCGGCGTGATCGCGTGGATGCACACCTTCAGCCCGGCGAAGATGTGGATTCACGGCCTCGACGCCCTGCGCAAGCCGCTGCTGCACCTGCACACGCAGGCCAACGCGCGCCTGCCCTGGAGCGACATCGACTTCGACTTCATGAACCTCAACCAGGCCGCGCACGGCGACCGGGAGTTCGGCTACATCCAGACGCGCATGAACGTCGTTCGCAAGACCGTGGTCGGCCACGTCTCCAACCCCGCCGTCACCGCACAGATCGGCACCTGGGCCCGCGCGGCCTGCGGCTGGGCGGCCGTGCAGAACCTTCGCCTCGCGCGCTTCGGTGACAACATGCGCAACGTCGCCGTCACCGAGGGCGACAAGACCGAGGCCGAGATTCGCTTCGGCGTCAGCGTTAACACCTGGGGCGTCAACGAGCTCGCCGAGGCGGTGCACGCGGCCTCCGAGTCCGATGTCGACGCCCTCGTCGAGGAGTATGACGAGCTGTACGACGTCGTGCCGTCGCTGCGTGCGGACGGCGACAAGCGCGACTCGCTGCGCTACGGCGCCCGCATCGAGCTGGGCCTGCGCAGCTTTCTTGAGGCCGGCGACTTCGGCGCGTTCACGACCACCTTCGAAGACCTCGGCGCGCTGCGGCAGCTGCCCGGACTCGCGGTGCAGCGCCTCATGGCCGACGGATACGGCTTCGGCGCTGAAGGCGACTGGAAGACCGCGGTGCTCGTGCGCGTAGCCAAGGTCATGGGTGCTGGACTGCCCGGCGGCGCCTCGCTTATGGAGGACTACACCTACGACCTCGAGCCCGGCAACGAGCTGATTCTCGGCGCCCACATGCTTGAGATCTGCCCGACACTGACCACCTCCAAGCCCTCGCTCGAGGTTCACCCGCTCGGCATCGGCGGCAAGGAAGACCCGGTTCGCCTCGTTTTCGACACGGATGCGGGAGCCGGCATCGTCGTCGCCCTGAGCGATATGCGCGACCGTTTCCGTCTCACGGCCAACGTCGTCGAGGTCGTGCCGCTGCCCGAGCCCCTTCCCAACCTCCCGGTGGCCAGGGCCGTCTGGAAGCCGGCCCCCGACTTCGCCACCTCCGCCGCAGCCTGGCTGCAGGCCGGCGCGGCGCACCACACGGTGCTCTCGACCGCGGTCGGCCCGGAGGCGTGGGAAGACTTCGCTGACATCGCGCGTGCCGAGCTTCTGGTGATCGACGAGAGCACGACCACGCGCGGCTTCGCGCGCGAGCTCAAGTGGAACGCCGCCTACTACCGTCTCGCGCAGGGCATCTAGGCGCACCACGCACACGTCACTCTCACGAGTTTTCTCTCGCGAGCCGATTTCGGACACGATGCGGGTTCACTGCCCGGCTCGCGTGTCCGAAATCGGCTCGCGAACGGCTCGGTGCGACCTCCCGCGCTCCTGCAATCCGTCGGGCCGAAGGTGGTTCGCGAGGGCACGTCGATCGGCGGTGAGAGCCCAGTTGATGCGTGCGAAGGAGCGCACCAGCCGACGAAGGCGATCCTCGCGGTCCTTCTCTTTCAGCAGTATCTGCTCGAGCGTGAGCTCCTGCTGATACTGACGGTGCGGCCCATACTTCGATTGGCCGTCGAACTCGATGATGAGGTCTAACTCGGGGAAGTAGAAGTCCACCTCGCCCGCGAAGCCCTGGTCGTCGAAGAACTCGACCTGCAGCTCTGGTGCTGGGTATCCCAGCGCGAGGAACTGCACCCGAGCGAAGGACTCTCCCGGCGACTCGGATAGCGGTGAGGCGAAGTCAATGACCGACGTCGCCCGAACAGCACCGCGAACCGTCTCGCGGGCGGCGAGCGCATTGTGCAGGTCGAGTTCTTCGGGTGCGATTCGCAGGGCGTGGTCTGCCATAGCGACCGCGCGCACGAACGACGTAGAGCTCGCCATGTCGATGACCGTTCGTGCGAGCGAGGTCACTACGAGGCCATCCAACTCGACCGCTGCGGGGTCGAGCCCGATGGCGTGACGACGAATGCCGACGCGCGAGGTGCCGCCCGCCGCTACCCCAACCACCTCATGAGCCACTCGTGGCCATGGGCCAATCGACGGCAGCCTCCACAGCGCGGCCGCGGAGTCGTGTGAGAACTGGATGCCCGGATTCGACGTGAGAGCAAGTGCGCGCACCTTCGTGCGGTACTGGTCGTCGACAGTGAGAGCCGCAAACAGACGTGTCTCGACATAGACCCCGGTGGCGAGCCGAGTGAGGGAGCCGTCGGCATGTCGCCGACGAAGCTGCCGGTCCGAACCGAGACGCACGGCCTCGCGAGTGAGGAACAGTGGAGGCTCGTGAGTCATGCTGGCAGCGTGCCCGGCAGCATCCGCCCCCTGAAGGGTTTTGCGGCTTATGTGGACTGCGCGAGCTGTGCAGGAGTGCTCGCGAGCCGATTTCGGACTCGATGCGCCCGCACAATTCGACTCGCGTGTCCGAAATCGGCTCGTGAGGAGCGAGGAAGGGGAGGGCGAGGAAGGGGAGGGCGAGGGCGAGGAGGGACTGGCGAGCGGCGCGCTAGGTGGGCGGCGCTGACGATGCCCGCACGATCAGCTTCGTCGAGAGCGGGGTGTCTTCGGTCGCGGTGTCGGGCTCCTCGACGGCGACGAGCACCTTCTGCATGATGAGGGCTCCGAGGGCGGCGAAGTCCTGGCGGATCGTGGTCAGCGGCGGAAACATGAATGGCGCCTCCGGCACGTCGTCGAATCCGACAACGCTGACATCCTCTGGCACACGCAGCTCGCGCTCCCGCAGCGCGGCCAACAGTCCGATAGCCATCTGGTCGTTGGACGCGAAGGCGGCGGTTCCCGGCTCGAGCTGCATCGCGTGGCCGAGCTCGTAGCCGCTGACGGCCGTCCAGTCTCCCTGCAGAAGCTCGGGCACATCCAGTCGCTGTGCCGCGAGCTCGTCGCGCCATCCTCGTACGCGTTCGATGGCGTCGGGGGCGGTCGCCGGGCCGGCGAGATGGTGGATGCGCGTGTGGCCAAGCTCGGCGAGGTGGCGTACCGCAGAGCGCGCGCCACGGTACTGGTCGATCGAGACGATGTGCGGGCCGCGCTTGGGCCCGGCGGCAACCGCGACGAGGGGAATCGTCAGCTCGAGCCCGCGAATGAAGTCGAGCACCTCGGCGTCGACGACGATGATGACGATCGCGTCGACGCGCTGCCGCAGCAGCGACTCGATAACCCAGCGGATGTTGGTGGCGTCGGCATCGAGCGCGCTCACCGTGTCGACGCTGTAGCGCGCCGCTCGCGCCGCGACGGTGAAGTGCATGGCGATCGACGTTGGGCCGTAGTCCGAGATGCCGGGCGTCACGAGTCCGATGGTGCGGGTGCGCCGGGTGACGAGCGCCCGCGCCGCGGGGGACGGGCTGTAGCGCAGCTGCGAGATGGCCTGCTCGACCCGGGCACGGGTCGCGGGGCGCACGTTGGGCAGGTTGTTGAGCACCCGTGAGACGGTCTGGTGCGAGACGCCGGCGAGGCGCGCGACATCGAAGATGTTGGCGGTCCGGGGGGACTTGTCCTCGGTGCTCACTCTCGTGCCCTCATTCGGCGATCTCGTCTGGCTTCGCGACGAGCGCGAGCAGAGAATCGACGGTGAGACCGTCTGAGGCAAGCGTGTCGACGATGACACCGTCGCGCAGGATTGCCACACGGTGCCCGACGCGGAGCACCTCTTCGAGTTCCGCTGAGATGAAGACTACCGAAAGGCCGCTGTCGGCAAGCTCGCCGACGAGGTTCTGCACGTCGACCTTCGCGCCAACGTCGATTCCACGGGTCGGCTCGTCGAGCACGAGCACCCGCGGCGACAGCGCGAGAAGGCGGGCGAGCATGACCTTCTGCTGGTTGCCACCGGAGAGCTGGCCGGCCGGGCGGTCGAGATCGGCGGGGCGGATGCCGAGGGCTTCAACCCAGCTGGCCGCGAGTTCGCGCATGCGAGCCGGGGGGATCCTCCGAAGCACGCCGTGCTGGGCCTGCAGGGCGAGTCCGATGTTCTGCTCGACGGTGAGGCGGTCGATGATGCCGTCGGTGCGACGGTTCTCTGGCGAGTAGGCGACTCGAGACGCGATCGCCTCGCGGGGAGTGCGCGGCGACCGGGTAGTGCCGTCAACGGTCAGGGTTCCGCCGTCGAGGGTGTCAACGGCGGTGATCGCCCGGGCGAGCTCGGTGCGCCCGGAGCCGAGCAGCCCCGCCAGCCCGAGCACCTCGCCCTCGCCGAGCTCGACGTTCGCATTGGCTATGCCGTTCTTGACGGTCAGGTCGGCCCCGGTCAGCACGATCTTTCGGGTGCGGTCGACCACCGCGGCCAGCGCACGCGGGGCGATCTCTTCGGGCGAGCGCCCGAGCATCTTCTGCACGAGGTCGATGCGCAGCAGCTCCTGCGTCTGGTATTCGCCGACGAGGGTTCCGCTGCGCAGCACGGTGATGCGATCGCAGATCTCGTAGACCTGGTCTAGAAAGTGCGAGACGAAGAGAATAGCGACCCCGCGCTGCTTGAGCTCTCGGATCACCCGAAAGAGCTCGGCAACCTCGTCGAGGTCGAGGCTCGAGGTCGGCTCGTCGAGCACGAGCACCGTGAGCTCACTCGACAGGGCACGGGCGATGGCGACAAGCTGCTGCACGGCGAGGGAGTGGCTCGAGAGCAGGGACGCCGGATCGATGTCGAGCCCCAGCTCGGCGAGGGCCGCCCGCCCCTGCTCGCGCACCTTCTTCCAGTGGATCGCGCCGAAGCGCCGCGGCTCGCGACCGAGCACGATGTTCTCGGCGACCGTGAGGTTCGGCAGGAGGTCGATCTCCTGGTACACGGTGCGGATGCCGGCGCGCTGCGCATCACGCGGGGATCGAAAGCTCACCGGCTGACCGCCTAGCCGCACCTCGCCCTCATCGAGGCGAAGCGCCCCCGTGAGCGCCTTGATCAGCGTGGACTTTCCTGCGCCGTTCTCGCCCATGAGCGAGTGCACCTCGCCGGGGAACATGCGAAAGTCGACGCCGGACAGCGCGGTCTCGGCCTGGAAGCGCACGGTGGCTCCCACGACCTCGACGAGTGGTTGAACCGCGCTGTCCATCGTCCTATTCTGCCGGTATCGGCGGGGCCAGGAGCACTAACTCCGTCGCGAGGACCGAGTGACAATCAGACGCTGGATCACCACGAAGACGAGCAGCAGTCCGCCGACGATGATGCGCTTCCACGACTGCTCTGCTCCCTGGAAGTTGATGAACGTCGCGATCGTGCCGTAGACGAAGACACCGATCATCGAGCCGAGCACATAGCCGCTACCGCCGGTGAGCAAAGTGCCGCCGATGACGACCGCCGCGATGGTGTCGAGCTCTGCGCCCGTGCCGTTGAGGGGGTATCCGGATCCCTGGTAGGCCGTGAGCACGAGGCCGGCAAGGCCACCGCAGACGCCACTGATGACGTAGGCGAGAATCTTGGTACGCGCGACCGGCAGACCCATCAGGCGTGCGGACTGCTCGTTGCCGCCGATCGCGTAGATGGTGCGGCCGAAGCGCGTGTACTGCAGTACCAGCACGCCGACGATGACGACGACGAGCGCGATGATGCCCGTTGGCGTGATGTACCACTCGCCGAACTTGAAGCGCGTCGACTGCAGCATGAGGATCGACTCGTCCTCCACCTTGATGGAGCGCAGGCTGACTAGGAATGCGAGACCACGCGCGAGGAACATGCCGACCAGCGAGGCGATGAAGGGCTGCACGTCGAAGTAGAGCACGAGGACGCCGATGAGCAGGCCGATGGCCGCACCGGCGAGCACCATCACCGGCACGGCGACCGTCGCCGGCACACCCTGCGAGACGAGGCTCGCGCAGAGGATTCCGGTGAAGGCCATGACCGAGCCGACCGAGAGGTCGATTCCGCCGGTGAGAATGACGAAGGTCATGCCGACGGCCAGGATCAGCAGGAATGCGTTATCGAGCAGCAGGGCCGAGATGAGGCGGGGGCTGAGGAAGTTGCCGAACCACCACTGTGCGAAGCCGAACATCACCACAAGAATCAACAGCGCGGCGAAGACCGGGATCCACGAGGCGTGGCGGCTGCGGAAGCTGTTCAGCGCGCTGAACACCCCATCGAGCGGCTTCTGCGCCGCGAGCTTTGTGTCGGTCACTTGGCCACCTCCGGGGTGTTCGAGTTGCTGGGGCGGCGAACGGACTGCGAGATCCGCGCCGCGGTTCCGCGAAGCAGGGGGGACTGCACGGCGACCACGATGATCACCACGGCAGCCATGAAGACCGGGGTGACCGGCGAGGGAACGCCGAGGAAGACGATCGTCGACTTGAGGGTCTGAATCGTGAAGACTCCGATGACGGTTCCGGCGATGCTGAACTTGCCACCCATGAGCGACGTTCCGCCGAGAACGACGGCGAGGATCGCATCCAGCTCGATGAGGTTGCCTGCCGCGTTGGCGTCCGCCGCCATGATGTTCGAGCTGTAGAGGATTCCCGCGAAGCCGGCGAGCAAACCGCTCGCCGCGTAGGCCCCCCAGATGATGCCGCGGGAGCGCACACCGGCGAGCCGGCTGGCCTCGGGGTTGATGCCGACCGCCTCGGTGAGCATGCCGAGTGCCGTGCGGCGCTGGATCAGCACGACGATCGCGATGGCCGCGATGGACACGAAGAAGGCGAAGGGGAATCCGAGAACGTAGCCCTGCGACATGAACTTGTACGGGGCGCTGTTGACGGTGGTGATCTCACCCCCGGTAATAAGGAGCGCGATTCCGCGGCCAGCGAGCATGAGCACGAGGGTCGCGATAATCGGCTGGATGCCGAGAACGGCCACCAAGAACCCGTTCCACGCGCCGGCGATGAGGGTGACGATCACGCCAGCCCCAATCGCGAGGGCGATGACCCCCGGCGCCTCGGGGGTGGGCGAGTCCGCGATGATCGTCAGGGCCACCGAACCCGACACCGCCATCATGGCGCCGACCGAGAGGTCGATGCCGCGGGTGGCGATGACGATGGTCATGCCGAGGGCGACGAGCATGAGCGGCGCGCTGTTGCGCAGCAGTGAGATCAGCGAGCCATAGAGCTCGCCATTCTGCACGGTGATGCTGAGGAACGACGGCCGTGCGATGGCGTTGACGAGCAGCAGGGCCACCAGGGCCATCGCGGGCCAGAAGACCCGGTGCTTGACTATGTTCTTCATGCCACGTTCTCCTGGCCCTCGTTGGCGATGTAGTCGATGACGTCGTCGACGTCGAGTTCGTGCGACTCAAGTTCGCCGATCTTACGTCGATCGCGCATGACAGTGATTCTCTGGGCGAGGCGAATGACCTCCTCCATCTCTGACGAGATGAAGATCACAGAGAGCCCCTTGGCGCTGAGCTCAGCCACCTTGCGCTGAATGTCGGCCTTGGCGCCGACGTCGATGCCGCGGGTCGGCTCGTCGAGAATGATCAGCTCGGGCGCGGTCGCGAGCCAGCGGGCGAGCAGCACCTTCTGCTGATTGCCGCCCGAGAGGTTGCGTACGGGGCGGTCGGGGTCGGCCGGGCGAACCCCGAGGGCCTCGATGTACTCCTTGACGATGGCGTCAGTCTCCGACTTCTTAACGCGGCGAAGCCAGCCGCGCCGAGCCTGGATGCCGAGAACGATGTTCTCTGCGACGCTGAGGTCGCCGACGATTCCCTCGGCGCGACGGTCCTCTGACGAGAACGCGATGCGGTGGTCGATGGCGTGGCGGGGGGTGCTGATGCGCGTCGACTTGCCATGCACCTCGACCTTGCCGCTGTCGGCGCGGTCAGCGCCGTAGACCAGCCGAACAAGCTCGGTGCGCCCGGAGCCGAGCAGGCCGGCGATGCCGACCACCTCGCCCTCGTAGATGTCGAGGTCGGAAGGCTCGAGCATTCCCTTCTTACCGAGGCCCGTGACCTTGAGCACCGGGGCGGCGGTGCGGTCGATGGTGCGCGCGGCCGAACGCGAGATCGCGGCGAGGTCGTCGAGCTCGCGGCCGATCATCGCCGAGATGAGCTCGTTGCGCGGCAGCTTCGCCGCCTCGTACTCGCCAACGAGCGTGCCGTTGCGCAGCACCGTGATGCGGTCGGAGATCTCGTAGACCTGGTCGAGAAAGTGCGAGACGAAGAGGATGGCGACACCGCGGCTGCGCAGCTCGGTGATCACGCCGAACAGCTGCTCGACCTCGGAGCGGTCGAGGCTGGAAGTCGGCTCGTCAAGAATGAGCACCGTGGAGTCCGTCACCATGGCCCGGCTGATCGCAATGAGCTGCTGGATCGCGATGGAGTGGCTGAAGAGTCCGGAGCGGGTGTCGAGGTCGACGCCGAGGTTCTGCAGGTGCCGCTTGGCCTCGCGGTGGGTGGCGCGCCAGTCGATGACCCCGCCGCGGCGCACCTCGTGGCCGAGCATGACGTTCTCGCCGACCGAGAGGTTCGTGCAGAGGTTGACCTCTTGGTACACGGTCGAGATGCCGGCGGATTGCGCGTCGGAGGTGGTGCGAAAGACGCGGGGCTCGCCAGCGACGGTGATGGAGCCGCTGTCGATCGCGTAGACGCCGGTCAGCGCCTTGATGAGCGTGGACTTGCCGGCGCCGTTCTCGCCCATGAGCGAGTGCACCTCGCCAGGGCGGAGGCTGAAGTCGACATTGTCGAGAGCCTTCACACCGGGAAACTGGATGGTGATTCCGCGCATCTCAATGATGGGCGCGACATCGTTGTCGACGGGCATGTCACTGCTTTCTGGAAAGAGCGTGGGTGGTGATGCCCCCGCCGGAGGTGAGCTCGCGCTCGACCTCCGGCGGGGGATTGATCAGTTGTGCTGCTTAGTACTTACGGTCCGGAAGAGCCGTCTTGGCTGCCTCCTGGTCGAAGGCGCCGTCTTCGACGAAGGTTGCGCGCTCGATGGTCTTGCCATCGAGAACGTCCTTCACGAGGCCAGCAGCGAGGTCGCCCAGCAGCGGGTTGCACTCGACGATGTAGTTGATCTTGCCGTCGGCAAGGGCCTGCATTCCGTCGTGCACCGCGTCGATGGAGACGATCTTGATGTCTTCACCGGGCTTGAGTCCGGCTGCCTCGATGGCGTCAATCGCACCAAGGGCCATGTCGTCGTTGTGCGCGTAGACGAGGTCGATGCCGTCCTTGCCGTACTTCTGCAGGAACCCCTCCATGACGGTCTTGCCGTTGGCGCGGGTGAAGTCACCCGTCTGCGAGTCGATCTTGGTGATCGACGAGCCCTCGATGGCCTCATCGAAGCCCTCGGCGCGGTCGTTGGCCGGCGCGGAGCCGGTCGTGCCCTCGAGAACGACCATGTTGGTCGGCTCAGTGAAGGTCTCCGCTGCCCAGGTGCCTGCTGTGACGCCCTCCTTCTTGAAGTCGAGTCCGACCCAGCCCTCGTAGAGGCTCTCGTCGGCGCTCAGCGTGCGGTCTTCGAGGATGACGGGAATGCCGGCGTCCTTGGCTTCCTGCAGCACGTCGTCCCAGCCGTCTTCAACGATCGGGGCGATGACGATTGCGTCGACGCCCTGCGTGATGAATCCGCGAACCGCGGCGATCTGCGCCTCGATCTTGTTGTCGGCTGCGTTGAACTTAAGTTCGAAGCCGTTCTCCTTCGAGAACGCCGTCTTCATCGATTCGGTGTTGGCGCTGCGCCATCCACTCTCAGAACCGGTCTGCGCGAAGCCGACGGTGATGACATCGTCGCCACCGCCTGCGTTGTTCGCTCCGGGGCCGGCACAACCGGTCAGCACGAGAGCTGCTGCCCCCAGAACTGCCATTCCACTCAGGATTTTCTTCACTATCCAAAACCTCCTCGTCTTGGTCCGGCAGCATTGCCGGCTTGGTGTCATGCATCACGCCAAAAGGGCTTCGGCGTGACTAGATGTTAGCGCTCACATTGGTTCACATGGCAAACCAAATCTGGTAACGGTTCGGTAACGCACCAGTGAAATGGCGGATCTCCGCCCGTTTTTCGCCGGAATTGCAGCCACCTCAGCGTCTTTCAATGTGATGAACTCTCGCGGCGCAATCTTTCGTGAACGTGTTCGACAACGACTGTTGCGCAATTCGCAGATCGTGGGCTACATTCATCGAAGCGGTTCGACGATGAACGGATTTCAGCATGGCAACGATCAGTGATGTGGCTCGCGAGGCAGGCGTCTCGCGCAGCACTGTGTCGTATGCGCTGTCCGGAAATCGCCCCATCTCGCTCGAGACCCGCCAGCGCATCGACGCTGCGATTGCCAAGCTCGGATTCACCATCAACGCGGGGGCGCGGGCTCTCGCCACGAGCGAGACGATGGTCATCGGGTTGCTGCTGCAGTTTCACGACGACGAGTTTCCGCCGGCGATGCTGCAGTACATCCTCGCGGTGTCGACGGCCGCCCGCGAGAGCGGCTACGACATTCTCATGGTCACCGACTCCGACGGGCCGGGCGCGGTCAAGCGCATCACGTCGTCGAACATGGTGGACGGCGTGGTGCTTCTCGACGTGACCCACGAGGACCCGCGGCTCGACGCCCTTCGCGCCGCCCGCCAGCCGGGTGCGCTGGTCGGGCTGCCGCGCAACACCGAGGAGCTCGACGTCTTCGACCTCGACTTCGGCGAATCCGCGCGAATTCTCATCGACCACCTCTACGGCCTCGGCCACCAGCAGGTCATTCTGGTGTCGCCGCCGCGACACGTATTCGAGCGCGGGGGAGCCTACGGCTGGCGCTTTCGTGATGCCGCCGTCGAGCGAGCCGCTCGCTATGGCATGCAGGTCTACCCCTACTACGGCGAGTCACAGCAGCCCGGAATCTCGCGCAGCCTCAACGCGATCCTTGACGCCCGGCCGCAGGCAACCGCCCTCATCGTGCACAACGACGCGTCGATCGCCGTGCTCCCCGCGGTGCTGCACGAGCGCGGTGTTGAGGTGCCCCGCGATCTCTCGGTGGTCAGCCTGTACTCACAAGACTTCGGTCGAAGCTTTCTGCTGCCCTACACGGCAGTAGAGACCTCGCCCGACAAGCTGGGCCGCGAAGCGGTGCAGCACCTGGTCCGACGAATGC
>Ga0247732_10000576_pt1 | contig 16996 bp, 16 predicted proteins | sample UWRJL163409C2_FD_180940 | JGI IMG/M metagenome (GOLD analysis project Ga0247732, IMG submission 180940) | Plant litter microbial communities from Arlington Agricultural Research Station in Wisconsin, United States - UWRJ-L163-409C-2 | ecosystem: Environmental > Terrestrial > Plant litter >...
TTCCGGCTCTTCGGGGTCATCGCGATCATCGCATTCCTCTTCCGCGTCGACGTGGCTCGTGGGTTCCTCCTCATAGCCTTACCCGTCGGCATTCTTGTCTTGCTCGCGGAGCGATGGCTTTGGCGGCAATGGTTGGGAACCAAGCGACGCAATGGCGAGTACGCCGCGAGGGTGCTTCTCGTTGGGTCGGAATCCTCAGTGGCGCAGATCGCGCGCGAATTGCACCGCTCCCCCGGCTCTGGTTACCAGGTGGTCGGCGCATGCGTGCCGTCGGGGCAGATCGCAGGGACGATCGCGGGTACGACGATCCCAATCATGGGCTCGGTCTCAGCAGTCGGCCGAGCGATCCAGGCCACGGGCGCAGATACTGTCGCGGTGACCAGCACCGACGAGTTGCCACCCGACAAGGTCAAAGAGATCTCGTGGAACCTGGAGGCTGGCAAACAGCATCTCGTACTTGCGCCGAGCATCGTCGACATCGCCGGGCCTCGCATCCATATGCGCCCAGTCTCCGGACTCCCGCTCATCCACGTCGAGACGCCCCGATTCACAAAGGGTCAGCTCTTCGTCAAGCGCACACTAGATCTCAGCGCATCGTTGGTCGGCGTCCTCCTCATCAGCCCGATTCTCGGCGTCCTAGCCATCACCGTGCGGCTGACCAGCCAGGGGCCGGTCTTCTTCAGGCAGACCCGTATCGGACTCCGCGGCAAAGAGTTCACCATGATCAAGTTCAGATCCATGGTCACGAATGCCGAGGACCTGCTCGAACAGCTACAGCGTCAGCAGCGCGACGCCGGCAACGAGGTTCTGTTCAAGATGAAGAATGACCCGCGAATCACGCCCGTAGGACGCATCATGCGCAAGTTCAGCCTCGACGAACTTCCGCAGCTTTTCAACGTGATCGGCGGCTCGATGTCCCTGGTGGGCCCGCGCCCACCGCTGCCAAACGAGGTGGCCCAGTACGCTGATCATGTACACCGACGCTTCCTAGCGAAGCCTGGTATCACCGGGCTATGGCAGGTGAGCGGCAGGTCGTCGTTGTCCTGGGAGGAATCGGTACGCCTAGATCTCTCGTACGTCGAGAACTGGACTTTGTTGGGGGATCTAGTCATCCTCGGCAAGACAGCGAAGGCCGCCATCGCCCCAGGCGAGACCGCTCATTGACTTTTCCCCTCAGCTGTCACTACCTAGTAATGAGAACCGGAGCCGACGATTGAACGCGACGACCACTGACCTGCTCGACTGCACGTTGCGAGATGGGGGCTACTACACACTTTGGGACTTCCCCCGCTCTCTCGTAGAGACGTACCTCACCTCGATGAGCAAGCTCCCCGTCGCGACAGTCGAGCTCGGCTACTGCAATGTGGCTAAGCCTGGGTACGCCGGACAGTACTACTACCTGACTCCAGAAACGACCGCCTGGGCGAAGGGCTTACTATCCCCGCATCAGCGGCTAGCAATCATGCTGGACGAGAAGTCTGTTGAACCCTCTCAAGTAGCGGAACTCCTCGAACCTCACCGTCCCTACGTAGACCTGGTCCGAATCGCCGTAGCTCCTGGCCGTCTGAGGCACTCCGTCGAATTGTGCCAAGAGCTGCACAAGCTGGACCTTCCCGTGGGACTGAACATCATGTACCTCTCGAAGTACTGGGACAACGTGGCGTCGCTCGACAGCATTGACGCAGCTATCTCGAGCTCCGAGACGCTTGCCCTCGTTGACTCATACGGATCCTGCACACCACAGCAGGTCGCCCGCGCTGTGAGCGATCTTGTAACCCTCTACCCCTCCGCCCGCATCGGCTTCCACGGCCATGACAACCTCGGCCTCGCTGTAGCGAACTCGCTGGCGGCCATTGACGGGGGCGCATCAGTCATTGACGGCACCGTCACGGGAATGGGCCGAGGACCGGGGAACACTCGCACTGAGACATTCATCGTGCAGCAGGCCCACGGCCGAAACGAGGACGTTGACTATTCTGCTCTTGCTGGCGCGATCGGTGCATTCGACGAGCTACTGGCCGAGCACCGGTGGGGCACAAACCTCGTTTACATGATCTCGGGCGCGGCCGGTCTACCGCAGAACAACGTCATGGATTGGCTAGGCAAGAATCGTTACTCAATGCCCGCCATCATTCATGCCCTTCGAGGGGACGCGGAACTATCGGTTGAGATTCCAAAGGTGCCCGCCTTGGCGCCGCCGGTTGAATCCATCGACCAAGTCATCGTCATAGGCGGTGGAGCGTCGGTCGCAGATCACACGGACGCAATCACCCGGTACGCAGACACCGAAGGCGCCACGGTGATCCACGCAACTACCCGGCATTTGGCGGTTGCATCGAAACTACCGGCCGGCCAGTATCTTGCAGTCGCCGGAGACAACCCCCATGCAGAACTCAGCACCGCGCAACGTAAACAATTCAGTGCAGTAATCGTCCCGACCGGGCCACGCTTCCCGCTCGAAGCCCTCGACTACGGCGATGTACCCGTACGCGAGGTGCCTCCTTTTGAGATCAACGACCCGACCGACCACCTCGGGCCTGTTTCAGACGTTGCTCCTCTTGCCTTGGCGTTGGGCGCAGCAACGGCACTCGGAGCACGGGAGGTTGTGCTGGTCGGATTCGACGGTTACTCACATGCCACGCTCGCTCAGCAAGAGCTAGTTCGCGAGACGCAGGATCTCATCAGTGCGTTCCGAGCAAAGCACCCGTCGGTAGAAATCCGAAGTGCTACAAGAACCTTGTACGACGTTCCCACCCTGTCCATCTACGCACCGCGCGCCGCGAGCGGCGTATCCGAAGGAATCAACTGACGGTGCGCGTCGAGATGAGCGGAGTTCGCGCTCTGGTATTGGACTGCGACGGAGTCATTCTTGACACAAACCATGCAAAAGTCGAGGCGTTCAGAGAGACAGCGCGCGAGTTCCGAGTCCCAGAAGACACGGTAACGCACTTCATTGAATGGCAATCTGCAAATTTTGGGACGTCGCGATTCGCGGCTTTCGAGAAGCTCTCTCAGGGCGATTTTGGGCCCGCACCCAAGACCGAAGTTGAGCTCCTCGCCCAGAGCTTCGCCGAGAAAGTCGATGCAATATACGACCGTGCGATCGAAACTGAAGGCTTGCGCCACTTCCTACTCGGCGCCGCTGACACCCCTAAGTTCGTAGCATCGGGTAGCGAACAGCTACAATTGCGGCGAGCGTTCAGAACACGAGGTCTGGAAGGATTGTTTAACGGAATCTTCGGATCGCCAACCAAAAAAGCAAACATCTTGGCCAATATTGTCGAATCGCTGCCGTTCAGAGCCGTAGAGACTCTGATGATTGGCGACGCGCACGCAGATGCCGATGCAGCCCAGAACGCGGGCGCCAGGTTCATATTCATGAATCAATATAGCCTGGTCCAGGATACGATGCTCGAGAGAGCAAAAGCGGAGCCCTTTCCCGTGATTCGCAATCTCGCAGAACTCACTTTGATCTGAATACAAACGAGCCGAGCACAAGGATTACCTTTGAAGACTGTCGCATACGTTCCAATGAAAATGACGAACGAGAGACTGCCTGGGAAGAATACGGCTTTGTTGGGCGGCCGCACACCGCTCTACCACCTCATTTTGGGGTCGCTGCTTGCTACGAAGTCCATAGACGAGATCTACGTGTTCTGTAGCGATGAGTCCATACCAGACTTGCCGGACGGTGTACGCTATCTTCGGCGTCACCCCTCCCTGGATCAGTCGACCACGAAGATCAACGAGGTGATGAACGCATTCGCTCAGGACGTTGAGGCTGACGTCTACGTTTTGGCGCACGCGACGGCCCCATTTCTGAGTTCCGAGAGCCTCGAGCGGCTGGTTCAAGAAGTCCGCGGGGCGGAGCATGACTCCGCCTGTACAGTGACGGCACTACAGGAGTTCATGTGGAAGGACGGCCAGCCGTTCAACTACGAACCGTCCGCTATCCCTCGCACACAGGACCTCGACCCATACTTTGTGGAGACCAGCGGAGCCTACGCGTATCGCCGGGAGCTAGTCCAAGCAGGGCGCAGAGTGGGTTTCCGGCCTGCGCTGATCACGGTGCCGAAGATTGAGGCAATCGACATCAACAATCCTGAGGATTGGTTTATCGCCGACGCCGTCTACCAGGCGCAGACGCGCTCTACGCAGGACACCTCCAAGTGACGGAGCCATTTCTTCTTGGGGAACACGCGTACCGTGGCCTGAGTATTTCACGCGTTGTTCGAGTCCGCGCTCGCATTGCGGCAAAGTTCCTGATCGAGTCGACCAGAAAGCCACGCGAACGCGCAAGGAGAATCGAAACCCTCCGACGGCTAAGTAATACGAAAAAAGAGAAAGAGGCGCTCGTCCTTGGGCTGGGGCCGAGCCTCGGACAGCTTGACCCCTCCAAGTTGTCGCGTTTACAACGTGAAGGATCGATCGAAATCTTTGCGGTCAATGCTTTTGCAATGTCGTCTCTTTCGACCGCGTTGACACCGAACCACTATGTATTGACTGACCCGGCATATTTCGGCGGTGACGTCGGGCACTATCAGTCCACGAGCAGAGCATCCCCCCAGCTTGTTTGGGATTACCTCGCGGACCACCCCGAAATCAATATATACATCCCGCATGATCGATGCGCCCCAACCTCAATCGCGTCGTCGCGAATTCTCTATTCGAACTCACTCGGCCTGCAGGGGTTCTCGCGAAACGTTTCTCCGGTTCGCCCTCGAGGGTATCTCGCAATCACCGCCTATACCGCCCTGGCTATCTCCACATGGTTTGGATACAACCGAATATTTGTTATGGGCATAGATAATACGCAGTTCAGATCAATGCGACTATCCGCCGGCATGAAAGTGTCGCTCGGTGCAAGTCATGCCTACACTGAGGACGACGGCGCAGCCAACGAGATCGCTATTTTTCGGGCCAGTGGAGTGGCGGGCTTTTTCGAAGATGTGAGCAGACTTTTCGCTGACCTCCGCCTGTTCTCTGACTTCCCGATCGAGAATCTCGACGAAACCACTCTCGTTGATGCATTTCCCATAGCGAGGGACCGCGACCGCTTCGTCCATGAGACAGGCAATCTGACCTCTGACGTCTAACAGCGATTGCACCAGCGGTAGCAGCTGAGCTCCGCAGCGGACTATGGCAGTTTCAGAAGCACGGGGGACTGGCGGCCCGGCGTTGATCGGATCGTTCAGGTCGCCAGGTCAGCTCAGACTTCCCGAGTCTGCGACAGGCCTTCGGCGTGGATCGCACCGAACAGTTGCGTCACAAGCTCAGCTGTCCGCACCGAGTACTCGGGCCAAGAGAACCTCTGCGCGAGCTTGATTGCGTGGCGGCTGAAAGTTTCCACCTCAACCGGGTCGTCATACAGCCGCGCAATCGCGCGCTCAAGCGACTTCGCATCAGCCGGTGCCACAGCCAAACCCGCAACCTCATCTAAGCCCACGTCCGCTGCCCCCGTTGTCGTCGTTACGATCACCGGTAAACCTCGAGACAGCGCTTCCACAACAACAAGACCGAAGCCTTCTCGCAAACTGGGGACAACTAGAACGTCATGCTGGTCGAACCTACGATACAGATTTGTCCTCGACATAGCGGGCACCAACTCCACCTCGGAGACCAATGAGAGATCCCCGCGGAGCTGTAAATGATCTGGAGATACTACGGTCAGCTTCACGTCACGCGACGCATCTCGAAGAGACGAGAGGGCTTCGAGCAGGTACTTGAGGCCCTTATTTGGGTCCGCGCGTCCAACGAATATGAGTTTGAAGGATGTCCCCGCATCCCGAACCCTCGGCTCCGGCGCCGGAAGCCCTGCGGGCGAATCGACGCCCAGGTTGGACACAACAATTCGCTCTGGGCCCCAACCGACGGCGGCCGACTGCGCCACGTAGCGACTCGCAACCAATAGACCGTCCGCGAGATTCACCTCCTCGACGTACCTGACGTCCGCCTTCTCGTACGGCTGTGGAAGATAGGAAACCAAGGGGATCTGGTGTGCCACGCAGTACTCGGCTACGTCTAAACAGGCACTCGCGGTTGTGACGACGCCGTCCACCTGGCCGGCATTGCGACGAAGAAACCTGATTGCCCGCCTGTTAACGGCTCGGTTCCGCCGCTCTCGCCAAGTATCGATGGCTTTGCGATGTCCGGACCGGCGCGCTGCAAGGTAGACCAGGTCCGTGAACGGAGCACCAGAGGAAGAGTTGTGTCGAGTCAGGTTGGGGGGCAGTACTCTCCGCGCCCACTCTGCCCGCACCCGTCGGGGCAAGAGACGCGAGCCATAGCCTTCGACCACCCCCAGGGCTGTGAGGTAGTGCACGGCACCCTGCGAGGCTAGCCCGTTGGCTAGCCAGCGAGGAGCTGGATGAGTCCCGGGATTAACGACGAGGAACATGTGCGATCCGATCTGCAACTCTGGCGGATTCTCTTCCACTACCGTCAGCGGCATATCTCAAGTATCTTCCAGCAAAAACAACTAGGACGATAAGTACGGGTATGAGCGGGATCAGAAGCCGTTGCGAAGAGAAGGTGAGGCTTCCGCGCATGATCGGGAAAAGATGTGCTGCGGTCATGACGTAAACGTAGGCCATGAAGAGATTCGGGGAACTGTCGTGAGCCCGCGTGATAACCCCGAGGAGGATACCAAATATCAGAGCCACGGCAACGACGCCCCATATCCCGAAGTTGAAATGAGGCTCACTGTAGAATCCGAAGGCGAATCCGATTCCCCGTGCGTCCGTCGCCGGAAAGATTGCAGAGTTCAGAACTTCGTCAACAGACTCTGGCTTGCCCGGCCAGATGTTCCTAGGTACGACCGAAAGCAACGCGGCCAGGTAGGTGCTGCCGAAAGCAGGGGGGAGCGAGCCTGACGCCTGCGTCGCAATCTGGACCGAAAACGCGTCAACCATAGCTGTGTCGTAACCGCCAAGAAAACCCTCAAAGATACCACGAAGCGACAATGACTCAGAAATTGAGTCGATGATGCTACCACCGGTCGACAGGTCGTTACGCCAGAGACGCGGCGCAACAAGAAAGACAACTACAAAAATGGGGAGACCAAACACTGCATTTCGCGCTCGCGCAAAACCCGGCCTAGTTGCAGCAAGAATCATAACCAGAGCCACAGCGATGGGAATAAAATCCGAGCGATTCCCGGAGACGAAAGAAGGTACGGCCGCGAGGACAATCAAGGTAATGCTGACCACTGCTGACTTCCGCCAGCCGGCTGACATAGCCTGGAAGAAGACGAGTATGAGCGCACCCGTAGCGAACCTTAGACCAGCGTACAAGTACGCGGAACTCGACTGGAGTGCGCTCCGGTTTTCATCCGACCTGCCCGAAAAGACAGATCCCCAATAAGAGGCCCAGCCCACCTGCAGGATATACAACAGGTAAAGAGAGAATCCGACAACCACCAATATCCAAAGCCCAGTTCGCACCCTCGCCCAAAGATCCGATGGAACCGCCAAAACGTCCGCATGGTTTTGGCGTCGCCCGACGACGAGACAATATGCCGCCACCAAGCAGACGAGCCCGACGCCAGCGACCAGCTGCGCCTGGAGAAAAGACTGATCATATCCGCGGCGCGTAAACAGGTTCGTCGAGTCCTGATAAAGGACCGCGAAGCCTGGACGGCCAATGAACAAGACGACGTGACAGTAGATAAGGATAGCAATAAGAGATAGAGGGCGAAACTGGCCGGTGAGAATCACGATGAGGGCGATAGACACGGCCACAAACAAGACCGCAATGGCAAGACCCGCAACTCCGACATCGCCGGAGTTCACGACCGTGAGCACGACGACAGTCAACAAGACAGAGGCGCATACCGCGGCCACCAGGAGTGTGACCGAACCGCTGCGGGCTTCATGCTTCATCTCCAGAACCTCCTCTGTGTCCACGCAGAATAGGGCGAGCAGTCATTCGATTGAAGCCGACCGCAAATGCGCTGAGTGTGAGCATTCCGGCGGCGACCATGCCTGCGGCCGAAATCCAAACGCTGTCGAAGACCCCCGCCAATGCGGCTGTTCCCAAAACGGCGATCGTGTTCCCCAAGAGTATCCAGGTCACCATCGGTGGCACTTTTGTCGCGTAATACCACGACTGATAGGCCTGCACCACGGCGTTGCACGCGCAAGCGATGACCACTGCCACCGCCATGGGCCATGCGTCAGCGAAGTCTGCGCCGTAAAGCACGGTAATACCCCACGGTACGAATGGCGTGCAAATTATCATAGCGGCAGCGATGCCCGTCATTATATTGCGCACTGACCCAAATACCTTAAGACGTGACCGATCATCCCCCTGCCGCGCCAGCGACGGCACCACGGACTGCAGAATCGAACTCGGCAAGAGATTGAGTGGAGAAGCGAGCCTCGTAGCCGCCCCGTATAGACCGGCCAGCTGCGGCGAGGCAAGCGCGCCGATGATCAGAGTATCGGCCTGTTGCAGATTAGCCGCGACGCTCGCGGTCATGAAGTGCCTGTTATCACTAATAAACCTGAACGGGTTGCTCGGGCGCCCGAGCTCCTTGAGCAACAGAACGGCGGTAAGCGCGTACCCGACGACTCCAGTTACAGAAAGAGCCCCATATATCCACATTCCGGAGTATCCGAGAACAAGTAGACCCACTAGGGGAAGCAGCGTTGCGAACCTTCGGGTTAGCAGAAGTGTCGCAGCCGACTTCTCCCGCTTCAAGCCTATGAGTAATGATTGCCCTAGGTTTCCAAACAAATCTCCGGTTACGTACAAAATCACTAGCAGGGATTCAAGAACCGGGAGGATACCCGTCGCAATCATCACCAAACCAGCACCGACCAGCACGAGGATGTTCGTTACTGTCCTAATAGACAAGACGGTGGAGACCGTCGAACCGGTGCGTGGGTCCGATCCGACACGCAATGAACGATTTCCCAAACCAAACTCGAGAAACGACATCACTACCATTGTAAGACTCATCGCCATGGCGAATCTTCCGAATTCACTGACGCCCATAAGTCTTCCGACGATGGCCAGAGTTCCGAATTGCACGACCGACGCCAGGATGCGGCTGGCCGCTATAACCGACATCCTACGGGCGGCCGCTCCGCGACCAGCCGTGGAGCGCTCTACGAGAGCTCTAAGTCGGGAAAGCATCATTGCGCAGGTACCGCGAATTCAATCCTCGACGCCACAACCAATGCCGAGTAGAACGCGGACACCGTCAACGAACGCTCGACAGACCCGTGGGCGGCCCTAAACCTCGTGCGACACCGCATTTAATTCCTACTCTTCGTACAGTTTCACTAAATGGTCTGCTACGGCGTCAATGCTCAGTTCCGCCTCAAGAAACCGCCGGGCGCCAGCGCGTAACTCACTTGACAGGTGGGAGCTCGACAGGATTTCGCTCACCGCGTCGGACAGTGCATCAACCGTCCCGTCCGTCACGACTGCGGCTCCGTAATCGCGGCATTTCGAAGCTATACCGAGCGAAGAGGTCGTGACGACCGGGGTTCCAGCAGCGAACGCCTCCAGTATCGACATGGGAAAGACTTCCCCTATCGATGGCAGGACAAAAACTCTCGCTTCCCGGAGTAACGCATCAGTCTCCGACGGGTCTACGGGCCCAATCCATCGGATGCGCTTATCAGCTTCGGAAGCCCTGATCAGCGCCAGCACCTGATCCGCTTCGCCCTCGTCGGGGCCAGCCAAGATAAAATCGGCAGCAACCCCTCGATGGACGAGCTTTGCTGCCATTTCAACGAATGCGCCAGGCCTCTTGCGCTGATGCAATCGCGCGAGGAAGACTACGCCGCCAGCGCGCTCGTCATAGGAAGGCAGATCTGCGATCCTGATTCCGTTGGCGATCCTCTCAACGCGTGCGGTCGGAGCGATTTGTTGAATATCGCGTGACTCCCGGTCGGTCAAGGTCAACACAGCATGCGCCTCCGCTAGAGCGGATTTGACTTCCCACGCGTCGATAGGAGCGGCTAGGGGGTTCTGCGACCTATCAATCATCCCGTGCGGTTGTACAATCAAGCGCACATTAGATTTCCGGGCTGCGCGTGCGGCGGGAAGCGTCACCAGGTCGCGCGCGAGGTGGACATGGACAATGTCGAGTTGCGCCAGATCTCTTCTCAGAGATTTTGTCAGCCCAGGTGCGAACATTCCAGCGAATCCCAAACCTCGATGGATTCGGCGAGCAGGGAAAGTGCGGATCTGGTAGCCGTCGGTGTCGATCGTCTGCGGAGTATTGTCGGGCGAGGCCGCAAATACGGTGACATTGTGACCCTGCTCCGCTAGCGCTGCAGCCTGCCCGAGCGCGACACGCACAGGTCCACCAAATGCGCCATCAGGCGAGATATATGTAACAACATGAGCGATCCTCATGCGAATCGCTCCGCCAGCCGCCCAGTCTGATCCCAGATGGAGTTTGGCTCCACGTCGCTGTCGATTCGGGTGAGGGGCTTGATGAGGGACGAACGCCCAATGGTGACTCCGCCGAGAACCACGCAACGGCTCGTGACCCAAGCACCTGGCTCGATCGTGATCGGTCGCGTTATGAGGGCCATGTCTTTGCGGTGGCGGTGACTGCCCGTCGTCAGGAACGTCTCCTGGGAGATGACAACGTCGTGTCCGACATAGATGTGGTCCTGGTTGTGGAACCAGACCCCCTCGCCGATCCATGAGCGGTCTCCGATGTGGAGCTTCCAAGGGAACTTGACGCGGGTGCGCGGGCGGAACACCACTCCAGAGCCGATCTCGGCGCCGAAGGCGCGGAGCACTCGGATGCGAAGGCCCGAGCTGATCTGCCACGGGTTGGTCACGAACAGCAGCTCGCACACGGCCCACAGGTACACGACCCATGACGGACGGTCCCACGCGGCGCGTTCACCGGGGGCCTTCGAAAGGTCGATCACCGGAACTTCAGACATTGGGCACCTTCTGAAACGAGACGGAATCGTTGCCGCACTAAGGTCGAGACCATGCCGCGCCTCGCCCCCGCAGTCACCTTACTGGGGATCAACTACCCGCCTGAACCGACGGGCATCTCGCCCTACACGGGCGCAATGGCCCTCGGCCTTGCGCGTAACGAGCGCCGCATCGAAGTCGTCACGGCGCACCCTCATTATCCGGAGTGGAAAATCCGCGAAGGTTACGGACAGTGGTCGCGCAGGGAACATCTCGACGGGGTCGCCGTCACGAGGCTGCGTCACTACGTGCCGACGAAGCCTACCGGGGTGCGACGGCTCCTCTCTGAGATCAGCTTCGGCCTCCGCCTTGTCGCGGCGCGATGGCGGCGCCCCGACGCCATCGTTCTGATCTCCCCCGCACTCTTCTCTTCCGCCTTCGCCGCTATGCGCGCACGCATTTTCCACCGACGCACGCCCGTCGTCGTATGGGTGCAAGACCTCTACACGCTCGGGCTGTCGGAGACCGGTCAGGGATCGGGACTCACCGGTCGGATCATCCGGGTCGTCGAAGGCTGGCTGCTGCGTCGGGCCGACCGCGTCGTCGTCATCCACGAGAGGTTCGCTCGGCGCGTCTCTGAAGACTTCTCCATCCCCCGCGACCGCATCGAGGTCGTGCGCAACTGGACGCACCTGCCCCCGATGCCGCCGGTCGACCGCGACGCGGCTCGGCACGCGCTCGGGTGGGGGGATGAGACCGTCGTCCTGCACGCGGGAAACATGGGCGTGAAGCAGGGGCTCGAGAACGTCCTGGCCGCCGCTCGCCTCGCCGACAAGAGCGGTGCCAGCATCCGGTTCGTTCTGATGGGCAACGGGGGCGAGAAGGCGCGTCTCTCGAAGGACGGCGCCGGCATCGGCGCGCTGCAGTTCCTCCCCCCACTTCCTGACGACGAGTTCGCTCAGGCCCTCGTCGCGGCCGACGTGCTGCTAGTGAATGAGAAGCCAGGCGTCGCCGAGATGGCCGTGCCGAGCAAGCTCACCTCCTACTTCTCGACCGGTCGCCCCGTGCTCGCGGCCACAGACGAGACAGGCATCACCGCCGAGGAAGTCACGACCGCCGCCGCCGGCGTCGTTGTGCCTGCGGGTGACCCGTCGAAGCTGTTGGAAGCAGCGCTCGCACTCGGGGCCGACGAGGCTCGTTCGACCGAGCTCGGAGCCAACGGGCTGAACTACCGAAACACGGTGCTCGACGAAACATTCGCGATCGATCGATTCGCTACGCTTCTCTCGCTGCTCATCGACGGGGATGGCTCACGAACGTCCGATCGTCACCAACGTCCGAGCAAAACCTCCATCTGAACGGGGCTTCAGTTGACCAAGCGCGCACTCATCACCGGCATCACGGGGCAAGACGGCTCCTATCTCGCCGAACTCCTGCTGTCGAAGGGTTACGAGGTGCACGGCCTGATCCGCCGCGCGTCGACCTTCAACACGCACCGCATCGACCACCTCTACGTCGACCCGCACGACCCGACGGCGAAGCTCTTCCTGCACTACGGCGACCTGAGCGACGGCGCTCGCATGGTCACGCTCATGGCGCAGATCGACCCCGACGAGGTCTACAACCTCGCCGCGCAGTCGCACGTGCGCGTCTCGTTCGACGAGCCCGAGCACACCGCCGACACCACCGGCACGGGAACCATCCGCCTGCTTGAGGCCGTGCGCCTCTCCGGCGTGAAGACGAAGTTCTACCAGGCGTCGACCTCCGAGCTGTTCGGTGCGACTCCCCCGCCGCAAGACGAGAACACGCCCTTCTACCCGCGTTCGCCCTACGGCGTCGCGAAGCTCTACAGCTACTGGATCACCAAGAACTACCGCGAGGCGTACGACATGTTCGCGGTGAACGGCATCCTGTTCAACCACGAGTCCCCCCGTCGCGGCGAGACCTTCGTGACCCGCAAGATCACCCGCGCCGTGGCCCGCATCAAGGCCGGCGTGCAGAAAGACATCTACCTCGGCAACCTCGACTCGATCCGCGACTGGGGTTACGCCGCCGAGTACGTCGAGGGCATGTGGCGCATCCTGCAGGCCGACGAGCCCGAAGACTTCGTGCTCGGCACGGGCGTCGGCTACACGATCAAAGACTTCCTCGAGACCTCGTTCGGTCACGTCGGGCTCGACTGGCAGGAGTTCGTGAAGTTCGACGAGCGCTACCTGCGCCCCACCGAGGTCGACGCCCTCATCGGCGACCCCTCGAAGGCTGCCGACAAGCTCGGCTGGGTTCCCACCATCGATGGGAAGGAACTCGCGAAGCTCATGGTTGACGCCGACGTGGAAGCACTGGAAAAGGGCGCGGAGTGGATCGACACCGTCAAGCTCGCCTCGTGGGGCACCGCGTGACCGCCGTCGACGGAGTCGACTACTCTCCCGGTGAGCTCGACCGCGACGCGACGTTCTATGTCGCCGGGCACCGCGGACTCGTGGGTTCGGCGATCTGGCGCAAGCTCGAAGCATCCGGGTTCGAGAACCTGGTCGGAAAGCCCTCGGCCGAGCTGGACCTGAAAGACCGCGACGCCGTCTTCGCCTACATGGGCGAGACCAAGCCGAAGTACGTCGTGCTCGCCGCGGCCAAGGTGGGCGGCATTCTCGCCAACAGCACCTACCCCGTCGACTTCCTGAGCGACAACATGCGCATCCAGGTGAACGTGTTGGATGCTGCGCTGAAGAACGACGTCGAGCGCGTGCTGTTCCTCGGCTCCTCCTGCATCTACCCGAAGTTCGCCGAGCAGCCGATCCGTGAAGACTCGCTGCTCACCGGGCACCTCGAAGAGACGAACGACGCCTACGCGATCGCGAAGATCGCCGGCATCCTGCAGACCCAGGCAGTGCGTCGCCAGTACGGCCTTCCCTGGATCAGCGCGATGCCGACCAACCTCTACGGACCGAACGACAACTTCTCGCCGAAGGGCTCGCACGTGCTGCCGGCCCTCATCCGTCGCTACGACGAGGCGACGAAGTCGGGCGCGCCCACGGTGACGAACTGGGGCACCGGCACGCCGCGGCGGGAGTTCTTGCACGCCGATGACATGGCCGACGCGTGCCTTCACCTGCTCGAGCACTACGACGGACCCGACCAGGTCAACGTCGGCACGGGCTCCGACGTCACCATCCGAGAGATCGCCGAGACCATCGGCCAGGTCGTCGGGTTCGACGGTGAGACCGAGTGGGACACCACGAAGCCCGACGGCACCCCGCAGAAGCTGCTCGACGTGTCGAAGCTCGCTGAGGCGGGTTGGACCTCGAAGATCTCGCTCAGCGAGGGACTCGACCGCACCGTCGCCTGGTACCGCGAGCACGTCGACACCCTGCGCGGGTAGTGCAGCGGCATATCGTTCTGTTCCGGGTTCGTGACAATGTCACGGACCCGGAATTGTTGGCGGCCATAGAGACCCTGCGGGGGCTCGAGCCGGTCGCCGGCGCCGAGCTGTGGCGGATCGAGCTGTCGACCGACGTGCGCAAGGGCCGCGTCATCGTCGAAGACGCGACGTTCGCGACGGATGCTGCGTTCTCCCGCTTCCTCGCCCTGCCCGAGCATCGCGCGGCCGGTGAGGTGATGGCCCGCATCTCTGACTGGTGGGTCGGCGACTACGCCGACTGAGCGACCGAGCCCGCGGCGTACGCAGCATCCTGATCCCGGCGGGCGTCAGACCGGAGGCGTGTCGAGCCTCGCCCGGTACTGCCGCATCTTATGCCGGGCTCCGCAGATGTTCATGTCGCACCACGTGCGGTTTCGTGACCGTGAGCTGTCGTAGAACACCCAGCGGCATTCCTCAGATGCGCAGGCCTTCAACCGTTGGCCTGACATGTCGAGGCCGTGGAGCATGAGGGCTTCGACGGCTGCCCCGGCCGGCGAGACGGCGTACTCGGTCGGTGAGAAGGCGAGACGGCCCGCGTCGTCGATGTGGGCCGCCGCCCAGTGTTGCTGAAAGACCGCGTTCAGCGCGTGCCGGGCAGCCGGGTCCGATCGGTCGATGAGAAAACCGCGGATGACCTCCCGCTCCTGGCGCAGACGAACCGCGTGCTGCTCACTGTCGAGCGATGGCCAGCCGTTCCGCTGCAGCCACTCGTTGGCCTGGGCGAGGGGCGCCAGCTCGTCGACGCCGTGCAACAGGGTCGCGCTGTTGCAGAGGTCTTCGACGAGTCGCAGCTTCTCGGGGGCTTCGTCGCTCATGAGGTCAACAGCCGCAGCAGTTCGCCGGGTCGATCCTCGGGCACCATGTGCCCTGCTCCCTCGATGATCGAGAAACGTGTGGATGGCGGCAGCACCTCGACGAGACGGCGTGCGTAGTCCAGGTCCACCCACTCATCCTCCGCACCCCAGATCACGTGGACCGGCACGCTCGACGACGGCAAGAGGTGCTGGAAGCCGTCGGTGTACTCCTCACCGCACTGCGCGTACTGGCGATAGAACGCCCGCGTGCCGTCTGGGGTCGCCCACTGCTCGCAGTACGAGCTCAGCGCCTCGGGCCTCAGCCCGGCGTGGCTCCCCGACCGGATCTTCGCCTCGATCAACGCAGCACTCGCCCATGCGGGCAGGGCGCTGAACACCTCCGGGTGCGCCTTCACCGTGCTGAAGAAGTCGCCCGAGCCCCAGCCTGTGACGCTGGCGGCATTGACGAGGGTCACGGAGCGAAACGCGACCTCGTGGAGAAGGTGGGCACGCAGCGCCACCGTGCCCCCGACATCGTGGGCGACGACGCGTGGAGCATCGACATTCCAGTGTCGGAGCAGATCGATGAAGATCGACGTCTGGCGCTCGAGGCTCAGGTCGTCTGGGGTCTTGCTCGATTCTCCGAACCCGAGCATGTCCCATACGTAGACGGTGTGGTCGCGCGCGAGCACGGGCACGATGTCGCGCCAGATGAACGAGGAGAACGGCGTTCCGTGCAGCAGAACCAACGGCTCGCCGTCACCGAAGACTCCCCAGCGCACCTCTCCGTCTCCCACGTCCCAGCTCTCGGGCAGCGTCCACGTACTCATCGAGCCTCCTGGCTGTTACTTGCAAACGTCTTTAGACGGTAACAGAGATCGCTCGTATTCGACCGCATGGGAGAATCGGCGCACACGTCCGGTTCCCCGCAACCACCCGAGCCGCGCAACCGAAACCCGACCGAGAGGACTGCCGATGCCCACCGCACCCCAGTCGCTCGGACGGCGCGAGCGCAACAAGCAGGCCAAGCTCGAGCGCATCACGGCTGCGGCGAGCGCCCTGTTCGCCGAGCACGGTGTCGACGACGTCACGACGCAGCAGATCGCCGAGGCGGCCGACATCGGCGCGGGCACGCTCTTCCTCTACGCGAAGACGAAGGGCGAGCTGTTGCTGCTCGTGCAGAACACGCTCTACGTCGAGGCTTTGGAGCGCGGGCATGCCGCAGCATCCGCGACGGCATCTCTGCCGGAGGCGGTGCTCGCGCTGATCACCCCGATCGTGGAGTGCAACCGCACTCAGGTCGACAACGGGCGCACCTACCTGCGCGAGATGGTGTTCGGCGATCCGACCGAGCCTCATCACGCCGAAGCTCTGTCGATCGTCGCGCGCACCGATGAGGCCATGGCGGCGATCCTGACAAAGCACTCCTCGGTCGATGAACCGCAGGCGCTCGAGCTGGCGCGCGTGATCTCGGCCGTCATGTTCGTGACCATGGCGGCGAGCGTGAACGCCGGCTCGAGCACCGAAGAGATCCTCTCCAGCATCCGGTCTCAGATCGCGGTGATCCTGCCGCGCTGAGCGGTCAGCGCTTCGCCTGGTCGAGCTCGGGGTAGAGCGCGGTGAGCGGAGCCGCGAGACCGGCCCGCACCCGTGCGCTGAGCTCGTCGGCGACGACCTCGAAGGCGTCGTTCTCGACACCCGCGAAGACGGCCTCGACCAGGTCTTCGGGCCTCATCTTCGCGTCGTCGGTGTGGGCGGCCATGGCCGTGTCGACGTAACCCATGTGCACGCCGGTGACGAGCACGCCTCGGGGCGCGAGTTCGAGGCGCAGCGCGTTCGTGGCCGACCACATGGCGGCCTTCGACACGCTGTAGGCACCGGCCCAGGCGTACCA
>Ga0247732_10000577_pt1 | contig 16982 bp, 17 predicted proteins | sample UWRJL163409C2_FD_180940 | JGI IMG/M metagenome (GOLD analysis project Ga0247732, IMG submission 180940) | Plant litter microbial communities from Arlington Agricultural Research Station in Wisconsin, United States - UWRJ-L163-409C-2 | ecosystem: Environmental > Terrestrial > Plant litter >...
CGGGCGAGCTTTTCAACAAGGGGCGGGAAAATCCCCGTGACCGGATTGAACTGGATATCGGCCATCACGCCCTGGCAAAAGGTCGGGTTTGTGAGGATGGCCAGTGGCGGCAAATCGTCACCATTGAGGACGCGTTAGCCGGTGGCTGTACCCTGTTCAATATCGACACGCTGAAACGGGAAAACAGCGCGGAAGACTTCCGCAACCTGTTCATGTGCGAATTTGTAGACGATAAGGCGTCGGTGTTCCCGTTCGCAGAGCTACAGCGCTGCATGGTGGAAAGCGCCGAGGAATGGCAGGATTTCAGCCCGTTCGCCGTGCGTCCGTTTGGCTATCGCGCCGTCTGGATTGGTTACGACCCGTCACACACCGGCGACAGCGCAGGCTGCGCCGTCGTGGCTCCGCCGCTGGTGGACGGCGGCAAATTCCGCGTACTGGAACGCCATCAATGGAAGGGTATGGATTTTGCCGCCCAGGCGAAAAGTATTGAAGAACTCACAAAACGCTACTGCGTGGAATATATCGGCGTGGATGCCACCGGCATCGGCCAGGGTGTTTTCCAGCTTGTCCGGCAGTTCTTCCCCGCCGCGATGGAAATCAGGTATAGCCCCGAAACCAAAACGAAAATGGTACTGAAAGCCAAAGACACCATCACGTCCGGACGCCTGGAATATGACACCAACCATAAAGACATCACGTCGTCATTCATGGCGATCCGCAAAACCATGACCGCCAGCGGCAGCCGTTCCACCTACGAAGCCAGTCGCAGTGAGGAAGCCAGCCACGCCGATGTCGCCTGGGCAATCATGCACGCACTGCTTAACGAACCCCTGACCGCCGCGAACGGCGGCCAAAGCCCTAACATCCTGGAGTTTTATTAATTATGAGTAAGCGCAAATTCCGCAAGGCGGCGCAAACAGCAGTCACCGCAACGGCGCAGCAGACCAGCGGCGCGGAGGCGTTCAGCTTTGGCGATCCGACGCCGGTATTAGACCGCCGTGAAATCCTGGATTACATCGAATGCACGGGGAACGGCCAGTGGTATGAGCCACCAGTCAGCTTTGACGGCCTGGCTCGCACGCTGCGGGCTGCTGTTCATCACAGCTCATCACTGTATGTGAAACGTAATATTCTGGCCTCGACCTTCGTCCCGCATCCGCTGCTATCACAGCAGGAATTCAGCCGGTTTGCCCTGGATTACCTGGTATTCGGGAATGCGTTTTTGGAAGTGATCCGCAACCAGCTCGGCGACGCTGTGGTGATGAAAACGGTGCCCGCCAAATATGCGCGGCGAGGCGTTGAGTCTGATACTTACTGGTTTGTGCAGCAATGGAAAGAGGCGCATCAGTTTGAAGCCGGTAGCGTGTTCCATCTGATTGAACCGGATATTAATCAGGAGCTGTACGGCCTGCCGGAATATCTCAGCGCGCTGAATTCCGCCTGGCTCAATGAGGCCGCCACACTGTTCCGCCGCAAGTATTATCAGAACGGCGCACACGCCGGATATATCCTGTACATGACCGACGCGGCACAAAGCAGCTCGGACATCGATCAGATGCGTAAAGCGATGCGGGACACAAAAGGGCTGGGCAATTTCCGAAACCTGTTTATGTACGCGCCGAACGGCAAACCGGACGGGATCAAGATTTTGCCGCTCAGTGAAGTCGCGACGAAAGACGATTTCTTCAACATCAAGAAAGCCAGCCAGAACGACCTGCTTTGTGCGCACCGTGTGCCGCCGCAGATGATGGGTATTATCCCGGAGAACAGCGGCGGTTTTGGTGATTCGGTGAAGGCGTCGCAGGTGTTTGTCAGGAATGAGCTGACGCCATTGCAGGAACGGTTTAAGGAGCTGAATGCGTGGTTTGGGCAGGTGGTGATTAGGTTTACTTCTTACGAGCTTACATCAGAGTAAGATTATAAGCCCCAAGTTCTGGGGCTTATAATCTGAAAAAAAAGAACTGGCCGATATTTAATCTGATGTCCTTTGAACTTCCAATAACCCCCCAAACCTACTAATATTACTCTTCAATTAGGGCTAATATTTCGCTAATTTTTCCACTGTTTAAAATTTTATACATCAACTCAAGCTTTCCGGGGCTTGACATTAGAGAAGGGTCATAGCCGAATTCTCTTAAACGGCGGTTTAAAGTGCACATTTTTATTGTATTTGCGCCTTTATCACTAAGATCAACATAATAACCATCAACTTGGAGGATATGGTCCTCATAATTATCAAAGTGAGGGTGATATATTAGAAATGCTGAACTACTCCTTGGATATACTTTAGGATTTTTAGTGAAGGTTCCCTCCAATTTATCCGCAACTTCCTTCTCCCTTTTAATTTCGTTACAATCTGGGCAAATTACACATAAATTTTTGGGAGTGAAAATAAAATCAGCATACTTAGATTTAGGGGCAATATGCTCGACATGACAACCAGATGCCGACTTAGAAATTACATTTCTACAGTAAGCACATCTTGCTTTTTGTTTTTTTCGATAGAAATTTCTTATTTCCCTCCTAACACCTTGTAATAAATCGCTAGACCAATCCCTAAAACTATAGGTTGGTATTGCAACAATATGTTCTATAGTTTTTAGTGAATCCTCACTTAATGAAATAGGCTCGGAAATATCAGGCATACACCCCCCTCATCTTTACGATTGCATTAATTAGAGGGCGTAATGGATCATCATCAGATATTTTAGGTAATATACTAATCAACTCATCATAAACAAGAATATCTTCAGGGGAAAATTCTTTATTACTAGATACTTTCGAGAACAAATTAACAGAAATTCTAGATAAGTATTCATTTTTAAAACCCGGAGCGCCAAATAATTTTGCAAGCTGAAAATCAGATGATTTATTGATGTATTCAACGGCATTTTGTGCCACACCATCTTCCATAGTTAATATATAGCAACCTTCTTCACTGAGGTTCGAGACAATCTGAGGCGAATGAGTTGCAATTATAAACTGGCATCCTTTATAAGATCTAAATATGCTGGTTAACAGTTGAATATATTTTTCCTGCCACTCTGGGTGCAAACAAACCTCAGGCTCATCAATCAGAATTAAAGAATTATCGTCAATTATTGATGATATGCCCAGCATGCTAATTATTACACACTGCTCTCCGGAACTAGCATTCTCTATTGAGAGTAAAGTGTTAGAATCTATTTTCTGTAATACCGCACTATCAAATTTAAGCAAGCCCGCACTAATCAAAATTGTTAACGCTTCATCAAAAATAAAATTTTTATGAGATAATGATAATTCGTCATCTTTGATTTCTATTTTCAATTTTCTAATGTTATGTATATCTGGAACCAATTTTAATGCTCTGTGAATTTTTAGAATTATATCTTTTCTATCGAGACCAGTAGCTTCTTGTCGGGTAAAATAATCATCGATCTGATATTCCCCTTTTTTTATTCTTGATTCAAGATAATAGTTAAGCTCTCTCCAGTTGAAAACTTTATCACTTTCGATAATTCGTCGAATTACACTTCCTCCAATGTAGTTAAAAGTCATGCTTAAATAACTTTCAAAACCAAGATAGTTGAGTGTTTTCCCAAGCCCAGACTCATCACTATATAAAAAACTTTTTAAATAATTTCCTATTACCTTTGATAAGTATCCTTTACTGACATCATGCTTTGAAATATCTTTCAACCCTAAATAATGATATCTCCCTGTTTCATTATAAGAAGAGTACCATGGAAACTTATCAAATGGGTTTGTTGAAAGAGCTATGACATTTGAATTTTCGCCAATATTTTCGCCAATAAAATCCATTTCAGTAATAGTAGAATCATTATCATATTCAGTAATGAAACTCACAATGTTTTTTAATAATCTACTTTTCCCAGTACCATTCTTCCCTATAATAACAGTAAATATATTCTTATCTGTCTTAATGTGGTCAGCCGTGATGAGTCTGTAGTTTTTAGAACCTATTGTTAATGACCTGATCATCTAAACCCCTAATGACTGTTAGTTCTTAATTTAATTTCTTGAAATAATTTACATTGAAATTTTCATAAATCAATAGGTATGATTAAAGGCATTTAGTGGAATTGGTTAATTATTTCCATGCTAATTAAATGTATTTTTTTGTTCAATCTAGGAAACTATACTGTATCAACGGTTTCTTTCGGTCCGTTGATTAAAGCTTACTCCTGTACTGACCTGAAATGCGTCAAAAAATAAAATAGCTCAGAACCGCGTAAGATACGCTATTTCAGCCTCGCGCCGCACGTCCATGCGCGCAATGTTACCCGCCTGCCCGCTTCTGACTTAGCTCACCGTTTTGAATGCAAGACTAAGATCACCTAAAAGTACGGCGATAGGGGCGATCAGGTGTTTTTTGATCCTCTAGGGGACATGCAAAACCATGCACAGAATGCATGCATGGTTCATCCATATGACCGCACTTTTGTATTAGCTCAGAATTGACCTGTCACAACTACGGCACAGAACCAAAGCTAATCTGACAGGCAGCTCTGTATCAGTAGCGGACTTTTCTGCATCACAATGTATTAACATATATGTGGCATGTCGGCCTAAAAAACTGTAAAAACGTCATTAATTAGTTGAAAAAAAATTAAATTATTGTATATGATTAATTATGTCATAAACATTAAAATAAAGGTGGCCATTTTGAACCCTGATAATTTCCCTGAGTTATTTGATCCTTCTCGTTGTATTCTTTTTCTCGGAGCAGGTTTCTCTGCAGACTCAAAAAACAAGATAAATACTAATCCTCCTATAGGAAATGAGTTGAATATAGAAATTAAGAGGCTAGCAAAAATCCCAGAAGATGAACCATCTGACTTCACAGATTCAGCAGAATATGCCATATCAGAAAAACTTGACCTATTTGGATTACTCGAAAAACTTTATACTATCAGAGAAATAACCGATTTACAGAGAAAAACATTATCCCTTCCTTGGTTAAGAATATATACGACCAACTATGATAACTCAGTGTCAGTATACAAAGCTGAGAAAAATGAAAGTGTAGATATTTTTGACCTAACAGATGAACCACCGAAGAAAATTAAGAAAGGGTCAGTTATTCATTTGCATGGTTCTATAGCGAAGTGTAACCCTGAAAATCTCAATGGTTCTATTGTTTTAACCCGACGTTCTTACGTAGAGCAGAGGGTTAAGAAATCGCCTTGGTGGGATTGGTTTGATAGAGACATTAAAATCTCGCAGTATGTTTTTTTTCTAGGATATGATATAAATGACTTTGAACCTGCTAGCTATTTAATAAAATATCCTGAAATGGAACAACGGCGACACTTCATTTTGAGAGATACTAAAAGTCCTATAATTGCATCAAAATTAAAAGAATATGGTTTACGACATTCATTTGAACTTAAAGGATTTGTCGATAGACTGAATAGAGCAAAAGTTGCACCAACACCATCTCATGAAAACGAATTAAGATCCTTTAATTATGTTGATCTTTCAAAGGACAACAAGCTACCTTCAAAACCAACATCAGCTGAGATCCAAGAATTACTCGCATTTGGGAGAGTTAGATTTGACGCAATTAGCTCAACTTTGCCTGAATCAGAATATGTTGTATTTAGAAAAAAATCATTAGCTGAATGTAGTAAAGTACTAGAATACAATAGAACCCTTATTATTCACAGTAAGGTGGCAAATGGAAAGACAATTGTAATCAATGAATTAAAAGTTTTATTATCACAACAAGGTCGACGCTGCTTTACATTAAGAGATAATATTTCACCGCTCCCACAAGATATTGAATTCTTGTCTAGAATTGACAATCCTGTTATATTCTTCCCTAATTACGATAGTGCTTTTGAGAACATTCACTTATTTGAAGGCTTATCTGAAAATGCAAAATTTGTGGTAGAAATCACATCAAGCATCCTGCAGGTTAGAATGCAGGAAGTTAATCGGAAGTTACTAGGGAGTATAAAAAGAGTAGATGTTGATAGATTAGATGAGAATGATATTTCCTACTTAAGTGATCTTCTTAAAAAGGCTGGACTGACTACACTGTCCGAGACAATAGATGCAATTAGCACTATGGAATTTAGAGATTTTTTATTAAAATCCTATGAAGACCCTGAAATTGCCAAACGGCTCAAAAAAGTTATTGAACCGTTACTTAACTCTTCTTCAGCAAGAAAATTGATATGTATCAGTTCAATATTGAAATTTAGTGGTCAACCTTTAGATATTGGTTTTATTCAAGATGTTACAGGAGAAGATCCATATTCTGTCCTTAGTACTTTAGGAGACAAAGCTTTTGAGTTAATGAATTATAATATTGACAAAATTGAGATGCATTCATCTATTCTTTCAGAACATATATTAAGAAAGCACATTGAGACAAATGATTTTGTCGATATCATATTTAAACTTGCGGCTGAGGCAGCACGCAGAATTGATGATGAACATAACTTCAACTCTGAGCGATTCCGTAGGGCCCGTGCACTTCTTTCAGCAGTTCTTCGATTCAGTTTTCTTGATTCTATTATTGGGCAAAGACACTATAGTAATAAAACCATTGAAAAACTGTACGAATTCTGTCGTCGTGATTCTTTAATTGAGAAAGAGCCACTTTTTTGGCTTCAATACAGTATATTCTGGCAGAACGCGCCTCGATGGGACCTGGCCGAATCCCATATGATTGAAGCATATGCACGTAGTGCTGCCCGTACTGGTTTTAAGACCTTCCAACTTGATACATACTGGCTCGGTTTATTATGCGACCTAGAAATATTTGATTCTGAAACAGGACAACCAGTTACTCGATTTGATAAAATCATAGATATGATGGAAGTTTGTAGAAATATGATTGATAGTGGAAATCATAGGTATCATGTTTTAAAGTCATTCTTAAAATTAGAGCCGATGATTTCGAAGAGAAAGAACGACCTTACTGAGTCTCAATGTATAAATTTGGCCTATAATTTAAATCTAATTGTGACGCAACTAGATAATTTATCAGATATCGATAAAGCCACCTGGGGAACAGAACCATGTAAGAGAAGTCTTCTGAATTGCATGGGCATATTGGATATCCGTAACTAGATTCATATTGAAAAGACCTCAATATAGGCATCTATTTATAATATTTAAAGATTGAAATTTAGGGGGGGCGCTATTACCCCTCTAAATTTCTGTCAGTATAATACTAATTTTTACCGTGTTAATTGAATGCTAATTACAGGGGAAAGCAATAGCTATTTCATTGGATCTTACAAAGAAAGTTGCAAGTAAACCAAAAATAAACCTGATGCTTTATCAATTTCACTAATCTAGCTTATTTCCCTAGGTATAGAAAATAACACGTGGTTTCACATAAAAACATCAAGCATAATCTATGGCGATTTTCAATTTAATTGATTGCTGAATTTCCTAAGTCTGTTCTTACTTGTTCGCTCCGTATTGCTAAGAATTTTTAAGCAAATTGGTTACACTAATTTTATCTGTATGGCCTAGTCCCCCGTGATTAAAACACAGCAATGCTAGTAATATCAGCCCAGACTGTGACAACAATTACCAACATCCGCTTCTCGCTCGATCCAGACTGTCAGATTTGATGATGTTCTACCTACGGAATTTGTCAGATCAAGTCTGTAATAATACACATCATTCAAACTCAGCCCAATCCGGCAGCGGTTCAAAACTCATAACCACATCACCAAAGCTAATTTTCGCTCCACGGCTCAGCGCTTCCAGTTCCCAGCGTTCAGCCGGTATGTTGTGTTTCATCAATTCGCGTTCGATTTCCGGCAATCGCGCCCGTTCTTCTGCCGTCAATCTTGCCGATGGGGCAACATCACAGCCTTTTGTCGGGTCGAAACTGCGCTGCGCCTTGCTGACTCTCGGCGTTTCCGCACGTATACGTGCCACAATCGCCCTCACGGCGGCTGTGTCAGTCCAGTCAATTACCGGTTGGTTGGCAGAAATAAACGCTGTAGCGGCCCTCCCTACCTGACTATCACTCCAATTTGCGGCGGCCTTCTTTCCACCTAATCTACAGTTATTGACAGGACTCCGAGGCGCGCCGGAGGCGCTTATTAAATTCAAAGGATGAACGGCAACTTCAACAGCCTTGGCGACAATGCGCCATTTTGTTGTGCGTGTTTCGTGGATAAGGTCAGTGCCAAGATGAGGGGCATAAACGCCGATGATTTTCTGGATCTCTTCGTCGTACTCGTTTAACTCATCAATCACTTGGCGGGCGGTTCTTACCGTTTGCTCATCGCGTGGGACATTCGCCCCACCCTGCGCAGAAATATATGCGGCGAAATCACCACCGTCTGCCGCTGCTCTTGCAGCTTCGACAAGTTCGTCAAACTCGCTAGCGATACTCACACCACGCGGCAATCTGCGCAGCTCGCGATAGGCTCCCATTGTTGGTACACCGATAGATTTAAATTGCGGTATACGCCATGTAGAAGCCCATGCGGTAACGGCTGCGGCAGTCTCTGACAATGATCGGCCAGTCTCATGGTCTATCTCACCTTCCAGAGCATAGCCATCAATGTTCTTGGCTATATATTTAGCGATATAGCCTGCCGCTCCGCCTTTATTTAAATGCTTGCACTCAAAACGCTGGGCTAGTGCCCCCCGTTCATCTCCATCTTCTTGGAGGGCATAGCGGCGCATGATGTCAACGGCAGGCTGACGGTGAGCTTTGTCGCAAAACAACATCATATGCCAGTGAGGTGTAGCGTCATGGTGAGGTTCAACTACGCGCATTCCGTAAACCTTGATGCCGTTGTCTTTGAATGCTGTCCGCATCTTGCCCCAGATTTTCACCAGATAGCGCTGACCATCCTTTGGCGAAAACGCTTCTTCATCCCACTTATGATTGAAATTAACGCGGCGATCAGTCTTTTTCCCGACCATGCGTGTTGGATGGTATTTTGACGGAGTGGTTATCGTGAGGAACATGCCGACATGACTAACTTCTGCGGCATATTTTTCAATTCCTGCAATCGTGCTCATCAGCTCCATACGACGGATTTCAGGGTTAGAAATACTCCCCATAACCTTATCGATGAGATCTATACGTTCCCCTGTTTCGATGTTTTCTAAATCGCAGGATTTAAGATATTCCATGTTTGCTAAACGGCGCGCCCGAACATCCCGGATAGCCTGTTTGCTGGCATAGCCAGACTTTTGCAGACTAACCTCGCCAACAGCAATCAGGAGAGATTCGCGCCATTGAGTGCGCTGCGCTTTTAACTGTCGAATCCACCACTCATCATTTACCAATCGCGCGATGCTGGAGAACGCTGAGCGCATATCCAGTTTGCGTTTACAGTATTTTTGCCAGTGCATTGGAGTGATATTAAAAACGCGGGCAGCACCGGCAACCTCACCATAAATTTTTTGCTGTGCGCTGTCGGTGAATAGCTTGGCTTGTACGCCGTTATGCTGACTTAGAAGCTGATCGCTCTGCTCTTCATATTCAGTGAACAGCCGGGATGAAATTTGCATCGCGAGACGTTTTAACGCTTTATCATTCATTCCAGCTAACTGGCGATAACTCTCAGCCTCATCAGTAAAAATTTCATTAGCTCTGCCACTTAAGGCCAACGCATATTTAGCCTGTACAACCTCGATACGTGGCCAAATTCGGGGCATAAAAACATTGATGAGGTAACGATGTGCAGCCAGCAACCCTGAGCTTTCTTTAAGGTATTCATAACGGCCAGAGAAAACGCCACTTAGAAAAAATGGCAGCGCGTGGATCTTGCGTAAGGCATCTTGCCCCTGATGGAATTCATCACGGGTAAGAGGTCTTTCTTTTGAGATTGCAGGACGGGGGGCGTTCCAAGGGTATGCGCCGACAAAAGGAACCTTGTCGGCTTTTATTAGCTTAGGTGGTGGCGAGGGCGCGATACGCCCTCTCGCATTCATCAGCACGTTATTTACCGGACTGCGTCACGTTAAAAGCAACCCGGCAAAGATCTCCAATATCAGCTATCTCATCAGCCAGTTCCGCAAGGGTACGGACATCAGAATCTCTGATATGAAAGTGCAGTAATCCTTTCACCAACTGGTCAATCTTGGCGTAGTAAGCCGTGGCTTCTAAATATTCCTGCCCTTTCTTATCGCCAGAAAGAACAGTTTTCTTTTTGTTGAGAATGAACTGGTAGCAGTCACTCGTCACAACCCAATTGTCACCTACAGAAATTCGAATCATGCTTAGCTCCTGAAATGTTTTTTCTGTTGTTCGGTGATTTCTTGGCATGACACACAACGCACGACACCGGGAAATGCAGCCCGCCGCGCCGCAGGGATTGGCTGGTCGCAGTCTTCACAGACTGAGGCCGATACCCCATTGCTATGAATACGATGTGCAGCTACCTGATGAGTCAAAATGTCGAGATTCCTTTCCTGCACGGAATCCATTAAATCTGGCATTACATCACCCCTTTATTTTCTAAACCTTCGTTGTGAAAACGGATGGACTCTTGTCCGAGTAATTCAAGGATTTCTACCCTGTCTAATTGCTGTTGAATCGCGTGACTAATTAGCGAATCCAGATGCGAAGAAAAGGTGATTGCTGCATCAGCCTTAGCCTGATTTCGTGCCTGATTTAACATCCAATTCGTTGCTTCGCTGTCTGCTTTATTTCTCATTTCTTGACCAACTGTTAAGCTCATCTCTGGCTCCAGACAAAGGGATCCCCTACGCAATCAAGCGCAGAATTAAAAATGGTTAATTAGTGGAGGTAAGTTTCGGGGCGAACCGACGTTAATACAGTCGGCGCATTTTCAAACAGACTAAATAATTCCCGTAGAGCTCGAAATAAAGCCTCTCGCCATGAGCATGTTTCGTCATCAATTCGCCAATATGGCTGGCTGAATTCTTCTTCCGTTAATCCTGCATGAAAATATAAAGTGCGGCGTTCGCTAATATTTAAGCGTCCGATAAAACATGATTTAGTGATCCTGAAGCTACGGTATTTTGCAAAAGCAGCCCGGAGCTCATCAATTGCGCAGACAATACGTTCACGATCGCAATCGTTCATTTCCTGCAATTTCATGACGGAATGGCGTTGTCTTAACTGAGCATGAAAACAGATAGTCAGACGTTCACGCTCGCTCATCTTGTTATAGAAATCACAAGAGGTTTGCCAACGAGCGGATGCAAGCCGCTCCCCAACAGCAGCACGAAGCCCAGCAGGCTGATTCATTACGATAGCCGCAGTGATTACTGTCATTTTTTTCCCCATGATAAAAACCGTTTCACCGCTACCGCGCGCATAGAACGGCGTGAACAGATAATGATTCCTTTGCGACCTTTCCCATGTGTAATTGAATTATTCATGGGACGTGCGGTTTGATGATTCCAGAGCAGTGGTGCTAATGAGATTGGGTTTTGCATATTACTGCCCTCTTCTATGCTGCGCGGCCGCGACCACGGCAAGGTTTACTTGCACTGATACGGTCTTTCCATCCATGCCACTCTGCCGGTGCATCTTCAACAAGCTGATCAGCAAACTTGTCCCATTCTTTGCGGCTAATCCACAGCTCTGCGTGCCCACCCGGCTTTAATGGATCAGCCATATAAAACGCTGGCAATTTTCCTGCTTTGGCCATCGCAACAATCGCAGCCGGTGTTTTACCGACATACAATGCGAAACCTTCCTTTGAAAGAAGGTTTCCCGGCTTTTCTGACAAATTGATTGGCTTCCGCTTTGCCCCTGCCTCTGTATTGATGGTGGAATGTTCATCTGAACTCTCAGATTCAATGGTTTTCGCTTCTACTGTCATTTGCTATTCTCCGACTTGGCTCCGTATCACGTTCTGGCACCATTTAGGCTGCTTTGAGTGTGATTGCGGCTCTTAGTTTTCAATATAATTACGAGAACTCGATATTATGTCAACATCTCAAGGCGAAAAACTTAAACTCATCCGTGACTCCGAAAGGCTAAGCATTCGGGAACTAACTGATATCGTTGGAATTAGTTACACCACCTATCACGGCTATGAAAATGACAAATCAAAGATGACCTTTGAATCTGGCGTCAAGCTGTTCAAGCTTCCTCGTTTTCGCAAATATCAGAACTGGTTCATGTTCGATGAGACCGATCCCGCATCCGGCCAAATAGCGCCGGCACTCGCACACTCTGGGCAAGAAAATCCAACCTCGTCCCACTCAGACCAAAAGACTGGCTGACCATATACGCCGCACAAATTTGTGATTTTTGTACAGTGGCCGACTGTTACAGCCACAAACAGACAGTACCGAACAAAGTTGTAACCATTGGAGGGCTTCGCTATGTCAATTAAGAAGCTCGATGATGGTCGATATGAAGTGGACGTAAGGCCGCAGGGTTCCGAGGGAAGAAGAATCCGGCGTAAATTTAATACGAAAGGTGAGGCTCAGATTTATGAGCGTCATGTGCTGGTTAACTACCATAATAAAGAGTGGTTAGAGAAACCGGCAGACCGCCGCAAACTGACTGATTTACTGGAATTGTGGTGGCTATACCACGGCAAGCACCATAACCGTGGTCTGATAGAAAAAGGCAGGCTTTCAGCAATCATGATTAAGTTTGCTGAAATCGGGGTGACCAGAGCTGACCAGATAACCAAGAAAGCGATAACGGATTATCGGGTCAAGATGATGAATGAAGGCTTGAAACCAGCCAGTGTGAACCGTCATCAGGCTATATTCAGCGGCATGTTTACCAAGCTGATTGATGCCAATGAATATCACAGCGAGCATCCTTTCAGAGGCGTGAAAAAGCTTAAAGAGGCTGAGCCAGAAATGGCGTTTCTTTCTACTGAAGAAATCACGCAGTTGCTCGATATGCTGGAAGGAGACAACCGCAACGCTGTGCTGCTTTGTCTGGCCACCGGTGGTCGCTGGAGTGAAGTTGCAGATCTTAAAGCTGAGCACATTATTAACTGCATGCTGACATTCATGAAAACGAAGAATGGTAGACGCAGAACAATACCGCTGTCTGAGGGCTTGGTTAAAATGGTGAAAAAACGTAGTACCGGGAAACTGTTTACGCCCAATTACGACACGGTGCGAAACACACTACGAGCTATGAAGCCAGACCTACCCGCCGGACAGGCTGTCCATGTTCTGCGGCACACATTCGCCACGCATTTTATGATGAATGGAGGTAATATTATTACACTACAGCGAATTTTAGGGCATTCCACCGTACAACAGACCATGGTTTATGCGCACTTTGCACCGGACTTTTTGCAGGATGCAGTCTCATTAAACCCACTTAACGGAGTGTCCATATAATGTCCACGAATCTGCACTATTTAGGACTAAGTGAAACTTTATGAGTAACTTAACTGATTGTATTTCCACGGAAAGCACCACCGAGTCAGGGGGTCAGATGTCCGTTCAAGGTCGCATCCACTCATATGAATCCTGTGGCACCGTTGACGGCCCAGGTATCCGTTTCATTGTTTTCTTCCAGGGTTGCCTGATGCGTTGCATGTATTGCCACAACCGCGATACCTGGGATACACATGGCGGAAAAGAGATCAATGTTGATGATTTAATGAAAGAAGTCGTGACGTATCGTCACTTCATGAATGCTTCCGGCGGTGGTGTAACAGCCTCTGGTGGCGAAGCCATTCTTCAGGCAGAGTTTGTGCGTGACTGGTTCCGCGCCTGCCAGAAAGAAGGGATCAACACTTGCCTGGATACCAACGGTTTTGTCCGCCGTTATGATCCGGTGATCGACGAATTATTGGATGTCTCTGATCTGGTCATGCTTGATCTCAAGCAGATGAATGATGACATTCACCAGAATCTGGTGGGCGTGTCCAACCACCGCACTCTGGACTTTGCCCGCTATCTGGCAAAACGTAATCAGCGCACCTGGATCCGTTATGTCGTGGTGCCGGGCTGGTCTGATGATGATGACTCCGCGCATAAGCTGGGTGAGTTCACCAAAGATATGACTAACATCGAGAAGATCGAACTGCTGCCATACCATGAGTTGGGCAAACATAAATGGACGGCAATGGGTGAGAAATACGGTCTGGATGGCGTAAATCCGCCCACCAAAGAGATCATGGAAAGAGTGAAAAATATTCTTGCCAGTTACGGGCATAAAGTTATTTATTAACAGCCTGAGATGTTCATAAAAAAGACGCCAAATGGCGTCTTTTTTGCTTTATGGCTCAGAACATACCCAAAATCATTGGGATTGCAGCTTTAATTATGAAAAGGATTAGGCAGTCGCTACAGGATTATGCGTATGATCCGCTTTGCGCATCAGCATCACCAGATACACCAGCGAGACCACTGCAATCATCACGAACAACAGACGATCGGAATAACTCTGCATTAGCATCGCGGTCATTGTCGGCCCGGCGAGGCTGCCGATGGTGTAACTCATCAGTAATGCCTGGTTCATCGCCACCAGTTCCTCTGCGTTGACTTTTTCGCAAGCCCAGGACATGGCGACCGGATACAGCGTGAAACCAGCACAACCCAGAATGAACAGCGTCGGAGCCATCGCATAACCACTGAGCATCGCAATGCAGCCAAGGATAACGGCGAAGATCTGAATGCGCAGAACCATCAGACGGCCATAACGGTCAGCCAAACGCCCTACCGGCCATTGCCCGATAATCCCGGCGCTGACCAGCAATGCCATCCAGTAACCTACATCTGCATCGCTCATTCCCTGATGCGTCAGGAACAAAGGCATCAGGCCGTATAAAGATCCCAGAACGATGCCGGAAATAATACAGCCGTTAATCCCCAGCCGTGCATTACGGCGTCTGAACATCGGCATTACCGCATGACGCGGCTGCCCGCTTTCCTGGTTCTCAATATGCGTTAATAACAATGGCAGCATTGCAATGACAATCAGCGCTGTCACCCACGGCAGTACACTTAAAATTGCCGTCGGCACCGTACCCACCAGAAGCTGCCCAACCACCGTGCCGATGTAATACATGATCATATACGCTGCCAGTAACTGGCCGCGGTTTCTGACGGTTCCGCTGCGTAGCAACGCACTTTCCACCACCACCCAGATCAATGCGCAGCCGATGCCTGCAACGAATCGCGCCGTCACCCAACTCCAGAAACTTATTGAAAGTGCCAGACCTGCGGTCGCGACAGCAAACAGGATGCAGGAAAGGTAGTAACTGCGGTTAAAACCAACACGTTTAATCAGTCCGCCCGCAAGCAAAGTACCCAGCAGATTACCGGTAAAATAAGACGAACTGACGAGTCCGACCTGCCAGGTTGGAAGTTGCTCATGACTGAGCCACAAAGGGACCAATGTGTTTAAAACGGCGATAGAAATCGTCAACAACAGAAGTCCGCACAGGAGCAGAGAAACAGGACGGGAATAGGCGGACATAGGGCGGTGATGACCACAAAGAGGAAGAAATTGCGCGCATCATGCCACCGGCGGTTTAAAAGTCAATCTGGCAAAAATTGACCTGAGCACAAAGTGGAGAAGAATGATTGAAAACACTAATCAAGCTTAATGATTAAGATGAATGACACTTTAAAGACAGGTTAATATCACCATGATAACAAACAAGTTTGCATTTCCCGCAGCCATTACATTTTGCGTCATCAACAGAAGGTTGATTCTGTTGATTAAAAAATATTGCCGTGCGCGGACAGGCAATTTCGCACATTCGGCACAAGTCATCCAACCGTCCCAGACACTGGGACAAAATAACCGGACGCAAACCAGTATCCATTGGCACACACTGATCCAGCGCCTCTCTTTCGCAAGCCTGCGTACAAGCACCGCAAAAGTCACATTCAGCATAATCGATAGCCAGCGAAGCCTTTCCTCCCTGGATGCTTATAATGCCGACCGGGCACGCCTGTGCGCAACGTCCGCATCCATCACATTGTTGCTGAAACACCGGTTCGGCAATGGCCTGAGGCGGACGGGCAATCACGCGCGCCAGCAAGTTCGCAGAAGGCTGTGCCGCCTGTTCAATTGCCTGTTTGCCCGGTGACAGCAAGCCGCGGAATAACCCACGGCGGCTGACCGTTCTGCTGCTCATCCAGGCACGATAGTATCTGGCGTCGCGGGAATCGCTCATCAGAAATACAGATCCACGACGGGCGCTTCCAGACTACGTTGTTGTTTCCAGCCCTGTAGTGTGGATTCTGCCAGTACGGCCACTCCGAGATAAAACGGGTGTTCTGCTTTCTGACGGAGTAATTCGAAATAGCGTCCGGCCCACGGCAATAAATGCTCTGTCAGAAATTCATCCAGCAAAGAAGGTGAATTCTCGGCTAACCATGCAGACATCATCAGCAGCAAACCGATGTGATCTTCAGGCTCTGCCTGCTCCAGATGGGGTTCAATACCGTTTTCACGCATCCACTGGCGCAATGCCAGCGTTGAATCGCCAAACAGCACTGATTCTTTGTCCAGATACACCGAGCCCCAAGGTGGCGCGGGTAACGAATAAGGGCCGATAAAAAGACGCTGATACGCGTCATCCAGACTTTCAGACGCGGCCGTAATCTGGCTGAATGTTTCTCCCGCCTGAGTTTTAGCCTCGTCACTCGCACATGGCCATGACTCGGTCCAGACGCTGCTTTCAAGTAACGTAATTAAGACGCTAACTTCAGGAGAGCTCGGCGGATAAAACAGCATCGCGCCTAATACTTTACCGGTTAAACTAATTGATTCTGCTGACATAATTAACTCATTTTGCAGAGGCACATCCTTACTGGCGACGTGCCTCCTGATAAACCTGACTACCTGAAATTAGCCGCCCACTGCCATTCCCACTGTCATATGCAGACCGTAGAAAATCGCCCGACCAATCAGTTCTCCGGCAAACACCAGCACAAAGGCCACTATCATTGAGGCCAGTGCAGGTCGTTTACGCAGTATAAGCGGACAGAACCAGCAGCCCAGTCCAAGAACAACCAGCACCAGCCGCCACACCGACAACACACCGTATTGTGGGATAAGCGCTGACGCAGCC
>Ga0247732_10000584_pt1 | contig 16888 bp, 14 predicted proteins | sample UWRJL163409C2_FD_180940 | JGI IMG/M metagenome (GOLD analysis project Ga0247732, IMG submission 180940) | Plant litter microbial communities from Arlington Agricultural Research Station in Wisconsin, United States - UWRJ-L163-409C-2 | ecosystem: Environmental > Terrestrial > Plant litter >...
CGCGCGCAGTCGCATCCTCGTCGAGCGCAGCGTCTACGAGCGCTTCATGGAGCTGCTCGAGCCCGCGGTGAACAAGGTCGTCGTCGGCGACCCGAACGACGAGTCCACCGAGATGGGCCCGCTCGTCTCCGCGAAGCATCACGCCTCGGTGAGCTCGTACGTTCCCGACGACAGCCAGGTCGCGTTCCGGGGGTCCGCGCCGCAGGGCCCGGGTTACTGGTTCCCGCCGACCGTGCTCACCCCGGGGCGCGACGACCGAACGGCCACCGAGGAGATCTTCGGCCCGGTCGTCACGGTGCTGCCGTTCGACGACGAGGCCGACGCGGTGTCGCTGGCGAACGCCACCGAGTACGGCCTCTCCGGCAGCATCTGGACCCGCGATGTCGGCCGCGCCCTGCGCGTCTCCCGCGGCGTCGAGGCGGGCAACCTCTCGGTGAACTCGCACTCCTCCGTGCGCTACAGCACCCCGTTCGGCGGCTTCAAGCAGTCGGGCCTCGGCCGCGAGCTCGGCCCCGACGCACCCCTCAGTTTCACCGACACCAAGAACGTCTTCATCGCCGTAGAGGAGCTCTCATGACCGACCTGCCCACCATCGACCTCACGAAGCGCCTCGCCGGAAAGGTGGCGGTGATCACGGGCGGCGCCAGCGGCATCGGCTTCGCCACCGCCCGTCGCTTCGCCGCCGAGGGCGCCACGGTCGTGATCGGCGACATGGATGCCGCATCGGGCGAGCGCGCGGCCGCCGCCGTCGGCGGCCTCTTCGTGCAGGTGAACGTCACCGACGAGGCCCAGGTCGACAACCTGTTCAAGGTGGCCTTCGACACCTACGGTTCGGTCGACGTCGCCTTCAACAACGCGGGGATCTCGCCGCCCGACGACGACTCCATCGAGACCACCGAGCTTCCCGCGTGGGAGAAGGTGCAAGACGTGAACCTCAAGTCGGTGTACCTGTGCTCGCGAGCCGCGCTGCGCTACATGGTTCCGCAGAAGCGCGGATCGATCATCAACACCGCGTCGTTCGTCGCCGTGATGGGCTCGGCGACCTCGCAGATCTCGTACACGGCATCGAAGGGCGGGGTGCTCGCCATGTCACGCGAGCTCGGCGTGCAGTTCGCCCGCCAGGGCATCCGCGTCAACGCCCTCTGCCCGGGCCCGGTGAACACGCCGCTCCTGCAGGAGCTCTTCGCCAAGGACCCGGCGCGCGCCCAGCGCCGCCTCGTGCACATTCCCCTTGGGCGATTCGCGGAGCCCGAGGAACTGGCCGCCTCGGTCGCGTTCCTCGCCAGCGACGACTCCTCATTCATCACGGGCTCGACCTTCCTCGTCGACGGAGGCATCAGCTCGGCCTACGTGACGCCCGAGTAGAGGGTCGAGAACGCGATGACCGATATCGCAGACGGCTCGCAACCGGATGCTGCGGGCCTGGCCGGCGACGCCCTGTTGCGCCGGGTGCGCACCGGCAACGCGTTCGAGGACACCGTGTCGAGGCTGCTTCAGACGATCCGCCTCGGCGTGGTCTCGCCGGGGGAGGCGCTGCCCAGCGAACGCGACCTCGCGCTGCGCTTCGGAGTGAGCCGCGACACGGTGCGCGACGCCATCAAGGCGCTCGCGGATGCCGGTTTCCTGGTCTCGCGGCGCGGGCGCTACGGCGGCACGTTCGTCAGCGATCGGGTTCCGCTCGTCGGCCTGAGCGGAGTGCTCGACGACACGACGCCGCAGTCCGACACGGTGACGCCGGAGGACCTCGACGACGTGCTCGGCCTGCGCGACATCCTCGAGGTCGGAGCGGCCCGTGCAGCGGCGGATCGCGCCTTGACCAAGGCGCAGCGTGAACTGCTGTGGAGCAGCCTGCGCGAGACCGCCGAGGCGACCGCCGACGACTACAGGCGGCTGGACTCCCGCCTGCACCTCGCCATCGGTGAACTCGTGGGCGTGCCGTCGCTGATGCCGCTGCTCGCCGACAACCGCATGAGGATCAACGAGTTCCTCGATCACATCCCGCTGCTCGAGCGCAACATCGCGCATTCGAACGAGCAGCACGAGCAGATCGTTCTCGCGATCCTCACGGGAGACGCCGACAGGGCGGCGGTCGCGATGCGTGAGCACCTCGAGGGCTCAGAGGCGCTGCTCCGCGGCTTCCTCGCCTGAGGGACGGGTGACTACTTCGCGTCGAGCTCGCGCGCGTCGTCGTCGGCCTGCATCACGCTGCCGATGGCGAGGGCGACCGTGATGCCCCAGCTGAGCCACATGAGCAGCAGTCGCCAGTCGCGCGGACCCTGCCGCGTGGTCTGCAGCACCGACCAGGCGCCGACGACAGCACCGATCACACTCGAGTTGAAGATGAATTTGCGCATGCCTGCCTCCGTGGTCGTGCATTCAGGTTAGTCGTTCGTGCGGCCCGGCCGCCCGGGCTTCCGGATGCTCGGGGTCGTCTTGTATAGCGCACGCCGCGCACCCCGTGGATGCGGGGGATCGACTGGTAGCCTGATCACTGGTCTACACGGTCGGCGCCCTGGCCGCCCGCAAACGAGGAGTTCCCCATTTCCACGGACGAGGCCGCATCGCGGTCCACTACCCCTGCCGACGCATACGACCTCGTGGTCGTCTCCAACAGGCTCCCTGTCGACAAGGTGGTTCACACCGACGGCAGCGTCGAGTGGCGCACATCTCCGGGCGGACTCGTGACGGCCCTCGAACCCGTCATGCAGCGAGCCGACGGGGCCTGGGTGGGCTGGGCGGGGGTGGCAGACGACGAGTCCGAGCCGTTCGAGCACGACGACATCTCCATCGTTCCCGTCACGCTCAGCGCAGACGATGTCGAGAACTACTACGAGGGGTTCTCCAACGACACCCTCTGGCCCCTCTATCACGACGTGATCGCCCCGCCCACGTACCACCGTGAGTGGTGGGAGTCCTACGTGCGCGTCAACCAGCGCTTCGCGGAGCGCGCCGCATCGGTGGCCGCGACCGACGGCACGGTCTGGGTGCAGGACTACCAGCTGCAGCTCGTTCCCAAGATGCTTCGCGAGCTCCGCCCCGATCTCACGATCGGATTCTTCAACCACATTCCCTTCCCGGCATACGGCATCTTCTCGCAGCTGCCGTGGCGGGCCCAGATCATCGAGGGCCTCCTCGGAGCCGACGTGATCGGGTTCCAGCGCGCGGCAGACGCGGGCAACTTCACCCGCGCCGTTCGCCGGTTGCTCAGCTATACGACGAAGGGCACGGCCATCGACGTGCCGATCGACGAAGACGTGTCCGAGTCGCTCGAGCCGGCCCGTGTGTCGACGTCACGCAGGGGAAGCCTCGTGCGCACGGTCCACGCTCGTCACTTCCCGATCTCGATCGACACGCAGAGTTTCGAGGATCTCGCGCGGCGCCCCGACATCCAGGCCAGGGCGAAAGAGATCCGCGCCGGTCTCGGCAACCCCAAGGTCGTGATGCTCGGCGTCGACAGGCTCGACTACACCAAGGGGATCGGCCACCGTCTCAAGGCCTTCGGCGAGCTGCTCGCCGACGGCACGGTCACCGTCGACGACGTGACCCTCGTGCAGGTCGCCAGCCCCAGCCGCGAACGTGTCGCCGCCTACCAGCAGCTGCGCGACGAGGTCGAGCTCACGGTCGGGCGCATCAACGGCGACTACTCGACCATCAGTCACACGGCCATCAGCTACCTGCACCAGGGGTACCCCCGGGAGGAGATGGTGGCGCTCTACCTGGCCAGCGACGTGATGCTGGTCACCGCGCTCCGCGACGGCATGAACCTCGTCGCCAAGGAGTATGTGGCCAGCCGCTTCGACAACGACGGCGTGCTCGTGCTGAGCGAGTTCGCCGGCGCCGCAGACGAACTGAAGAGCGCCCTGCTCGTGAACCCCCACGACATCGACGGCCTGAAGGAATCGATCATGGAGGCGATCGAGATGACGAAGGGCGAACGGTCCAGGCGGATGCGCGCCTTGCGCAAACGCGTGCGCGACTACGACGTCTCGCGCTGGTCGACCGCGTTCCTGTCTGCCCTGACCGACCCGAACGGAACCCCCTCGTACGTCGCGACCAAGTGGGGAGCATCCGACCGATGAGCAACCCATCGAACAGCACCGGCGCATCCGGCACGCGGATCGACGAGACCGACGAGACCGACGACCTGATCGAGCGCCTGCGCGAACTCGCGCGAACGGAGCGCCTGCTCGTCGCACTCGACTTCGATGGGACCCTCGCGCCAGAGGTCGACGTGCCGAGCCATGCACGTGCGCTTCCCGAGGCTCGCCGGGCCCTCCTCGACCTGCTGAAGCTCGATTCCACTCGTGTGGCGCTCATCTCTGGTCGGGCGATGGAGAGCCTCGAGCAGGTGAGCGACCTGCCCGACGATGTGCTCCTCGTTGGCTCGCATGGAGTCGAGATCCGCCTCGACAGCCCCACGCGGCTGACGCTCGACACGCAGGAGCTGGCCCAGGTCGACGTGCTCAGCGGCGTGCTCGAAGACGTCGCCGACAAGGTCGACGACGTCTGGATCGAGACCAAGCCGGCGGGCTTCGCCCTGCACACACGCCTCGCGTCGGACGAGGGCAGCCGACAGGCCCACCTGATGGCGCTCGCCGAGACGCAATCCGAGATCGAGGGTCTCACGGTGCGCGAGGGCAAGAACGTGCTCGAGTTCTCGATCCGATCGACCACCAAGGGCGAGGCGCTGCTCCACCTGAAGGAGTACACCAAGGCGACCGCCGTGCTCTACGCCGGCGACGACGTCACCGACGAAGACGCGTTCGCGGTGCTGCGCAGCGGAGACTTCGGGCTGAAGAGCGGGGCGGGCAAGACCATCGCCGAGTTCCGTGTGAGCGACGAAGCCGAGGTCGCACAGGTGCTCGCGCTGCTCGCTCAGTTCCGCGCGGAGGCGTGCACTTCCGCCTCCTGAGTGGTTCTAAACTCGTAACATGCCCGAAATAGACATGAAGCCGCGCAGTCGCGTCGTCACCGATGGAATCGAAGCAACCACCTCGCGCGGAATGCTTCGGGCCGTCGGCATGGGAGACGCCGACTGGGAGAAGCCGCAGATCGGCATCGCCAGCTCGTGGAACGAGATCACGCCGTGCAACCTGTCGCTCGACCGCCTCGCGCAAGGCGCCAAAGAAGGCGTGCACTCGGGCGGCGGCTACCCGCTTCAGTTCGGAACGATCTCCGTCTCCGACGGCATCTCGATGGGCCATGAGGGCATGCACTTCTCTCTCGTGTCGCGCGAGGTCATCGCCGACAGCGTCGAGGTCGTCATGCAGGCCGAGCGCCTCGACGGCTCCGTGCTGCTCGCCGGATGCGACAAGTCGCTGCCCGGCATGCTGATGGCGGCCGCGCGGCTCGACCTGGCCAGCGTCTTCCTCTACGCCGGATCGATCGCGCCGGGCTGGGTCAAGCTGTCCGACGGCACCGAGAAAGACATCACGATCATCGACTCGTTCGAGGCCGTCGGCGGAGTGAAGGCCGGCACCATGAGCGAGGCCGACGCCAAGCGCATCGAGTGCGCCTTCGCTCCGGGCGAGGGTGCCTGCGGCGGCATGTACACCGCCAACACCATGGCGAGCGTCGCCGAGGCCCTCGGCATGAGCCTGCCCGGCTCGGCATCGCCCGCGTCAGCGGACCGCCGTCGCGACTACTTCGCGCACCGCAGCGGCGAGGCCGTCGTCAACATGCTGCGCCTCGGCATCACGACCCGCGACATCCTCACCAAGCCGGCGTTCGAGAACGCCATCGCGGTGGCGATGGCCCTCGGAGGCTCGACCAACGTCATCCTGCATCTTCTCGCGATCGCCTACGAGGCCGAGGTCGACCTGACGATCGACGACTTCAACCGCATCGGCGACACCATCCCGCACCTCGCCGACATGAAGCCGTTCGGCAAGTACGTGATGAACGACATGGACCGCCACGGCGGCCTGCCCGTTCTGATGTAGGCGCTGCTCGACGCCGGGCTGCTGCACGGCGACGTGCTCACGGTCACCGGCAAGACACTGGCCGAGAACCTGGCAGAGCTCGACATCCCCGAGCTCGACGGCAAGGTGCTTCGCACGCTCGACAACCCCATCCACCCCACGGGCGGCCTCACGGTGCTCAAGGGCTCGCTCGCACCCGAGGGCGCCGTCGTGAAAACGGCCGGATTCGACGCCGCCGTTTTCGAGGGGCCGGCCAAGGTCTTCGAGCGCGAGCGCGCCGCGATGGATGCCCTCACGGAGGGTCTCATCAACCACGGAGACGTCGTGGTGATCCGCTACGAAGGCCCCAAGGGCGGCCCGGGAATGCGCGAGATGCTCGCCATCACGGCCGCGATCAAGGGCGCTGGCCTCGGCAAAGATGTACTACTATTGACCGACGGCAGGTTCTCAGGCGGCACAACCGGACTGTGTATCGGCCATATAGCACCCGAAGCGGTGGACGCAGGTCCTATCGCCTTCGTGCGCGATGGTGATCTAATACGGGTCGATATCGCCGCTCGCTCCCTCGAGTTACTCGTCGAGGCCGATGAGCTTGCAGCCCGCCGAGACGGCTGGGCCCCTCTTCCCCCGCGCTATACCCGTGGCGTTCTGGCAAAGTACTCGAAGCTCGTGAAGTCGGCCGCGACCGGCGCCATCACGGGGTAGTACCGCGCTCCACCCTCATCACCGCCGTCTGCCGCAGCGCACGACGACACGCTGTGCAGGCAACAAGCTAGGAAAACAACATGCCCGTGGATCCATCTCCCGTGCCAAGCTCTCCGGCGATCCCCAAACCGGCCTCCGCGTCCGCCCCGGCGAACGCCCCTGAGGTTCTCACGGGGTCCGGAGCCATCCTCCGCTCGCTCGAGCACCTCGGTGTGAAAGACGTCTTCGGACTTCCCGGCGGCGCGATCATCCCGTTCTACGACGAGCTCATGGCGTCGACCGCCATCCGCCACATCCTCGTTCGCCACGAACAGGGCGCCGGCCACGCGGCCGAGGGCTACGCGTCGTCGACGAACAAGGTCGGTGTGGCCATCGCCACGTCGGGACCGGGAGCCACCAACCTGGTCACGGCCATCGCCGACGCCTACATGGACTCGGTGCCCGTTCTCATCATCACCGGTCAGGTCTTCTCGACACTGATGGGAACCGACGCGTTCCAGGAGGTCGACATCGTGGGAATCACGATGCCGATCACCAAGCACTCCTTCCTGGTCACCAAGCCGGAGGACGTGCCCGCGACCCTCGCTGCCGCGTACCACATCGCATCCACCGGCCGCCCGGGCCCCGTGCTCGTCGACATCACGAAAGACGCGCAGCAGAACTCGGCGCCGTTCGTGTGGAATCCGAAGGTCGACCTGGCGGGCTACCGCCCTGTCACCAAGGCGCACGGCAAGCAGATCCAGGCCGCGGCGCAGCTCATCCTCGAGGCGAAGAAGCCCGTCTTCTACGTGGGCGGCGGAGTCATCCGGGCCCAGGCCTCGGCCGAGCTCGCCGTGCTGGCGGAGGCGACCGGCGCTCCCGTCGTGACCACCCTGATGGCGCGCGGCGCGTTCCCCGACTCGCACGAGCAGAACCTCGGAATGCCCGGCATGCACGGAACCGTTCCCGCCGTTCTCGCGCTGCAGGAGAGCGACCTCATCGTCGCGCTCGGCGCCCGCTTCGATGACCGCGTCACCGGCAAGGTCAGCGAGTTCGCCCCCAACGCCAAGATCGTGCACGTCGACGTCGACCCGGCCGAGATCGGCAAGATCCGTGCGGCCGACGTTCCCATCGTGGGCGACGCGAAAGACGTGATCGCCGACCTCACGAAGGCGTTCGTCTCCACCGCGGCCGCTACCGAGACGCGTCCGGACATCGCCGAGTGGTGGGAGTACCTGCGCGGACTGCAGACCGAGTTCCCGCTCGGCTACGCCGAACCGACCGACGGCCTGCTCTCGCCGCAGTACGTGATCAAGCGCATCGGCGAGCTGTCCGGCCCCGAGGCGATCTACGCATCCGGCGTCGGTCAGCACCAGATGTGGGCCGCCCAGTTCATCAAGTACGAACGGCCGAACTCGTGGCTCAACTCCGGCGGCGCCGGAACCATGGGCTACTCGGTTCCCGCGGCCATGGGCGCCAAGGTCGCCGAGCCCGATCGACTGGTCTGGGCGATCGACGGCGACGGATGCTTCCAGATGACGAACCAGGAACTCGCGACCTGCACGATCAACAAGATCCCGATCAAGGTCGCGATCATCAACAACTCGTCGCTCGGCATGGTGCGGCAGTGGCAGAGCCTGTTCTACGACGGGCGCCACTCGTTCACCGACCTGAACACGGGCCACGGCACGCAGATGGTTCCCGACTTCGTGAAGCTGGCCGACGCCTACGGCGCGCTGGGCATCCGAGTCACCAAGGTCGAGGAGATCGACGCGGCGATCAAGCTGGCGATCGAGACGAACGACCGCCCGGTCGTGATCGACTTCATCGTGAGCCGCGACGCCATGGTCTGGCCGATGGTTCCCCAGGGGGTCAGCAACTCGCTGATCGAACACGCACAGCAGATCGCCCCAGAGTGGGATGAGGAGTAGACCATGAGCCACCACGTTCTCTCCCTGCTCGTCGAAGACAAACCCGGTCTGCTCACGCGGGTCGCCGGGCTCTTCGCCCGCCGCGGATTCAACATCGAGAGCCTCGCCGTCGGCGCATCCGAGATCGAGGGTCTCTCGCGCATCACGGTCGCCGTCGACGTCGAGGAGCTTCCCCTCGAGCAGGTCACCAAGCAGCTGAACAAGCTCGTCAACGTGATCAAGATCGTCGAGCTCGACCCCGACCAGTCGGTGCAGCGCGAGCACCTGCTCGTCAAAGTGCGCGTCGACAACTCCACCCGGTCGCACGTGCTCGAGGCCGTCAACCTTTTCCGCGCCCGCGTCGTCGACGTCTCGACCGACGCGCTCGTGATCGAGGTCACCGGCGACTCGGGCAAGACCAACGCGTTCCTTCGCGTCGTCGAGCCCTACGGAATCAAGGAGCTGGCCCAGTCGGGCCTGCTCGCCATCGGACGCGGTTCGAAGAGCATCACCGAACGCGTCTTCAAGAACTAAAGGTCCGTTCCCTGAGCCTGTCGAAGGGAATCCGTCGAGGACAGCCCTTCGACGAGCTCAGGGAACGGCCACCCGAACACCCACACAACAAGGAGCAGTAATAAAGTGACCGAAATCTTCTACGACAAAGACGCAGACCTCTCGCTCATCCAGGGCAAGAAGGTGGCCGTCGTCGGCTACGGCTCGCAGGGCCACGCCCACGCGCTCAACCTGCGCGACTCCGGCGTCGACGTCGTCATCGGCCTGAAGGAAGGATCGAAGTCGATCCCCAAGGCGCAGGAGGCCGGCTTCACGGTTCTCAGCGTCGCCGAGGCGACCGCGCAGTCCGACGTCATCGTGCTACTCGCTCCCGACCAGTTCCAGCGTCACATCTACCGCGACGACATCGCCCCCAGCCTGAAGCAGGGTGCGACCCTCGTCTTCGGTCACGGCTTCAACATCCGTTACGACTACATCCAGGCGCCGGATGGCGTCGACGTCATCCTTGTCGCCCCCAAGGGCCCGGGCCACACCGTGCGCCGCGAGTACGAGGCCGGCCGTGGCGTTCCCGTCATCGTCGCCGTCGAAAAAGACGCGTCGGGCTCCGCATGGGACCTCGCCTGGTCGTACTCGCGTGCGATCGGCGGACTGCGCGCCGGTGGCATCAAGACCACGTTCACCGAAGAGACCGAGACCGACCTGTTCGGTGAGCAGGCCGTTCTCTGCGGTGGCGTCTCGCAGCTCGTGCAGTACGGCTTCGAGACCCTCACCGAGGCCGGCTACCAGCCGCAGATCGCCTACTTCGAGGTGCTGCACGAGCTCAAGCTCATCGTCGACCTCATGTGGGAGGGCGGCATCGCCAAGCAGCGCTGGAGCGTCTCCGACACGGCCGAGTACGGAGACTACGTCTCGGGCCCCCGCGTCATCACGCCCGACGTCAAGGAGAACATGCAGGCCGTTCTCGCCGACATCCAGAACGGCGCGTTCGCCAAGCGCTTCATCGACGACCAGGATGCGGGAGCCCCCGAGTTCCTCGCGCTGCGCGAGAAGGGTGCCCAGCACCCCATCGAGGCGACGGGCAAGGAGCTCCGCGCCCTGTTCGCGTGGAAGCAGCAGGACGCCGACTACACCGACGGCTCCGCCGCACGCTAGTCAGAGATGAACGAGGAGGGCGGGTGCTTCGGCGCCCGCCCTTCGTCGTCTGCACGGTGAGCGCGGGTCTCGAAGTATCGATAGGATTCCTCACATAATGCTCGATTCGAGGGGGATCCCATTCGCAAGCTCATTTTCGGCGGCATCGTTGCAGCCACAGCAGTCACGCTTCTGACCGCCGCCCCGGCTCTGGCCGACACGACGGTCACCCACGATGTGGCAGCCGACACGCTCGTCGACCTGACCGATGCGAACTTCGCCTTCGGAACGTATGCCCCGTTCGCACCCGCGGGCGCCATCACGTTTCCGCTCGACTTCACAACAGAGGCATCCGAAGAGTTCGGCTTCCAGGCCTCGGGTCTGACCCTGTCGGCCGCGCCTGACGCGGGCTGCGTTCGCACGGTCAACTCGGTGACAGTCGCGTTCGCCATCTCATCCACCGCCGCGGCGCAGGGTGTCTCGCCGGCGCTGACCTTCGGTACGCCGAACGAGCTGGCCGAGGACGCGACATACGCCTACGACGGTGACGGCGAATTCGCATCCGAGGGTGAAGGTGGCATTGTCATCCTGCCCCCGAGCGAGGCCGAGCAGTCGGGTGTGATCACGGTGGCCTACGCGGCTCCCGTCGACTACTCGACGGCGCTGCTCGCACTTGGCTTCCAGAACCTTCAGGGCGAGTCGACCGACTGGTCGATCACCTCGGCGAACTTCTCGGTCAACGATGTCTGCCCCGACCCGGTGGTCCCCGTCGTCCCGGCTGCCGAGGCCCCCGTGGTTCCGACCCTTGCCAACACGGGCGCCGACCTCGCCCCGCTCATGGGCACCGCGGGTGCGCTGCTTCTTGCGGGCATCGCGGGCACCGCGATCGCCTCAGTTCGTCGTCGCCGCGCCATCCGATGACGTAGAGGGGCGGCTGCGGTCGCCCCTCCGCGTCGTCGCCGGTCTCGGCACGACCCTCGTCGTGCTGTACGTCGTCGTCGACGTCATGCTGCAGTCGCTGCCGCCGCACTACAGCGTGATCTCCGACGCCGAGAGCAATCTGGCGGTGGGCGAGTTCGGCTGGATCATGAATCTCAACTTCGTGAGTCGTGCGGTCATGACGTTCTGCGTGCTCGTGGTCGTGAGCCGCTCGGGCGCAGCGTCGGCGCTGCGGCTCATCGGCTGCGTTCTTTTGGGCGTCGCCGGCGCGTGCTCGGCGGCGCTCGTGTTCATCCCGACCGACGTGAACGGCCCGGGGGAGTTCGGCATCGCGCCCACCACCACGACGGGAGCGGTTCACGTGGCGTTCGCAACGGCCGGCTTCCTGTGCGCCTTGGCCGGCATGCTGCTGCTGGCGATCTGGATGCGCGGCGCGCCCCGATTCGCCCGGGTGAGGCGTGCGGCCACCGGTTTCGTGGCGCTCGCCTCCGTCGGGCTCGTGCTTCTGGCGGCGTCGATCGCCTGGGCTCCGTCGGTTCTCGGTCTCACCGAACGCGTGTGCCTGGCGGGCATCCTGGGATGGGCGTTCGTCGTCTGCTGGGGCGCGCGCTGCTCCTTCCGCCCCTGAGGTGCGCTGAGGTGCGGAGTACGGCCGCCTCGCGCGGTCCGGATGCGGCCATGCTCCGCACCTCGATGCAAGCAGCTCGAGGAAGACCCGGCGCGGACATCCCGGCGACGGCGCTTCGGCGACACGCCGGGGCTGTTGACAGGAGACGTTGGCGGTCGACATACTCGGAGAAATGTTTGCGTAAACATCACTGAAGTTACCTCAGTGTTTGCGTTAACACGTTTGCGCCGAGCGCTCCCGCGAGCATCGGTATTTCCAACGGAGGAAAGGTCCATCCATGACAACGACGTCACCTGTGAAAAGACGCATGCTCGCGGCCACCACGGCCCTGGCTCTCGGCGCCCTCACACTCGGAGTGGGCGCCACGCCGGCGCCATCCGCCAGCGCCGCCGAGTCGACCGCGATCACGATCACGCCGAACCCCGCCTACCAGGGCGAATCCTTCGAGGGCTGGGGAACAAGCCTGGTGTGGTTCGCCAACGCCACCGGTGGCTACCCCGACAGCATGCGCCAGGAACTGCTCGAGAAGGTGTTCGGCGAAGACGGCCTGAACCTGAACATCGCCCGCTACAACATCGGTGGCGGCAACGCCACCGACGTGCCGCCGTACCTGCGGGCCGGTGGTGCAGTCGAGGGGTGGTGGAACCCCGACCTCGCGACTCCCGCTGACAGCCCCGAAGTGACCTCCACGTATGCCGACCGTGATGCGTACGCAGCGGCCTGGGACGCGAGCGATCCCGACTCCTACAATCTCGACGCCGACAAGACCCAGCGGTGGTGGGTGAGCGCGCTGAAGAACAAGATCACGAAGTGGGAGGCGTTCAGCAACTCCCCGCCGTACTTCATGACCGAGAGCGGCTACGTCTCCGGCGGGTTCAACTCCAGCGCCGAGCAGCTCAAGCCGTCGGCGGTCGAAGACTTCGCCACGTACCTCAAGACCGCGGCTCAGACCGTGGAGAACGAGGAGGGCATCTCGTTCGACACGATCGAACCCGTCAACGAGCCCAACACCAACTACTGGGGCACGAACATCGACCCCGCCACCGGGTGGCCGAAGAAGGGCGGCCAGGAGGGCGCCCACGTCGGTCCCGCCATGCAGGATGCCGTCGTCAAGGCGCTGGCGGCCGAGCTGGCCAAGAGCGACACGACGACCACAGCGACGATCTCGGCCATGGACGAGACAAACCCGGGCACCTTCGTGACGAACTGGAACGGCTGGACCCAGGAGGCGAAGGACTCGGTGTCGCAACTGAACGTGCACACCTACGGCACCTCCGGTCGCGTCAACGTGCGCGATATCGCCAAGACGGCCGACAAGCCGCTCTGGATGAGCGAGATCGAGGGCGACTGGGACGGCACGGGTGTGAACAACCAGACCAACATGAACAACGGCATCGGCATGGCCACCCGCGTCATGGACGACCTGCGCGAGCTGGAGCCGTCGGCGTGGGTGCTGTGGCAGCCGGTCGAGGACTACTACAACATGCAGAAGGTCGAGAAGCTGAACTGGGGCAGTGTGCTCATCGACTTCGACTGCAACGCCGACGGAAACTCCGTTCGTCGCCTGGCCGACGGCGACGCCGACCCGTCGTGCAAGATCGTCACCAACGCGAAGTACAACACCCTCCGCAACTTCACGCACTACATCCACCCGGGCGACCACATCATCCCGTCGACCAACGCCCAGACGACATCGGCCGTGTCGGCCGACGGATCCGGGGTCACCCTGGTTCACGCCAACAGCGATTCGACGGCTCGCACGATCACGGTCGACCTGTCGAAGTTCGGAACGATCGCACCGGGTGCAACGCTGACTCCGATCGTGACGACGGAGTCTCCCGCCGACGACACGACGAAGAACGCTCTCATCGAGGGTGCCCCCGTCGCGATCGACCTCGCATCCAAGACGGCCGTCGTGACCGTTCCCGCCAAGTCCGTCAGCACCTTCGTGATCGACGGCGTCAGCGGCATCGCCCAGGGCGCCTCGCCTCTCGAAGACGGCCACGGCTACCGCATCGTCGGCAAGCAGAGCGGCAAGGCGATCACGGCGAACACCGGCGCCGCCGGTTCCACCCCGGGAGCGACGATCACCGCCCTGGCCACGACGACCGACAAGGTAGGCCCGCAGGTCTGGACCGCCGAGAAGGTGACGAACGGCACCTCGAACGCGGAGCGCTATGTACTGCGCAGCGCATCGGGTCTCGTGCTGGCAGCCAACAGCCAGGGAACGCTGCTCGTCGATTCGACGAGGGAGAACGCGGCGGCGACGCCGTCGCAGCAGTGGATTCTGACGACGACCGATGGTGCCACGTGGAGCCTCGTGAATGCCGCGTCGCCCCAAGCGCTCGAGGTGCCGGGCGGATCGACGGCCGAGGGCGCTCCGGTGAACGTGTACTCCTCGAACGGCGGGGCCAACCAGGTGTGGTCCTTCCAGGACACGACACTCTCCGGATTCGAGCCCGTGGTCGTGAGCACCATCGCGGGGATTCCCGCTCAGCTCCCTGGCGCGGTGACACCGCTCTACACCTCCGGGCCGGGGGCTCCGGTCGCGGTCACCTGGAACACGGAGGGTGTCGACTGGAACTCGGGCCCGCTGACCATCACGGGTTCCGGCACCGACCTCTTCGGCGCGGCATTCTCCGATCTGACGGCGACGGTCGAGGTCGGCGGGTTCGTGTCGACCGACCCCGTCTCGCTGACGAGCTACGCCGGCGTGTCGCGGGAGGCCGTGATCGCCGCGGCGCCCTCAACGGTTCCGGCGCGGATCGGTCAGAGCAGTAACCGGTTCGACGCCCCCGTCTCGTGGGATTTCGACGCCGTCACCACCGAGAGCCTGGAGTCGGTCGGCGTCGTCACCGTGCCCGGCACGGCGCAGTCGAACGACCCCTCGGCAGAGCCGCTCGCGGCCACGCTGTCGGTGATCCTGACGGAGCCCGGCGAGACGAACGTGGCCCCTCTGCCGTCGACGACGGCACAGGCGACGTCGACCGAGTCCGGCTATCCCGTGGACAACACGCGTAACGACGTGACGAGCGACAAGGGCTGGTCGAACTGGCGGAGTGGAACGAAGTCGACCTCGGACACCCTGAGCTACGACCTCGGCTCATCGATGCCGTTGACCCACACGAAGATCTACTTCTACAAAGACGGCGGAACCACCAGCTGGGCCTCGGAGATCACCGTGCAGTACAAGGATGCCTCCGGCGCCTGGACGACGGTTCCCGGTTCTCCGACGAGCGTCGAGACGCCTGCCGACGGGTCCGCACCCGTGGTCGACGTGCCCCTCTCCGGCATCTCGACAGCGCAGCTGCGCGTGGTGCTCACGGCCTATCCGAACACGCACATGATCGTGTCGGAGGTGCAGATCTTCGCCCTGGCCCCGGGTGTCGCTTCCGTGTCCGATCTCGCGCGGCTCTCCGTAAACGGAACCGCTGTCGATGGCTTCGACGGCTCGACGCTCGAGTACACCGTGCCCCTCACGGGCTCGGCTCTGCCGGTCGTCGCGGCCTCGCCCGTCGACACGGCGGCGACGGTCGAGATCGCCCAGCCGACGGCGGCCGTGGGCCCGGATGCCGCGGCGACCGTCACGGTCACGGCCGCCGACGGCGAGACGGTGTCGCGCTACACCGTCACCTTCGCCCGCACGGCGACGGTGGCGCCCGTCATCCTGGGCGACGGCGTCGTCGGTTCTGTACTCGTGGCGACCGCGGCGGCGGACCCCGCGGATGCGGCCGTGTCTTACGTCTGGACGAGGAACGGTGCGCTCATCGAGGGCGCCGACTCCGCACAATACGTCCCGACAGCGAGCGATGTCGGCGCCTCCATCGGTGTGACGGCGACCGCGGTGGCCGAGGGGTACTCCACGGGCAGCGCCGACTCGAGAACGGTGGTCATCGCGGCCGCGGGTACAGGGCAGCCCGGAACGGGGGAGCCCGCTTCCGGATCGGTGAAGCCGTCGGTGAGTCTCTCGGATGCCGGCGGAACGGGTGGAGGCGCGCTCGCCCGAACCGGAATCGATCCGTCGTGGACCCTCGTGCTGTCTTCGGGTGGCCTCCTCATCGGGTTCGGAGTGGCGCTCACTGCGGTGAGGCGTCGGCGTAGTTCGCCGGTCGAGTAGCGAGGAACGAGCGTATCGAGACCACGGCCGAGGTGGTCTCGATACGCCGGCTCCTTCGTCGCACGGCTACTCGACCGGCGCGGGGATATCGCTCGTGATGCGGGAATCGGTGCGGCGGTTCGGCTGTTGAGAGGATCATGGACTCCGTGACCACACCCTCCACCTCTGCCGCCGAAGCCGAATTCCTCCGATTCCGGCAGGCGCGCCACCGTTACGTGACCTCGCCGCAGGGGCCGCTCGCCCTCGTGAGCACGACCGAGATCGACTCCGAGCGGGAGATCGATGGGGTTCCCGGCAACTGGGCGCCGACTCCCGGCGGTGGCGGCGTGCGGGTGACCGCGGTCGCGGCCGACGGCATCCGGGTCGACGGCGATCTCGTCGACGGCACGGTCGACATCGCTGGATCGGACACCGTCGTTCCCTCCACGCTGACGTTCGGCCAGGGAGTGACGGGAACGGTGTACCCGGGTCTGGAAGGCCACTACATCGTTCGGGTGTGGGACCCGGCGAACCCCAAGGCCGAGAGCTTCGACCGCATCTCCGCCTACGACTTCACGCCCGAGTGGGTTCTCGAGGGAACGTTCACGCCTACCGAGAAGCGGGCGATCGGCATCGAGCACATCAAAGACGACGGGCGGCTGCGCGACGAGGTCCTTCCGGGCGACATCGATGTGGTCATCGGCGGGCAGTCCCGCACGCTGGCCGCGTTCGAAGACGAGGGAAAGCTGCTGCTCGTCTTCCAGGACCTCACGACCGGCGACGAGACCTACGACGTCGGCCGATTCCTGGCCGTGCGCCCGCGCCGCGACGGCACGGTCGAGCTCGACTTCAACCGTGCCTACATTCCGCCGTGCGGATTCTCGGACTGGTTCAACTGCCCCATGCCTCCGCAGCAGAACCGCTTCGTGTTCCCCGTCGATGCGGGGGAGAAGCGCGTCCTGTCGGTCTAGCGACGGCGCGGGCGGCTAATCTTGCGTACATGACGACGAGCCGCGATGACGATGCCCTGCACTGGGCCGGCGACGACGACCCCACGCTGACCCCG
>Ga0247732_10000587_pt1 | contig 16826 bp, 15 predicted proteins | sample UWRJL163409C2_FD_180940 | JGI IMG/M metagenome (GOLD analysis project Ga0247732, IMG submission 180940) | Plant litter microbial communities from Arlington Agricultural Research Station in Wisconsin, United States - UWRJ-L163-409C-2 | ecosystem: Environmental > Terrestrial > Plant litter >...
GCAGGCCACCTGGAGCCCGTCGCCACGGCGCACACGGAGCCGCTGACCGCCGCCGAGTTTCACGAGCGCTACCCGGGCGCCGCGTACTGGATCGAGCACCGGCCCATCATGCGGGGTGCGGCAATCGCGGTGCTGACGATTGTCGTGCTCGCGCTGATCTTCGCATTGAGTGCCTTCATCGGCGTGCCCGTCACACGCTAGCGGCGCACCGGTTCTGTCACGGCGAGGCCGCCGAGCTCACCGAGCCGGGGCAGCCCCTCCCAGTCGCCGGCGACCATGCAGGCGTAGGCGCCGACCGTGACCGCGGTCGTGAGTCGGGAGTCGACCGGCTCACCGCGAAGGTATTCGAGCAGGTACCCCGCGACGAAGGCGTCACCGGCCCCGACCGTGTCGATCGGTTCGATCGGCACTGCCGCGCGGGTGTAGTCCCGCCCATCGACGTGAGCGACGGCCCCGAGCGCTCCGAGCTTGACCACCGCTTCGGATGCGCCCAGGTCGACGAGACCCCGGGCGAGCCCGAGCGGCGTGTGCTCCCGGCCCGCGCCATCACGACCCGCACCCTTACCGCCCAGGGCGATCGCCACCTCGTCATCGCCGCCGAAGACGATATCCGACTGCGGGATCAGTCTGCGGTAGACGACCCGGGCATCCTCGGGGCTCCACAGCTTGCCGCGGTAGTTGAGGTCGAGGGAGACCAACACGCCGGCATCGCGGGCCACCCGCACCAGTCGATCGGTGAGGTCGGCCATCGCCGGGGAGAGGGCGGGCGAGATGCCGGTGATGTGCAGCAATCGCGCCTGCCGCACCAGGTCGAGGTCGATCTCGTCGATCGTGAGCTGTGAGCCGGCCGATCCGGTGCGGTAATACCAGATGCGGGTCTCGTCGGCCGTTCGGCGCTCCTTCACCATGAAGGCGGTGGGGGCCGACGCTTCGCGCACGCCGACGACATCGACGCCCTCAGCGCGGATCTCGCGCAATACGAGGTCGCCGAAGGGGTCCTCTCCGACCTTGCCGATCCAGGTGACCCGCTCGCCGAGCCGACTGAGAGCAATCGCCACGTTGCTCTCGGCGCCCCCGATACCGAGGGCGAGCGACCGGCTGTGCTGCAGGGGTCCGTGCGTCTCCGAGCTCAGCAGGGCCATGGTCTCGCCGAAGGTGACGACGGCACTCATCGCGCCCGCTCCTCGCCCACCAGGGCAACGGCACGGACGCAGCGTTCGGCCAGGGCGTCGAGCGAACCGCCACCCAGCGCATCGCCGAGCAGCGGCCCGCCGAGGCTGACAGCGGATGCCCCCGCACGTAACCACGCCGCGACATCATCCAGCCCCACTCCACCCGACGGAATGAACCGCAGGTCGGGGAAGGGCCCGCGCAGGTGCGCGCCGTACTGAGCGCCCACGGTCTGCGCCGGGAAGATCTTCACCGCGGTGGCTCCCGCGCTCCAGGCGGCGAACACCTCGGTCGGGCTGAGCGCCCCGGGGAACACGGCCACACCGGCGTCCGCGGCGAGCGCGATCACCTCGCGGTCGAGCACGGGCGTCACCAGATAGTCGGCGCCCGCCGCGATCGCCGCCTGGGCCGCGTCGAGACCCGTGACCGTGCCGATTCCGATCTCGGCGTCCGTCCCGTAGCGATCGGCGATCGCCGGAAGACGGTCGAGAGTGGCCGGGGTGGTCAGGGTGAGTTCGATCGAACGGATGCCCCGCTCGACCAACACATCGACGACGCGGTCGTAGTCGCTCGCGTCGGGGGCACGGAGCACCGCGACGATCGGACACTCCTGGAGGTGCCGCGACACCTCGGCGCGCGCCGCGGTGTCCGCAGTCGTGGCGCTCATAGCGCGGCGACGACGTCGATTTCCACGAGGATGCTCGCGAGGGTCGATCCCACGGTGGTACGCACCGGGAAGGGCGCGCTGAAGAACTCACGGTACGCAGCATTGAAGCCGGCGAAGTCACGATCGAGGTGCTGCAGGTGCACGGTCGACTTGACCACCTGGTCCATGCTCGCCCCGTGCGCCTCGAGCACCGACCGGATGTTGCGCAGCACCTGGCGGGTCTGCTCCTCCACGGTGTCGGCGATCGCACCGGTCGCGGGATCCTGCGGTCCGAAGCCCGCGGTGTAGAGGAAGCCGTTGGCGACGATGCCCTGGCTGTACGGCCCGACGGGCGCGGGGGCATTCGGGATCGAGATCGATTCTCTGGCCATGATGACTCCTTGTGTTTCGAGGTGGTGCGGCGGTGCGGGGGTTCAGCGGGCGAAGGCGAGGTTGTGCACCCGACGGCGGAGACGGGCGAACCCCGCGCCCTCGCGGGTGGGATGAACGCGGTTGGTCAGCAGCACGACGTAGCGGCCCGCGTCGGGGTCGATCCAGAGGGATGTCCCGGTGAAGCCCGTGTGACCGTAGCTGTTCGGGCCCGCCAGGTCGCCTGCGGGCGAGCCGACGCCATCCGTTCCCTGCCACGCCAGCGAGCGTCGCAGCGCCAGGTGGTCGGTCTGCGGCCGGATCATCGCGCGATACCCGGCCGGCGTGAGGATGCCGCGGGCCTGGGCGACCAGCGACTGACCGAGCACCTCCAGGTCGGCGAGAGTCGAGAACAGACCGGCATGGCCGGCCGGTGCGCCGAGCACGACGGCGTTCTCGTCGTGCACCTCGCCCTGCACGATGCGGCCGCGCCACGGGTCGTCTTCGGTGGCGACGGCCAGCGGATGCTGCGACTCGGGCAGCCCGAACGTCGTCGCCTGCAGCCCCGCGGGTGCGGTGACCCGCTCGCGTACCAGCTCGTCGAGGGGACGCCCGGACGCGGCCTCGGCGATCAGCCCGAGCAGGATGAAGCCTTGCGAGGAGTACGCGACCGCGCTGCCGACAGGTGCCAGCGGCAGAGCGCGGATCGCGTCCAGCATCGCGGCGCGCGTCGTCGCGGTCCGGTAGAGGGGTACCTGCCCGGGCAGCCCGGAACTGTGGCTGAGCAGGTCGCGCACCGCGAGAGCAGCCTTATCGGAGCCCACGTAGTCCGGTAGGTGGTCGGCGATGGTGTCGTCGAGGGTCAGCTCGCCGGACTCGATCAGCGACATGACCGCGAGGCCGACGATCGGCTTCGTCACCGAAGCGAGGTCCCAGCGGCTGTTCTCGGTGACCGGTGCGCCGTCCCACGACAGCGTGCCGAGGAGCCCACGGTCGGCAGCGCCATGAGCATCGCCGGTGGAGAAGGCGGCGGCGGAGAACATCCGCTGCTCCCTGGCATCGGTGAGCAGGTCGCTGATCCGACTCATGCGAGCACCTGGGCGTCTTGCGCACGGGCGAGGTCGGCGATGCTGTCCACGGGGAAGAAGCAGGCCGCGCGGTGCGAACCGTGGCCCTGCAGCTCGATCGGCGGGCGTTGCTCTGCGCACTCGGGCTGGGCCAGCGGGCAGCGGGTGCGGAAGCGGCACCCCGACGGCGGATCGGCCGGGGACGGCGGGTCTCCGGCGAGCACGACGCGGGTACGAGCCGTGCCCGTCGCGGCGTCGGCGATGGGTACGGCCGAGAGCAGCGCCTGGGTGTACGGGTGCCGCGGATTGCGGAAGAGCTCCTCGGTCTCGGCGATTTCGACGATCTGTCCCAGGTACATCACCGCGATACGGTCGGCGATCTGCCGCATCACCGAGAGATCGTGCGAGACGAACAGGTAGCTGAGCCCGCGATCGACCTGCAGACCGCGCAGCAGGTGCAGGATCTGCGCCTGCACCGACACGTCGAGCGCGCTCACCGGCTCGTCGCAGACCACCAGTCGTGGCTGCAGCGCGAGCGCCCGGGCGATGCCGATGCGCTGCCGCTGCCCGCCCGAGAACTCGTGCGGGTAGCGGTCCTGCACGGCGGGATCGAGGCCGACCGAGGCGAGCAGAGCACCGACGGCCTCGCGGATCTCGGTCGCCCGCCCGCGGCCCTTGGGCAGCATCCCGTGGGTGATCAGCGGTTCGGCCAGGATGTCGCGGATGCGCATGCGGGGGTTGAGGCTCGCGTACGGGTCTTGCAGCACCACCTGCAGCTCGCGACGCACGGCGACCAGCTGCCGGCGCGACAGCGCGGTGAGCTCCTGACCGTCGAACACGATGCTGCCGGATGTCGCGGCCTCCAGTTGCAGGATCACCCGGGTCAGCGTCGTCTTGCCGCAGCCCGACTCCCCCACCAGCCCGAGGGTCTCGCCCGGGACGATGTCGAGCGAGACATCGTCGACGGCGAGCACGGGCATCGCCGACGCCCCACCCCGCGACGGGAACTGCTTGGTGACGTTCTTCAGGGAGAGCAGGGGGGCGCTCATGCCGGCTGCCTTTCGGTTTCGGCGATGCGCGTGGCGCGATCGCTCAACGATCGCGCTGCGGCGGCGAGTTCGCCCGCGGGGAGGATGCAGGCCGCCTCGTGGTCGGGCGCTTTGGTCTCCAGCGCGGGGACCACGGCGGAGCACTCCGGCTTCGCGAGGAAACATCGTGGCTGGAACGGGCATCCCGGCGGGAGCGCCAACAGGTTGGGAGGCGACCCGGGGATCGGGTCGAGCACGGCCCCCTTCGGTCGGTCGGCCCGGGGGGCCGACTGCAGCAGTTGCATCGTGTACGGCATCCGCGGCTGCTCGAAGGTGTCGCGGGCGGAGGCCTTCTCGACCGGGCGCCCGGCGTACATCACCACCACGTCATCCGCCTTCTCGGCAACCATGGCGAGGTCGTGGGTGATCAGCACGATCCCCATGTCGAAGCGGTGCTTGAGGTCGTCGAGCAGATCCATGATCTGCGCCTGCACGGTCACGTCGAGGGCGGTGGTCGGCTCGTCGGCGATGAGCACCTTGGGTCGGCAGGCCAACGCCATCGCGATCATGACGCGCTGCCGCATGCCCCCGGAGAACTGGTGCGGGTACTGCCGGGCCCACTCCTCCGGATTGGCGATGCCGACCTCGCGCAGCGCCTGCACGGCACGCGCCTTGGCCTCGCTGCGGCTGAGTTTCTCGTGCCGGGTGACCGCCTCGACGATCTGCGAGCCGACGGAACGCACCGGGTTGAGGCTGGTCATCGGGTCTTGGAAGATCATCGCGATGCCGCGGCCGCGAACCGCCCGAAGCTCCTTCTCGCTGAGATCGAGCAGGTTGCGACCGTCGAACACGATCTCGCCGCCGGTGTAGACGCACGGCGGCTCGGGGTTGAGCCGCAGGATCGACAGGGCGGTGGCGGTCTTGCCGCTGCCCGACTCCCCCACCACCGCGAGGGTCTTGCCCTGCTCGACCGCGAAGCTCACGCCATTCACGGCGCGCACCACTCCGGTGGCGAGGCGGAACTCCGCCTGCAGGTTCTTCAGTTCCAGGATGGCCATCAGCGTGCCTCTCGATCGATGATGCGAGTCCACTCGGCGGCGTCGGCGCGCACGTCTCCGTGCGGCGGGGATGCGACGTCGCGCAGCACGCCCGGTTGTTTCAGTGCACTGCCGGTGATCACCGCGACGACGGTCTCGTCCGGCGAGATCCAGCCGTCCCTCGCCCCGCTCTCCACGGCGGCGAGCGCGACGGCGGCAGAGGGCTCGGCCCCGACCGCGTTCGCCCCGAGCTGTCGCATCGCGTTCGCGATCCCCTGCTCGGTGACCGCAACGGCGCGACCGTCCGATTCGCGCACGGCTCGCAGGATGCGCCTACCGCCGTGGATCATGTCATCCCCCGCGATGCTCTGGGCGATCGTCGCCGTCGAGTCGCCGGTGCGGATGGTGGCGGGCCGATCGTTCTCGAAGGCCTCGACCAGCGGCGCACAGACCGCCGGCTGTACGCCGACCATCCGTGGAACGCGGTCGATGAGGCCGAGCGCGTACAGTTCCTGGAATCCTTTCCAGGCACCCCAGAGACCGCCGCCGGTTCCCACCGGGTGCACCATCACATCCGGCACCTGCCAGTCGAGCCCCTCGCACAGTTCGTAGGCATAGACCTTCATGGCCTCGTGCCGAATCGGGTTCACGAAGTTGACGAAGGAGTACCGGCCGGCGCGGGCCAGTTCATCGAGAGCATCGAAGATCTCGGTGCTCGTGTCGTAGTGGAGCCGATACACCGACGCGCCGTACAGGCTGATGGTGGCGACCTTGGTCTCGTTGGCGACCGACTCGACGAAGACCGTCGCGTCGAGCCCCGCTCGAGCACAGTATGCGGCGAAGGAGGCGCCGGCGTTGCCGGAGCTGTAGGTGAAGCCGCTGGTCGCGCCGAGGTTCTTCGCGACGCTCACCGCCAGGGCGAAGCCACGGTCTTTGAAGCTGCCGGTGGGCATGATTCCGTCGTTCTTCACGAGCAGCTTCGGCACTCCGAGCTGCGCGCCGAGCGCCGACATCCGCAGCAGGGGGCTGTCGCCCTCGCCGAGCGTGATCTCCTCCGCCCCGACGGGCAGCGGCAGCAGTTCGCGCCAGCGCCACATGCCCTGGCCTCGATCGGCGGCCGCACGCTCTGGGAGCCCCGGTGGCAGTGCGGCGAGGTCGTACTGCACCTCGAGGAGTCCGCCGCAGTCGGGGCAGAGGTTGATCAGCCGATCGAGCGCTACGGTCTCGCCGCAGTCGTCACAGAGCAGGTGCGTGGCGAGACTCACCGGTATGCCTTCGGGTCGGCGAAGTCCCGCAGCATGTCTCCGGTGACGTTGATCGACAGCGTGGTCAGCACGATCGCGAGCCCGCTGAACAGGGCGATCCACCAGGAGGTCGCGACGTAGAGCTGGCCCTCGGCGAGCATCCCGCCCCACGTCGGCACGGTCGGCGGAACGCCGAGACCCAGGTAGCTGAGCGAGGCTTCGGCCACGATCATGGCGGCGACCTGCAGGGTACCGATGGTTGCCAGCGGCGCCAGGATGTTGGGCCGGATGTGACGGAACATGATCTGCAGGTCATTGTCGCCGATCGCCCTGGCCGCCGTGACGAAGTCCCGACTGCGCAGCGACAGCACCTCCGCCCGGATGACCCGGGCGTACGACATCCAGCCGTTGATGCCGAGCACGACGATCACCACGGTGAGGCTCGGCTCGAGCACCACCACGATCACCAACGCCAAGAGGATGGTGGGGAAGGCGAGCTGGATGTCGGCCAGCCGCATGAAGATCGTGTCGACGATGCCGCGGTAGTAGCCGCAGAGCACGCCGATGACCGTTCCGATCAGCCCGGAGAGAAGCGTCGCCGCCACCCCGACCAGGAGAGACACGCGGGTTCCGTAGAGGATGCGGCTGAAGACATCCCGCCCCAGATCGTCAGTGCCGAGCAGGTGACCGGGGGCCGAGCCGGGCAACCAGATCGGCGGCTTGAGCCGCCCGACCAGGTCTTGGGTCGCCGGGTCGAAAGGCGCGAGCAGCGGAGCGAAGATGCCGACCAGCACCACCAACGCCAGGATGCCGAGTGCGATCTGCGCGACCAGGTTCTTGCGCAGCGCGCGGAGGAAGCTCCTCCAGGTGGATTGCGGTCGCGCCGCGCCCTGAATAGGAGCGATCGTTGCGGTCATCAGCTCAACCTCACTCGGGGATCAAGGAACGCATAGGCGATGTCGACGATGAGGTTCGTCACCACGAAGATCACGGAGAGAAACAGCACGATCGCCTGCATGAGCGGGAAATCGCGGTTGGTGATCGCCTCGACGGTGAGCCGACCGACGCCCGGCCACGAGAAAACCTGCTCGGTAAGGATGGCGCCGCCGAGCAGACTGCCGATCTCCAGCCCGATGATGGTGACCACCGGCAGTGCCGCGTTCTGCAGGCCGTGGTCTCGGATCACCTGCCAGCGCGACAGGCCCTTGGAACGGGCGGTACGGATGTAGTCCTCACTGAGAACGTCGATGAGTGACGACCTGAGCAACCGGGCGATCATCGCCATCGAGTACAGGCCGAGCGTGATGGCGGGCAGGATCAGGTGGTCGAAGCCGCCGCGGCCGGACGCCGGCAGCCAGTGCAGGTTCACGGCGAATACCAGGATCAGGATGATGCCGACGAAGAAGGCGGGCGTCGACTGGCCGACCAGCACGCCGGCCACCACCGAGCTGTCCGCCGCGCTCCCCCGCTTGACCGCGGCGATGATGCCCGCCGGGATGGCGACCAGCAGCGCGAACACGAGGGCGCCGGCACCCAGCTCGATCGTCGCCGGAAGGCGCTGGACGATCAGATCGAAGGCGGGCTGGTGGAAGAACAGCGACTGCCCGAAGTCGAGGTGGAGGATGCCGCTGAGGTAGCTCACGTACTGCACGAAAACCGGTCGGTCGAGCCCGAGCGCCTGCCGCAAGGCCTGCTCCTGGGCGATGGTCGCCTCGGGCGGGAGCATCGCCTGTACCGGGTCGCCGGTGAGTCGCACCAGGAAGAAGGTGAGGGTGGCGACGCAGAACAGCACCAGCACGGTCTGCCCGACGCGACGCAGGATGAATTGCTGAAGCTCGCCTCCGAGGGCGCGGGTGGCACGCCGCCGGACCGAGCCGGCGGCGTGCGCGCGCGTGGGGTGCGCAGTGGAGGTGACGGCCACGATTACTTGACGGTCGCCGACGACATGCTCAGGATTCCGGTCACCGGCATCGTCCACTTCACGGTGCTGCGCATGGCATAGGTGTTGTTCACGTTGAACAGGTAGACGAACGGCGCCTGATCCTTCAGCAGCTTCTGCATCGTCGAGAAGGTCTTGAGTCGAGCGGCGGGAACCGTGCCGGTCTCGCCGGCCACGATCAACTGATCGGCCTCCGGGTTGTTCCAGCGGCTCGAGCGTCGGTCTGACTTGACCACCGACTGCAGAAAGCTGACGGAGTCGAGGGTCCAGCCCGAGTTCGCCATCAGGTACAGACCACCGTCGCGACGCTTGTTCAGCGCGATGATGTCGGATTTGGCGGTCTGCGGGTCGACGACGGCGACCTTCGCGTCGACGCCGATCTTGCCGAGCTGACCGGCGATCGCCTGGGCGAGGGCCGAGTCGGCGGACGAGGCGGAGAGTGTCGTCGAGAAACCCTTGGCGTATCCGGCCTTCTTCAGCAAGGCTTTGGCGTCTTTGACGTCGTACTCGAAAGGCTTGACCGACTTGTCGTAGCCGTAGACCGACGAGGGAACGAGAGTCGGGGTCTGCTTCGCGGCCCCCGCCATGACCGTGCTGATCAGTGTCGGCACGTCCACCGCCTCGTTCAGCGCCCTGCGCACGTCGACATTCGCCAGCGGTCCATCCGTGATCGTGTCGATGCTGAGGTCGTAGGTACGGATGCCCGCGGTGCTCTTCACGGTCGTGTCTGGGTTGGCGCCCAGTTGATTCGCCGCGTCTTTCGTGATGCCGGTGACGATGTCGGCCTCGCCGGACTGCAGGGCGGCCAGAGCGGATGCCGGGTTCGGCATGATCTTGAAGGTCAGGTTCTTCACGGCCGGCTTGGTACCCCAGTAGTGCGGGTTGGCCTTCAGCACGATCGACTCCGCCTGCGAGCGCGACACGAAGCTGTACGGACCGCTCCCGACCGGATGCTCGGCGAAGGCGGCTGCACCCTCGCTCGCGATCAGCTTCGGCGGAACGATGACGCCGCCGAACAGCGACACCTTGGCCGGGATGAGCGGGTCGGTCGCCTTCATCTGGAAGTCGACCGTGGTGGAGTTCACCGCGACCGCGGACTTCACGTTCACGAGCTCGACGATCGGCGATTTGGTGGCCGGGTCGAGCAGGCGGTTGATGCTGAAGGCGACGGCCGCGGCATCCAGTTTCTCGCCGTTCTGAAACTCGACCCCCGTGCGGATCGTGAACTCCCAGGTGAGCGGATCCTTCTGCTTCCACTTGGTGGCGATGCCGGGGTGCAGTTCGTTGTCGGCGCCGCGCACGGTGAGAGTGTCGAAGATGTTGTCGGCGACGCTCATCGAGGTGAGGTCGCCCTGCAGCTGCGGGTCGAGCGAGACGATGTCCGATCCGATGGCGACCGTCAGCGTGCTCTGTTTCGGGTTCGATTCGGTCGACGAGTCCGACGTCGAGGTCGTGGCCGAGGAGGAGCAGCCCGCCAGCAGAGCGGTCGCGGTGAGCAGCGAGAGGGCGGTGACGGAGACCGATGCAACGCGGCGTCGTCTCGTGTTCCGGAATTTCATGGACTGCTACTTTCTCTAGTGCGAAGGGGAAGTTTCGGTTCCGTGACTTTCTCGATCGTCGTTCCACGATGTGTAACGCCATTCGTTATTGTGGAATACTAGACACAGAGCAAGCAACCTGTCTACGCAAGAAGGCGCGTGCCCCATGAACTCGATCGAAAAGTCCCTCGCGGTCATGAGAGCCCTCAGCGCGCCCGGCGGCCCTCATCGATTGGCTGACATCGCCGATCGCTCCGGCCTCAATCGCCCGAGCGTCCACCGCATCCTGCAGATCCTCGTCGAGGGCAACTACGCCCGGGCCGTCGGCGATGGTTTCTACGCGGCAGGACTCGCGATGCGCGCGCTCGGCGGCGGTCAGGATGCCGGGGGCGACATCGCTGCTGACGCCGAGACCATCCTCGACGACCTCCAGCGCAGCACCGGGTACACCGTGCACTTCGCGGTCCGAGCGGGCGATGCCGCCGTCTATCTGGCGAAGGTCGAGGGCGACAAGCCATACCAGATGGCCTCCCGCGTCGGCATGCAGATCATGCTGCACTGCACCTCGATCGGCAAGGCGATCCTCTCTGCCCTCCCGGCGAGCGAGGTAGACGGTGTACTCGAACGCACCGCCGAGATGCAGCAGCTGAGCAAGAAGGTTCCCGACCCGATTCACCTGCATGCCGAGCTAGAGCAGATCGCCGAGCGGGGCTACTCCATCGACGACGAGGAGAACGAGCCGAACGTGCGCTGCGTCGGCGCTCCCGTGCGCGACGCGAGCGGTTCGGTCATCGGCGGAATCAGCATCTCGGGGCTCGCGATGATGCTCGATCTCGCGAAGCTCGACGAACTCGGCCCACTGGTGCAGAAGGCGGCAGCCGAGGTCTCCCGCCGTGCCGGCTACGTCGAAGGGCGGCCGGCCGCGGTATGACGCCTCAGCTTCAGCCCGGTTCGCGTACTCCGGTCCGGGTCATCGATCCGGCCGACCCCTCCGTCACGGGCGGCACGGTCGAGGTCGACGACGCCGGTGTCGCAACGTTGCGACTCGGCGATCCCGGCCGCTCCCCCGCTGCCACCATCGGGCCGGGCTGGGTCGACCTGCACGCCCACGTCTACGACGGCACGACCCAGATCAGCGTGCACCCCGATCGGGTCGGTCTCGACCACGGCGTGCACACGGTGCTCGACGCCGGCAGCGCCGGCCAGGCAACCCTGTCCGGACTGCTCGACTACGTCATCCCGAGCGCCCAGACGCGGGTGCTCGCCTGGCTCAATATCGGTTCGCACGGGCTGGTCGACCTGCGCGAGACCTCCGATGCTCGACTCATCGATGTAGACGCCTCGGTCGCCGCGGCACTGTCTGCGCCCGACGTCGTGCGTGGCATCAAGGTGCGCTCGAGCGGAGCGATCGTCGGCAACATGGGCATCCAACCGCTCGAGCTCGGCAAGCTCGTCGCCCGCACCGCCGGACTGCCGCTGCTCGTTCACATCGGCGAGGCGCCGCCCCTGATCGACGCCGTGCTCGATCTGCTTGACGCGGGCGACTCGATCACGCACTGCTTCCACGGCAAGACCGGTTTTCCCTGGCTGGCTTCCGGTGAACCGACCCCCGCGCTTCGCCGCGCCCTCGATCGAGGCGTCCGGATGGATGTCGGGCATGGAGCGGCGAGCTTCGACGTCGCGGTCGCCCGGCGCGCCATCGAGGCCGGCCATCGGCCACACACGATCAGCACCGACATCCACGTGCGCAACATCGGCGGCCCCGTGTTCGACCTCGCCACCGTGATGAGCAAGCTGCTGCACTGCGGCATGCCCCTGACCGCCGTGATCGACGCCGTCACGCACGCCCCGCGAGCAACGATCGGACTAGATGAACCCTGGCTCGGTCCGAACGGAGCGATCCGTCACGCGACCCTGTTCGACGTCACCAACGACGCGCCCGACGGGCGACGGTATGTGGATGCCGTGGGCTCGACCTTCGAGCCGAGCGAGCACCTCGTGGCGCTGGCCACGATCTCCCATGGGGTCTCACGTCCCTGCGCGTGACCTCATTCGCGGCGCGGCGTGCGACCGTTGCGATGTCGCCGCGTCACTGACCATCCGTCCGTCGTCGAACGGGCTGGCGCTCTTCGAGCCCCCAGGGCTGGCCGTAGCCGCCGTCGACGAGCGGGCGGGCCATGAGCTCGAGGAAGGGTTCGGCGTCGAATGCCTCCGGCCCGAGCACGCCCCGGCCCGACCAGGTGCCCCCGGCGAGCAGCTCGAGCGCGATCACCGGGTTGAGCGCGGTCTGCCACACCACGCACTGGCTCTCGTATTGGGCCATCGTCCACTCGTTGTCGGCGACATGGTAGAGATAGACGGCACGTGGGGCGCCGTCTGCGCCGGCGCCGGTGACATATACACCGGCGCAGGTCTTGCCGGTCATCCGGGGTCCGATACTGGCGGGGTCGGGCAGGCCTGCAGCGACCACGTCACGGGGCGCCACCTGCACCGGGCCGTGCGCCGAGCGAACGGTGAGCGGCGCGGTCTTGTCGAGGCCGAGCTGGTGCAACGTCTTCAGGATGCCGATGAACTCGTTGCCGAGCCCGTACTTGAATGTGACCTTCTTGGCGTCGATCCAGCGCGGCATGAGCAGCACCTCTTCGTGCTCGACGTTGACGCATTCGACCGGCCCGATACCGTCGGGAAAGTCGAAGACCTCGGGTTCGCTGAACGGCTCGGTGGTGAACCAGCCGCGGTCGCGCTCCCAGATCACCGGCGGGTTGAGGCACTCTTCGATGGTGGTCCAGATGCTGAAGGATGGCGCGAAGATCTCGTTGCCGAGGTCGTCGCGCACGACGAGATTGGCACCGTCGCGCACGCCGAGCTCGTCGATGGTTTCGAACAGATGGTCGGCTGCATAGCGGGCGAACACGTCGCTGAGGCCCGGCTCGACGCCCATGCCGACCAGGGCGAGGCGGCCGGCGGTCTCCCAGTCGGGCGCCTGGGCGAACTGGTCGTCGCCGAGCTTGACGCCGGTCTCGCTGTACGGATCGGTGGGATGCGGCTCGGAGAGGCTCATCGCCATGTCGACGTAGTCGGCCCCCGCGGCGAGCGCGCCCGCGAAGACGGTCGGCACGAACTTCGGCTCGACAGCGTTCATGACGTGGGTGATCGAGTGCTCGAGGGCGAGGGATGCGACGCTGTCCGGGTCGGAGGCGTCGACCTGTGCCGCGATGAACCGACCCCGAGCTTGCCCCCGCGCTTCGAGCCACTCGACGGTGCGCTCGGCCCGAGCGAGGTCGTAGTCGCTCACGACGATGGTCTCGTAGAACGAGCGGCGGGCGGCGATCTTGGCGATGGCGTCACCGACGCCACCGGCGCCGATCAGCAGGACTCTCATGGCCGGGGTTGTCATGAGATGACGCTAGTGGTGCGCGCCCATGTTGGCGACCCGCACTTCCGTCTGCCGAGTCTTCACAAACGGCGGTTCATTCGCGAACGAGGCGCCGTTTGTGAAGACTCGCGCGATGGGTGGACGACCAGACGGGCGGGGTGCCGGGCGGGGTGCCGGGCGGAGCGCCGCCTAGTGCGTGAGCGCCGGCACCGTCTTCGGCCGCACCACGAACCAGAGCGTGAGGATCGAGACGACCGTCGTGGCCGCCATCACCGACCCCATCGGAACGGCATTGTGGATGCCGAAGAGCCCGACGATCGGCGAGATCAGGCCGGCGAGACCGAAGTTGACCGCCCCGAGCACTGACGCCGCGGTGCCCGCCTCGGACGCGTGGTTCACCAGCCCGAGCACCTGCACCAACGGGAAGCCGAAGCCGCAGGCCGCGATGAAGAACCAGAGCGGGATGAGGATGCCGAGCAGTCCCACGTGCAGTGAGTCGAGCACCACGATCGTGAGCGACGACACCAGCAGCACCGCGGTGGAGAACGCGAGGATCCACTGCGGCGGAACCTTGTGCACCAGCCGCGAGCTGATCTGCACCCCGGCGACGACACCGAGCGAGTTGACCGCGAAGAGCAGGCCGAACTGCTGCGGATTCAGGCCGTAGACCTCCTGGAACAGGAAGGATGACGACGACAGGTAGGCGAACAACCCCGAGAAGGTCATCGCGCCGATGATCGCCACCCCGACGAAGATGCGGTCGTGGAAGATCGCCGAGTAGCGTTCGCGCGCTGTGCTGTGCCCCTGCGCATTGCGGCGCTCGGGCGGGAGCGTCTCGACGATGAAGAAGATCGCCGCTATCACCACCAGAACCCCGTAGGCGGTGAGGAACACGAAGATGCCGCGCCAGTCGACGAAGCGCAGAAGCTGCGAGCCGATGACCGGCGCCACCACGGGAGCGAGACCGCTCACCAGGGAGAGGCGCGACAGCATCCGCACCAGCGGCAACCCGCCGAACAGGTCGCGCACCAGAGCCATGGCGACGACGCCACCGGCCGCGGCACCCATGCCCTGCAGCACGCGGAATCCGCCGAGCCAGATGATGTCCGGCGCGAGGGCCGCGCCGAGGCTCGCCAGAACGTGCACCGAGCTCGCGACGATCAAGGGGATGCGGCGCCCCACCTTGTCGCTCCACGGACCGACCAGCAGCTGTCCCACGCCGAAGCCCACCGTGGTCGCCGTCAGCGTCAGCTGCACCAGCGCGGGAGTGACATGCAACTCGCGCTGCAGCACCGGGAAGGCCGGCAGATACAGGTCGATGGTGAACGGTCCCAGGGCGGTGAGCGCGCCGAGCACGATCACGTAGACGAGACGCTCACGGCGGCTCAGGGCATCACCCGCGTGCGCGGCGGCGGTGGTCACTGGTGTCAATCCTCGATCGTGGGCGTGAAGCGCTTCGCCGACGATGGATCGCGCTGGGGGAACGACGGAAAGCCGCCATCGTCAACGCTAGCGAATCATCCGCACCGCACGCACGACTCGGCGCAAAATAGTTGCGCCCCGCAAGGGGTTTTTCAGCCGGCCTCGCCGGGCGGCGCCGCGGCAGACTGACGGATGACCAGCGAGGGCTGGGTCACGACGACACCGGTCTCGGTGTGGCCCTCGATCTCCGTCGTCACCGCGGTCATCAGACGGCGGCCCAGCTCGGCGAAGTCCTGCCGAACGGTGGTGAGCGGCGGCGAATAGTGCGCCGCCTCCGGGATGTCGTCGAAGCCGACCAGGCTGACATCGTCTGGCACCCGGATGCCGCGGACCGTGAACGCGTGCAACAGACCGAGCGCCATCTGGTCGTTGGCCACGAAGATCGCGCTGTACTCGACAGGGGCGGGCAGCTCGAGCCCGACGGCGAGGCCGCTCTCGGCCGTCCAGTCGCCGTGCGTCGGGGGCACGACGGCGAGGCCGCGGCGCTCCAACTCTGCGCGCCACCCCCTGACGCGTTCGCGCGCATCCAGCGAATAGTCCGGGCCGGCCAGATGCAGGATCGTCGTGTGTCCGAGATCGGCGAGGTATCCGGCGGCCAGTACGGCACCGGCGGCCTGGTCGATGGAGACGCTCGGGAACCGCTCGCGCCCGCTGCTGTCTGCCGTGATGAGCGGGATGTCGATGTGCAGATCGTGCACGGCCACCAGTGAAGCCACATCGGTGGCGATCAGCACGATCGCCTCCACCTGCTGGCGCACCAGCACGTCGATCGCGTCACGGATGAGTTCCATCGGCGCAGACGACATGCTGGCCGTGATCACGTGATACCCGGCCTCCCGCGCCGCCTCGTTGAACCCGAGCGCGATGCTCGACGGACCGTACAGGGGATTGCCCGTGCTGATCAGCCCGATCGTGCGTGTCTTACTGCTCTTGAGGGCACGCGCGACGGAGCTCGGCCGGTAATTGAGCTCGTCGATCGCCGAGAGGACGCGCGCTCGGGTGCTGGGGCGCACGGCGTCCACGTTGTTGACGACACGCGAGACCGTCTGGTGCGAGACTCCGGCGAGTCGCGCGACGTCCGTGATGTTCGCCACGATTGCGAGGGTAACCGATCGCCGACTCAGTCGGCGATCGTCTCCATGGTCACGCCGTTACCAGCTTTCCGGTCGCGCGCCGAGGGGCACCGAGTCGGCCCGCGTCACGGTCGAGGTCAGCGTCACCACCTCGTGCGCGCGTCCGGCGTGGATCACCGACTCCATGATCTCCAGCACGTGGAACGCCAGCTCGCCCGATGCCCGATGCGGGCGATCGGTGGCGATCGCCCGGGCCATGTCGGCGAGGCCGACGCCGCGTCCGGCATCCGCATAGCCCGCGCCGATCGGCACGTCGCTCCAGGTGCGGTCAGACGAGGTCGCCACCGCCACCGAATCCGAGAAACGGTTCGGGTCGGGCACCGCGATGGTGCCCTCCGTGCCGTAGACCTCGAACAGCGGCACACGGGTCTCCCACACCTCGAACGACACCGTGACGGTCGAGGTGACGCCGCCGACGTGCTCGAGGATCGCGGTGACGTGAGTGTCGACATCCACCGGGATATCGGTGCCGGCGTGCAGCCCGGTGGCAACGGTACGAGCCCGGTCCGACCGGGTGACGGCGGCAGAGACGCGAAGCACGGGGCCGAAGAAGGTCACCAGGCTGGTGAGGTAGTACGGCCCCATGTCGAACAGGGGTCCGCCGCCGGGCTGATAGTAGAAAGCGGGTGCGGGATGCCACAGCTCATGCCCGGGCGCGCTCCAGGCCACGGCGGCCGCCACCGGGGTGCCGATCCTGCCCGCGTCGAGAAGAGCGCGTGCCGTCTGGATTCCGGTGCCGAGCACCGTGTCCGGCGCGCTGCCGACGCGAAGCCCCCGCTCCCTGGCCCGGTCGAGCA
>Ga0247732_10000588_pt1 | contig 16801 bp, 16 predicted proteins | sample UWRJL163409C2_FD_180940 | JGI IMG/M metagenome (GOLD analysis project Ga0247732, IMG submission 180940) | Plant litter microbial communities from Arlington Agricultural Research Station in Wisconsin, United States - UWRJ-L163-409C-2 | ecosystem: Environmental > Terrestrial > Plant litter >...
GTCAGCGGCGAGTGGATGACCTGCTCCCTTCGGACCGTCGGCCCCGGAGCGGTACGACGGCAGAAGTGTCCCAACCGGTTGGTGGGGATGCAAGCCTGACGGGAAGAGTGCGGCGTTGATCACCTTTGCCGACCAATCATGGTCTGGGACACACCGATCGAGCCGCGGCCCCGTCAGCCGTTGCCGAAGCCGATCAGGCTGTGCACCTGCGGAAGGGTCGCCGTGGTGGCGAAACCGGGTGCCGCCGCGCAAACCGCCGGAATCGCGTTGACCACCTGCATGGCGGTGGCGACGTTCGTAGAGTTGACGTGCTCCAGCATCGATGCGTCCCGTTCGAAGCTCGCCAGCGACAAGAAGTGCGTCCGCATCGATGGATCGCCCTCGATGGTCAGCGTCCAACCCTCCCGGGGTTTTGGCCAGTGCCCGGGGTATTCGTTGCCCACGGTCCACAGCGTCTCGATCTCAACGAGTGGTCGACCGTCGCGGCGGCCTACCCAGTTCCACCGCTGCCCCGCGGTGGTCCCCGCCCGCAACACGTGATCGAAGATGTCGTGATCGTGTTTGGCGGCGACGGCTTCGACGTTCGCCGTCACCTCGTCGATGCCTGCGTGCAACGTATCGGCCAACAGCCACACCTGCTCGGTGAAGATCGAACTGTTGAAGGCCAGGAAATCGTTTGCCGTCGTGGAGATTTCGTCGACCGGCTGACCGAAGCGCATGTTGTCGAACGTGATCGCCGTGCTGTCGTACACCGACCAGTCGGCCCGTTCCTGGAGCTTCAACTTGTCGATGGTGCGGCTCATGCCCGACAGCGCCAGCGGCAGCGCACCCGAGAGGTTGCCCGGGTTGAGCCCGCAACCGTGAACACTGGTGCCTCCCTGCAAGCAGGCGGCCAGCACGCGGTCACGGTCTCTGAGACGAGTGCGGTTGGGGTGGAACAGGAATGCCGTCGTCACGACGTTCTTGCCGCTGGCCAGGATCGCGCACACCTCGCCGATCGAGGTCAGCCTCGGGGTGTACACCACGCAGTCCGCCTCGAGGGCCAGCACACGGTCGAGGTCGGTCGTCGCAAGCACGCCGACGGGGTCTCGGCCGATCAGGGTGCCTGCGTCGACGCCGTCCTTGTCGGCGGAATGTACCTTGACGCCCACCAACTCGAGACCGGCGCGGGGATCGAGGATCGTCGCGAGAGCTTCCTTGCCGACCGCGCCGGTACCCCACTGAATGATCCGTAATGCCATCCGATCACAGTGACACGTCAGCCCCTGGCGCGTCGAGGCTTTCGACTACCGGCGTTCAGGCATGCCAGGAGGACCAGTGCGTCACCGCCACCGTGACCACCGGACCGTCGAGCGCCACCCGTTCGTACTGGGTGTACTTCTGGCGCAACGCGGCATACCCGGCGGCCATCTGCTCGCCGCCCTCGTGCACCGTCGCCAGCCCGTCCGCGCGGACCCACCACAGCTGCGCCCAGTCGTCGTCGTAATGGTCGACCAGCAGGCTCACCCGCGGATTGGCGGCGATGTTCGCGAGCCGGCGCAAGCGCCACGTCGACTTCCGCTTGGCGTCCACCGCGGTGTACAGCGTCGTCTCGTCTCCGACGGTCCGCACCGTGAACACGATGGGAACCAGGTGCGGGGCACCGTCCTCGCCGACGGTGGACAGTGCGGCCACCGGCGCCTCCGCGAAGCGTGCGACGGCGTCGAACTCGGTCACCGCGAGGGCTTTTGGGGACTCACGCTCATCGGCGAGCGGGTGACGTTTTGTTCGGGCTTCTTGGTCGGCCGCGACGGTTGACGCACGATCACCGGCGCCCGCTCGATCTCCGACGCCGACGGGGGAGGAGGTGGCGGCGGGGGAAGCGGCGGGGGTGGTGACAACGGCTCGTCGCTGGTGGTCGTAGGGGCCGATGGCGACGAGGGCGCACTGGACGTCTCGTCGGAGGGTGCGGTCTGCTCGCCCGACGTTCCGCGGAAGGCCAGCAGGACGACCGACACCACCAACGCGACGGCCGCGACCGACACGGCGACCACGACGACGGCGGTGGGGCCCGTTCGGTACCACGGCGTCGGAGCGGCTCTGAAATTCCAGGTGCGCGAGTCGAACGCGTCGAACGTCTGCTCCTCGGCCTCGGTGGGAGGAGGGGGTTCGACCCACTCGACGTGGGGCTGTGGATCGTCGGGGTAGTCGTCGGACCGCGTAACGGCCAAGGGATCCGTGTCGACTGGCTCGTCGACCGGATCGTCCAACCTGGCCTCCCCCGAGGCCTCGCCGTCCGCCACCCCACGATGTTAGGTGGCGACCAGCGCTTATGGGCCACCGGATGCCAAATTGGTCCCACGGGTCGACGATTCGGGAGAGACCCTTGCGAACCGCTGCCGACCTGCGGGCCCAACGGTAAGGTCCCCCAGGACTGTTAGTTCCAGACCGGTTCGTTCATCGCCGCGACCAGGCGTGGTCATCTCAGCGTCACCGTCGCGCATCCCGCCCATAAGAAGGTTCGCCAATGAAGAAAATGCGGCTCGCCGCCAGCGCCTTGGTACTCGTCGTCGCGGGCGGACTCGTCGGTTGTGCCCCACCGGAGTCAAAGGACAAGGGGGAGAAGACCTCCTCTGGCGTCAACGCGAGCGAGGCCACCTCGGCCGGCGACTTCGGCGGAGAGAACATGTCGGGGCTGATCGACGCCGCGAAGAAGGAAGGCGAGCTCAACGTCATCGCGCTGCCGCCGGACTGGGCGAACTACGGCGCCATCATCAAGGCATTTGGCGACAAGTACGGCATCAAGGTCAACTCGGCCCAGCCCGACGCCGCCAGCCAGGACGAGATCAACGCCGCCACCCAGCAGAAGGGCAAGTCGTCCGCGCCGGACGTCTTCGACCTCGGCCAGGCCGTCGCGTTGGCCAACACCGCGATGTTCGCGCCCTACAAGGTGGCCAAGTTCGACGAGATCTCCACGGAGATGAAGGCGGCCGACGGCGCCTGGGTCAACGACTACGGCGGCTACATCTCGATCGGCTACGACTCGGCCAAGGTGCCCGAGATCAAGAACGTCGACGACCTGCTTGGCCCCGACTTCAAGGGCAAGGTCGCGCTCAACGGCGATCCGACACAGGCCGGTGCGGCATTCTCCGGCGTCATGATGGTCGCCCTGAGCCAGGGTGGTTCGCCCGACGACATCGCCCCAGGGGTGGAGTTCTTCCGCAAGCTCAAGGAAGCGGGCAACTTCCTGCCCGTCGACCCGACGCCGGCGACCGTCGAGTCCGGCCAGACGCCGGTCGTCATCGACTGGGACTACCTCAACGTCGCCGAGACCAAGAAGCTGCCGTCGTGGAAGGTGGTCATCCCACCCAATGCCGCGCTGGCGGGCTACTACTACCAGGCGATCAACAAGGACGCACCGCACCCCGCGGCCGCCCGACTGTGGCAGGAGTTCCTCTACAGTGACGAGGGCCAGAACCTGTACCTACAGGGCAGTGCGCGTCCGGTGCGGGCCGACAGCATGGTCACCGCGGGCACGATCGACCTGACCGCCTACCGGCAGTTGCCGCCGGTCGACGGTTCGGCGGTCTTCGTGACGCAGCAGCAGAGCGACGCCGCGAAGAAGTACCTCGAGGCCAACTGGGCCAAGGCGATCGGCTGATCACCCTGGCCAAGATCCGCAGTCGCCTGGTCGACTCCCTGCCACTGCTGCCGTTCTTCGCGGTGGTGGGGATTTTCCTCATCGTGCCAACGGTCACCGTCATCACGAGTGCGGTGATCGAGGACGGCCGGTTCTCGCTGGCTCGGTTGAGCGCGCTGTTCTCCGAGACGGCGCTGACCGCGCTGGGCAGGAGCGTCTTCCTCTCCGGCAGCACCGCGTTGCTCGGCGCCGTGTTCGGTGCCCTGCTGGCGTGGCTGATCGTGTCGCGGCCCGCCTCGTCGATGATCCGCCGCGGTGTCATCTCGCTGTGCAGCGTGCTAGCTCAGTTCGGCGGTGTGGCACTCGCGTTCGCGTTCCTCGCGACGATCGGGCTGAACGGCGTTCTCACGCTGTGGGTGCAGGAACACCTCGGCTGGAACCTCGCCGGCTCCGGTTGGTTGTACGGGCTACCTGGGCTGGTGCTGGTGTACACGTACTTCCAGATCCCGCTGATGGTCATCGTGTTCCTGCCCGCCCTGGAGGGCCTGCGCGACCAGTGGCGGGAAGCCGCGGTCAGCCTCGGCGCATCGACGTGGCAGTACTGGCGTGAAGTGGCCGTTCCGCTGCTCACCCCGGCGTTCCTCGGCGCGGTGCTTCTGTTGTTCGCCAACGCCTTTGCCGCGTACGCGACCGCGGCCGCCCTGGTCAGCCAGGGCAGCCCGATCGTGCCGCTGCTGATCCGCGCCGCGCTCACCAGCGAGGTGGTACTCGGTCAGTCGGGCTTCGCATACGCGTTGGCGCTGGAGATGATCGTCGTGGTGGCACTGGTGATGGGTGCCTACAGCCTGCTGGTGCGTCGTACGTCCCGGTGGTTGCGATGAGGTGGCTGCGATGAGCACCCGGGTGGTCAAGGGCGCGCTTTGGGTGGCGTTCGGGTTGTTCTTCCTCTTCCCGCTGTACGCGATGGCCGACTTCTCCACGCGCAACCTGCTCCAGGGCGGCCGCACGATGACGGCCTGGGCCAACCTGGTCACCGACGACGCGCTCTACCAGTCGATCGTCACGTCGCTGTTGCTCGCGGTGCTGACCGTGGTGGTGATGCTGATTTTGTTGGTGCCCACCATGATCTGGGTGCGTCTGCGGACACCGTGGGCCAAGGGCATCGTCGAGTTCCTGTGCCTGCTGCCGTTGACGATTCCCGCGCTGGTGGTCGTCGTCGGCTTGAAGAACGTCTACCTGTGGGTGACGTACTTCTTCGGCGAGTCCGCACTGACCCTGACCTTCGTCTACGTCGTCGTCGTGTTGCCGTTCTCCTACCGATCGATCGACGCCGCCCTCTCGGCGATCGACCTCGGCACGCTGTCGGAGGCCGCGCGGTCACTCGGGGCGGGGTGGACGACGACCATCGCCCGCGTCGTCGTCCCCAACATCTGGTCGGGTGTGCTGTCCGCGGCGTTCATCTCGGTGGCGGTCGTGCTCGGGGAGTACACCATCGCGTCGCTGTCCGGCTATCAGACCCTGCCCATCCAGATCGTCGCGCTCGGCAAGACCGACGGCCCCACCTCGGTGGCGGCGTCGTTGGCCACGTTGCTGTTCGGTTTCGTTCTGCTTCTTGCACTTTCACTGGTCACCCGACGGAGGCGTCACGCATGAGCACCACTGGCGGGGTTGCGGTCGAACTGACCGACCTCACCCGAACCTATGGCAGCGTCAAGGCGCTCGACGGTCTGAACTTGAAGATGGAGCCCGGCGAGTTCATCGCGCTGCTCGGTCCGTCGGGCTGTGGCAAGACCACGGCGTTGCGCATCCTCGCCGGCCTCGACAAGGCCACCTCGGGCACCGTCACCGTCGACGGGCGCGACCTGACCTCGGTGCCTGCCAGCAAGCGTGACATGGGGATGGTGTTCCAGGCTTACAGCCTGTTTCCGCATCTCACCGCGTCGGAGAACGTCCAGTTCGGGCTCAAGATGCGGGGCAGCGCGAAGGGTGAAAGGGCAGCGCGGGCAGCCGAGATGCTCGACCTGGTGGGGTTGTCCGAGCACGCCCACAAGTACGCATCGGAGATGTCGGGCGGCCAGCAGCAGCGCGTCGCATTGGCACGCGCGCTGGCGATCCGCCCACGGGTCCTGCTGCTCGACGAGCCGCTGTCGGCGCTCGACGCGAAGGTGCGCACCCAACTCCGCGACGAGATCCGCCGCGTACAGCTCGAAGTCGGCACCACGACGCTGTTCGTCACCCACGACCAGGAGGAAGCGCTTGCCGTCGCCGACCGGGTCGGCGTGATGAGCAAGGGCCGCCTCGAGCAGCTCGCCCCACCGGCCGAGGTGTACGCCAACCCCGCAACGCCCTTCGTCGCAGAGTTCGTCGGCCTGAACAACCAAGTGCCCGCTACGGTTTCAGGCGGACGAGCCTCGGTGCTCGGCTCCGAGTTGCCGACGCTGACCGGGTCGATCACCTCGGGTTCCGGCACGGCGATGGTGCGTCCGGAGTCCGTGACCGTGACCGCCGACGAGTCGGGTGCGGCGACGGTCCGGTCGGTGGCCTTCCTCGGGCCGATCTCGCGGGTGTACGTCGAACTGTCCGACGGTGCCGTCGTCCACGCACAGCTGAGCAGCTCACAGGCCAGGGAGTTCTCCCCAGGCCAGCGGGTAGCGGTGGGTGTTCAGCCCACCGACGTGCTGGTCGTGCCCGTTCGCGCTGAGTAGCCGAGGTCGCGGGCGAGCATCTCCTCGACGAGCACCCGACGGGTCAGAGGGGTGGCCGTGCCTTCGCGCACGGCGACGATCGGCGCACCGTCAGCGGCGCGCGAGCGGGCGATGGCGAGAACGTCTCCCGGGTGAATGTCGCGGGGCAGCAAGACGTCTCGCGCGATCTCCGTCTCGCCTGCCGTCACGGTGACTCGCTCCGTGGTGGACAACGGGTGCCGATTTGCCAGCGCCACGACGCCGTCGGCTGGGGGCTTGACGCCGGGGTCGACGACGACGATCCGAGGTGAGTCGGCCGGCGAGATCACCGACGCGACCCGGCAAGCCGTGACGCCGGCGAACGTCACTGCGGAGCAACCAATTTCGAGGACGACGCGTGGGCGGTCCAGGCGGGTGGCCGCACACGCCGCGTCGACGGCGTCGTCGACGAACGTGGTGACGGGATCGGAGTCGAACGTCAGGTGCACCTCGGTGAGGAACCTGCCGTGGTCTCGTCGCGCCGTCCGCATCGCCGAGAACAGCCGCAGGACCGACCCTTCGACGTCGCCGTCGGGCCGGCAGTGGAAGCCGACGAGTTCCAGCCCCGGCTCGTGCACCACCCGCTCGACCACGGCTGGATCCGGGGCCCCGTCGGGTGCGCCGACCAGGACGCGTTGCCGACCAAAAGTCCTGCCGCACAGGTAGGAAAGGTCCATCGTCGACTCGACGACGAGTCGCCCCGGCGCGACGGACGCGGCGAGCACCAGGTCGTCGTGGGACAGGCCACGCGCGTGCACGACCATCCGGGTGGGGTCGGCGCCGGCGGCGCGCGCCGCGGCGAGGTCGGCGCCGGACCGGATCGCCAGGCCGATGCCCTCGTCGTCGACCCAGCTCATGACGGTTGTCGGCAACGACTTGGCGGCCAGGACGGGCACGAGGTCGCCGGTGGCGTGCCGAGAGTGCAGTCGCTCCCGCAGCTCGACTTCGTCGAGAAGGAGTGTCGGAGTGCCGAATTCGGCCGCCACGTCGGTGATCGGCACGCCGCCGAGGCACAGCCTGCCGAGCTCGTCGACGACGGTGCCGTGCGGCCATAGGTCGGCGGAGATTCGCTGGGCGGCAGCGCGGCGCAGCGAGGGCAGATGATCGAGCAGGGTCATCGTTCAACGATGCGCGTGCCGACCGGGCCTCGGCGAGGATCTTTACGGCTTCTTGCCGCCGACGGCCCGCATCTTTGCGGGGTCTTGCCTAGACGTCCTTGACCGGCTCGATGCCCAGATCGCGGTAGGTGACCAGCGCTGCGAACGGCACGTTGCGACGGGCGAATCGGCCGGCGGCCACGTCGCCGCGGTCGACCATCGGGATGACACCGCTGACGACGGCGCCCGCCGCGACGACGCGGTCGAAGGCGATCTCGGTGGAGCCGCCGGTGCTGATGACGTCGTCGACCAGCAGGACGCGCATGCCTGGCTCGATGCGGGTGCCCTCGATCCACTGTTCACGGCCGCGCTGCTTCTGCTCCTTGCGGACCGAGAACCACGCCTTGCCGGTCACCATGGCGATGCCGTGCGACAGAGGGTCGGCGCCCATGGTGAGTCCGCCGACGGCGTCGAACTCGATGCCGGTCTGGACGGCGAGGTCGGCGACCGCGCGGCTGACGATGGTCAGCCGCTCACCGGTGTTGATCGCGTTCTTGCCGTCGATGTAGTCGTGGCTCAGCTGGCCACTGGCCAGCCTGAAGGGCTCTTCGCGGCGTTCGTAGCCACGGGTGCGAATCAGGTCGAAGGCGGCTTGCCAGGTCTCGGGGCGCTCGGACACGCACCGATCGTAGGGCACGAAGCGCAGGGCATTCAGTCCGCGCGCGCCAGCCGCGTCAGTTCCACCGTGGCGGCCCGCAATTGGTCGGGGGAGTCGAGGCGTTCGGCGAAGCCGACGCGTGGGTAGGCCACGCCGCGCTCAGTGGTCACCTTGAGGTCGAGCCCGTAGCGGTCGACGCCGGTGCAGGTGGCCGCCGTGGTGTCCGGGTAGCCGCCGAGCGTCCTGGCCATCGCGGCGAGGGCGTCGGGGTGGTCGGCGTTGAGGTGTTCGATGGCACCCACGGCGATCGGCTGAACCGGGTCGGGTTGCGCCGTCGCGTAGTCGGGCCCGGCAGCGGAGTCCATCCGCCCGTAGCCACCGACCCAGCGGACCCGGTCGACCCGCAGCACCCAGAGCGTGAAGTCGCTGTAGTCGACGTAGTACTTCGCCGCGGGAACGGCGTCGAGGTGGGCTTGGCGGGCGGCGGCCAGCTCGTCGCCGGCCGGGCGTTCGACGACGCCGGCCAGGGTGATGCGGGAGTTGGCGAGCGGATCGGTGTCGGTCGCCGCGGCGACGATCGCGATGCTCGCCCGCGGGTCGCCGGACAGGTTGCGGCCGTGCTCGGCGAGATTGGAGACGCACAGCACCGGCGCGCCACCCAGCAGTCCGTAGGTGACGAATGACGCCCACGGATCGCCGGTCGCCGTCAGCGAGGCCAGCGTGCCGGTGTTGGTCGACGCCGCAATCGTGCGGGCCTCTTCGGCAGCCGACGGTCGCGTCGTGTTGACGGCCGCGGTCAGCGGGGGCGGAATGGACGGGGCGTCGCCAGGGTCGCCATGGTCGCGCAAGGTATCACCGGATGCCACGCCCGCACCCTACCGCCGCCCGGCCGAGGGTTTGCCTCCGTTGCTCTGGGGCCGGTTCGCTGAGGGGTGCCTGCCACCTAAAGGTCCACGTCACAGCCCTGCGGTGTGAGACAATCAGCCCACTGTGTTTCGCCAGTTCAGACGATGGGTGTAGCTGAAACGAGAGGGTCGTGCCGAACGTTGTGATCCGAGTGTTGCTCGCCTGCGCTGCGCTGATTGCAGCGTTGCTGATGAGTGGCTTGGCGATGGGTGTGGCGGCCGCGGATCCGGAGGATCCGACCAACCCGACGGACCCCGGCACCGGCGGCGACCCGCCTACCTCCAGCGAACCCGAGCCGACGACCGGGCTGCCGTCGACCGCCCCACAGCCCAGCATCTTCGACATTCCGCAGACGATCGTCACGCAGCTACGGGACATGTTCGGCAAACCCCTCAGCATCTTCGGCAACGGTCGGGTCCCTGGCACTCCGACCACGCCGGACGTCCCGTCCGAGGATGCGTCGACCGGCCGTAACCGCGACCGGCCGATCACCGGGAAGATCGAGCCGAAGCCGGACCTCACCCCACCCGTGGTCGCGCCCGCGCCAAATCGACGCGGCATCAGCACCGTCGAGGTCACGCTCCCGTTCACGCCGAAGATCACCGTTCCGGTGCCCTCGGCCCCCGTGCCCGGTTACGAGAACATGCGATGGTCGCTCAACCTGACCGACCCCTATGCGGCCTACACGTCGGTCGGGCAGACCTTGAGCACCGTGAATTCACTGCTGATGGACGCCTACGCGCCGTACGACCCGTTCCGGCCGCCGGCGCCAAAGCCGGACCCGATGCCGTCGTTCCGGACCATGCAGGAGGAGCCCTCCGTCGTCGAGGTCGAGGGCACCGGGGGCATCGTCCCGATGTCGAACGGCTCCTCGGGTCTGCCCGTGCTGCAGGCACCCGTGGTGGTCCCGCCGATCCGCGTCGCGCCGCCGCCGCGTCCGATCAGCGGCTCGCCGCCCCGTCCGATTAGCGGCTCGCCGCCCCGTCCGATTAGCGGCTCGCCGCTGGCGGGCGTGAAGGTCCTCGCAACGGGTTCGGCGGGTGTCCGGGCTCCCGAGCTCAAGGGGTCCGTGGCCCAGACCGGTTCGATACCGACGGAGCAGCTGCCGCCCGCCGGATCGGCGTCGGCCTCCGCGTCCGGCATGGGGGCCTCGACCCCGCGCCAGGGATACCCCCGCTACTTGCGCACGGCGCGCGCAAACGAACTGGCGCTGGTCGCGGTCCCTGGGCTGGCCGCGCTGATCGCCGTCACGTTCGGCGGCGGCGTCATCGGATACCGGCAGGCCAACTCCGGGCGCTACCTCCGAACCGACGCCGCGCGATTCCTGCAGTGAGCTCGACGGCCGTCGACCCCGACGGGGTCGAGTGGAGCGTCCGGCGGCGCTGGTACCCGTGGCGCCGGGCGCTCTCGCTGCGCGATCTGTGGTCGTCGGCCCCCGGTGGGAAGAAGACCGAGACCGAGACGACCGAGACGGGGGAGTCCACCCTCCCGAAGAACTTCCTGCTGAAGGCGTTCTTCATCGTGGCCGCGGCGATCGTGTGGGTCGTCTACAGCGTCGGCAAGTTGCTCTTCTACACCGCCGTGGTCGTCCTGTTCCTCGTCGGCTCGATCGTCGAGTTGGCCATCGCGCTGGTCGTCATGCCAATTGCGTTGCTGCTCAGGGTCGTTGGGCAGAGTCGTTGGCCTGTCGAGATCGGGCGACAAGGCGAACACATCCTGACCCGCCACGCCGAGGACTTCGCTGCGGCGGGGGAACTGCGCGACGGGCTGATCGCCGACATCGGGCGCGGTCTGCTGCCCGTCGTCGAGAAGGTCCCATCGGCTGATTCAAAGTGACTGGCCGTGGGTAGCTTTGAAGACTGATGACTGAGGCGATGAACCTTCCGTTCGACCAATGGCTCCCGACGCAGCGGTGGTACGCGGGTCGGGGCCGCGAACTCTCTACGGTGCAGGCGGGTGAGGTGGTCCCGCTGCGGGGCGATCTCGACCTGGTGCTGCTCGACGTCGAGTTCACCGACGGCACGTCGCACCGCTACCAGCAGCTGGTCCGCTGGGACGGTGAACCGGCCGCCGCGACCATCGGCTCGTCGGGCGTGCACACCGGCTACGACGCCCTCTACGACCCGGCCGCGGCCAAGTTCCTGCTGTCGCTGATCGACGAGTCCGCCACCGTCGGCCCCTTGCGCTTCGTCAAGGAACCGGGCGTCGAACTGCCACTGCACCTCGACGGTCGGGTCATCGGCGCTGAGCAAAGCAACACCAGCGTGGTCTTCGGCGACGCCGCCATGTTCAAGGTGTTCCGTCGCGTCACGCCCGGCGTCAACCCCGACATTGAGCTGAATCGCGAGCTGGCCCGCGCTGGCAATCCGCACGTGGCTCGGCTGCTCGGCTCGTTCGAGACGACCTTCGGCGGCGAGTCGTACTCGTTGGGCATGGTGACCGAGTTCGCCGCCAACTCCTCCGAGGGCTGGGACATGGCCACCGCAAGCACGCGGGACCTGGCCGGCACCTGCGCGGACTTCGCCGGGGAGTCCTACCGCCTGGGTGAGGCCGTGGCCTCCGTGCACCAGACGCTGGCCGCGGCGCTGGGCACCGAGCAGCAGCAGTTTCCGGTCGACGCGCTGCTTGAGCGGCTGAACGCGGTGGCCTCCATGGTGCCCGCCGTCGAGCAGTACCGGGAGGCGATCGAGGAGCGCTATCGGAAGCTTGCGGGCGAGTCGCAGACCGTGCAGCGCGTGCACGGCGACCTGCACCTCGGCCAGGTTCTGCGCACGCCGGAGCGGTGGTTGGTGATCGACTTCGAAGGTGAGCCGGGGCAACCGCTGGAGGAACGCCGCAGGCCGGACTCGGCGCTGCGAGACGTCGCGGGCGTACTCCGGTCCTACGAATACGCGGCCTACCAACGGCTGGTCGACGGCTCCGAGCGAGACGACGAGCTGGCCGCGCTGGCCAGTGCGTGGGCCGACCGCAACTGCGCGTCCTTCTGCGACGGGTACGCCGCCGCGGCAGGTCACGACCCCAGGGACTCCGGCGGGACGCTCGCCGCCTACGAGCTCGACAAGGCGGTCTACGAGGCCGGTTACGAGGCCAGGTACCGCCCGACGTGGTTGCCCATCCCGATGGCGTCGATCGCCCGGCTGGTGGGCGGCTAGGCGAGCGCCGCGACGGCCGCCTGCGCAGGCTTGGGGGTCCAATCGGAGCGGTACAGCCCGAACGTGTCCTCGGGGTTGCTGCTGCCGGTGTTGCGGTCACGGGTCGTGTAGACGTAGGCCGGTCCGGCGTACGAGAGCGTGCGCCACTTTTGGAGGAAGTCCGTCAGATACGCCGCCTGGGTGGCATCGTCGGCGCTCGTGGTCGGCTCCCCGTATTCGGTGGCCCAGATCTTCTTGCCGCCGTCGCCGTTGGCCGCCATCCGGTCGTGGATCGCGCCGACCTGCAGCAGCGGCGAGTTCGGCAGGTTGCCACCGGCGGAGAACATCGTCGTGTACTGGTACGGGTGGAAGGACAGCGCGTCGAAGGAGCCCTTCGCGCCTGCGGCGTACATCTGCTCGACGAACGTCACCGGGTCCATCGTCAACGCGAAGAACGAGACCGTGGAGCCGACGACACCGCCGAGGACGAGCGCCGACGGGTCGGCCCCCTTGATCCTCGGGTAGGCCGCCTTGAGCAGTCCGGCGTACACGGCGGGCTCGGGTCCCTGCGGGCCGGACGTCCACGACATCGCGGCGTTGGGCTCGTTCCAGATCTCGTAGGCCGCGACGCGACCGCGGTAGTGGCTGGCGGTCGCCGCGGCGAAGTCGCCGTACGTGCTCGCCGAGTCCGGCGGGCTGGAGACGGCGGGCAGCCCCGGTGCGACGGCCCAGCCGGGCGACGACACCAGCGTGCCGAGCACCGACATCCCGCGGGCGTTGGCGGCGTTGACGATCAGGTCGGTCTGGCCGAAGTCGAACTGGCCGGGGTTGGGTTCCATGCCCGCCCACGGCAGCATCACACGGACGTTGCGGATGCCGGTGGCCGTCATCAGGTCGAAGGTGCGGTTCACGTCGTCGGGTGACATGCCGTAGATGTCGGAGTCGGAGATGCCGACGGTGCTGCCCGAGGTGTTGATCGACGCCGTCTCGACGAACGGGATGGTGCGTGACGTGGGTTGCCACCCGAATGCGGCGGTCGCCGACACGGCGGTGACGGTCGCCACCGCGGCGATCGTCTTGAAGATGTTGCGCACGTTATCCCCCATCTTGGGCCGAGCCTCGGCACGTCAAACCTAACAAACAGCTGTGTACTAGGGCCTTCGCCATCCGCCCGGTGGAGCGTTACCGCGAAGGTTCCGCAGCGGTCTCACCGCTCCTTCACAGGTTGGCCGAATGTCCGGATGCCTCACTGTCAGGTGTGACGTACACACTGGCGACCCCGGTTCCGGTGCTCGCCCACGAGCGCCTGCCGCGACGGGCGAGGATCGTCACCGGGGACCGGGTTCGCCTCGGGCTCCTCCTCGTCGGCACCGCGGTCCTCTACCTGTGGAACGTGACGATCAACGGCATGGCAAACCAGTACTACGCGGCGGCCGCCCAGGCGGGTTCGCGTGACTGGGAGGCCTTGCTGTTCGGCTCGCTCGACGCCAACAACTTCATCACCGTCGACAAGCCGCCGCTGTCGCAGTGGGTGATGGGCCTTTCGGGGCAGGTGTTCGGTTTCGGCAGCGCCAGCATGCTCGTCCCAGAGGCGCTGATGGCAGTCGGCGCCGTCGCCCTTCTGTACGGCGCGGTCCGCCGGATCAGCGGACCAGGGGCTGGCTTGCTCGCAGGCGCGACGTTGGCGGTGACGCCGGTCGCGGTGCTCATGTTCCGCTTCAACGATCCCGACGCCGCGATGGTCCTCCTGATGACTTCGGCGGCCTACTGCACCGTGCGGTCGCTGGAGCGCGGCTCGGGCAGGTGGTTGGCGGGTGCGGGGGTAGCACTGGGATTCGCGTTCCTCGCCAAGATGCTCGAGGGTGCCCTCGTGATGCCGGCGCTGGCCGCCACCTACCTCGTCGCCGCACCGATTCGGTTGCGCACCAGGCTGTTACACCTGCTGGGCGCGGCCGCGGCGTTCGTGCTGTCGGCCGGCTGGTTCGTGGTGTTGACGATGGTGTGGCCCGCGAACTCGCGGCCGTACATTGCCGGGTCGACGGACAACGACTTCATGAACCTGGTGCTCGGATACAACGGGGTGGCAAGGGTTTTGGGGCACGGTCACTCGGTTGGCAGCGTGATCGCCGGTCGGGAGATCGGGACGGCAACCATCGGCGGTGTCGGCGGCCACCCGCAGGGGTTGAGGCGGCTGGTGTCCGGCGAGTTCGGCTTCGAGATTGGGTGGCTGGTACCGGCTGCGCTGCTGGCGACGGTGTTGACAGTCGCGCTGCGGGGCGGGGCGCCGAGGACGGATCCGGTGCGCGCCGGCGCGGTGCTGTTCGGTGGATGGTTCTTGGTCGACGGTGTGGTGCTGAGCTTCATGCACGGCACCATCCACGCGTACTACAGCTTGTCGATCGCACCACCGGTCGCGGCGATCTTCGCCATCGGGGTGTCCCAGGCCTGGTCGCGTCGCGAAAGCCTCTGGAGCCGAGCAGCTCTCGCCGCCACCCTGCTGACCGCCGGGCTGTGGGGGTGGTGGCTGCTCGGCGGCAGCGCGATGTCGTCACCGGTGCTGCGGTGGAGCCTCTTCGCCGCGACGGCGCTGGCGTCGACGGGGTTGCTCTGGTCGTGGGCCCGTGGTCGGGGCGGGCGACGGTTGGTCGCGCCCGTCCTGCTGGCCGCGGCGTTGGTCGGAGCCCTTGGCGGGCCAGCCGCCTTCTCGGTCGCGACCGTCGCGACGCCGCATCAGGGCATCGGGCCGTCGGTCGGCCCACCCGGCAGGGGATACCTTGGCGGCCGCACGCTGAGCAACCCGCGCCTCGACGCGCTTCTCGAAGCGACCGATACGCCGTGGTCGGCGGCCGTCGACCGGTCGACGGCCGCTGCCGGCCTCGAATTGGCAACCGGCACGGCGGTAATGGCGATCGGCGGGTTCTCCGGCACCGACCCCACGCCGACGCTGCAGCAGTTCCAAGACGACGTCGCCAAGCATCGGGTGGCGTACTACCTCGCGACGGGGAGTCCCGCTCGCACCACCGACACCGTCCGGGCCGACAAGAAGGGCGAGTTCGGGTCGTCCACGCATTCCGACATCCAGCGCTGGGTCCGCAGCCAGTTTCCGGCCGTGACGGTCGGCGGTGTCACGGCCTACGACCTGCTCTGGCCGGGGCGGGCGGGGCTATCTGACGAGGCGCCGCAACAGCGTTGACGCGGTGAAGACTCCGAGCGCGGCGGCGACCAGCAGTACGCCGACGTCGAGCAGGGTGTTGCCCGGCGTGCCGAGCAGCAGCGCCCGTAGCGCGTTGACCTCGTAGCTCAGCGGATTCACCGCCGAGAGCCAGCGCAGCCACTGCGGCATCACCTCCACCGGGTAGAGCGCGTTCGACGCGAAGAACAGCGGCATCGTGATGGCCTGTCCGATGCCCATCAGCCGGTCCCTGTTGCGCACCAGGCCCGCAAGCGTCATCGACAGACACGCGAAGAACGCCGACCCGAGCACCACCACGGCCATGGCGCCGAGGATGCGAATGGGGTTGGCGGTCAAATGGATTCCCATCAGGTAGGCGATCACCATGACGCCGACCACCTGCGCGACAGACCGTATGCCCGCCGCGAACGCCTTGCCCGTGATGAGGGCCGACGCGGGCGCAGGGGTGACCATCAGCTTGGCGAGGATGCCTGCATCGCGGTCCCACACGATCTGGATGCCGTAGAAGATCGAGATGAACAGCGCCGACTGCGCGATGATGCCGGGCGCGAGGAAGGCCAGGTAAGGCACGTTCCCGGTGTCGATGACGTGCAGTCGGGAGAACGTCTGCCCGAAGATCAGCAGCCACAGCGCGGGCTGCACCATGCGGGTGACCAGTTCGCTGCGGTCGTGGCTGAGCTTCTGCAGCTCGACGAGCGCGAACGCTCCCATGCGGCGCAGCAGTCCGCCAGTGCGTCGGATCCCGCGCGGTGCCCGGATGAGGTCAACTGGCACGACGCGCAGCCCTTCTGCTGGACCGGATTTCATTGAGCCCGCGTTTGGCGGCGTCCTCTGTGAGATCGGAGCCTGCGTAGTGGCGGAACACGTCTTCGAGCGTCGCGTCGGGGGAGGCGTCGGAGCTCAGCGCGGACTTCAGGTCGTGCGGTGAGCCGACGGCCTGCAGCACACCGTGGTGCATGAGCGCGACGCGGTCGCACAGCGCGTCGGCCTCCTCCATGTAGTGGGTTGTCAGCAGCACGGTCATGCCGTACTCGGCCTGCATGTCGGCCACCTGTGACCAAACTCCGTCGCGGGCAATGGGATCCAGGCCGACCGTCGGCTCGTCGAGGATCAGCAGTGACGGCCGGTTCACCAGTGCCTGGGCGAGTTCCAGTCGCCGCACCATGCCGCCGGAGTAGGTGCCTGCGAGATTCTCGGCCACGTCGAGGAGTTGCATGGCTGACAGCGCCTCGTCGACCCGCGCCCTGCGCTGCTTGCGTGGGACGTCGTAGAGCCGGGCGAACAGGTCGACGTTCTGCCTGCCCGTTAGGGCGGACTCGATCGAGAGTTGTTGTGGCACATAGCCGAGGTTGTGGCGGATGTCCATGGTGTCGCGCCGGGCGTCGAGCCCGAAGATGCGCACCTCGCCGTGCTGGACGGGCGTGAGCGTGGTGAGCACCCGGACCACCGAGGTCTTGCCTGCGCCGTTGGGGCC
>Ga0247732_10000589_pt1 | contig 16717 bp, 15 predicted proteins | sample UWRJL163409C2_FD_180940 | JGI IMG/M metagenome (GOLD analysis project Ga0247732, IMG submission 180940) | Plant litter microbial communities from Arlington Agricultural Research Station in Wisconsin, United States - UWRJ-L163-409C-2 | ecosystem: Environmental > Terrestrial > Plant litter >...
GCGAAGACCTCACCGAGACGGTGCGCCGGGCCCTGGCCCGCGATTACCACGTCGAGGAGCGCATGACGCTCTCCGTGCGGGTCAAGGTCGACTCCGAGGTGGTCTACGAGACCTGGGCCCTCAACGAGGCGACCGTCGAGAAGGCCAGTCGAGAACGCATGCTCGAGGTCGTGATGGAGGTCGACGGCCGGCCGATCTCCAGTTTCGGTTGCGATGGAGTGGTCATGTCGACGCCCACCGGTTCGACCGCGTACGCGTTCTCCGCCGGCGGGCCCGTCGTGTGGCCCAGCCTCGACGCCCTGCTGATGGTTCCGCTCAGTCCCCACGCGCTCTTCGCCCGCCCCCTCGTCGTCAGTCCCGATTCAGCACTGGCGGTCGAGGTCCTTCCCCGAACGCAGGGCACCGGAGTGCTGTGGTGCGACGGGCGACGCACCCACGATCTCCCGCTGGGAGCACGGGTCGTCGTGCGTCGTTCGCCGACCCCTGTGAGGCTTGCGCGGCTTCACCTCGGCCCGTTCTCTGACCGACTCGTGGGCAAGTTCAATCTGCCCGTCACCGGATGGCGAGGCCCGACGACCCGTGATTAACGAAATCTCCATCCGCGACCTCGGTGTCATCGACGACGCTGTTCTTCCGCTCGGTGCAGGCTTCACGGCCGTCACGGGGGAGACCGGTGCCGGCAAGACGATGGTCGTGCAGGCGCTCGGCCTGGTGCTCGGCGCCCGGGCCGACTCGGGCACGGTGCGCAGCGGCAGCAAGCAGGCCTCGGTCGAGGGACGGTGGATCGTTCCCGCGACGGGCGAGATCGCGACGCGGGTGCAGGATGCCGGGGGAGACCTCGATCCGCAGGGTGACGACACGGCGGAGCTCATCCTGTTGCGCACCGTGTCGAGCGAGGGTCGAAGTCGAGCCGTCGTCGGCGGCCGCGGGGCGCCCGCCAGCCTGCTCGCAGAGCTCGGAGAGCACCTCATCGTTGTGCACGGGCAATCCGACCAGATGAGGCTCACCTCGTCGACCGAGCAGCGATCGGCTCTCGACCGCTTCGCCGGGGAGCCGCTGGCCCGCATCGCGGAGCAGTACTCCGCCGTGTTCGGCCAGGCTCGCGCCGCACGGGCCGAGCTCGCACGCCTCATCGACGAGCGCGACGAGCGTGCACGTGAGGCCGAGGGGCTGAGGGTCGCGCTCGGCGAGATCGACGAGATCGGGCCGATCGAGGGCGAAGATCTGGAGCTCGCGGAGAGGGCCGAGAAGCTCACGAACCTCGAGGATCTCCGGCTGGCCGCCGAGGAATCGCGCGACCTGGTCTCGAGCGAAGCCCTCGACTCCCACCCCGACATCATCGGGCTGCTCGACAGCGCGCGGCGTCAGCTCGAGCGGGTCGCGCCCCACGATGCCGCCCTGCAGCCCATCGTCGAGTCCCTCGCCAGTGCAGGGTTCCTCGTCGCCGAGGTGTCCACCCAGCTGTCGAGCTACATCGCCTCCCTCGACTCCGACGGGGCGGCCGAGCTCGACTCGATCCAGCAGCGTCGGGCCTCGCTGGCGGTGCTCGCCCGCAAGTACGGTCCGGAGCTCGGCGACGTCATCCGTTTCGGCGAAGCCGCCGGGCCGAGGCTGCTCGAACTCGACAACGATTCCGACCGCATCGAGCAGCTCAGGGCGGAACTCGACGACCTCGACACCCGGTCGACCGAACTGGCGGCCCAGCTCACCGCCGCACGAATCGAGGCGGCCGCCATCCTGTCGGCGCGGGTGACCGACGAGCTCGCCGCGCTGGCCATGCCGACGGCGCGCTTCGTCATCGAGGTGACGGCTCGCGACGAGCTCACCGCCTCGGGGGCCGACTCGGTCACCTTCCTGCTCCAGCCCCATGGCGGCAGCACACCTCGATCCCTGGCAAAGGGCGCGTCCGGCGGAGAGCTCTCGCGCGTGATGCTCGCGATCGAGGTGGTTCTCGCTGCCACAGATCCCGTGCCCACCTTCGTGTTCGACGAGGTCGACGCCGGCATCGGCGGGGCGGCCGCCATCGAAATCGGGCGACGACTCGCCCTGCTGGCGAAGACGTCGCAGGTCATCGTCGTGACTCACCTCGCTCAGGTCGCCGCGTTCGCCACGAACCATCTGACTGTCGTCAAGGACTCGTCGGGCGCGGTAACAGCGTCGAGCGTCACGCAGCTCGACGGCGACGCCCGGGCGGCCGAGATGGCCCGTCTTCTCTCCGGACTGCCCGATTCGAAGAGCGGCCTCGAACACGCCCGCGAACTGCTCGATCTTGCGGCTGCCGGGTAGTACGACTCGTTCGGCGGGCCCGCCGAACGAGATCCACGGGGCTCACCGCCCGCAGCGACTGTTAGGATGAAACTCCGTGGCAGATGGTCAAAATCCCCAGGTCCTTTCCGGCTCGTCGATGGCATCCCAGGCGGGCGCTTCGGTGACCGGCCTCCCCTCGACTTCTAACACCCCGACGAAGCACATCTTCGTCACGGGTGGTGTGGTATCCAGTCTCGGCAAAGGCCTCACGGCCGCCAGTCTCGGCAACCTCCTCACCGCCCGGGGGCTGCATGTCGTCATGCAGAAGCTCGACCCGTATCTCAACGTCGATCCCGGAACGATGAATCCGTTCCAGCACGGCGAGGTGTTCGTCACCGACGACGGCGCCGAGACCGACCTCGACATCGGGCACTACGAGCGCTTCCTCGACATCAACCTCGACCAGGCCGCCAATGTGACGACGGGTCAGATCTATTCAACGGTCATCGCCAAGGAGCGCCGCGGCGAATACCTCGGCGACACGGTGCAGGTCATCCCGCACATCACCGACGAGATCAAACGTCGCATGCGCCTGCAGGCGGAGCCGCCGGCCGACGGCTCGCCGCGGCCCGACGTGATCATCACCGAGATCGGCGGAACCGTCGGCGACATCGAGAGCCAGCCGTTCATCGAGTCGGCGCGCCAGGTGAGGCACGAACTGGGCCGCAAGAATGTGTTCTTCGTACACGTCTCGCTCGTTCCGTACATGGGAGCATCGGGCGAGCAGAAGACGAAGCCCACCCAGCATTCCGTCGCCGCCCTCCGGTCCATCGGCATCCAGCCCGACGCCCTGGTGCTGCGCAGCGACCGGCCCGTCTCGGAATCGAACAAGCGCAAGATCGCGCTCATGTGCGACGTCGACGAGGCTGCGGTCGTGAACGCCGTCGACGTTCCGAGCATCTACGACATCCCGACCATGCTGCACGACCAGGGTCTCGACGCCTACATCATCGACAGCCTCGACCTCGCCCAGGGTGCCGGCGACGTCGACTGGTCGCGCTGGTCGCCGCTGCTCACGGCGGTGCACGAGCCGAAGCACGACGTGACCATCGGCCTCGTCGGAAAATACATCGACCTTCCCGACGCCTACCTGTCGGTGACCGAGGCCCTCAAGGCCGGCGGATTCGCCCACAAGACCAAGGTCGCCATCAAGTGGATCCCGTCGGACAACTGCGAGACGCCCGAGGGTGCCGCCCGCGAGCTGTCCGATGTGGATGGCATCTGCGTTCCCGGAGGCTTCGGCGTGCGTGGCATCGAGGGCAAGCTCGGCGCCCTGCGCTTCGCCAGGGAGAACGGCATTCCCACGCTCGGGCTGTGCCTCGGCCTGCAGTGCATGGTCATCGAGTACGCCCGGCACGAGGCCGGACTCGAGGGTGCGTCGTCGAGCGAGTTCGACCCCGACACCGAGTTCCCCGTCATCGCCACCATGGCAGAGCAGGTCGACATCATCGCCGGGGGAGACCTCGGCGGAACGATGCGACTCGGCCTCTACGAGGCCAACCTCGCAGAGGGCTCGATCGTCGAGGCGCTCTACGGCGCCCCGGTCGCGAGCGAGCGTCACCGTCACCGCTACGAGGTGAACAACCACTACCGCGCCCAGATCGCCGACGCCGGCCTCTGGTTCAGCGGAACGTCGCCCGACGACTCGCTCGTCGAGTACGTCGAGCTTCCCCGCGCCGTGCACCCGTTCTACGTCGCGACTCAGGCGCACCCCGAGCTGCGAAGCCGACCCAGCAGCCCGCATCCGCTGTTCCGCGGCCTTGTCGAGGCGGCCCTCGAGCGGCACGAGGCCTCGAGCCTGTTCTCGCAGGACGAAGCCGCGTCGATCGGTGATGTCGACGAGGTCGCCGCCCGTGCCTGATCAGCAGCCCGAGCAGGTGCAGGGTCTGCTGGCCGACGACCGTGTCGACCTGCCGATCGTGTCGAGCGACATCGTCTTCCAGGGCAAGATCTGGGATGTGCGGCGCGAGACCTTCGACTACAACGGACAGCAGATCACGCGCGAATTCGTCGACCACACGGGAGCGGTCTCCGTTCTCGCGGTCGACGACGAGGAACGCGTGCTGCTGATCAAGCAGTACCGGCACCCCATCCGCGCCCGCGAGTGGGAGATCCCCGCCGGCCTGCTCGACGTGGCCGATGAGGATCCCCTCGAGGCTGCCAAGCGCGAGCTGGCCGAGGAGGTCGACCTGGCCGCCGCGTCGTGGAGCGTTCTCTCCGACTACGTGACGACGCCCGGTGGGAACAACGAGGCGATCCGCGTGTACCTCGCGAGAGACCTCACTGAGACCGACGCCTTCGCTCGTGAAGACGAGGAGGCCGACATCGAGAAGCGCTGGGTGCCGCTCGACGAGGCGCTCGATGCGGTCGTTGCGCGGCGCATCCAGAACCCGTCTCTGGTGGTGGCCGTCTATGCGGCGGCGATCTCCCGATCGCGCGGCTGGTCCACCCTGGGTGCGGCCGACGCGCCGTGGCCCCAGCGCGAGGTGCTGCGCAGCTCCCGACGGCCCTCATAGCTCATGGCGCTCGAGCCGCAGGTGCACGACTATCTGCGCCACCTCACGATCGAGCGCGGCCTGTCGGCGAACACGCTCGCGGCCTACTCGCGCGACCTGAATCGGTACACCGAGTGGCTCGAGGCTCAGGGCGTGTCGGATGCGCGACTCATCACCGCCGCACAGATCGGCCAGTTCGCGGGATCGCTGCGCACCGTCGACACGGGTGACGACGCTCCGTCCGAGCCGCTCGCCGCGTCGAGCGTGGCGCGCATCCTGTCGTCAGTGCGGGGATTCCACAGGCACCTCGCCGATGAGGGTGCAGTCGATTCCGACCCGGCCCGAGAGGTCAAGCCGCCGAAGCTCGCCAGCAGGCTTCCGAAGGCCATCACCATCGACCAGATGAACACCCTGCTCGGCGCCGTGACGGGCGACGACGTGCTCGCGCTACGCGATCGTGCGCTGCTCGAGATGCTCTACGCGACCGGCGCGCGGGTGTCGGAGGCTGTCGGACTCAACGTCGACGACGTCATGGACGACAACGAGATCGTGCGCCTCGTGGGCAAGGGGAGCAAGCAGAGGGTCGTTCCGGTGGGCAGCTACGCCCGAGAGGCCGTGGATGCCTACCTCGTGCGGGCACGTCCGGCCCTGTCGGCTCGTGGTCGGGCCACACCCGGGCTCTTTCTCGGCCAGCGCGGGCAGCGCCTGTCGAGGCAAGGAGCGTGGCTCGTGATCCAGTCGGCGGCACGCCGCGCCGGGCTCGAGGCGCATGTGTCTCCGCACACCTTCCGGCACTCATTCGCAACCCACTTGTTGCAGGGCGGGGCCGACGTTCGTGTGGTGCAAGACCTTCTCGGCCACTCCTCGGTAGCGACCACGCAGCTGTACACGCTCGTCACCGCCGACACGCTGCGAGACATGTACGTGACGGCTCATCCTCGGGCGCGCTGAGTCGCCTACGCGGCCCGGTGCTGCGGGGCCGGTACAGTTGAGTTCGTTCCGGTGACAGTTGCCGGGAGGAATGGGAGCAGCGTTCGTGGCGGGCACTAAGAACACCGGTCGGTCCGAGCTTCCGGGACTCGAGACACCGAAGTTCGGTCCCACGGGGCGCCCTCTTCGGGAATTCCCCGATCCGGCGCCCCTCAGGTCGCACGGCCCGGCTCGCATCATCTCGCTCTGCAACCAGAAGGGTGGCGTCGGCAAGACGACCACCACCATCAACCTCGGCGCCACGCTCGCCGGCTACGGCCGCCGGGTGCTTGCCATCGACTTCGATCCGCAGGGCGCCCTCTCCGCCGGACTCAACGTGAACACGCACGACGCCCTGACGATCTACGACCTGCTCCTCGGCAGCGCGAAGGACCCGTCGGCCGCCATCCAGCACACCTCGGTCGAGGGCCTCGACGTGATCCCGGCCAACATCGACCTGTCGGCCGCCGAGGTGCATCTCGTCAACGAGGTGGCCCGCGAGACGATCCTCGCGCGCGTGCTCCGCAAGGTCAGCGCCGACTACGACGTCATTCTCATCGACTGCCAGCCGTCGCTCGGGCTGCTCACCATCAACGCCCTCACGGCCAGCCACGGAGTCTTCATTCCCCTCGAGTGCGAGTTCTTCGCCCTCCGCGGCGTCGCTCTGCTCGTCGAGACGATCGACAAGGTGCGTGACAGGCTCAACCCGGCCATCGAGCTCGACGGCATCCTCGCCACGATGTACGACCCGCGCACGCTTCACTCGCGCGAGGTGCTCGAGCGGGTCGTGGATGCGTTCGGCGACGCCGTGCTCGAAACCGTGATCGGGCGCACGGTCAAGTTCCCCGACGCATCCGTCGCCGGCCGTCCCATCACCCAGTTCGCGCCGGAGCATTCGGCGGCGAAGGCCTACAAGCAGCTCGCCCGAGAACTGGTCGCGCGTGGCGCGGTCGCCTAGCCCCGACTTGCTCGCGGGCGAGAATCCGCCCGCGTTCGAACTCCGCCTCGACAATTTCGAGGGTCCGTTCGACCTGCTGCTCTCGCTCATCTCCAAGCACGAACTCGACATCACCGACATCGCGCTCAGCAAGGTCACCGACGAGTTCATCGGCTTCCTCCGCGGCCTCGACTCCGCCGAGGAGCTCGATCGCGCGTCGGAGTTCCTCGTGGTCGCCGCGACGCTCCTCGACCTGAAGATCGTGGGGCTGCTGCCGCAGGGCGAGCTCGTCGACGCCGAAGACGTGGCGCTGCTGGAGGCGCGTGACCTGCTCTTCGCGCGCCTGCTGCAGTACCGGGCGTTCAAACAGGTGGCCGACTGGTTCGGCACGAGCCTCGAAGCGGAATCGACCCGGCACGTGAGGCAGGTTCGGCTCGAAGAGAAGTACCGCCGGCAGACGCCCGAGCTGGTGTGGACGCTGACCCCCGACGACTTCGCCGCGCTTGCGGCCCTGGCTCTCGCGCCCCGGGAGATGCCCACCGTGGGACTGGAACATCTGCACGCGCCGCTGGTGAGCATCCGGGAACAGGCCGCCCACGTCGTGACCCTTCTTCGGTCGAGCGCCGGACCGGTGTCGTTCCGTCAGCTGATCGCGGGAATCGCGGAGAAGGGTGTCGTGGTCGCCCGGTTCCTCGCCGTGCTCGAGCTCTATCGGCGCGCGTCGATCTCGTTCGAGCAGATCGAGCCGCTCGGCGAACTGACGCTCAGCTGGACGGCCGAGTCGTGGACCGAGGAGAACCTCTCTAATCTGGGAGCGGACTATGACAACTGACATCTCGCTCGAAGACATCCCCTCACCCGACGATCCGGTCGCTCCGGCCCCCGTCGTGGTCGCCGATGTCGATCGCGCGCTCGAAGCGATCCTCATGGTCGCCGATGAACCGCAGAGCCTGGTCGCCCTCGCCACCGTCGTGTCACGCCCCGTCGCCGTCGTGCGGCAGGCCATCGAGCGACTCGTCGACGACTTCGACGGCGTCGACGGCTCGATCAGGCGCGGCTTCGAACTGCGCGAGGTCGGAGGCGGCTGGCGCCTGTACGTGCGTGCCGACTACGACTATGTCGTCACCGACTTCGTGTCGACCCAGAACCCGTCGCGCCTCAGCCAGGCCGCTCTCGAGACGCTGGCCGTGATCGCCTACAAGCAGCCCATCTCGCGCGGATCGATCGCATCGATCCGCGCTGTCAACGTGGATTCGGTCGTGCGCACCCTGCTCGGTCGCGGCCTCATCACCGAGGTGTCGACGGATGCCGAGACGCACGCGATCCTGTACGGAACGACCGATCTGGTGCTGACCCAGCTGGGCCTCAACTCCCTCGACGAACTCCCCCCGATCTCGCCGCTGCTCGCAGACGGCGCGGAAGGCTTTGATGAACGACTCTGACCACGACACCCCCGACGAAACCGGCATCCGCCTGCAGAAGGTGATGGCTGCCGCCGGCGTGGCCTCGCGCCGCGCATCCGAGGAGCTGATCGCCGCCGGGCGCGTGCGTGTCAACGGCCAGGTGGTGCGGGAGCCGGGACGGCGGATCGATCCGGCCGTCGACAAGCTGGCCGTCGACAATGTCGCGATCCAGCTCGACCAGTCGAAGCGCTACGTGATGCTCAACAAGCCCGTGGGCATCGTGTCGAGCCTGGCCGACGAGAACGGTCGACCCGATCTGCGCGAGTTCACCGACCAGTTCGAGGAGCGGCTCTTCAATGTCGGGCGTCTCGACGCGGAGACGTCGGGCCTCCTGATCCTCACCAACGACGGCGACCTGGCCCACGTACTCGCGCACCCGTCGTTCGGCGTGATGAAGACCTACATCGCCAAGGTGCGCGGCGCCATGACGCCACAGACCGTACAGCGGCTGACGACCGGACTCGAGCTCGAGGACGGCCCGATCGCCGCCGACAAGGCACGACTGCTCGAGACCTCGAACGGGTTCAGCCTGATCGAGATCACGCTGCACTCCGGCCGCAACCGCATCGTGAGACGCATGCTGAAAGAGGTCGGGCACCCCGTGGTCGATCTCGTGCGCCGCTCGTTCGGCCCCCTCCACCTCGGCAACCTGCGCGTCGGCGCGACCAGAGAGCTCACCTCGACCGAGCTCGGCCAGATTCTGACGCTGTCGCGCTCGAAGGATGCGGCTGCGCCGGCCGGTGCTTCCCCAGATTCGCCCGGCCGCCCGTCTGGTCACTCGACGGAAGCGGGGGAGTAGGCCCATGGTCGAATCCCGTCTCACCGGGCAGGTGCGCGTCGTCGGCGTCGGCCTGCTCGGCACCAGCATCGGCCTCGGCCTGCGCGCCCGAGGCGTCGACGTGATCCTTGCCGACGCGTCGCCCACCAACCTCAGCATTGCCATCGACTACGGCGCCGGACGAGCGGCCGAGGCCGACGACTCGCCGCAGATCGTCGTCGTCTGCGTCCCCCCGGACGTGACGGCGCAGATCGTCGCCGCAGAGCTCCTCGCCCACCCCGAGGCGCTCGTGACCGATGTCGCCAGCGTGAAAGTCGCGCCCCTCGAGGAGCTGCGCGCATCCGGTGCCGATGTGACGCGCTATCTCGGATCGCACCCGCTCGCCGGGCGCGAGCGTGGCGGCCCTCTGTCTGGCAGGGCCGATCTGTTTCTCGGGCGTCCCTGGGTCGTGGCCGACCACGGGGGAGTGTCGTACCAGCGCGGCTCGCTGCTCGACGACCTCATTCTCGACCTCGGGGCCACGCTCGTGGAGATGAGCCCCGAGCAGCACGACCTGTCGGTCGCCCTGGTCTCCCACGTTCCGCAGGTGATCTCGAGTGTGATGGCCAGACGGCTCACCGATGCGCCCGATGCGGCCGTGAACCTGTCGGGCCAGGGGCTGCGAGATGTCACCCGCATCGCGGCAAGCGATCCGGAGTTGTGGGTTCAGATCCTGGGAGCCAACGCCGGGCCCGTGGCCGACGTGCTTCGGGACTTCCGCGCCGACCTCGACCGGTTCATCGACGCGCTCGAGCATCCGTCGCAGGGATCCTCGCGGCGACGCATCAACGAGGAGCTCGCGGGTGGCAACATGGGCGTTGCCCGCATTCCCGGCAAGCACGGCCTCGACCGGCGGTACTCGTCGCTCGTGGTCATGGTCGACGACAAGCCGGGTGAGCTGGCGAGACTGTTCCACGAGATCGGCGAGGCGAACGTCAACCTCGAAGACCTGCGCCTGGAGCACTCGCCCGGCGCCCAGATCGGCCTGGCCGAGATCTCGGTTCTGCCCGAAGCGGTGCAGCGCCTTACCGACGAACTGTCGCAGCGCGGCTGGAGGATTGCAGGATGACCACCCCGGACTTTGAGAACACGAGGCACCAGACCGTGTCCGACACGAATGGCGACACCACTTTCGTCGTCGCCATCGACGGCCCGGCGGGCAGCGGCAAGTCGAGTGTGAGCAAGGCCGCGGCCGCTGCGCTCGGCTACGCCTATCTCGACTCGGGGGCCTGCTACCGGGCGCTGGCCTGGAGCCTGCTCGACCGCGGAGTCGACCTCGAGGACTCGGACGCCGTCGTCGGGGCGCAGAAGACATTCGACCTGCGCATCGGAACCGAGCCCTCCGACTACTTCGTGAGGGTCGGGGAGACCGACGTGACCGACGCCATCCGGGAGCCCCGCGTGACCAACGCCGTGCGGCACATCTCGAAGGTTCACGAGGTGCGAGCCGGGCTCACCGCGCTGTTCCGCCGGATCATCCGCGCCACGCCGAACCCGGGGATCGTCGTGGAAGGTCGCGACATCACGACGGTCGTCGCATCCGATGCTCCCGTGAGAATCCTGCTAACAGCGTCGGAAGAGGCTAGAATGGCGAGGCGTTCCAAGGAACTGACCGATCAGAGTGCTGCCGTCGTGGGTGAACAGCTCCGGTCCCGAGATCAGGCCGACTCTCGAGTCGTCGATTTCATGAACGCCGCCGATGGTGTTCTCACCCTCGATTCAACCGAACTCGACTTCGACCAGACCGTTCACGCGGTGGTCGAGATCGTCCACACTCAAACAGCGAGGATCTCGCATGGCCGATAAAAAGGCTCCCAACCCGTCCAGCCCGATGACCGACTCCGAAGACGACTTCGAGGGCACCGACCCGACCCTGCTCGACAGGCTCGACACCCTCGACGACGAGCTGATCTCGGCGCGCACCGAAACGCTGCGCGCGGGCCTCGCCGACTTCGATCTCGACGACGACGACCTTCAGATACTCGAAGCCGCGACCGACGATCCCGACGCCATCACCTACCTGCCGGCGCTCCCCGTGCTCGCGATCGTGGGCCGACCGAACGTCGGCAAATCGGCGCTCGTGAACCGCATCCTCGGCCGCCGCGAGGCCGTCGTCGAGGACACCCCCGGCGTCACCCGCGACCGCGTCTCGTACAAGGCCGAGTGGGCCGACCGCTTCTTCACCATCGTCGACACCGGCGGCTGGGAGCCCGACGCCAAGGGCATCAACGCCTCCGTCGCCATGCAGGCCGAGATCGCGATCGACCTCGCCGACGCCGTTCTGTTCGTCGTCGACGCCAACGTCGGCGCAACGTCGACCGACGAGCACGTGGTTCGCCTGCTGCGCAAGGCGAAGAAACCTGTGTATCTGGCCGCGAACAAGGTCGACGACCTTCGCCAGGAGCCCAACGCCTCGGTGCTTTGGTCCCTCGGACTCGGCGAGCCCTACCCCGTCTCGGCGCTTCACGGCCGCGGCGTCGCCGACCTGCTCGACATCATCATGAAAGACCTGCCGCCGGTCTCGGCCGTCGCCAAGCAGGAAGTGGGCGGACCGCGTCGCGTCGCCATCCTCGGCCGCCCGAACGTGGGTAAGTCGTCGCTGCTGAACAAGGCCGCGGGCGAGGAACGCGTCGTCGTCAACGAGCTCGCCGGAACGACCCGCGACCCGGTCGACGAGCAGGTCGAGATCGCCGGACGCATCTGGCGCTTCGTCGACACCGCCGGAATCCGTCGTCGGGTGCACCTGCAGCAGGGCGCCGACTTCTACGCGTCGCTGCGCACCTCGGCCGCTCTCGAGAAGGCCGAAGTCGCCGTCGTGATGATCGACGTGACTGAGCCGATCAGCGAGCAGGACGTGCGCATCATCGACCTCGTTCTCGAGTCGGGACGCGCCCTCGTGCTCGCCTTCAACAAGTGGGACATGCTCGACGACGAACGCCGTCGCTACCTCGAGCGCGAGATCGAACAGGATCTCGCGCACGTGTCATGGGCACCGCGCGTCAACATGTCGGCCAAGACCGGTCGTCACCTCGAGAAGCTCGTACCCGCACTCGAGCTCGCGCTCGACTCGTGGGACACCCGCCTTCCGACGGGCAAGTTCAACGCGTTCCTGGCCGAACTCACGTCGGCGCACCCGCACCCCGTGCGCGGAGGAAAGCAGCCGCGAATCCTGTTCGGAACGCAGGCCTCGAGCCGCCCGCCGACATTCGTGCTCTTCACGACCGGGTTCCTCGACCCGGGCTACCGCCGCTATATTCAGCGCCGGCTGCGCGAGGTCTATGGCTTCGAAGGCTCGCCGATCATCGTCAGCATGCGCGTGCGCGAGAAGCGCAAGCGCTAGCCGACGAGAGCGCGAAAGAGATTCCGAGAGCAGCGTCGATCCGGTTACAGGGTCGGCGCTGCTTTCATTGTGACCGCAGGGTGCGTGACGTAGATCTTCTTTGTCGGCGACGTGAATTCGAGCGTTCCGCCACCGTGATGCGCGTAGCTCCAGCCGGTGCGATGCTTCAACGTATGATGACGGCGGCAGAGATGCGCGAGGTTGTCGTGGGCCGTGAGACCCTCGGCGTTCCAGTCGGTGCAGTGATCGCAATCGCTTCGACGCGCCAGCCAGTTGCAGCCCGGAGCTCGACAGGTCTCATCTCGCACACGCAGCCAGCGACGTAGGTCGGCGGGAACCTCGTAGCGGTCGCGTCCGACTGAGAGCACTGTACCCGTCTCGGGGTGGGTGAGCAGCCGGAAGAAGCTCGGAGCGTGTGCAGCCACCCGCCGTGCGGTGTCGGCGTCGATCGGTCCGTATCCTTCGAGCGTGGCCGGTTCGTCGCTCATTCCGAGCAGCGTGAGGGCGGGCACGGTGACGAGCACGGTCGGACGGATGCCCGGGGTTGCCCCGGCGAGCGTCGGCTCGCCGTTCTCGAGCAGGTCGAGAGCGACGTCGGCGATCAGCTGTTTGAGCGTGCGGCTCTCGTCGGCGGTCTGCAGGCCGCGTGCGATGTCGCTGAGTCGGTTGTAGACCGCCTGGGCGCGTTCGCATGGCACATACGCGGTGAGCCACGACATGCCATCGTGGGCGGGCTTCAGTTCGACCGAGCGGTCGAGTGCTAACGTCGCCCTTCTCGACTGGATGCTCTCGGGATGCGTGAGTTCACGCAGGCGCCGTGCACGACGTTCGAGCTTGGAGACCGTGAGCGTCTCGGCGTCAGGAAGAACGGCCTCCTCGAAGGGGATGCGGCTCTCTGTCGGCAACGAGAGCGCCTAATCGATGATGACCTGCGCATGCCGGTAGCTCAGCGAGCCCTGACTGAGGGCGTCGTAGGTGCCGGGGAGCTGGTGCAGCAGGGCTTCGCTCTCGTCTATCAGGCGGGACATGGTGCGCTCGGGAACGCGCAGCGCCGCCGCCAGCTCGGACTCGAGCACGCGTCGGCAGGTGACCTCGGGCGACCAGCCCATGGATCGCGGGGCATTCTCAAGCTGATACGTGAATTCGCACCACTGGCGTGCGTCGTCGATGGTCTTGGCCCGGCGGGCGTGGGCCCGGTTGAGTTCGGCATCGGCGGCGATCGACTCGTCGACGAGCAGGCCGAGTACGGTCATCAGCGAGTGATGCGACGAGAACGCGGTCTCGTCGGGCGGTGCGTGCAGATCGTTCATCGTGTGCATGTTCGAAGTCAACACGCACCCTCCGACATCGCCCCGACCGGCACCTTCACCGTGGCGCGAACCGTAGGATCTTGAGGTGCCCACCCCCGTCGCAGCCCCTCGCCTCGCCCTCGCCGCCGCCGCCGCAGACCTGATTCTGGTGCTCGTCTTCGTGCTCATCGGCCGAGGCAGTCACGACGAGGGCTTCACCCTGCTCGGCACCCTGAACACCGCCTGGCCGTTCGTCGCCGGCCTGGCCGTGGGCTGGCTCATCTCACGAGCGTGGAGTGGGCCCCTGTCGATGCGGCGAGCGGCCCTGCCGGCCTGGGCATCCACCGTCGTGATCGGCGTGCTTCTGCGGGCCGTCAGCGGTCAGGGGGTCGCCGTGTCGTTCGTGATCGTGACGCTCCTGGTGCTGGCGGTGTTCCTGTTCGGCTGGCGCGCCCTCGCCAGGCTTGTCGTCTCCCGCCGAACCCGCCGCGAGGCGCACGTGGAGCACTGACCGTCACACGCGACGGACGCGCCCTACGACAGGATGTCCTTGCTCGAGAACCGCCCATAGGCCAGCGCTCCGAAGACCACGACATAGCCGAGCTGCAGCAGCGCGTTCTGCCCGAACGACGACCACTCGATGGGCTGACGCAGCAGGTCGGCGAAGTCGAGCCAGTAGTGGCTGAAGAGCCACGGATGCAGCCACTCGGTCTGCGAGAGCGAATCGAGCACCTGGGCCACGATCGAGAGCACGACCGTGGCGGCCATGGCTCCGACCGGCGCGTCGGTGAGCGTTGAGATGAACAGACCGATCGCGGAGAGGCCGAGCAGAGACACCGTGGCGTACAGCGCGATCAGCAGCGACCGCACGAGCGAATCGCCGATGCTGACCGTGTCTCCGGAGAGCAGAGTGACCGGCCCGACGGGGAAGAGGGCGATGCCGATCAGGATGCCGGCGATCGACAGCGTGAGCGTGGCCGCCAGGCAGAAGACGACGGCCGCGAGGTACTTCACGACGAGCAACCGGATGCGCCCGACGGGCGAGACGAGCAGATAGCGCAGCGTGGCGGTGTTCGCCTCGCCCGCGATCGAGTCGCCCGCCACGACGCCGACCGTCAGGGGAAGGAAGAGCGGGATCGCGATGGTGAGCCCCGCGATGCCGACGAAGAGACCGTTCTGCGTGATGCTGTCGATGAAAGCAGGGCCGCGGCCGCTCGATCCCGACGACGAGATGCGCACCGCGACGGCGATCAGGATGGGAACGGCCGCGAGCGCCAGAAGCATCGCCCACGTGCGCCGACGGCGGAAGAGAATGGCGAGCTCCGAGGCGAAGAAGCCTGCGCCCAGGCTGCGCCTGGTTCGGCGCGCGACGAGGCTGGCCGCTGTCGGGTCACTGGACGACATCGAATCCCTCCCCGGTCAGCGCGACGAAGAGGTCTTCGAGCGATGCGTGGTCGACGGCGAAACCGCGCACCCGCACCTCCGCGGCGACCAGCGCCGAGACGATGTCCTCCGGCGCGATCGCCTCGGGCAGCGCCGCGGTGACGGTCGCACCCGTCGCATCCGGATGCCCGGGGTCGAGACCCAGCGTGCGCAGCACCTGGGCGGCGGCGTCGGTATCGGGCGTCGTGACGGTCACGCGGGTCGAGCCAGCGGAGCGCAGCTCGTCGAGGGTGCCCTGGGCGACGAGCTTTCCTGCGCGCATGACCGCGGCGTGTGTGCACATCTGCTCGATCTCGGCGAGCAGGTGGCTCGAGACGAAGACGGTCGTTCCTTCGTCGGCGAGCGACCGGATGAGACTGCGCACCTCGCGCGTTCCCTGCGGATCGAGGCCGTTGGTCGGCTCGTCGAGAACGATGAGGTCACGGGGAGCGAGGAGGGCGTTGCCGATGCCGAGCCGCTGCTTCATGCCCAGGGAGTAGGCGCGCACCTTCTTGTCGGCGGCGTGGCCGAGGCCCACCCTGTCGAGGGCGCGTGCGACCCGGGCGGACCGGGTGCCGCTCGGCGCGAACCCGTCGGCCGAGTCGAGCCGGCGCAGATTGGCGGAGCCGGAGAGGAACGGATAGAAGCCGGGACCCTCGATGAGGGCGCCGACCCGCGGAAGGACCGACCCGAGCCTCTGCGGCATGCGTTCGCCCAGCACGCTGATCTCACCGTCGCTCGCCTGGGCCAGACCCAGCAGCATGCGGATCGTCGTCGTCTTCCCCGACCCGTTGGGGCCGAGGAAGCCGAAGACGGAACCGCGCGGCACCGACAGGGCCAGATCGTCGACGACCGTCTGGCGGCCGAAACGCTTCGTGAGCGCTGTCGTCTCGATCGCGAGCCCGGATGCGTGTGCGGGCCGGGACGAGCCCGTGACGCTGCCGTCGATCACTTCCCGGCTGCCGCCTGCAGGCTCTCGACCGGCACGGCGCCGACGAGCACGCGTCCGTCGTCGGTGATGAGCACGGTCAGCAGGGTGGTCTGCAGCACGTGGCCGCCGTCAACGGAGGTCGTCAGCTGCGACAGCATCGGCGAGTCCGTGAGCGACGAGGGGTCGGTGCCCGCAGGCAACTCGACGATGGTGTCCCATCCCGTTCCCGTGACGATCGGCTCGGGGTGCGTGCCGGCATCCGGTGCCACGCTGCCGTCGGCAGGGGCGTCGTCATGGTTCGGGAGGGCCTTCTCGGTGACGTCGGTTCCGGCCGGGGGAGTGAAGTCGAAGAGGTCGGCGGAGGGGGTGTCGAGGGACAGCGAGGTGAAAGCCACGTGGAACGCGGCGTCGGATGAGCCCTGCGCGAAGACGTCGACGCTCAGGGGGAGTCCGGTGTCGGCGTCTACCGCGATCTCGACCGAGGAGACCAGGGTCGTCGAGCTGTCGGGGGTGAGGACGAGGTCGTAGGCGGAACGTCCGGCGACGGTCACCGGGTCTCCGATCGTGACGTCGGTGCTGGGGTCGACGGCGTCGAGGAAGCGGGTGGCGAGCTCGGCGGGGGTCAGCGACTCGGCCGAGGCGTCGGGTGCCGTGGATGCGTCGGCCGGCAGGGTGGAATGCACGGCCGTTGAGTCGCTCGAGTCGTAGAGCCACAGGTCGTCACCGTTGCGGATGGCGTCGCGCTCG
>Ga0247732_10000593_pt1 | contig 16594 bp, 12 predicted proteins | sample UWRJL163409C2_FD_180940 | JGI IMG/M metagenome (GOLD analysis project Ga0247732, IMG submission 180940) | Plant litter microbial communities from Arlington Agricultural Research Station in Wisconsin, United States - UWRJ-L163-409C-2 | ecosystem: Environmental > Terrestrial > Plant litter >...
TGGCGGTACCCGAGTTCGCGCAGGCTCGCAGAACTTGCGTCGTCTTCGGGAACAGCGGGCGGCCCGATCAGGGCGATCCGCGTGCGTCCGATCTCGAGGAGATGCTTGACGGCCGCGCGGGCCGAGGAGATGTTGTGCATCGTCACGTGATCGGTCGGGCCGCCGAAGATGCGCTCGCCCAAGAGCACCAATGGAGCGTCGGTCTGCAGTAGGTCCACATCGACCTGGCCGATCTGTGCCGGGCTGAACAGAAGCCCGTCGACGAAACGCAGGCGACCACCCGAGAGGGCCAGGAGTTCCTGCTCCCTGTCGCCATTCGTCTGCTCGACCACCACCTGGATGTCACGCCTGGCCGCGGCACGGATCACGGCGTCGGCGAGTTCGGCGAAGTAGTTTTCGCGAAGCGAGGGGACGGCGAGCCCGATAACACCCGTTTTGCCTGACCGAAGCCCGCGAGCGGAGAGGTTGGGACGATAGCCCAGCTCGTCGATCACCTTCTGCACTCGGCTGCGAGTAGCGGTGCTGACGTGGGGCCAGTCGTTGATGACGTTGGACACCGTCTTGATCGACACCCCTGCGGCTCGCGCGACGTCGTGCAAAGTGGATGTCATCTCGCCTCCCTCTCGGCACTTTAGCTGACGGACCGGCCCTGGTGCGCCGGACCTCCTGCGTGTACGGGGGAAGTGATTCGCGCTTCATCATTGATCGGGCGCTGGATCGTGTATAACGTTGTACCTCGGTGTACAACGTTGTGTATTGTCTGATGAACACTCATACAAGGGAGTAAAAAGTGAGAAAGAAGCGCATCGGCGCGGCGGCGGCCATCCTCGCCTCTGTGGTCATTCTGTCGGCATGCTCGGCCCCCGACTCATCGAATGAGGGCGTGGTCGTGCCGACCGACAGCCCTCTGACGCTCACCGTCTGGAGCTGGGACGGCACCGTCAAGGACGCAGTGCCGGGATTCGAGAAGAAGTATCCGAACATCACAGTGAAGGTGGTCAACGCGGGGTCGTCGATCGACGAGTACCACGCGCTGGACAATGCCATCCAGGCAGGCTCGGGCGTGCCGGACATCGCTATGTTCGAGTACTTCTCCCTCCCGTATTTCGCTATTCCGGGCAAGCTCGCAGACCTGAGCAAGTTCGGAGCAGACAAGCTGTCGAAGGACTACGTGAAGGGTGCGTGGGGCAATGTGACTCTGGAGAAGAAGCCCTACGCTCTGCCCTCTGACTATGGCCCCGCGGTCATGTTCTACAACCAGGCGGTGTTCCAGCAGGCCGGGATTGCCTCGCCGCCGGCCACATGGGATGAGTTCTACGACGCGGCCAAGAAGATCCGCGCGCTGGGCGGAGATCACTACATCACCAACGACTCGGCGGACATCTTCTTGCTCATGTCGATGATCTGGCAGGGAGGCGGACGACCGTTCAGCGTCGACGGCACCAACGTCACGATCGACTTCAAAGACAAGGGCAGCAAGGCGGCCGTCGACTTCTGGCAGAAGCTCATCGACGAGGACCTCGTGAACACGAAGGTCTCCAACTGGACGGATGACTGGAACCGCGGGCTCAACGAGGGAACCATCGCGACCCAGCTCATCGGTGGCTGGCTCACCTCGACTCTCCCGGAGCGCGCCCCCGATGCCGCCGGCGACTTCCGAGTCGCGCCACTGCCGCAGCGCCAGACCGGCGGCGAGATCGGCTCGGAGAACGGCGGGAGTGCCATGGCGATCCCCGAGGCCTCGAAGAACAAGGCGGCCGCATACGCCTTCCTCAAGTACTTCACGCACGATGCCGGCCTGAAGATCCGCGTGGAAAAGGGTGGGGCCTTTGTTCCGAACCTCAGCGTGCTGGAGGATCCAGAGTTCCTGAGCGCCCAGTCCGACTACTTCGGTGATCAGAAGTACAACGAGGTGCTGGCCACCGCGGCAGAGAAGGTCGGCACGGGATGGCAGTATCCGCCGTTCTTCGAGTGGGCACGTACCGCATACGCGGATGTTGCCGCTCCCTTCTATGACAGTCGCCAGGGCTCTCTCGCGGGGGTGCTCCAGACCTGGAAAGAGAAGAGCGTCGCGTACGGAAACGAGCAGGGCTTCACGGTCAAGTGAGAACCACCAGCGTGAACTTCTCGAAGCGTCGGAGGGCGGGGCTTGCTTTCGTCGCCCCGTTCTCCGTGCTCTTCCTCCTTGTCTTCATCATCCCGATCGGCTACTCCGCCTATCTGAGCCTGTTTCAGAACAGGCTCATCGGAGGCAATTCCTTTGTCGGGTTCGATAACTACGCGAAGCTCTTCCGCGACCCGCAGTTCTGGGATGGCGCGATCCGTGTCGTGTCGTTCACTGCCGTGCAGGTGCCGATCATGCTGCTCAGTGCGATGGCTCTGGCACTCGCCATCGATTCACTGCGGTTGTACGGCACGCGGTTCATCCGAATCGCGGTCTTCCTCCCGTACGCGATCCCGGCAATCGTCGCCACCCTCATGTGGGGCTTCCTGCTGGGTATCCGTTACGGGCTGATCGGCAGCCTGAACAACGCTCTCGGCACATCGTTCAACCCGTTCACTCCTGAGACGACGATGATCTCCATCGGCGTGATGGTCACGTGGGCATTCACCGGGTACAACATGCTCATCTTCTACGCGGCTCTCCGCGCTGTGCCCCGCGAGTTGTACGAGGCCGCGGCGATCGACGGGGCGAATGAATGGCGAATCGTGCGGAGCATCAAGCTGCCAGCATTGCGCGGCTCTCTCGTGGTCACGATCATCTTCTCGATCATCGGCACACTTCAGCTGTTCAACGAGCCGAAGATCTTGACCTCACTCGTCTCAAACAGCGGCATCACCTCGTACTACACGCCGAATATCTACGCCTACAACCTGGCCTTCACCGGGTCGCAGCAGGGGTACGCCGCGGCCCTGGCGCTGGTGATGGCGGTCTTCACGATCGCGATCGCCTACATCGTTCAGATCAAGGGAATGAAGAATGTCTTCGACAAGTAGCCGGGCGCGCGTCGCGCCGCTGAGAACGCCTCGTCGGCCCGAGGGCAAGAAGCTTCATTTCTTGTCGAGTCCGAAGAAGAGTCCCGTCCTCACCCTGGTCACCGGGCTTTTCGTGGTCTATTGCCTGTTGCCGCTGATCTGGTTGGTGATCAACTCGACGAAAACGCAAGCAGATTTCGTCTCCACCTTCGGGTTGGCCTTCGGCGACCACTTCGCGCTGTGGGACAACATCGTCGAGGTCTTCACCTTCCAGGGCGGCATCTTCTCTCGCTGGTTGCTGAACACCGTGATCTACGTCGTGCTGGGCGCGGGCATCTCGACGTTCTTGGCTGCCCTTGGTGGATATGCGCTCGCGAAGCACGACTTCGTGGGTAAGCGCGTGTTCCTGCTGACCGTGCTCGGATCGATCTCCGTGCCGGGTATCGCACTGGCCATTCCGCAGTTTCTGTTGTTTGCGCAGCTGGGAATCACCAACACCCCGTGGGCGGTGCTCATCCCGTCGTTCATCAACCCGTTCGGGCTGTTCCTCATGTGGGTGTTCTCGGCGCAGGCGGTGCCCGACGGGCTTCTCGAGGCAGCGCGCATCGACGGGGCGGGGGAGTTCAGAATCTTCTTCACGATCGCCTTCCCCCTTCTCGCGCCCGCAACGGTGACCGTTCTGTTGTTCTCGTTCGTCTCGATCTGGAACAACTACTTCCTGCCGCTCATCATGCTGAAGGATCCGAACTGGTACCCCCTCACCATCGGGATCAACCAGTGGAACATGCTCGGATCGACCGCGGGAAACGGCGCTCTCATCCAGAACCTCGTCATCACCTCGTCGTTGTTGACCATCGTTCCGCTCGTGATCGCCTTCCTCAGCCTCCAGCGGTACTGGCAGTCGGGTCTCGCGCTCGGCGCGATCAAAGACTGACCAGCAACCCGCCTCACATCCCAGGAGCTCATTCGAATGGCCACTTCCTCGCTCGCTGCCGTCACCATCGACGAGCGCACCACCGAACCGACACCGCTCGCCCACGTCTGGAGCCTGTGCGCCGGTGCCGGCCGAGCCAACGAGGCGCTGCGCGCCGACTGGCAGGCGCAGTTCCGCGAGGCGGTAGACCGGCTCGGATTCAGATTCGTGAGATTCCACGGGGTATTCCACGACGACATGTTCGTCTACCGCGGTGCGTACGGCGGCGGCTTCGGTCCAGACGTCCCGCTCGAGACACCAGCGCACACTTTCTCGTACGTGGATAAGGTCTTCGACTTTCTGATCGATCTCGGCGTCCGACCCTTCGTCGAGCTGGGCTTCATGCCGCGCGATCTGGCGACGCAGACCGAGACCGTGTTCTGGTGGGGAGCGCACTGCAGCCCGCCGAACGACATGGAGCGATGGGTCGAACTCGTGCGGGCGTCCGTGGAGCACTGGGTATCCCGCTACGGTCTCGCCGAGGTTCGGGAATGGCGATTCGAGGTCTGGAACGAACCCAACCTCGTTCCGCACTTCTGGACCGGCACCAAGACGGAGTATTTCGAGCTGTACGCGAAAACCGTCGAAGCGATCAAGGCCGTGGATTCCGAGCTGAAAGTGGGCGGCCCATCCACCAGCGTCTTCGTGCCTGACGACCGGTATGCCGGCGAGACCGAGGACCGGACTGCTGAGCACGCCACCGCGGCAGCGGTGGATCCCGACGCCCTGGACTGGCGGCCGGTGTGGATCGAAGACTTCCTCGCCTGGTGCGCCGAACGGGACGTGCCCGTCGATTTCGTCTCAACGCACCTGTACCCCACAGATTTCGCTTTCGGTGCGAACGGCGAAGCCGTCAGCCTCACTCGCTATGCCGACGCGACAGTGGACGACTTGACTCTGCTGAGGCAGCTGATCGGGGCGAGTGCCTACCCGAACGCCGAGGTGCACATCACCGAATGGTCGAGCTCGCCATCGAGTCGGGACTTCATCCACGACACGGTGTTCGCTGCGACCTACATCACCCGGGCATATCTGCGATCGACTGAGCTCGCAGACTCTGTCTCGTACTGGACGTTCACCGACATCTTCGAAGAGGGAGGAGCCGGCCTCGGCCCGTTCCACGGCGGCTTCGGACTCGTGAATGAGCAGGGCATTCACAAGCCGACATTCCACGCCTTTGAAATGCTCAACCGGCTGGGCGACCTCCTGCTCAGTTCGACCGAGCACGGTGTCATCTCCCAGGAGTCCGGGACGGGCCGCGTGTCAGCCGTGTTCTTCAACTACCCCCTGGAGATGGGTGGCCGATCGGTCGGGTCGCGGAATACCTATGCCGCTACCCGCGACCTGGCCGCGATGGGTCCGACCCAGCGAGTGCGACACACCATCGGCGGGCTGCGGCCAGGCACCATCTTCTTCGTCGAGACGCTCGCTCCCGGTCATGGAGATGCTGCGGAAGCATGGGCCGCGATGGGGTCACCTCTCAACCTGTCGCGGGAGCAGACCGGCGACTTGCGCGCCGCCGGCGATGCGCTCGAGCGCGCGACGATCATTGCCGACGACGACGGAGTACTCGAGATCGATCTCGACCTCATGCCCTGGGCCGTCACCTCGGTCTTTCCCGCGACATAGGTCGTCAGACAGCGATGACTTCTCCGCGAGGCGGTCAGCCGACGACGAGCTTCGACGTGCCGGCGGCGGCCTATCAGCGATTCATGGGGCGCTACTCCGAGCCGCTGGCCGCGCAATTCGTGGAGCTTCTCGATCTTGCTGACGGCCAGAGCGCGATCGATATCGGTGCCGGGCCCGGGGCGGTCACCGTGCCGCTCGTCGAACGGCTCGGCGTCGACGCTGTCGTCGCGATCGACCCATCGACGTCGTTCGTGACCGCACTCCGCGAGCGGATTGCGGGACTCGACGCGCGTGAAGCATCGGCCGAGGCACTTCCGTTTGCGACCGACACCTTCGACCTCGCGGTGGCGCAGCTGGTGGTGCAGTTCATGACGGATCCCGTTGCCGGCCTGACCGAGATGGCCCGCGTCGTGACACCCGGGGGAGTGGTTGCTGCGTCCGTGTGGGACTTCGCGGGTGGGCGGTCGCCGCTCTCCGTGTTCTGGAGTTCTGCCCGCTCGTTGGACCCAGGCATCCTCGATGAGTCGAGCGTTCCGGGTGCACGGTCGGGGCATCTCGTCGAGCTGTTCCGCGCGGCGGGGCTGTCTGACGTGCGCCCGGGCGAATCGACCGTGTCGGTGTCGTACGCCGACGTCGACGAGTGGTGGAGCGCCTTCACCCCCGGTGTGGGCCCGGCGGGGAAGTATCTTGAACGGCTGGATGCGCGGAGCCGCCTGGCACTTCGGGAGGAGTGCGCGAGCAGGTTTCCGGTCGGCCCGGTCACCGTCGAGGCGACAGCCTGGACGGCTGTCGGCACCGTGTAGCGGGGGCTCTTCCGCTGCGCGAGAAGCAGTTCTACAGTGGGCGGCAGGTCGATGATCATTCGACCTGACGCGAGCAACGGAGCTCCACATGACACCTCACCGGTCGAGACCATGAGTTTCGATGTCTCAGCGGATGCGTACCAAAAGTTCATGGGGCGATACTCCGACCCGCTCGGCGCCCGGTTTGTCGAACAGCTGCCGTTGTACCCCGGTCAGCGAGTTCTGGATGTCGGGGCAGGGCCAGGCGCGCTGACGGTGCTGCTCGCCGCCGAGGTCGGTGGTGCTTCGGTTGCCGCGATCGACCCCTCGACCTCATTCGTGGCGGCACTTCGCGAGCGGTTGCCCGAGATCGACGCCCGCAATGCGACCGCAGACGCGATCCCGTTTGCGTCCGACGCCTTCGACCTCGCGGTGGCGCAACTCGTTGTGCATTTCATGCCCGATCCGATAGCCGGAATCCGCGAGATGGCGCGAGTGGTGAGGCCGGGTGGAATGGTCGCCGCCTCGGGGTGGGATTTCGGCGGTAACCGATCGCCCTTGGCGCTGTTCTGGGAGGCCGCGCATGCTGTGGATCCCGACGGGGACAACGACGCGGAGCGACCGGGCGGACACGCCGGAACGCTAGAGGGCTTCTTCGACGCCGCGGGGTTGCGTGACGTGCGGGGAGGCGAGATCACGGTGTCGGTGCCGTACCGGGACATCGATGACTGGTGGCAGCCGTACGAGCTCGGCGTCGGCCCTGCGGGCGAATACCTCGCCGCACAGCCGAGCGAGAAACGGCAGGAGATCAAGCGCCGAGCGGTCGAACTGGTGGGCACGGGCGCCGGCGTGGTGCAGGCGACGGCGTGGACGGCATTCGGCACCGTGTGACGGCCGGTCGCGTGCGGTGGCGGGTGCGCGACATCCGTTGGAGTCGTCGCGTGTTTGTTCCTCGGAGTGCATGGTGCGGCATCCGCGGGCGGGCGTAGTCTCTCGGTCACTTTCCCACCCACCAGATGAAAGGCCCGTCGATGTCGAAACCCACCATCGTTCTCGTGCACGGAGCCTGGGCCGACGGCTCCAGCTGGAACGCCGTCACCAGTGAGCTGCAGTCCCAGGGGTTCACCGTGTTCGCGCCGCCGAATCTGCTGCACGGCATTCCCGGCGATGCGGACTACATCGCCGCCTTCATCCAGCAGCGCACGACCGGACCGGTGGTGCTGGTCGGGCACTCCTACGGCGGATTCGTGATCACCAACGCCGCGGTGGACGACAGGGTGAAGGCGCTCGTCTATGTGGATGCCTTCATCCCCGACGAGGGAGAGTTCGTGTTCCAGATCCTCGGCGGCTCCGGGTCTGCGCTCGCCGTCCCCGACCCCACCTCGGTGCTCGATCTGATCGGCTACCCCGGGTCGCCGGAAGGGGATCTCGAGGCCTTCCTCAAGCCGGACACCGTTCACACCGCTTTCGCCCAGGACCTGCCGGAGGCCGATCGATGGCTGATCGTGGCGAGCCAGCGTCCGGCCTCCCTCAGCGCGAATACCGCGCCCTCCGGGCCGCCGTCGTGGAAGAGCCGCCCCGTGTGGGCCGTGGTCGGAACCCAGGACCTCGTGATCCCGCCCGCGGTGCAGCGGTCCATGGCCGAGCGAGCGGGGGCGACCATCACCGAAGTCGATGCGTCGCACGTGTCGATGGTGTCGCATCCGGACGTCACGATCGCCGCCATCCTCGCGGCGGTAGAGGCCGTCGGGGACTAGCGGAAAGCCCTGGTCGGCGCCCGTGCCCATGACTCCGGATGACTATCGAGAGCCGCTCGCGCACGCGTCGGCGCACGCGATCGAGTGGCTCGAGTCTCTCCCCGAGCGGCCGGTCGGCCCGCGCGAAGGCATAGGGCAGCTGGAGGAGGCCTTCGCTGGCGCGCTGCCCGAGCATCCGTTGAATCCGACGGCCGTCGTCGATGAACTCGCCCGACTGGCCGAGCCCGGGCTGATGGCGATCGGCTCGGGTCGGTTCTTCGGCTGGGTGATGGGTGGCACCCTGCCGGCTGCGTTGGCGAGCGACTGGATGGTTAGCGCCTGGGACCAGAACAACGGTCTGCGCTACGCGACCCCCGCGGCTGCGGCGATCGAAGAGCAGGCGGGGCGGTGGATCCTCGACCTGCTCGGCCTGCCATCGACGAGCGCCGTCGGCTTCACGACCGGGGGCACGACGGCCAACTTCGTCGGGCTCGCTGCGGGTCGCGGCGCGGTGCTGGAGGCGGCCGGCTGGAACGTGAACCGCGACGGGCTCACCGGCGGGCCGCGCATCACCGTGCTCGCCGGAGCAGAGGTGCACACCTCGGTCGAACTGGCGCTGCGCTATCTCGGGCTCGGCGCGCCGACGATCGTGGCCGCAGACGAGCAGGGGCGCATTCTGCCGCGGGCGCTGGCCGACGCGCTCGCCGCGGTCGACGGGCCGGTCATCGTCGCGCTGCAGGCCGGCAATCTGCACTCCGGAGCGTTCGATCCGATGGGGGAGTGCATCCGTCTCGCTCACGATCATGGTGCGTGGGTGCATGTCGACGGCGCCTTCGGGCTGTGGGCGGCGGCGAGTGCGCGCTGGTCTGAAGCCCTCGACGGTCTCGAGTTGGCCGACTCGTGGGCGACGGATGCACACAAGACCCTCAACGTCCCCTACGACTGTGGGGTGGCCATGGTTGCGCGGGCGGGTGCCGCCCACTCCTCATTCAGCGTGCACGCGAGCTATTTCATCCGCGACGACGCCGGCGTGGCCGACCCGATGGACACCGTGCCGGAGCTCTCCCGGCGGGCGCGGGGCATCCCGGTCTGGGCCGCACTGCGGTCGCTTGGGCGCAGTGGAACCGTGGCGCTGGTCGAGCGGCTCGCGGAGAGTGCGCGCGCCCTGGCGGCGGGGCTTGCGGCGCTGCCCGGCGTCGAGATTCTCAACGATGTGGTGTTCACCCAGGTCTCCATCTCGTTCGGCAGTGATGACCGCACCCGGCGCGTCACCCAGGCGGTGATCGACGGCGGGGCGGTGTGGATGTCCGGGTCGCACTGGGCCGGACGCGACATCCTGCGCATCTCCGTCAGCAATTGGACGACGGACGCCGCCGACGTGGCAGCGTCGGTCGACGCCGTCGCCCGCGCGCTCGCCGCGGTGCCCGACTAGGCGGTCGCCCTGGACCGTGTCCGCTGTCGGAGGGTGGCAGTAGCGTCGCGCCATGGGACGCATCTTCTTCGACACCGCCAGCACGCTGAACGGCTTCATCGCCGATGAGAACAACTCGCTCGACTGGCTATTCGCGGTGGACGGCGGCGAGCAGCCGGCCGCGGAGCTGATGCCGGCGGATGCGGCGGTGCTGGTCGAGGGGTCGACCACCTACGAGTGGGTGCTGAACCACGAAGATCTGCTCGCCCATCCCGAGCGCTGGAGCGGGTTCTTCGGCACCAAGCCCACCTTCGTCTTCACCACGCGCGAGTTGCCGGTACCGACCGGCGCCGACGTGCGCTTCGTCTCGGGCGACCTCGCGGCTGCCCTTCCGGCCATCCGCGCCGCCGCCGGCGACGGCGACATCTGGGTGGTCGGCGGCGGCGAGCTGGTCGGACAGTTTCTGGATGCCGGGGCGCTCGACGAGATCGCCGTGTCGATCGCACCGGCCACGCTCGCCTCCGGTGCCCCGCTGTTTCCGCGGCGCGTCGGGCCCGATCGGCTGCGACTCGTATCGGCGCGCGCTGTCGGGCAGTTCGCCCGCCTCGTCTATGAGGTCGTGCCAGCAGAGGTTCCGACGACCCCCGCGGGCGAGTGATCGCGCGATCAGCCCAGATCGCGCGATCAGCCCAGGGCGACAGCGCTCCATGACACCGGCGGCAGTGTCACGGTGAGGCTGCCGTCGGCGATCACGGCTGTCTCATTCGGTGTCAGACCGACACGGGTCTGGTCGGCGAGCGTGTTCTGCGCGTAGGCATCGTCATCGTGCAGCGACACCGACTCGGTGATTGTCGATACCGGCAGGGTCGACACATCGATGGTGATCGTCATCGGTTCGGTGAGCGAGCGGTTGACGAGGAATACCGCAGCCGTCGCGGAGTCCTCGTCGAACGTGGCGACCGCATCGACGAGAGCAGCCTCGCCGTGGCGTGCCGTCTCGTAGCTGCCGACCTCGATGCGAGGCCGCAATACTGCGCCCGCCGCGAGCCGAGCCGTGGTGGCGAACGGGAAGAAGGTCGTCTGCCGCCAGGCGGCGCCGCCCGGCTCGGTCATGATCGGCGCGATCACGTTGACCAGTTGAGCCAGCGAGGCGGAGGTGACCCGATCGGAGTGCTTCAGCAAGGTGATCAGCAGGCTGCCGAGCACGACGCCGTCGGCCACCGTGTAGACGTCTTCGAGCAGGCGGGGTGCGTACGGCCAGTCGCGGCTGCCGTCACTGTCCTGGGCCGCCAGCGCAGCCTCCTCCTCCTGATGCTCTTTGAGATACCAGATGTTCCACTCATCGAAGGACAGCATGATGTCCTTCTTCTTGCGCAGCTTGTGCTTCACGTGATCGGCGGTGGCGACAACGGTGGCGATGAAGTACTCCATGTCGACCGAGGAGGCCAGGAACGACCCGAGGTCACGGTCGTACTCCTGGTAGTAGGCGTGGCACGACACGTACTCGATGTCGTCGTAGGTGTGCTCGAGCACGACCCTCTCCCACTCGCCGAAGGTGGGCATCGCCGAGCCGGAAGACCCGCAGACGACGAGTTCGAGACCGGGGTCGGCGATCTTCATCGCCTTCGCCGTGCGCGAGGCGAGCTTGCCGTAGTCCTCGGCGTTCATGTGGCCCACCTGCCACGGGCCGTCCATCTCGTTGCCGAGGCACCACATCCGGATTCCGTAGGGCTCCGTGCCGCCGTTGGCGATGCGCCGGTCGGCGAGGGCAGTACCGGCCTGCCCGTTGGTGTACTCGAGCAGGTCGAGCGCCTCGAGCACGCCTCGGGTGCCGAGATTCACCGCCAGCATGATCTCGCTGCCGGTCAGCTCGGTCCAGCGGGCGAACTCGTCGATGCCGACCTGATTGGTCTCGAGCGAGTGCCAGGCGAGGTCGCGGCGTCGTGGGCGCTCGTCGCGCGGACCGACGCCGTCTTCCCAGCGATAGCCGGAGACGAAGTTGCCGCCGGGGTAGCGGATGGTGGTCGCGCCGAGCTCCCTCACCAGCTCGACGACGTCGAGGCGGAAGCCGTCATCATTGGCGGTGGGATGGCCGGGCTCGTAGATGCCGTCGTAGACGCAGCGGCCCAGATGTTCGACGAACGAGCCGAACAGGCGCGGGTTGACGGGCGCGACGACGTCGGTGGGATCGAGGGAGATGCGGGCGGTGGCGGCGTCGCGGGTGACATCGGTCATGGTGGTGCCTTTCGGGGCTGGTGTCGTCGCCGTCGGAGCAATATGCAACGTTGTATTTCTATGATCGAGAGCCGCGGCTGCCCAGTCAAGCACGGATATCCCGAAGCGACACGAGGGGTGAGGTGAGCCCGGGTGACCGTGGCACTCCGTTGTGCGGCCGGCGTGCGCTCCAGCACACTGTGCTCATGAATATCGCAGCGGGGCTGCTCCCCGTCTTTTTCGCACTCGCCGTCGGTTTCGTCGCCGGTAAATCGGGCTTCATCGACAGCAAGCACGTCGACGGATTCAACACCCTGGTGATGAAGATCGCCCTGCCGATCGCACTGTTCACGATCCTCGCAAGCGCGAAGCGCAGCGACGTGATCGAGCACTCCTCGATGGCAGGTGCTGTGCTGCTGGTGATGGGGCTGACGTACCTCGGAACATATGTCCTGCAACGCCGGGCCTATGGCGAGACGACCGCGTCGTCGGCGATCCAGGCGCTGACGGTCGCCTTTCCCAACACCGCTGCCGTGGGACTCCCGATCGCGGATGCCGTGCTCGGTCGAACGGGCGGACTGGCGGTCGCAATCTCCCTCGCCGTCGGTTCCATCGCGCTGTCACCGGTGACGATCGTCATCGTCGGGCGGGCGTCGAGCGGCCCGGCGGCACCGCAGTCAGCGGGCGCGTCGCAGACGAAGGCCGGCAGTGGCATCCTGAAGGCGGTTGGCGGCGCGTTGCGCACGCCGGTCGTGATCGCCCCCATCGTCGGCTTGATCTGGTCGTTCGTCGGTCTGCCGTTTCCCGCGCTTCTCGACCAGACTCTGACCGAGGTCGGTGGGCTCACTGCCGGCCTCGCCCTCGTGTTGACGGGGCTGGTGCTGTCGACGCAACAGCTGAAGCCGACGGGCAATGTCGTCGTGTCCACCCTCATCGGCGACATCATCCGCCCACTTCTCGCCATCGCTGTGGTGAAGGTGTTCGGGCTCGGCGGACCGATGGCGGCGGAGATCGTGCTGCTGATGGCGGTGCCGTCGGGATTCTTCGGCGTACTACTGGCTCTAAGCCACCGGGTCGACCCCAAGGTGGCTGGCCCGACGCTGTTCTATTCGACGATTCTCTCCATCGGCACGCTCGCTGCCGTGATCGTGCTGCTGCCGCTGCTCTAGCGAATGCCCACCGCCGTCACGAAAATGCGTCAACTGACTCTGGACCGGTGCCGATGACAGTTGACAAGCTCGAACTGCCGACACGAAAGGGGCTGTCATGAGCGGAGAGACCGCGACCGGAAATGTGGTGCTGGTGCATGGGGCGTACGCAGATGGGTCGTCCTGGGCGGATGTGATCGTGCTGTTGCAGCGCGCAGGGATCTCGGTGACTGCGGTGCAGAATCCGCTGACGTCACTGACCGACGATGCTGCAGCCACCACGCGAGCACTGGATATGCAGGACGGGCCGACAGTGCTTGTCGGACACTCCTGGGCGGGCACCGTCATCAGCCAGGCGGGTACCCACCCGAACGTGGTCGGGTTGGTCTACGTTGCAGCCCGCGCACCCGATGTCGATGAGGACTACGGTGCGCTCGCGGGACAGTATCCGACCCCGCCCGCATCGGCCGGACTGGTGCACAGCGACGGATTCGCTGGCCTCAGCGAGGCTGCGTTTCTGGAGGATTTCGCCAACGGGCTCGACTCCGAACGGGCGCATCAGCTCTACGCCGTCCAGGGGCGCATCGCTGACACGCTGTTCGGTGCTCGCACCACCGCTGCCGCATGGCACGACAAGCCGTGCTGGTACGCGGTGTCGAAGGACGACCGCACCACCAACACCGATCTGGAGCGCTTTCTTGCCAAGCGCATGGACGCAACGACTATCGAGCTCGACAGTGGTCACCTCTCACTCGTCAGCCACGCTCCGCAGATCGCCGACCTCATCCTCGAGGCGGTGACAAAGACTCGGGCCTAGGGGACTGCCGCGCAGCCCGCGGGTTCGGGCTGCGCGGCGACCGTGCTTGACTCCGATGTACACGGGCCTTACTTTGGTTAACCAATTAGTTACGACCCGCGGTTGCCGGGTTGCAGGCTGGACGAATGACGCTGTTTTTCTTCCGAACCCGTGAGGAAGGTGAGCGCGATGACGCTCCACGAGGACGCCCGCCGGGGTGACCTCGTGGTTCCTCGTCGCACCATGCTCCCGGCTGTCGATGGGGGGTCGGGTTCGTCGCGAGCGCTCGTCGGCTACGGTTCCCCGTCGAGCGCCACCTTGCCCATCCTGTTCGGCAGGGAGCAGGAGCTCGCGCGGCTTCGGATGTTTGTCGACGGCATCGCCGAGTCGGGCTCGAGTCTGCTGCTGAGCGGCGAGCTCGGCGTTGGCAAGACGCGGCTGCTGAACGCAGCGGCAGGACTCGCAGAATCGGCGGGTTACCGCGTGCTCACGACCGACGGGTACCGCTCCGAGTCGCACATCGAGTACGCCGCCCTGCACAAATTGATGCTTCCGCTGGCGGATGACGTGGCCAAACTGCGGGAGCCCTCACGATTGGCCCTGCTCACGGCGCTCGGTGTGGAGAACGCACCTGCGCCCGAACCACTGCATGTCTTCGAGGCCGTGCTGTCGATCTTGCGGGCTGAGGCGGCCGACCGACCGCTGCTCGTCGTCGTCGATGATCTCGAAGACCTGGATCGCTCGACGCGGTCGTTGTTCGAGTTCGTCGCGCGTCGGCTTACGGGCGCGCGAATCGGGCTCCTTGCGGCGACCGTCAGCGACGTCGACGCTAGTCGCTCTGATGACGGCGGTGACGGTGTCTTCGCCGAGCAACTCGTGGCGCAGCGGCTGACCACCGAGGCGGCGGAGCAGCTCATCGAGGCAATCGCTCCCGATCTCGCGATCCACGTCCGCGAGCGAATCGTCGAACAGGGCGACGGCAACCCACTGGCACTGGTCGAGTTCGCCCGCGGCACTCGGCACGCGCTGGAATCCGACCCAGACTCCCTTCCCGTCGTGCTGCCCTCGTTCGGCCACCAGAGTTTTCCGTTCTTGGTGGCGGGACTGCCTGTGGCGACCCGACGCGCGCTCCTTCTCCTCGCTCTTGCCGACGCGGCGGATGTCGCGGTGCTCACCCCAGCAGAACTCGGCGTGGACGCATTGGAGCCGGCCGAGCACGACGGCCTGGTGGCGGTAGACACGGGCAGCTTGACGGTGTCGTTTCGGCATCCGCTCGTCCGATCCGCCATCGTCGCGCAGGCGAGCAGCTCGGAGCGGCGCCAGGCGCACCACCTTCTCGCCTCACACCTGCCCGACGACGTCGAAAAGCAGGCATTCCATCTGGCTGAGGCGTCTGAACGCGCGGATGAAGACACCGCGGCATTGCTCGAGCGAGCCGCTCATCTGGCGCTGTCGCGCGGCGATACGGGGTCGGCGATGCGGTCGCTGGGGCGGGCTGCCGTGCTGAGTCCTCACCAGCCCGACCAGCAGCGTCGACTCGCGCGCGCGGCCATCGTGGCCACGGGTGTGGCCGGCGACCGAATGACAGCCTCCCGCCTGCTGAGTGATTCGCGCCTGACACGCGAAGGGCCTGGCGCACTGTACGCGGCGATCGCTTCAGCCCTCGAGCAGCTGATGGCAGGTGCGGACACCGCGTCGGCGAACCGCATCATCCGCAACGCCGTCGAGTACGGGTCGCACGACTGGGATGCGAGCAACGCGCCTCTCATCGAGGCCATGAACACCTGGTTGCTGATCTGTTGGAGCGCCGGACGCGCCGACTATTGGCAGGCCCTCTTCGATGCGCTCGATCACCTGAACCCGAAACCGCCCGAGCCGCTACGTACGCTGGCGGTCGCATTCGCGGACACGGCGCGAGTCACGACCCGCGAGCGGGAGCAGTTGGCCGGACTGTTTCAGGAGCTGGGCGGGCAGGACGACTACGCGCTGGTCCTTCAGCTGAACACGGCCGCCCTCTTCCTCGATCTCCTGTCTCTCGGGCAGGCGGCGACCTGGAAGTTGATCGAGACCGGTCGGCGCGGCGGGTCACCTGTCACCTATCTGCGCGCGCTCGGGCAGATGTGCCTGCACGATTTCGCTGCGGGGCGATGGAACGAGGCCGAGGAACTCGCCGTCGAGGGGTCGGAACTGGCCGCGGCCGCTGAATCGATGCAGTTCAGCGCCATGTTCTTCTACACCCGCGGGATGATCGCCGCGGTCCGAGGCGATACCGAGGAATCCGCGCGATGGATCGACCGACTTGATGCGATAACGACTCCCGTCGACGCGCAAGGGATCAGGCGATTCGGCATTCACGCGAGGGTGCTTGCCGCCACAGCCAGCGGTGACTGGGAGAGGGCATACCGCGAAGCGGTGACAGCGAGCAGCCCTGGCGAGTTCGCCACCTTCGTTCCCATCGCCCTCTGGGTCGCCTACGACCTGGTCGAGGCGGCGGTGCGCACCGGACGGGTGGGGGAGGCGCGCGCCCACCACCAGGCGATGCTCGCCGAGAACCTGTCTGACCTGTCTCCCCGGCTGGCGCTCGTCACCGCCGGCGCCGGCGCGCTGCTGGCCGGTCCAGGCGAGTGGCGAGAGAAGTACGAACGTGCGCTGGCGACCGTCTCCGCTGATGACTGGCCGTTCGACTATGCGCGGGTGCAACTCGCCTACGGTGCCCGGCTGCGCAAAGAGCGACAGCCTGCGGAGGCGCGGGCGGTCATCCATCGGGCACTCGACACCTTCGAGCGGCTCGGCGCGATCCCGTGGGCCGACCGCGCGCGCAACGAGCTCCGCATCGCACGGGAGCGCCCGGAGAGTCACGCGGTCGGAATCGATCTCACGCCGCAAGAGCTCATCGTCGCCGAGCTCGCCGCCGAGGGGCTCAGCAATC
>Ga0247732_10000594_pt1 | contig 16587 bp, 8 predicted proteins | sample UWRJL163409C2_FD_180940 | JGI IMG/M metagenome (GOLD analysis project Ga0247732, IMG submission 180940) | Plant litter microbial communities from Arlington Agricultural Research Station in Wisconsin, United States - UWRJ-L163-409C-2 | ecosystem: Environmental > Terrestrial > Plant litter >...
GACAAGGATCAGTGGCGCAGAGACATCGCCCGCCGTCGCCGGCTCGAGGCACTGGGCTGGACCGTCCTGCAGGTCACTCAGCACGACCTGGTCGACCCATCCGCCCTCTTATCCGACCTGTCTGCCGCTCTCGCCCGCTGAGGTGCCGCGATATGGGGTCACTCCGCTTCGGAGTCCCCGCATCGCGGCACCTCACACCATCAGCCGAGCGCGGTCAGGGTGAGCGTGCCGCGGTACGTGCCGTCGGCGATCTCTACCGGCAGCTTGAACAGCAGGTCGGCGCCCAATCGCGCCGAGCCCGCTGCGTGCCCGGCGTCGGCCGAGCCGAGCGTGGCCGAGACGCCGAGTCCGGTGCCGCCGTCGAGCGCGGGTGCCACGGCGGCCCCCGCACGGGCACCCGCGCCCGACTCCACGACCTTCGGGGTCCAGCCGAGGTGCTCGGCGCCGAACGTACCGGCGGTGCCGGCGAAGTCGGTCACCTGCCCCGACAGCGACCACGCTCCCGCCGTGCGACGGGTGTCGGTCACGCGGATCGGGTGGATCTCACCGGTTGCCTGGAAGTATCCCGGGCCCTGCACGGCCTCGCCCAGATCGACGGGGTCGTTCGATCCGTCGATGCTCCAGACGAACTCGCCCTCCGCGATCTGCGGCACCGCGACCTGCACCTGCTGGGAGGCCTGCAACGGGCTGGAAGCGACCGCTTCGTCCACCGCTCGGAGCACAGGGCGCCCCTTGTCGGCGTCGAACTCCCACACCTGTGAGAAGTCCCATCCGATGGCCTCGTACGTCGAGGCGGAGGCCAGCTCCTCCGCGGTGCGGTCGGCGCCGTTGCGGTTGCCCGCGGTGCCGCCGGTCACGGCAGCACCGTTGACCCGGGCCGTCGCGAGCGACAGGTTGTCGCTGTAGGTGGGTACGCCGTTCTCGCGAGCGACGATGCGGGCCCGCGGAGCGTTGGCCGTGGTGACCTCTCCGCTGACGACGACGTTGCCGCGCACCTGCGTGCCCGAGTAGCCGTAGCCGCTGAGGATGCCGCCGTTCTGCACCTCGGCGCGCACGTCGGCGCCGACAACGTAGTTCTTCGTCAGCACGCCCGTGGCGGAGTTCCAGGCGACCAGGCCGCCGGTCTCCCAGTTCGATACGACCTTCGCGTCGACGGTGTAGCTCGAGCGCACCTCGCCGGTGTTCTCGGCCGCGATCGGCGCCGTCCGCCATCCGCCCGCGACCTCGGCGCCCCGTACGAAGACCTCGTCGATGAGTCCGGCGTTCGTCACCGCGACGACGGCGACGCGTGTGGTCTGCACGTACGGTTCGGAGACCGTCGAGACCGGATCGACGAACCCCAGCCGGCGGATGACGCCCGAGTTGTTGACGATGAACGCCTTGGACGCGCCGCCCTCGACCTCGAGGCCGACGATCTTGTGGCCGTCGCCGTCGATCGTGCCGAGGAAGGACGGCACCGGGGTCCAGGGCTTCGTCAGGGTGATGTCGGCGGTGAGGGTGAAGGTGGCCATCGGATGCTGCGCGATGAGCGCGAGGTCGGCCTCGTCGTCGATCGTGTAGCCGTTCGTCCCGCCCTCGCCGAGCGGGTTGTCGATCGCCTGGGTCGTGATGCGGGCGAGGAAGCCTCCGCCGTTGCGTACCGCTGCGGTGAGCGTCGAGGCGCTGTCGACCTGCGACACCGTGCGGCTCATCGCGGCGGACGCACTCTTGTCGGCGTAGACGTCGGCGTTGTACCTCGTGCCCGCGGGAAGAAAGTCGAGCGGGATCGAGATCTGGCCGGCAGCGTCCGCCCCCGCCGTCACGGCGATCCAGAACTCCCCGTCCGAGGTCTCACGCACGACCGCGGTGGTGGCACCGATCGCGCTCTGCGGCAGCATCCGGCTCTGCTTCCATGTCGTGGGCAGGTTCGCGATGACATCGCCGACCAGGTCGTGGTACTGCCCGCCGGGGGCGAGGTGGTCGGGGCGCTCGGAGAGCTGCAGGTACGGCATCGAGTAGACGACCGTCGACGCGAGCTGGTGCGCCCAGGTGACGTTGCCGCCCGATCCCGACAGCAGGAAGGGCGTGTAGTCGGCGGTACCGGCGACCAGGCGCGTGAACGGCGCCAGGGTCTGCTGGTTCGCGCTGTAGCCCGACTGGAGGCCCTTGATCGCTTCGCGTCCGAGCTCGTTGGGGTAGGTGCGGTTCAGACCGGTGGGCTCCAGCGGGTTGTGGTAGATCACCATGAGCGTGCGCGCGGCCGAGTCGCGGGCGAAGTCGCGGAAGAAGTTGACCTTGGTCTCGGTCTCTTCGTTCGTGTGGTCGACCTTGGTCCCGGCGATGCCCGTGGCGTGCACGAGGTCGAGATAGGCCTCTCGCAGGTCGGGGTTCTGCAGGCTCGCCTGCGGATAGGGGCTTGCCGAGTCGTACGTGACACCGGCGGTGAACGTGCTGTCGACGCCGGCCGCCTTGTCGTAGTCGGTCCAGAGCCACACAGAGACCGGGAACGCCTTCGCCTTACCACGCTCGACGAGCGCCGCGATGTTCGCGAAGCGCTGGGCGGTGGTCGACCCCCACGAGGAGTGGGTGAGGTTGCCCTCGATGAGGATCCCGGGTATCCGGGCGTCGGATGCTGCGTCCAGGAGCGCCTGCATACCGGCGACGCTCTGATCGTTGGTCGTCAGCGTCGACCAGGCGTTCGTGCCGGGGTCGATCCAGCTCGTGTCGCCGCCGGGGAACACCGAGGTGTCGATCGCCGGGTTCACAGCGGTGACGATGTCGGAGTTGGTGAAGTCGGTCAGGTTGTCGGCGATCGTGATGACACGGAACGGCGAGTGCGGGCTCTCGGCCTTCACGGTGAACGTGCCCTGCCCGTTGTCGGTCGCCCAGTAGTAGGTCGAGATGACGCCGCCCCGGGTGGTCTTCAGCGCGATCGCCGGCCAGTCGAGGATGTTCGCCTCAGTGATGTTCGCGAAGTGTCCGTCGGGGGTCTCGACCGTCGGGAGCACGGTGATGTCGCGGTCGCCGGCGGCGTCGAAGCTCGACCGGGCGAAGCTGTTCTGCAGATCGTCGATCGTGCTCGCCGTCACCGCCTGGTAGGTGAGGGTCGACGACGGGTCGAACGAGAACGCGGTGTCTTCGCGCGAGACGACCGTACCGACCAGCGAGGGGTCGAGCACGTACCGGACGGCCACACCGGTGTCGAACGCGCGCACCTCGACCGAGACGAGCGACCCGTCTGCCCTCCGCAGCGGGATCACGCTCGTGTTGCGGTGGTCGCGTCCGGTGTCGTTCAGGCCCATCAACCGGTACGACTCGTCGGTCGTGGAGGTTGCGGCGGCACCGAGCGTGACGCCCTGTCCCCAGTCGACACCGTCGACGACAAGGCCGAGAGCGGAGTCGCGGACGATCGTGCTGCCGTCCTGGGTGACGGAGTAGGAGAGGTCGCCGGCGGCGTCGGTGCGGACGGTCGCGACGGTCTTGCCGTCCGGGCTGGTCACGGTGGAGGAAGAGGTGAGGTCGGCGACCGTCGGGGTCGGCGTGGGTGTCGATGTCGGCGTGGCGCTCGGGGCGACGGGCGCCGCCTTCTCGGCGACTGCTCCGAGGTGCGGGCGCAGCGTCGCCGCATCCATCCGCCAGATCGACGCGAAGTCCCAGCCGACCGCCTCGAACGTCGACTGCTGGGTCAGCTCGGCAGAGGTCTTCGACAGGCCCTGGCGGTCGGCCGCGGTGCCCGTGACGGTGCCGCCCGCCGTGCCCGTGGTCAGACGGATCGAGTCGAGCGCGAGGTTGTCGGCATAGGTCGCGCCGCGGCTTCCGACACTGGTGTTGTTCTGACCGTTGATGCGACCGATGTTGTTCGCGGACTGACCCGACCCCTGGGTGACCGAACCGTCGAGGGCGACCGCACCGCGGATCGTGGCCGTGCTGTAGCTGTACCCGGAGATCATGCCGATGTTGCGAGTGCCGGTGGAGACCGTGCCGCTGACGTAGACGTTCGTGATCTTCTCGGCGCCGGCGTTGTCGTTGCGTGCGGTGATGCCGCCCGCCTCCCAGCCCGAGACGACCGACCCGCGGAAGTAGCTGTTCTGGATGGTGCCGCCACCCATGTTGTCGGCGACGAGGCCGCCGGTGCGCCACCCGCCGTCCACCGAACCGAGCGCGTAGACCTGGTCGATGAGCCCGTAGTTGTGAGCGGCGACCGTCGCCTTCTTCGTGGCGGTCGTCTGCGACTCGGCCGCGCTTGTTCCCGTGATCGAGACCTGGCTGAAGCCGATCCGTTCGACCGTGCCGCGCTGCGCGTTGATGAGAGCCGCGGTCTTGTTGACGCCGTTGGACGCCTGGTAGGCCGCCGACGTCGAGTAGTCGATCGAGAGTCCGAAGACCGTGTGCCCGGCACCGTCGAGCACGCCGGCGAAGCTGTCGATCATCGGAACCGGAGCGGTGAGCGCGATGTCGGCTCCGAGCTGGTAGTGCGCCGCGGCGGCGCCTGTTCCAGCCGTGTCGGCGTTGACGTTCTGGATGAAGGTCGAGAACTCTGCCGCGTCGTCGATGACGTAGGGGGTCTCGGCGGTTCCGGAGCCCTCCAGAGCGGATGCGGCGCCCCCGGCGAACGTCGCGACGAGAACCCCGGCGGCGACCACCGCGGCGGTGACACCTCCGCCGAGGAGGAGAGGAAGCCGGCGCTTCGGGGCGGCGAGCAGAAGAGGCATGGTTCTCCCTGGCTGGCGGGCGCGTGCGGGCGCGTCCGCGAGGACGGTGGGTTCGGGTACCGTCACCGTCCCGCGGCGCGAAGAACGCGCGATGTGCGCGACGGTGAACGAGACCTCGCGCGTGGACGAACACTCCGCGTGCCCGGGTCGCTGAGGTGCCGCGACTCGGGGTCATCGTGCGACACGAGACCCCGACTCGCGGCACCTCACGCGCTCGGCTCAGCCGGCCGTCTGCTCCTCGGTCAGCACGCGGGTGGCCGCCAGCTGCTCGGCTGCGAGGCTGGCGTACAGGCCGCCCGCGGCGAGGAGCTGCGAGTGGGTGCCCGACTCCACGATCCGTCCGTCGTCGACGACGTGGATCACGTCGGCGCCGATCACCGTCGACAGGCGGTGGGCAACGGTGAGCGTCGTGCGACCACGGGCCGCAGCATCCAACGCTTCTTGGACGATGCGCTCCGAGACGGTGTCGAGCGCGCTCGTGGCCTCGTCGAGGAGGAGCACCGGCGGGTCTTTCAGCAGCACGCGCGCGATCGCGATGCGCTGCTTCTCTCCACCCGACAGCCGGTAGCCGCGCTCCCCGACCACCGTGTCGTAGCCCTTCTCGAACCCGGCGATCACGTGGTGGATGTTCGCCGCACGACAGGCGGCCTCGAGCTCGGCATCGGTCGCGTCGGGCCGCGCGTAGCGGAGGTTCTCGCGGATCGTCGCATGGAAGAGGTAGGTCTCCTGCGACACGATCCCGATCTGGTCGATCACCGATTCGGCGCGCAGGTCGCGCACGTCGGCGCCGGCGAACACCACCGCGCCCCCGGTCGCCTCGTACATGCGCGGTGCGAGGTAGAGGATCGTCGTCTTCCCCGCCCCCGACGGGCCGACGAACGCGACGTGGCGCCCGGGCTCGGCCACGAACGACACCCCGTCGAGCGTGGGACGCGCGGACTCCGCGGCGTCGGGGTAGCGGAACTGCACGTCACGGAACTCGAGCCGCCCGAGCGGCCCCGGGGCCTGCGTCACATCGATCGCGTCGGGCTTGTCGGTGATGGCGGGAACCAGGTCGAGGTACTCGAAGATGCGCGCGAACAGCGCCGCCGACGTCTGAAGGTCGAGGGCGACGCGCATGAGTCCCATCAGCGGCATGAGCAGTCGCGCCTGCACGGTGGTGAAGGCGACGATGGTTCCCGCCGTGACCGTTCCGCCGTCGCCACCCGTGACGAGGAACCCCGCCACGAGGTAGATCACGGCGGGCACGCTCGCCATCAGCACCTGGACGACGGCGAAGAATCCCTGGCCGCTCATCGCGCGACGCACCTGCAGACGCACCTGGTTGGTGTTCTCGTTGGCGAACCGCCCCGACTCGGCGCGCTGACGGTTGAACGACTTCGACAGCAGGATGCCCGAGACGCTGAGCGTCTCCTGCGTGATGGAGGTGAGCTCCGACAACGACTCCTGGGTCTCGCCCGCGATGCGCGCCCGCACCTGGCCGACCCGGCGCTGCACCAGCACGAGGATCGGCATCATCACCACGGCGATGAGGGTCAGGCGCCAGTCGATGAGCACCATCGCCACGAGCGAGGCGACGACGGTGACGGTGTTGCCCAGGATGCTGGTGACCGTGTTCGTGAGTACGCCGGAGACGCCGCCGACGTCGTTCTGGAGCCGCGACTGGATGACGCCGGTCTTGGTGCGGGTGAAGAAGCCGAGCTCCATCGCCTGCAGGTGGTCGAAGAGCCGCAGGCGCAGGTCGCCCGTCACCGCGTTGCCCACGGTGGCGGTGAGCCACGTCTGACCGACGCCCAGCGCCGCCGACAGGAGGAAGAACGCGATCATCAGCACCACGAGCCGCACGAGCACCGGGATGTCCGGCGGCCCTCCGGCGACCGGGAACAGGCCGTCGTCGAAGATGCGCTGCACGAGAAGCGGCGGCACGACCGCCACGGCGGCACCGAGGACGACCAGGAGCGCGGTGATCGCGATGCGCCACCGGTAGGGACGGAAGAGCGCGACCACCCGCCTGCCGAGATTCGCCACCCGCGGGGCGTCGGCGTTGCGCTTTCGCTGCGCCTCGATGTCGACGCCGCGGAATCCGACGCCGCCTGCCATGCTCATGCCGGTCAGCCTACGTCCGCCCGTCGACACGGGGGGCGGGATGCTGCGGACGCCGGAGATTGTTCGCCGTCGAGGGAATTTCGTGTCGGGGGTCCGCGTTACCGTGTTCGTGCCACCCGGTCCGGTGGCGACCAGCGCCCCGATTGCACGATGAGGAGCCACCTATGGCCGCCCCCGCCACCGACAGCATCCGACAGCCCCAGTCCGTCACGTCCGCATCGGGCGTCTCCCCCGAGCAGAGCCGGGTGATCTGGCTGCTCCTGGTGGCCGCGTTCGTGGCGATCCTGAACGAGACGACGATGGGCGTCGCGATCCCCGCGCTCATCGAAGACCTCGGCATCACGGCCGTCGCCGCGCAGTGGCTGACGACCGCTTTCATGCTGACCATGGCCGTCATCATCCCCATCAGCGGCTTCCTCCTGCGGCGGTTCAGCACGCGGCAGATGTTCATCGCCGCGATGTCGCTCTTCTCCGCGGGAACGCTCGTCGCCTTCCTCTCGGTCGGCTTCCCCATGCTGCTGGCAGCCCGTGTCATCCAGGCCTCCGGCACGGCCATCATGATGCCGCTGCTGATGACCACCCTCATGACGGTGGTGCCCCCGCACCTGCGCGGCCGCATGATGGGCCGCGTCAGCATCGTCATCTCGCTCGCCCCCGCGATCGGCCCGACCGTGTCGGGCTTCATCGTCGACACCATCGGCTGGCACTGGAACTTCGGCCTCGTGCTCCCCATCGCCCTCGTATCGCTCGCCATCGGTGCGAAGTGGATCCGCAACATCTCCGAGACCGAGCACAACCGCATCGACGTGCTCTCGGTGATCCTCTCCGCCATCGGCTTCGGCGGGGTCGTGTTCGGCCTGAGCCAGCTCGGCGGCCACGGCGAGGCGGATGCGGCGAGCGAACCCTCTTCTCCCCTGGTGCTCATCGTCGCCCTCGTCGGCGGCGCCGTCGCGCTCGTGCTCTTCGGCTGGCGTCAGCTGCGACTCCAGCGCACCGACGACGCGCTTCTCGACCTCCGCGTGTTCCGGGTGCGCAACTTCTCGCTCGCCGTCGCCCAGCTCGGCGTCATGTCGCTCGCCTTCTTCGGCACGATCACGCTCCTCCCGCTCTACCTGCAGCAGGGACTCGGACTCAACGCCGCCGAGAGCGGGTTGGTGCTTCTCCCGGGTGCGCTCGCGATGGGTCTGGCCGGTCCGGTCATCGGCCGCATCTACGACCGCCGCGGCACGAAGGTGCTGCTCGTTCCCGGCGCCGTCCTGGTGAGCGCGATGCTCTGGGCCTACGCCCTGCTCGCAACGACCACGACGCCGATCTGGCTGATCGTCGTCATGCAGACGCTGCTCTCGCTGGGCCTGGCTCTCTCCTTCACCCCGCTGATCACCGCCTCGCTCGGGTCGCTGCAGCCTCGCCAGTACTCGTACGGATCCGCCATCGTCAACACGCTCCAGCAGGTCGCGGGCGCGGCGGGCATCTCGATCCTCATCACGACCATGGCCTCCGTCATGGGCGCGTCGACCGAGACCGCTGCGGCCGCCGAGGCGGCGGGCGCGCGAGGCGCGTTCCTCGTCGCCGCGATCATCTCGCTGCCGCTCCTCGTGGGCGCGTTCCTCGTCAAGAAGCCGGCCGACGCCCCCGCCGAACTGCCGCTCGCACACTGACGGCCCTCAGCGCCCTCGGGCTCGGTAGCCTGGCCTCGTGCAGACTACCGAGCCCGATCTCGTGCAGCAGCCCGTGCTCACCGACGCCCAGTGGGAGCGCCTGACCTCCTACGGCGCGCCCGAAGACGTCGAGGTCGGCGACTACGCCTTCCGCTCCGGTGATCGCGCCTACGACCTCATCCTGGTCGACACCGCTCAGATCGACGTCGTCCGTGATTCGCTGTGGTGGATCGGCGAGACGATCATCGCGTCGATGGGGGCGCGCACGTTCGTCGGCGAGCTGGGACTCCTCAACCACCAGGGGGCGTTCCTCTCCGCACGGGTGACACAGGCCGGGCGCATCCTGCGGGTCTCGGGTCCGTCGCTGCGAAAGCTCATGAGCGAGGACGACGAGCTCTGCGACATGCTGCTGCGCACCCTCTGGTACCGGCGCGAGTCGCTGCGCAAGGGTCCTGCCGCCCTCACACTCAAGCTCGTCGGCGTCGAGTCGTCGTCGGAGTTCCTCGCGCTCCGCCGTTTCGCCGAGCGCCTCGATCTCGTGCACTCCGCGGTCGAGGTCGACCTCGCCGACGAGACGTCGTTGGCGAAGCACAAGTACTCCGAGGGCGACCTGCCCCTCGCCTACATCCAGGGCGAACCTCTGCTGCGGGCGACGCCGGGCCTCGTCGCCGACAGGCTCGGCCTGAGCTACCAGGGTGAGGCGGACGAGATCGTCGACCTCGTCGTCATCGGCGGCGGACCCGCCGGCCTCGCGGCCGCCATCTACGGGGCCTCCGAGGGACTCAGCACCGTGCTGCTCGATTCCGTCGCCCCCGGAGGTCAGGCGGCGGCGACCTCCCGCATCGAGAACTTCCTCGGCTTCCCCTTCGGCGTGAGCGGCCGCGACCTCATCGGTCAGGCCTCGCTGCAGGCGCTCAAGTTCGGCGTCCGCGTGTATGCGCCGTGCGAGGCCGTCGATCTGCGCCCCGTCGACGGGGGCCTCGACATCACCCTCAGCGACGGACGGATCGTGCACGCCCGCTCGGCGATCGTGACGTCGGGGGCCGCGTACCGCCGCCTCCCGCTGGATCGCTGGGACGACTTCGAGGGTGCCGGCATCTACTACGCCGCCACCCAGCTCGAGCTGCGCCACGTCACCGACGCGCCCGTCGTCGTGGTCGGCGGGGCGAACTCGGCCGGCCAGGCCGCGCTCTTCCTGGCCTCGGGAGGGTGCCCGGTGCGCCTGGTGGTGAGAGGCCGAGACCTCAGATCCCGCATGTCGACCTACCTCGTCGACCGGTTGCTCGAGGATGCGCGGATCGACGTCGTGACGGGTGCGAACGTCACCGCACTCGACGGCGAGAGGCAGCTCGAGCGTGTGCGCATCGACGCCCTCGGCGAGGTCGACGCGCGAGGGCTGTTCTGCTTCATCGGCGCCGAGCCCGCCACGACGTGGCTCTCATGTCTCGACCGCGACGGCGACGGGTTCCTGCGCACCGGCACCGATATCGCCGTGATGGACGTGGACTCGCCGTGGCGACGGCTCGGGCGGGAGCCGCTTCCCTTCGAGACGTCGATCCCTCGCGTGTTCGCCGCGGGCGACGTTCGCCGTGGATCGATGAAGCGCGTGGCCGCCGCCGTGGGCGAGGGGTCGAGTGCCGTCGCGTCGGTGCACCGGGCGCTGGCCTCCTGACGCTCACTCCGGAAGGGGCACTCCCCCGGTCTGGCACGTCGGGCAGTACTGCGCCGCGCCTGTGGAGCCGGGCACGTCCTTCACGGTGCCGCCGCAGACGGGACAGGGCTCGCCGGTTCGCCCGTGCACGCGCATAGCGTCGACCTTCGCCGCTTTCTGCCGGGAGGGCAGGATGCCGCGACGTGCCGCGACCGCCTCGCGCAGCACGTCGACGACCGCACCGAAGAGCCGATCTCGATCGTCGTCGCTCAGATCGACCGCGTGCACGACGGGCGACAGCTTCGCGACGTGCAGGATCTCGTCGGAGTAGGCGCCCCCGATGCCGGCGATCGAGTCCTGCTCCTGCAGCAGGGCGCGGATCTGTTTGCGCCGCGAGCCGAGGGCGGAATCGAACTGGGCGCGGGAGTAGGCGGGATCGAGGGGATCCGGACCGAGCTTGGCGATCGAGGCGACGTCACGCACGTCGTCGACGACCGAGAGCCCGAGCGACAGGAACGACCCCGCGTCGGTGACCGTGAGAGACGATCCGCTGTCGAACTCCAGACGCGCGAGCACCGGCGCATCCATCTGCTCGTCGAGGAGTGCCCACCCCGCGCGGCCGAAGCTGATCACCAGCCCGGCGCCGTCGGTAACGATCTCCAGATGCTTGCCGAAGCGCCGCACTCCCGAAACGGTCGCACCGATCAGTTCGTCCAGCGGGCGTAGGCGGGTCTTCAGCGCGCGGAACTCCTCGAGGTCGGCGCCGACGATCCGCTGTGCGACGAGGTGCTGGTCGAGGTACTCGGCGAGCGCCTGCACTTCCGGTGACTCGGGCATGACAGCATCCTCCTCCTGCATCGCCGCGGTGGGGCCCTCCGACAAGCCTCGAGGACCGATCCGCCGGCGGGTACAGCGCAGCCCCGGTCGCTGAGCTCGTCGAAGCGACCGGGGCTGCGCTGGCACGGTCAGTGCGTAGGCGAGCCGCCCGTGACCGCGATGGTCTCTCCGATGACGTAGCTCGACTCCTGCGAGGCGAGGAAGACGAACGGCGGTGCGAGCTCGACAGGCTGACCGGCACGGCCGATCGGCGTCTCCTCGCCGAACGACTCGATCTTCTCGTTCGGCACGAAGGCGGGCTGCAGCGGCGTCCAGATCGGACCCGGTGCGACACCGTTCACGCGGATGCCGCGCTCGATCAGCTGCTGCGCCATCGCGCGTGTCCAGTTCGCGATGCCGGCCTTCGACACGGCGTACTCCGCGAGCGACGGCGACGGCACGAAGCCCTGGATGCTGGACGTCGTGATGATCGACGCTCCGGGCTTGAGGTGCGGCGACGCCGCCTTCGTCAGCCAGAACAGCGGGTAGATGTTGGCCTTCAGCACGTGGTCGAGAGTCTTTGTCTCGAAGTCGTCGATGCTGTCGACCGTCGGCATCGTTCCGGCGTTGATGACGAGGATGTCGAGACCGCCGAGCTCGGCGACCGTCTTCTCGACGATCTCCTTGTCGACGCTCTCGTCCTGCAGGTCACCGGGGAGGAGCACGGCCTTGCGGCCCTCCTTCTCGATGAGGGCGGCGACCTCTTCGGCCTGCTCCTGCTCCTCGGGGAGGTAGCTGAGAGCCACGTCTGCGCCCTCACGGGCGTAGGCGATGGCCACCGCGCGGCCGATACCGGAGTCGGCGCCGGTGATCAGGGCCTTCCGGCCCGGGAGGCGGTTGTTCCCGATGTAACTGGTCTCGCCGTGGTCGGGAGCCGGATCCATCTTGCGGATGTCGCCGGGGCCGGTCTGCTGCTGCGGGGGGAACGGCGGCCGGGGGAACTGGGTGTTGGGGTCTTGGGGCGTGTACATGTTGTCGGCCATGCCGTCACGCTAAGACGAGCGACCGCCGCCGCTCCCGGGGGTTGCGGCGGCGGTCGAAGCCGTCTATGCGGGCGCGGTTCAGCGCTTGCGCGGCGTGCGGTTCTCGGCGCTGACCATCCACGCGAGCTGCTCGAGGCGCTCGAGGATCGAGTGGAGGATGTCGGCGCTCGTGGGGTCTTCCTCGTCGACGTCGTCGTGCACCTCGCGCACGGTCGACGTGGCCGACTCGAGTCGTTCGGTCACCAGGTCGACGACCTCGCTCGTGTCGACCTCGCCCTGCGGGAACTCCGGCAGGGTGGTGGTCTCGGCGATCGTGTCGCTGCGTCCATCGGGAAGGGCGTGCAGGGCGCGCATGCGCTCGGCGACGGTGTCGCTGAATTCGCGAGCGGCCTCGATGACCTCGTCGAGCTGCAGGTGGGTGTCGCGGAAGTTCTTGCCGACGACGTTCCAGTGCGCCTGCTTGCCCTGGATAGAGAGCTCGATCAGGTCGACGAGAACACGCTGCAGGTTCTCGCTGAGCTTCGCCGACGCGGTGAAGCCGCTCTCGGCGTTCTCGGTCGCGGTGAGGCCTGCGCCGCTTCCGCCCTTCGCGGGGCGACGACGGTTACGGGGGGCTGTCTTCGAGTCGGTTGCCATGATGTCTCCTGACGGTCGCAACGGGTATGTGACCGACGCTAGACCCGCGCTCCGGCGACGCCACGGGGGTTGTCGATGCATCCGTTCGTTGTTAGTGCAGAGCGGTTAGTCGGGGCCGAGGGTTCGCGCAAGCCCGTGCTCCCGGCATCGTGCTGTTCCTACGGTGGGAGTCGTGCCCGATACCCCCGCCTCCGCCGACCCTCTCAGTTCCTACGCGCCGATCGGCGACGGGCGCACGGTCGCTCTTGTCGGGATGCGCGGGCAGATCGACTGGATGCCGCTGCCGAACCTGGATTCGCATCCGGTGTTCGCCCGCTTGCTCGACGCCGAGACCGGTGGTGCGATCGATCTGCACCCCGCGGGCGACTACGAGGTGAAGCGCCGTTACATCCCGCGGACGAACGTGCTCGAGACGACGTTCACCACCGCGAGCGGCAAGGCGCGGCTCACCGACGCGATGGTGACCGGGGTCGCCGGACGGCTGCCGTGGGCCGAGCTCGCCCGCCGCGTCGACGGCATCGAGGGCGAGGTGGACTTCGAGTGGGTCATCCGCCCCGGCACTCAGCTGCAGACCGCGTCACCGTGGATCGAAGACATCGACGGGGCGTGCGTGATGCGGGTCGGCGAGATCTCGTTCGCGGTCGTGGGCAAGAACCACGGTCGGGACGATCCCGACCCCGACTCGTCGTCGGCTCCCCGCATCCAGGGGCGCTTCACGACGACCGCCGACTCCCGCCATCTCATCGTGCTGGCTGCGACCGACGACGAGCCGCTGCACCTCCCCGACCCCGACAACGTCGACCGCGGCATCGACCGCACGATCGAGGGCTGGCGGGCGTGGTCGAAGGAGTTCTCCTACGAGGGGCCCTGGGCCCGCGACGTGCAGCGCAGCGCGCTCGCGCTCAAACTGCTCGTCTACTCGCCCACCGGGTCGATGGCGGCGGCGGCGACCACATCGCTGCCTGAGAACCCGCGCGGCGGCAAGAACTGGGACTACCGGTTCGCATGGGTGCGCGACCTCGCCTACGCCTCTCACGCCCTCATCCTGTTCGGCCTCCGTGAAGAGACCCATGCTGCGATCTCATGGCTGCTGCGGACGATCCGCGAGAACGGTCCCGATCTGCACGTCATGTACACCCTCCGCGGAGGCACCGGCACCGACGTGCAGACCTTCGATGTCGAGGGGTGGCGCGGCATCGGCCCGGTCGTCACCGGCAATCCGGCTCAGGGCCAGTTGCAGCTCGGCGTCTACGGCGACCTCTTCGCCATCTGCCGGACGTACGTCGATGCGGGCAACGTGCTCGACGTGGCGACCGGCCGCATGCTCGCAGACACCGCGGACCGCGTCTGCGATCTCTGGCGCAACCCCGACTCGGGCATGTGGGAGCTGCCCGAGATCCGCCACTACACCTCGTCGAAGATGGGATGCTGGCAGGCCCTGAACGACGCGGTGACCCTCGCCGAGGCGGGGCAGATCCCGGGGAGCGCGGCGCGGTGGGCGTCGGAGCGCGAGCGCGTGCGCGAGTGGATCGAGGAGAACGGCTGGTCGGACGAGGCCCAGGCCTACGTCATGTACCCCGGATCGACCGACCTCGACGCCTCCGTGCTGCTGCACGGCCCCAGCGGCTACGACCGCGGCGAGCGGATGTCGTCGACGATCGATGCGATCACCCGCGACCTCGGTGCCGGCAACCTGTTGTACCGGTACACCGGCGTCGACCAGGAGGAGCACACCTTCGTCGCCTGCGCGTTCTGGCGGGCCGCGACCCTCGCGTGCGTCGGACGCCACGACGAGGCGATCGCGGCGATGGACGACCTGGTGACGCGCGGCAACGACGTCGGCGTCTACGCCGAGATGATCGACGAGTCCGACGGCGAGTCGTGGGGCAACCTGCCCCAGGCGCTCAGCCACCTGGCGCTCGTCACCGCGGCCCTGACGATTCGAGATCTGGCGCCGTCGAAGAGGCTCGAGGGTCACTGACCTCGAGCCTCCCCGGCGCGTGTCAGCGCAGGTCCACCCGGATGATGCGTTCGTTGCTGTTGTTCGGAACGCTGTCCTTGTCACCGGTGTTCGTCGTGGTCAGCCACAGATCGCCGCCGGGCGCCGGCTCGACCGTGCGCAGCCGTCCGAAGGTGCCGACGAAGTACTGCTGCACGTTGACCAGGCTCGAGCCGGATATCTCGGCGCGGTAGAGCCGCTGACCGCGACCGCATGCCACGAAGAGCGCCGAGCCGACGACGGTCAGCCCGCTGCACGAGCCGTCGGCAGTGGAATAGGTGCGCTTCGGTGCGATCAATCCGGCTGCGCCGCATCCGGATCCCGACGTGCCCTCGCACTGCGGCCACCCGTAGTTGCCGCCTTTCACGACAAGGTTGGTCTCGTCCATGACCGAATTGCCGAACTCCTGCTGCCAGAGCCTGCCCTGGCTGTCGAACGCGAGACCCTGCGGGTTGCGGTGGCCGTAGCTCCAGACATAGGAGCCGAACGGGTTGTCGCTCGGGACGTCGCCCGCGCGGGTCATCCGCAGGATCTTGCCGTTCAGCGCCCCCGTACCCGTGAGGGCCTGCGCGTAGTTGCCGTTCTGCGCATCGCCGGTTGCGACGTAGAGCATTCCGTCGGGTCCGAACCGCAGCCGACCGCCGTTGTGGTACTTGTTGCGCAGGATCCCCGACAGCAGCACATCCGTCGTCGTGGTGTCGAGCGCACCGGCGGTGTAGCGGATGCGCACGACCCTGTTGTCGCTCGCCGTGGTGTGCATGATGTAGAGCCACGGGTCGGTGGCGAAGTCCGACGCGATCGCGAGACCCATCGACCCGCCCTCGCCGTCGGTGCTCGTCGCGTTCGGAACGCGGCCGACCACGGTCTTAGTGCCGGTGGCCGGATCGAGCCGTACGATCTCGTGCGCGTCGCGGCGGGAGTAGAGCACCGATCCGTCGGGGAGGTTGACGAGTCCCCACGGGATGTCGGGGTCGGTCGCGACGACGGTCGTGCCGCAGATCGGAGTGCTGCACGCCGCCGCCGTGGTCACCGAGGCTGCGGCGCTCGCGGCGGAGGAGTTGCCCGCCGCATCCTTCGCGACCACCGTGTAGCTGTAGGTGCGTCCGGCCTGCAGCCCGCTGTCGGTGAACGACCGCACCGAACCCGCGACCGAGCCGACCACGCTGCCGTCGCGCCGAACGTCGTACCCCGACACGGCGATGTTGTCGGTCGACGCGGTCCACGCCACCTGCACGGAGGTGCCGGACGCCGTCGCGGTGACCCCGGTCGGAACGCTCGGGGCGGTCGTATCAGCGGTGCAGCGCGGCGGGGTGACGACGAGCGACGCGCTCGCCTGCGAGACGTTGCCCGCCGCATCCCTGGCGTTCACGTACCATCCCCAAGCGACGCCCTCGACGACGTCGAGCGTCGTCTGGCGCACCGTTCCGGCGACCGTCTTCACGAGCTGACCGTCGTGGTAGAGGTCGTAGGCCGTCACCCCGACGTTGTCGGTCGACGCGCCCCAGGAGAGCGTGACGTTCTTGCACGTGAGGTTCGAGCTCGCGGGGGTCCCCGGTGCGGACGGCGGCGAAGTATCGGTCGCGGCGCCCACGCGCCACTGCTGTCGCGGCGTGCCCTGGCACGTCCGCAGCAGCACGGTCGATCCCGCGGTCGTCCCCGAGGCGTCGAGGCAGAGACCGGATGCTTCGTGCACCAGCGTTCCGCCGGCACCGGCGTTCCACTGCTGCGACGCCGAGCCGCCGCACGAGGCGATGCTCGGCTGCCCACCGACACGGGCGGCCGTACCCCTTGCGTCGAGGCACCGCGCGTCGTCGTACGCACGCAACTCGCCCGCGCTCGTGAGGTTCCACCGCTGGTTCGACGCGTTGCTGCACGTCCAGATGACGATCGGGGTGCCGGCGGTGCGAGAGGCGCCCTTGACGTCGAGGCAGAGCCCCGACTGGATGCCGGTGACGGGCACCCCGGTGGCGGCGACCGCGGTGGGGGC